>Ga0208035_1000001_pt1 | contig 180661 bp, 135 predicted proteins | sample June2015DPH_11_1_FD_184704 | JGI IMG/M metagenome (GOLD analysis project Ga0208035, IMG submission 184704) | Peatland microbial communities from SPRUCE experiment site at the Marcell Experimental Forest, Minnesota, USA - June2015DPH_11_10... | ecosystem: Environmental > Terrestrial > Soil >...
AGCATCTCCGCCGTAGCCAGTTCTCTAAACTCGTAGGGCGGCGTTCCCGTCAACAGAAGATAGAGCAGAACGCCGAGTGAGTAAGTGTCGGATGCTGTAGTGATAACGTTGCCTAACACTTGCTCCGGGCTAGCGTACTGCGGAGTGAAAGTTAGATAACCATCGCGGGTAAGTTGACCTTCCTGCCCCTCCAGTGAAGGAGCAAGCAATTTAGCCGTTCCAAAATCCAGCAGTCGCGGGGTCCCGTCCGCGACCACAAGGATGTTGTCTGGTTTTAGATCGCGATGAACGACGAAGTTCTGATGGGCAAACTGCACGGCCTCGCAAGCTCGCAGAAACAACTCAATCCTTTGAACCTGAGATAGTTTTCGTTCCTCGCAGAAACGATCGATAGGTACTCCGTCCACATACTCCATCGTGAGGTATAACTCACCGTCACATGTAACTCCACCATCGAGCAGGCGGGCAATATATGGGTGCTGCAGACCGGCCAGAATCTGGCGCTCCTGACGAAATCTCCCACGAAACAAATCAGTCGCAAACGGGCGATCAATGAGTTTAATGGCCACTTTCTGATCGAATTGCCCATCGGCGCGGTGCGCAAGATAGACGGCGCCCATGCCGCCGCGTCCCAGCAGACGGTCGATCTCGTATGGGCCGACTTGCTTGCTCTCCGGTGCGCCCTCGCGAACCGCACGCGGCTCGAGTCGGCAAGACTCCATCAATTGCTCCTCGGCGGAACAGGCATCCAGCAGCAGGCGCACCTCATCCGCCAGCGCGGAGTCCTTGCTGCAACGAGCTTCGATCAACTCCGCTCTCATCTCTTCAGGTGCTTCCAGCACCTCGGTGACGATCGTCTCAACGAGAAGAAACCGTTCCGTCGTTTTTTTCATACTGAGGAAGAACCCCGCCACTGATTTGTACCCTTATCGAGACTATGTGTGACACGCCGAGAGAATGAATCACACGGCCGCTAGATCTGTAAGCATGCCTGAGTGAATCCTCTGGTAAAGCCATACAGTGCCTTGGACGACATCCGGATTCATCTCCTGATGAATATAGGTCGCGGCCATCTGCCGTAACTGAGGATAGACCAGCGGAACAAGCTCGTCGAAGGCAGACCGTTCGCCATCTCTCCACCTGGCGAAGAGCACCGTGATCCCACCCATGGCCGGCTCCATCCTCTCTCCGTCCACGCAAAATCTTATGATGGATTTTGAAGTAAGATTATCACCTTTTGCCAGTTTTCCTCGATAGATTCAGCCCCATTTGACGGCGCCGATTCGCTCCATACAAAAAAACCTAAACAAGGGCCATTTTCGCAACAGCAAACGCAATACCAATGAAAGAGGAATCCCCCGCCTTGCGCGCCCTGAGGGCCCGACATCCCAGTCGCCAAGACGACATATCGGCACCGATCTGCACATTGACGAGCACATCTGCTATTTTGCTTAAAACAGAAATTCATTCGGCTACATCAGAGTTGTCACCGATTTTCATCTGCGATTCATCGATCGTGGCAGCATCGAGTAGTTTACTGGGAGCATGGCTCGCCAATTTTGTCACCCGTTTCGCTTGTGGCTGATCGTCTTTGCTCTCTTCCTTTTTCAGCTTGCAGTGCTTCAGGCCGCGCCGGTCCTGATGATTTCCATCGACGGCTTGAAGCCGGAATCTGTTACCCAAGCCGCCGAGCATGGCTTGCGAGTTCCGACGCTTCGCCGTTTTCTCAGTGAAGGAACCTATGCCGACGGTGTGATTGCGGTCCTGCCCACGGTCACCTATCCGGATCACACTACGCTGATCACGGGCGTCTGGCCTGCCGAGCACGGCATTGTCAACAATACCGTTTTCGATCCGATGCGCAATCTGGACGGCGCGTGGTACTGGTATGCCGGAGACATCCATGTGCCAACGCTTTGGGATGCCGCGCATCAGAACGGTATCGGCACTGCGAGCGTGAGTTGGCCGGTGAGCGTGAACGCCACCAGCGTGGATACATTGATTCCAGAGTATTGGCGCGGGGGAAGCGATTCGGTCGACCCCCAGGATGCCAACCCGCAAGACGTCGAATTAATGGCAGCCATTTCGCGGCCTGAAGGAATGTTGTTTGACATCCAAAAGCGTCTGGGTCCTTACATGATGGGCAATGACACGACCGTTGAGGGCGACCGTGTGCGTACCCGCTATTCGCTCGATATTCTCGAACGCCGAAAGCCTGGATTCATGACCGTCCATCTCAGCGCGCTCGACGAGTCCGAGCACATGAGCGGCGTATACAGCGAGGATGCCAACAAGACACTCGAGGCAGTTGATGGAATGGTGGCTCAACTGATCGATGCGGCAATGAAGAACGATCCAAAGACCGTCGTTGTCATTGTCTCCGACCATGGTTTCGCCAACGTGCATCACGCATTAAATATTGCAATCCCCTTTTTGCAAGCCGGCTTGATTGAGGCGAAGACCGCACCGAACGGCAGAGTAACCGTCATTTCATGGAAGTCCGCTCCCTGGGCGACCGGCGGATTGGCGGCGATCATGCTGCATGACCGATCGGATGCCAAGACACGCGAAGAAGTGCGCGTACTGCTCAATCGGCTGGCTGCCGACTCCGCCAACGGAATCGCGAGAATTCTGGACAGGGCGGAGATCAAGCAAACGGGCGGATTTCCCGACGCCGAATTTGTATTGGCGCTGCAGCCTGGGTTCACCATGGGCTCAGCTCTCTCGGGAGCGCTGATCAGCGATCAGCCTTCGGTAAAAGGCACGCACGGTTATCTTCCCTCCTATCCCGAAATGCGCGCTTCGTTCTTTGCAATGGGCGAAGGAGTAGCGCAAGGGCGCGATCTCGGCGTCGTCGATATGCGCCAGATTGCGCCAACCGTGGCTGGAATTCTGGGCGTGGATTTACCCACCGCCAAGCAGCCACAATTGAATCTTGCTCGCTAGAGCAAACATTGTGCATCGACGCAGGCCGTTAGCCGATTATTCATCTTTCTCTAACGTCCCTTTCTTCTTCATTCACGAAAATTCAATCAAGCATCTCTAGTTAGCCTGCACCGGGACCGTATCCCCTACTGACTCGGTGCGCGTAGCGTCTGGCATCGGTTTGACCATGCCGGGCTAGAGTCGGGATGCGCTTGTCGCCAAAGGCTCCGCGCTTCCCTGCCCTCGCATACCGCGGATGAATATTCCAAGAAAGGTGAAATCATGATTCGAGGCTGTCTCTCTTTTTCCCAGTTAGTATTGTTTGTCCTCTTCGGCGCGGCGATTGCCGCTGCTCAGGGGCCATCTCCCGAAGCACCTGAGGCCACTCCATCCCTGCTGCCCAAGATCACTAACACCGAAACCGTCGTAGTCACAGCGCCGGGCGAGTTTCGTGTCGAGCAGGAGATGCAATCGCCTGTGTTGCTGGAAGAAATGCCCGGCACCAGCCCCATCAAAAGCATCTCAGAATTGCCCAGCGTCAACTTCCAGGCTGCCGATCCCTATGGCTCTTATGAATGGGCGGTGCGCATTTCGGTACGCGGCTTCAATCAGAATCAGCTTGGCTTCACCCTCGACGACATTCCGCTCGGCGATATGTCTTACGGCAACTGGAATGGCCTGCACATCAGCCGCGCCATCACTGACGAAAACGTGGGCCGCATCGTCGTCTCGCAAGGCACTGGCTCGCTGGAGACTGCATCAACCAGCAATCTGGGCGGCACGCTTCAGTTTTATTCAGCCGACCCCTCTGACAAGCGCAGCGTGACCGTGAACCAGACTGTCGGCAGTTGGAGCGCCTCGCGCACCTTCGCCAAATTTGAGAGCGGCTTGATGGGCCACACCAAGTTTTATCTCAGCGGCGCATTAAACCTCACCGACAAGTGGAGAGGTCACGGCGACATTGGGCAAAACTACTGGCAGCTCAACGGCAAGCTGGTTCACTATGTTGGCAGCAAGGGCGTGCTCTCGATATTTGCCGATGTCTCTGACCGCCGCGAAGTGGATTATCAGGACGACAACAAGGTCTGGGTGCAGAAGCTCGGCTATAACTGGGATAACTACGGCAACTGGGCACAGTCCGTTCAAGCGGGAAAAGCTTGCAATTACAGAATCTGGGGCGTTGCAAATAATGACTATCCCGGCCTGGTGGCCACACTCGATCCCAATACCGAGGATTCTTGCGATGCCGGTTATTACGGCGGTTCCGGCCTGCGCAAAGACCAAATCGCCAGCATCGGCTACAAGACGGCGCTTACCGATCATCTGACATTGAAACTCATTGGCTACGGCCATCATGACGATGGACGCGGCCTCTGGTTCACACCCTATATGTCCACGTATCAGAACTTCTACGCCGACTACGGCACTACCAACCTGACCGAAATCCTCTCGCCCATCTCACTACGCACCTCGGAGTATCAGATCAACCGAGCCGGCGTCATCGCCTCGCTGGCCTATGAGAATGGCCGCAACAAGATCGAGGGAGGCGTCTGGTTTGAGGGCGAGCGTTGGAACCTCGCGCGCCGCTTCTACGCCACAAGCGCCACCGATCCCTTGCACTCGCTCTATTCCTTCCCGTCCAACCCTTTCTTCACGCAATGGGAGTACGTCTTCAATTCGGAGGTCTATCACATCCACTTGCAAGATGCCTTCCAAGTCAACGATAAGCTGGCTCTCTCCGCTGGTTTCAAGACCATGGAGATGACCACTGACGGCGAACTCTCCAAGACCTTCCTGAACACTCCGGCGCCCTTTTATACACCCGGCCAGTACGCGCAGGGTAAACTCACCTCCGGCAAGCCCATCCTGCCGCAGTTTGGCGTCAACTTCAAGCTGAACGAAGGCAACGAAATCTTCGGCGACGTTTCGTATAACGTGCGCTCTTACGTCCCCGGCGGTTACGGGTATGGAACCTCGCCCTGGGGCACCACGCAAATCGGCTTTGACGCGTTGAAGTCCACCACCAATCCTGAGACCTCGTGGACCGAAGAGGCCGGCTACCGTTACACCACCAAGCGCGCCTCCGCGCAGGTCAGCTACTTCCACGTCAACTTCCAGAATCGTCTGCTGGCCTTTTCGCAGGGCGCCGGAATTGCAGGCAATGCCTCGATCCTTGCCAATGCGGGCGGCGTCACCACCAACGGCGTGGATGGCTCGGCGAGCATTCGCATCACTCCTGAGATCACTCTCTACAACGCTGCCACCTGGAACGAGTCAACTTACGACAGCAACACCGGCGCTAGCGGCGCTTGCATCTACGCCAGTTCCACCGGTTCCTGCCTGCCCCTACAAGGCTTGATGGTTGTCGACACGCCGAAATACCTGTACAAAACCTATCTGGAGTACAAAAAGTCCGGCTTCTTCACTCATCTCGGCGCGGACTATATGTCTCTGCGCTACTTCACTTATTCCAACGACAACAGCGTCCCCGGACGCTTTCTCACCGATCTTAGCCTTGGCTACGAGCGCGCCGATCTGGGCGCACTAAAGGATCTCAAGATTCAGGCCAACGCTTCTGATCTGCTGAACTCGCAGTATTACGCCTCTATCGGCACCAACGGATTCATTTACAGCGATCCGACTTCTGTGAATAACAACACGCTTCAGGTAGGAGCGCCGCGCACCATCAGCGGCACGCTTTCTGTCCGCTTCTGAAGCTTAAAAACTGTACGGCCAAAGGGCGCGGAATCTTCCGCGCCCTTGGTTTGCGTGCCTGGCATGTTAATAGCTTTGGAGCGCATGTCCCCTTATTAGCGCCACTCTATCTTCCTGCGAAAGATATTTTGATTATGATCTTAACTGTGCCTATTGGAGCCCTTGCCAAGGTTACTTTACAAATGTCGAGTCGGTATTGGCCTGTATCGAATGTTGAAACGCCTTCCATTCGCAGGAGGCATCAGCCCGACTACAGCCCGGAACAAAAACAGGCACACGTTGCGGTGGATTGACGAGGCTCAGCACCGTAGCATTGCGCATCTGATCGAGGGTCTGTGCCGTGTAGTACGTGCGCACGGAAAAGTCATCTTTGCCTGAGGCTTTCCATAACTCGAAAACCAGTGCGCCTCCCGGTGGAGTATCGTCTCGACGACCGTCGATAAGCCAATTGAGGTTGAGTGCTCCAGCAATGGTGGCGAGATTTGTATCGTGACCGACAAGGATCAGCAGACGGTCGCCCGGCTTGCCGACCGCACCTGCAATCTGTTGAGCAGATATTGCTTGCTGCATCGACTGAAGAATGTGATTCAAAAGATTCGAGGACAGGGAGCGGGCAATGTAGCTGGTGCGGTCTGCGATGTCTTCATGGGCAACATGGAGTTGCAGCAGCTCACGCAGTTTCTGAAGATCAACGCGGCCCCAGCCAACCTTTGACGCATCCATACCCTCGGTGTATTCGAGCAACAAATTTTCCGTCATCGTGGAGGCCAGATCGAGGGAAGTGCGTGATTCGGTCATGCTTCCTGAGTTTCCCGACGCAGTCGAATATGGGAGATCAAAAAGCGACAGTGGCGTTACTGCGCCAGAGTTTTGGCACTTGGCACCAGTCTTGCAATTGATCAGGATTTCTTCGAGAGCTTCAAGTTGTGCGCGGTAGGCCTCCGTCAATCCTTGCGGGTTGGCTCCGATGCGGCCTGAGATTGCGGCAGCGGCAAGAGTTTTATCCAAATGCGCAACTTCCGAGCCCAGTGGATGAAAGAGCGGATCGTGGATCCCTTCATCAAGCGCAGTTACTTGCAGCCCGCAGCCTGGCGCAAGGCCCGCAGCCAGTGCCTTGCCGGTCTCCCGCGTGCGCTGGTCAGAGTCGGCCACGATACTGATTTGTGACGCATCCGCGCAACCGGTAGGCGCGAGCAGCCCCTGCGCTGCCAGTTGCTCCCGGTCGTATGCCCCGAAGAGCGTCATCAGATGAGCGCCATGTTCGGTCAGATGGCCGGGCGGAACGCTCCATGTGGGCCAGGGCTCAGCTGAATATTGATTCAGTAGATCGGTCTTGCCCGTGGGTGAACGCACACCATGGCGGCTGACAATGACAACAAACTTCAACTCGCCGTGATCATCGACGACACTCTTCATCTGAGTGGCATTTGGAGTTTGTGCAGTTAGCGTTGAGTAGACGCGAATCTCCGCGGGCTTTCCACCCACTCCCGGAACAGCGACATAAAGCAGATTTTGCGCTGGAACAAACAAGGCTGTCTTGGCACCCCCAGCGGTGTGCAATATATCGAGTGCGTGCAAAGCCTTGTGTTCGTCAACCTGGAATGCATCGATTTCACCGGCACCACTGATCACATAGACGCGATGCAGTGCAGAGTCATAAAAGAGGTCGTCGGCCCCGTCCGCAGTCGGCTGACTCGCAACTTCTTTGCCAGTGGCCGCATCAAGTGCGATTACCGTTCCCGGTGTGCGACAGGCTACAAACAACAAGTTATGCTCTGCATCGAATGACATTGGCACATTGTCTGCAGCCTTTGTCAGCTTCCAGTGCGCGGAGATCGACTTAGTAACTGTGTCGATGACTATGACTTCATTCGATTCGGCAACATTTACAAAGACGCGATTGCTTTCTGGGTCAATGTCAAGCGCCTCTGGATGGCTCGCCACTGGCACATTAGTCAATAGACTGAATTGCTGCGTGTCGATCACGGCAACCTTGGAAGGATTAGCCGCATCGCTGCCGCCGTGCCCAACAAATAGCAGTTGGTGGACGTTGTCATAAACCATGTCATCAGCATCGTCAGAGAGCTTGATGCGTCCAGCGAGAGCGAGTGGCTTGCCTCGATAGACTCTCAATTCACCGAGCGCACCATCCGCAACATAGAGGCTACCGGTGGCAGCAACCCAGGCGAGACCATGAGGTTTGCCGAGGCCCGTAATGCTTTGCTCTATCTTGTCCGTTTTGAGATCGAGGACTTCCACCGCATGAACAGTTGTTGCGGCAATGAACAACCGGTTGCCCGCTTCATCAATGGCCAGGTGGTCGAATTTGCTTGTCACACCGAGCAGTGGAACCGTCCGGCTCAGGGCGAGTGGCTGTGTGGATTGTGCATGTAAAATTGCAACGCTGGCAAGAAGGCACAACGCAAAGAACTTCTTCATTTTGTCCATCCAAGATCGAAATGGTATGGCCAGCGGGTGTCATGAAAGTGCCAAGATCCCCGCTGGCTGGCTGGTTGACTTATTTTTTTGTGCCCGAAGTCCAGCGCAGTCCACCGCCATAAGTGGGGTGGTAATATTCCCGCTGAACCACGTACTGAGGACTGCCGTAGTAAAAGCCAAAGACTTCGTTGTTCAGGTTCAACCCTTGCACATACACCTCGAAGCCCTTGGGGAGCCGGAAGCCAGCCTGAGCATCCACTTGAAGGTGAGCATACAGATAGTTGTCTCCGGCAGGACCGGCGACGCCGCCAACCTGTGGCTTGGCCGAAATGCTTCCATCCGGGTTTGCCTGCAGGTTCTCGTACTGGTACGAGTAGATGCTGGCTCCGTTGTACTCAAATCCCATGTGTACCGAAACTCGGCCCCGGTCGTAGCTTGGGCCGATATTCCAGGTGTTCGGAGTTTGGCGCAGCAGGGCAGGATTATCGGTGCGCAGCGGATCGACGCCCTTGGCCTGCGAATTGCTGTAGGTATAGTTTCCGTTGAAACCCAGGCCACCCAGCGCGCCCGGAAGGAAGGAGAGCCGCTGCTGATAGCCGAGTTCGATTCCGTAGACCCAGGCACTGCCGCCATTGTTCGGTTGCGATACCCTGTAACCTGTGTAAGGGCCGGATAGCGCGTAGGCCTGATTCACAACCAGCGGATCGGTCAGCGACTTGTAAAAGAAGCCGGCCTGGATTAAACCAAGAGGATTCAGATACTTTTCATAGAGCAAATCGAAGTTGTTGGCATGTTCTGCAACCAGTTTTGGGTTCCCAATGCCTTCCAGCGGAATATTCCCAGAGGTATCGAGCGTGATGTACGGGATCAGATCCTGCGGGTCGGGCCGCGCGATGCCGCGTCCGTACGAAGCGCGAATATCCGAGTTCCGGTCAAGCGAATACTTGGCCTGTACGCTGGGCAAGACATCGAGATAGGACGTGGTTCCGTTTACCGGCGTGGTGCCGCCCCACGTGCCGTCCGAATTTGTGATGACTTGGTATCCGGTGGTCTTGATGTTGGTCTGCTCAAAGCGCGCGCCGGCCTGAAGATGCAGCTTGCCAAAATTCGTTGTGTTCATGATGTAACCGGCGGTGATGCGCTGCTCCAGGTTGAAGTTGCTGGCGTCGGAGCCGACGTGGGTGGCATCCACATCGAGGGCTCCGATCTGCCCGGGATTGGCGTTTGCGAAATTGACGATTGCACCCCAGTCCGTAAGCGGCCCCATTTTGTAGCTGTTGTCGTAAAAGTTGCTGTTGGTCAGCGGGTTGAGGAACTGGCTCATCAGGATGCCATCCCCCTCATTGTCATAAACCGGCGAGTAGGCATCCTGACCTTTGTGCTGGTTGCGAACTTTGGCACCGATTTCAAGAGTTGAGAAATGTTTATCGAGGTTGTAGTTGAAGGCGTAAGACGCGGAGCCTTGCAGGTTAATCTGCATGGTTTGGCCGCTGGTAAGATCGAGTTCGGTCAGATTCCACTGTGTCGGATCGAAGAGCGGAGAACCGGATGCGGTACAGGCCGGATTCCACTGTGGCCGGTACTGGCTCGGGTTGGCGCCGGGATCGTAAAAGCAGTTGTCATTCGCGAAGTTTTTCAGCGTACTCGATGCACTGAACGTCGCGCCTGGATTGCCGGCGGCGGCGAGCTGGCGGGCACGCGAGACGGCCGCTTCCCACTTGAACCAGGAGTTAGTGAAGATGTGGTTGCCTCCAAGCGCCAGAGAACCGATGGCATAATCCGGAGAGCGCCTTGAAGTCTTGAACTTGGGTTTATCGCCAGCGAAGGTTGCGGGATCGCCAGAAGGATCGTTTGGATTTGGTGTGACTTGGTCGTTCAAAGTGTAGGTCCACTTGTCGCCGAAGTCCTTGAAGTCCGAATAGAAGACCTTGGCGTAAAGCAGAGAGGCTTCCGACAGTTTGTAGTCGACGCTGGTGGCTGCGCCCCAGCGACTGCGGTCGTAGCGGTACTCGCGCAAGTCGATGGCGTCGTAACTGGGCGTCAGCGTTCCGGCATCGGGCGTCGGCTCAATATCGTCAATGCCCCTGCCGTTGTAATCATAGGTAAAGTTACCGAGAATGCCGAGCTTTTTGTTGAGATAGCGCTTACCTGCTGTAATCCCGTACTGGCTGACGTGCCGCCCATCGATGATGGGCGTGTAACCGCCCTCGCCAAATGCGGTCAGTGTCGGCCGATCGCCAGCTGTCTTGGTGACCAGGTTGACAGAGCCTCCGATGGCGTCCCCATCTTGATTGGCAGAAAGCGTCTTGTTGATTTCCACCGATTCCACCAGATCGGCGGGAATGGTATCGAGCTTAATTTGGTTGACGGTCGATTCGGGCGAAGGCACAAGAACTCCGTTGATAGTGGTGTTGCTCAACCGAGGCTCGGTGCCACGAATCTGCACGTACTTGCCTTCTCCCTCGTCGCGTTCCAGCGTTACACCCATCAGGCGACCCAACGCATCCGCAACATCCGCATTAGGCAGGCTCATGATTTGATCGTTGGTCAGCACATTCAGGATGTTTTCCGAGGATGCAACCCGGTTGATTGACTCGACATCTCCGTGAACATCCGTTGCGGTTACCAGAATCTCTTGAGCTGCCGACGCCACCTTCATCACTGCTTCCAGGTGAGTTGGCTGTCCAGAGACGACGAAGACGGTCGCTGTAAAAGGCGCGAAGCCCAGAAATGAAATCCTTACCTCATAAGATCCGGGTGCGAGATTGGGGACGACGAATTCGCCCTGCTTGTCGGATACATAAGATGCAGAGCTCTGAATGATTTCAACTCGTGCGCCTTGAAGCACGGCGCCGGACGAGTCGGTTATATGCCCGGTCAAAGTCCCCTTGTTTGACTGGCTCAATCCACTGTTTGCTACGAACAATAACAGCAGAATGGATAAAAATGGCAAGCGTCTCATATTGGTCTCCTTGCTTCTCCAAAGAAATTGATTCAGAAGGTTGTGCGATCTCTGGTTGGCTTTACGTTGACGTTAGGCCGCTTTGTTAAAGACTTGTTCACAATCCGGTCAATATTTTCTAAGGTTGGATGTATGCGAACTTCGCGAATGTGAATGCGGGATGAATTCTGAGCCTCGAGAGCACGGCTCAACTAGCTTCGCGTTTAGGCTTATAAATACAGGCCAAGATGCGAATACTGATTATCGAAGATGAGTTGCGCATGCTGGAGTTGCTTCGCAAGGGACTCTATGAGCATGGCTTTGCAGTTGAGACAGCCGCCGATGGGGAGACGGGACTGGAAACTGCAATGAGGCATAAATTCGACGTAATCGTCCTGGATATTGGGCTGCCCAAACTGGATGGATATGGTGTAATGCAAAGCTTGCGTCTTCGATCACGCACGACGCCAGTGCTGATGTTAACCGCGCGCGACACGGAAGATGAAATCATCCGCGGGCTTGGTGTGGGCGCAGATGATTATTTGACCAAACCGTTTTCCTTTCCTGAACTGGTCGCCCGATTGCAATCCATCACACGACATGATCGACCCATGGATGACGCTCTGATAGAGGTTGAAAACGTTGTTGTCAATCTCGCTCACTGCTCAGTAACACGTGACAAGCTAAACATTGAACTAACACGCCTCGAATATTTGCTGCTGATCTGCCTTATGCGCCACGCAGGGTTATGCGTCCAGCGACAGAAGTTGATGGAATTTGTATGGGGTCCCAAACCTGCGGTTGGAGCAGGCACCTTGGATGTTCTTGTGAACTCATTGCGAACAAAGTTTGACGCGCCTTACAAGAAGAAGCTGATTGGCACGGTGCGAGGCTCAGGATATGTCTTTCGCGAGAGCGATGTTATGGCAAGCGGGTCCTCTGTATGAAGTCATTTCCAATTCGAGTTCGACTTACTCTTTGGTATTCACTTGCTGTCACGGTTACGATGTTCACAATTGGCTTTATTGCGCTTTGGATGGTTCATCGCGCCATCGACGATCTTGAAAACAATGAGCTACAGCAGCGTGTGCGCAGTGTGCGCCGCTTTGTTGAAAGCCGACCCTCGCGCGAGACGCCTGCTCAACTTCATGATGCCATTACCGCCGCATATGATGTTAGTCACGGCAACAAATGGCTCCAGGTCATCGACGAAAACGGCAATTGGCTTTATCGCTCAAAGCATGTTTCAGCCGTCTATCCTAACCTTGATCTTCCGAAGCAAGTGCCCGAAAGCGGTCGCTATTTCACATACACTACCGAGTCTATTTCAGTTCGTGCATTTATCGCGCCAATTGTCGTAAACGGCGTCCATTACACGGTACAGACTGGCCTGACCCTCACCAAAACAATGGCCGTTCTATCGAACTTTCGATTACAGCTATTCCTGCTCATCACGGTAGGTCTGTTGGTCTCATCACTCTCCGGATACTTCATGAGTCGCAAGGCGCTTACTCCCATCGCCGTCATTGCCACAGAAGCACGCCGCATCAATGATCGCAACCTCGACATTCGTCTGCCGGTACCCTGTGCCAGAGATGAAATAGCAGATCTTTCCCAAACGCTCAACCAGATGCTCGAACGAATTGATAGGGCGTTCTCCAGCGTGCGTACCTTCACAGGCAACGCCTCGCATGAGTTGCGGACTCCCATTTCGCTGTTGCGCACCGAAATCGAGGTGGCACTCTACCGTCCGCGAGAAGCCGAGGAGTATCGCGCCGTCCTTGGACGCCTGCATGAAGAGACTGTGCGGATGACGAGTCTAGTGGAAAACCTGCTTTCCCTGGCGCGGGCCGACGGAGGCGCTGAGATCATTGCCCTGAGCCCGATCCGGGTCAAAGCTCTTTTTAGCCAGGTGACGAAGACATGGTCGAGCGCAATGAGCCAGGCGCTGCTCGACTTTCTTGTGGAGATACCATGCGACGATCCAGTCGTGTTGTGTGACTCGCAAGCCATCCTGCGCTTGCTGTCGATTCTGCTTGAGAATGCGAGCAAGTACACACCTCCTGGCGGGAAGGTTACGTTGAGCGCTCTAGTCGATGGGGAACACATCATTCTTTCCGTGCACGACACCGGCATAGGAATCGCCCCCGAAGACAGGTCCCGGATCTTCGATCGTTTCTACCGTGTTGCGCCAGCGCGTGAGGCTGCCGCAGCGGGTTCCGGTCTAGGCCTTGCTCTCGCCAAATGGATTGCAGAACGTCATTGCACGGAATTGTCTGTCGAGAGCGATACGGGGCGCGGAAGCTGCTTTTCATTCTCGCTGCGAAGAACCGCACCGGCTCTTACGAAGATTCATTCGTTTTGCGTTCCGGCAGCAGAATCATAATTGGATGGATTTGAAGTGACATATGGCCGATTCAACATGAGTTTTCGGCGAGGTTGCGTAGCAGGTATATTTGAGAGCGAGCGAACCCTACATTGCATTAAAGAATTCAAACGATAATGACAGCGACTGGGAATATACGTGGTAGCTATTGAAAGCCTTTTCCTGGGTCGATAACACCTTTGACTGCAGATGTGGCTTTGCGCATTCGTCAACCTCATTGGAGTTCCTTGCGCTCTAGAGGTTCTTCGCAAGGCCCTGTGCTGCGAATGCGAGGAGAGAGCGGATGACAAGTGAACGCCCAAATGGGCATGGGGAAAGCCGCAAGGCGAAGCGAACGCGTGTCGCCACGCCGCTCACTGAGGCGGACCGAGGGCACACATCAATTGACATCGGACGCTCTGGCGACTGGATGCCGGCGGACGAGTTACGAGACTTGGCGCAGGACGCCTTGGAGGCAGGTCACGATGTGACCGTGAATGTGGGCAACATCGACCATCTGGATGCAAGTGCACTGCAGATACTGCTAGCGCTTGAGGCGGAGCAAAGAAAGCGGAAAGGGCATCTGGAATTGATAGATGTCTCCGCGAATTTGCTGCATTGGTTTGAGTACGCGGGAGCTACTGACCATTTCTTTCCTTCTGGGGTCGAAGCACGATGATTCGATTCTTTCAGAGACGGCCCAGTAGCGCCGCTCCGATCCTTCCCCCGAGCATGGCTGAAAGTGCGCCTGCACAGCGCTTAGAAGTGGAAGCTGAGCTCGCCCAGTACTTGCCACATTTTGGTCGGATGAGCGAACAACTGAAAGAGACCTCGTCACAAATCGAGAGTTCCGTCGTAGAGGTCTGCAACAGCTTTCAGGGAATTGCTCAACGGGCAAAGGAAGCCGTGGACCGCACGACGGGATTTCTTCGCCAGCAGGGCGACGGGAATTCCGGCGAGCGATCGTTCGAGGGACTAATCGAGAATTGCAGCGGCACTCTGGTCAAGATACTGAATGTGACGGAGGAGGCTGGTGAAGTTTCGCGGCGTGCTGTCGAACGTATCCGGCAGATGGACGAAGCCTCACAATCTATCAGCGCGGCGATTCAGCAGTTAGAACAAATCGCCGGAGGGAACAAGATCCTGGCTTTGAATGCGCGCATCGAGGCCGCGCGGGCCGGCAGTTATGGTGTGGGGTTTGCGGTGGTTGCCATGGAAGTGATCTCTCAAACAGAAAAGTCGCATAAGGTGAACACGCAGGTAGGCGAACTGATTACGAACCTGCGAACGCTTGCGGGATCGACGTTAGCGGACCTGAAGCAGATGAATGACAAGGACCGGCAACGCGTGGAGCAATGCAAGCACGAGGTGGATGATTCGCTCAGAGATCTGCAGAACGCCCACCGCGAGATGAAGAAGATATTGACCGGAATGACCGAAGAGGGCGCGCTGCTAGCCAGCGACATTGGTGCGGCCGTGCGCGGGTTGCAGTTCCAGGACAGGACCAGTCAGCGGATCGCCCATGTCGTCGAGGATCTGGACACATTGCGAACGAGGCTGACCGTTCGCCTGGGCGATGGGCCTGCGGTTCAACCTGCTTCTGATGAGGGATTCAGTTCCTACACGATGCACGAAGAACGCACAGTCGCCGGCATGGCGGAAACAGAATCCGGCGCGGGTGAAGTTGAATTGTTTTGATCGCACAAGAAAGACGACAGCACGAGGTCCTTCGGAGGTATGGCAAATTGCGAAAAGTATTGATTGTCGACGATGCGGTTTCTATGCGGCAGATGGTCAGCTTCACGCTCAAGCAGGGCGGTTATGAAGTGATCGAGGCCGAGCACGGACAGGACGCGCTGAACAAATTGCAAAGCGTCATGGTTGACCTGATTCTGACTGATCTCAATATGCCTGTAATGGATGGCATTACATTGATTCAGAATGTGCGCAAGATGCCATCAATGAAGAGCAAGCCGATTCTGATGCTGACGACAGAGGGGCTTGCTGCAAAGAAGGAACAAGGGAAAGCGGCGGGAGCGACGGGCTGGATCGTCAAACCGTTCGATCCCGAGAAGCTTCTGCAAACGCTAGCCAAGGTGCTGCCATAACGCCATGAAAATCGATCTGAGCCAATTTCGCCAAACGTTTCTCCAGGAAAGCGTGGATCATATCGCTTCGATGGAGACCGGGCTTCTCCAACTTCGAACAGTTCCCGATGATGTCGAATTGCTGAATAGCATCTTCCGGTCGGCCCATTCAATTAAAGGAGGGGCCGGGTCATTCGGAATGACGACCCTGGTCCGCTTCACGCATTCTCTAGAGAATCTACTGGACCGGATGCGGTCGCTGGAGATACAAGCTAGCGACGAGGTCATCGATATCCTGCTTCAATCCGTGGACGTGCTACGCAATTTGCTCGATACGGACCCGAATGCGAATTCGGACGCGGCCATGCCCAGCGATGCAGTGGAACTCGACGCGCGCATTGTGGCGTTGATACCCGTCGAGGCAGCTCCGGCTGAAGGCGCTTCCAAAGATGCACAGCGGCATGTCTCGTTTCAACAGGAACCTCCGAAGCCAGTGGAGGAGGCGCACGAGGTCAAGCTGTACAAGGTGGAATTCCGTCCAGACCGGGAGATGTTCTCAAGCGGCACCAACCCAATCGTGCTGTTGCGCAATCTTGCCGCATTGGGAACGGTGAGTTGCTGCCATCTGCATTCTGAGGAGTTACCAGCGCTGGCCGATCTTGATCCATCGCTGTGCTACCTGAGCTGGACAGTCGAGTTGGCCAGCGTATGCGCGGAAACGGAGTTGCGCGAGGTCTTCGAGTTTGTGGAACACCTGGCGGAGATACGCATTCACTGCACCGCTGCTGCCGAGCAACCGGGTGCTACGCCGAGTCAAGATTCAACGGTAGCACCTAATCTCGTAAGCTCCGTTGCGTCGGGCGATCTGTCCGTGTTGGTTGATCGCCGAAAGGCGCCGGTTGTGGATCGCCGTCAGTCCTCCACGCGGTCCGCGACTGGAGGAGAATCCAGTTCGATCCGTGTGGCTATCGACAAAGTAGACCGGCTGATCGATTTGGTGGGCGAATTGGTGATTGCACATGTAATGACCGCGCAGATGGTGGAGGACTTTGAACCATCGTGCCTTCCCAAGCTGCGCGAGAATGTGGCTGCGATGGAGCGCAATACCCGCGAATTACATGAACGAGTGATGGGTATTCGCATGTTGCCGATCGGGACATTGTTCCAACGATACACACGCACGGTCTACGACATTGCGCAAGCCACCGGCAAGGAGATTCGCCTGGAAATGAGCGGAGAGGAAACCGAGATCGACAAGAGCATGCTGGAGTTGCTCGGCGATCCGCTGACGCATTTGATCCGCAACGCCGCTGACCATGGCATTGAAGCACCAGCGGCGCGGCTGGCTGCGGGCAAGCCGGAAGAGGGCGTCCTCAAGCTAAAGGCGTTCCACCGCTCGGGCAGAATCGTCATCGAGGGATCCGACGACGGCGCGGGAATCGATCCAGAGGTAGTTCGTCGCAAAGCGATTGAGCGTGGACTAATCGGCGCCGACGTGCAGATGAGCAACGAACAACTGCTTCTGCTGATCTTCGAGCCTGGCTTTTCCACTCAGGAGCAGGTGAGCGATCTCTCCGGGCGCGGCGTAGGGATGGACGTAGTCAAGCGCAACGTGCAGCAGATGAACGGAACGGTCAGTCTGGAAAGCGAAAAAGGACGCGGCACAACGGTGACTATCGAACTGCCGCTGACGCTGGCCATCCTGGAGGGATTGCTGGTCCGCGTCGGCACTCGCACGTTGGTCTTGCCGCTGCTGTCAGTGATTGAAACCGTGCCTCTGCGCGACCAACAGATTGTGCGTGTCGCAGAACGCGGTGAGGTAGTGGTGATCCGCGAAGAATCCATTCCGCTGCTACGGTTGTCCAGATTTTTGGGTTTGACTTTAGAGATATCAGGCAGCAACAAGACTGCGGAGGTAAATAATCATCGCCGCCTTGCGGTGATTGTGGAGGCCGGCCGTCGCAAGGTCGGTCTGGTGGTCGATGAACTGCTTGGACAGCAGCAGGTTGTCGTCAAGAGCCTGGAACGCAACTTACGCAGAATTGACGGCCTGATGGGCGCAACCATTCTCGGCGACGGCTGCGTCGCTCCGATTGTCGATGTTACTGGCCTCGGCGCATTGGATCTATTCTCGCTTCAAGTTCCAGTCAAGCATTCCCAGCAGGTTGTGCCTCCGGCCCAGTCTGTCAGGGCAGCATCATCCATCGAAAGGGAAAGAGGAGGAACAGCACATGAACTGGTTTAAGAATCTCAATGCCATGCCGCGGCTGATGAGCAGCTTTGGCGTTCTATTGGTGCTGACTTTGGGCATCAGCTATCTGGCAATCAGCAACCTGAGCGCGGCCAACGATCGCATACAGAGCCTCTATCAGAATCAAATGCGAGGCATCATGGCGATGGAAGACCTTTCCACTGACAAGCTGGATATCGCACGGCTCTCACGGGACGCTATTCTCAAAATTGATGACAGTGCTCAAGCAACCGCCGACATAAACGGGATCAAAACGTCCTATACGAGCATGCAAGAGCATCTTCAAGTTGCGGAACAGTGTTTCTACACAAAAGAAGGCAAAGCAATCCTCGCGAGCATTCACGAAGAGATTCCCAACTACGAGGCGGCCGTCAATACGGTCTCGGACGCTGTTGCAGCAAAAGATGCAGGCCGCGCAAGAGCCAACCTCTTTGGGATAGCCGGAATCGCCGCACAGATGACTACGGATATTAATAAGGGACTTCAGCTCAAGCAAGGTCTTGCTGAACAGGCGTTTCAGAACAACAACCAAGCATATCAATCCGCGCGCGTCCTGATTATCGGAGTGGTTGTCGCCTCTATTCTGCTAGGAATCATTATGAGCATCGTCATTGCGCGCGGCTTTGCGGTACCTCTGGGGCATGCCGCGATGGTGCTGGAGAGAGTTGCTGAAGGCGATCTGACCGTTAGATCTCAAGTGCACACCAAGGATGAAGTAGGACGCATGGCAGACGCTTTGAACCGGGCGATGGAAAAGTTGGATTTCACCATGCAGGAGGTAGCTGATAGCGCCGCCAATGCGAGTACTAGTTCACAGGAACTGGCAGCGGCAGCCGAAGCCATCGCCTCTGGCGCGCAGGAACAAGCGGCCAGCCTAGAGGAGACTTCAGCGAGCCTGGAGGAGATTACCGCGACCGTGCGGCAGACTGCCGACAACGCGAAGCAGGCCAACCAACTCGCAAACAGCTCGAAGGATTCCGCTCAGCAAGGTCAGGAAGTGGTCTCGAACGCGATTACTGCGATGGCTGAGATCAACGCCGCCTCGGCCAAAATTTCGGACATCATCTCGACGATCGATGAGATAGCCTTCCAGACCAATCTACTGGCCGTGAATGCCGCGGTGGAAGCGGCACGCGCCGGCGATGAAGGGCGCGGTTTTGCCGTGGTGGCTTCCGAGGTGCGAAGCCTGGCACAGAGGAGCGCCGTTGCGGCCAAGGAGATCAAGGTACTGATTCAGGATTCGCTGCGCAAGGTGGATGCAGGATCGGGACTGGTCAACCGCTCAGGCGAGACCCTGCAGGGGATTGTCGGCTCGGTGAAGCGGGTCACTGACATCGTGGGCGAGATCGCTGCGGCCAGCGGCGAACAGAGCACCGGCATCGAGCAAGTGAACACCGCGATGACGCAAATGGACCAGGTGACGCAGTCGAACTCTGCGCAGACTGAAGAGCTATCGGCGACGGCTCAAGCGCTCTCAGAGCAGGCTGCGCATCTGATGGAGTTGGTAAGCACTTTCACTCTCAGCCAAGCCGAAAAAAACACGCGAGAGCGTCAGACCTTTCTACCGCACGAGACGAATCCCGCTCATTTCGTGGGTGCAAGTCTCGTGCATTCCGCGATGCCAAATCTCGGGCAATCCGCATCACCGAGCCAGGCAACGCAGCGTCCGTCCAAAGCTGCTCGAGGCAATTCACCATCCAAGCCCAGTTCACGCCCTCGTAGCAACAAGGGGCTTAACAGTGGGCAGCCCGCCTTGGCAGTGGCGATATCCGCGGCTCCGAGTCGATCAGGCGCGAACGATGCGAGCTTTGAGGAGTTCTGAGACAACTGGTGAGTTGATGAACAGGAGTTCAAATCCGTCACGATCGAGATCTGTGCGACGGAATAGTGAACTCGGAAAGGAATGGCAATGAAAGCATCGATCGAGAAGCAAGCTCAAGCATCGCAGCAGTTTCTTACCTTTTTGCTCGACGACCAGGAATATGGATTGGAGATTTTCAAGATCCGAGAGATTCGCGGGTATGCGCCGATCACTCCGATTCCAAATGTTCCGCCGCATGTGCGCGGCGTGATGAACCTGCGCGGGACTGTACTGCCGGTCGTCGACTTGCGGATGAAGTTTCATCTGCCGGCGGTCGAATACAACAAGTTCACGGTTATCGTAATTGCCACGGTGGGCGACAAAACTGTCGGACTCTTGGTGGATGCTGTCTCCGATGTATTGATGGTCGCGAACGATGCCATGCGTGAAGCGCCGGATTTCGGCTCGGCCGTGGATACGCAATTCATCAACGGCGTCTTCGAGTCGCGGGAGCACCTGACTGTCGCGCTGAACCTGGAAGAACTGCTGTCTGAGTGCGAATTGTCAGTGCCGCAGTCCATTGCGGCATAGCGCCTTTTCGTACGAAGAACCAGGTAGGAGCGGAGCTCTACGAAGTGTTCAGATGCCTCGCGATCAAGGTTGGCCGGAGCTACCAGTTCCGGCCTGCTTGTTTACAGCATCAATGCGAATGATTGAAAAGGGGAATCGATCTTGCCGGCATCCACCTTCGAAAACTCGCTCTTCCCCATGGGGCTTCGTGAATTCAAGATGTTTCGCACCTTGATTCACCAACACACGGGCATCTGGCTGCGAGACGGCAAGCAGATTATGCTGGCCTCGCGACTTTCACGCCGGCTGCGCCTTCACGGCATAGCCAACTTTGCCGAGTACTACGAATATGTTCAAAGATCTCAGAACAATGGAGAAGAGATACGCGAATTAATCAATTGTGTCACCACCAATAAGACGTCCTTCTTTCGCGAACGCCATCACTTCGAGTTCTTGGCTAACACCGTCGTACCACAGATTCAGTTCGCTGCTCAGCAAGGTGCCGTCAAGAGCATTCGCATTTGGAGCGCCGCATGTTCCACAGGCGAAGAGCCTTACTCGATCGCCATTACTCTGTTTGAAGCGTTGCAAACCCCTCAGCGCGTGCATGCCCCATCTTCCGCGCTGCATGGACCAAAACGGCCCGGACTCTCTGGGCTTCCCGTCGTACCAAGTTCCTGGAAAATTGAGATCGTCGCTTCCGACATCGACACCAAAGTCCTGGGGACGGCTGCCCGCGGAATCTATGGCATGGATTCCCTTGCAAGTGTGGACACGCCGTTGCAGAAGGAGTATTTTCTTCGCGGAAAAGACGACATGCAAGGGATGGCCAAAGTGAAGCCAGATGTCGCTCGGATTGTACAGTTCAAACGGATTAATCTTCAAGACGTCCGGTGGCCGCTTGAAGGTCTCTTTGATGTAATTTTCTTCCGAAACGCATTGATTTACTTCAACCAAGAAACTCAGGATGTATTTCTCCGCAAAATGGCATGTTATCTCAAGCCGAAGGGCTATCTGTTCCTGGGTAACTCCGAACATATTCCGTGGTTGCAGGACATTTTTGCGCCGCTGAATCAAACCATGTATCGATTGCGGGACGTAGAACAATGAACATACTTATGGACTCACAGCCGCGTTCAGCGGGACACTGTGGCGCTCTTCATAACTTGTGCGTCAGAAGCGATCTGCCTCAAGCAGCGATGGAAAAAGCGCCGACTTCGGGGAGGGTCGGCCCACCAAGCGGCAAACGGATAAGCCTTCATATCGGTGAAGTCGCGGCCAGCCAGATGCCCATTGTTCTTGACACTTTGCTGGGTTCCTGCGTTGCCGTGTGCATGTACGACCCAGTGCTTTGTGCCGGCGGCATGAATCATATCCTGCTGGCACACTGTCGAGCGGGCGAAAGAAATCCGCGTTGCGGCGTACATGCGATGGAGCTACTCATCAACGAATTGATGAAGGTCGGAGGGGATCGAAGAAGATTTATCGCCAAGGCATTTGGCGGGGCTAATGTGCTCCAGGGGATAAGGATGCCTCCCATCGGAGACGCAAATGCAAGGTTCGTGCGCGAGTTCCTTGCAACCGAAAAGATACCTCTTGTTGCCGAGCGGTTGGGAGGAAACCACGCAGTCCACTTGTACTTCCGAACGAATACGGGCAAGGCGACGGTGCGTACTGTCGATGGTTCAAGCTTGCCTAAGATCATTGATGCTGAGGGCTTTTTTTCGACATCGCCTTGTCCCAGTAAACCCTATTACGGGGAGATCACACTGTTTTGACGAATGCTTCAAAAGAACTGTATCAACAGACTTCGAGTTGGTTCTCGACTCAACAATATCGGCTGGTATGAGGTAGCCTGCACATGGCGATTCGATCGAAGGTACTTATCGTGGACGACTCGGCGCTGATGCGCCAACTGCTTACCCAAATCATCAGCTCCGATCCAGAGCTTGAGGTGATAGGGACGGCTGGCGATCCCTATGTTGCGAGAGAAAAGATCAAGGCGCTGAATCCGGATGTGTTGACTCTGGACATCGAAATGCCACGCATGGATGGACTGACTTTTCTGGAAAAGCTGATGCGCGGACATCCGATGCCTGTCATCATGATTTCATCGCTAACCGCTAAGGGTGCAGATACAACGCTCCGCGCGCTCAGCTTAGGTGCAATTGACTATGTTTCCAAGCCCAAGTTGGACGTTTCCAACGGCACCATCGAGCAAGCCGAAGAGATTGTCGCCAAGGTAAAAACTGCTGCGAGAGCAAGAGTGCGACGCGCGAGTGCAACGGCGGCCGCATCCGCCGTACTAAGTGAGAAGAAGTATCAATTCTCGGCAACACACAAGGTTGTCGCCATCGGAGCTTCAACCGGCGGAACGGAAGCGCTCAAGGATTTGTTGTCGCCGCTGCCCGCCGACTTTCCGGGAATCGTGATCGTGCAACATATGCCGGAGACCTTCACCCGGCAGTTCGCCGCCCGCCTCGATTCGCTTTGTAAGATTCGCGTCAAGGAAGCGCAGGACGGTGATCACATTCTTCCGGGACACGCGTTGTTGGCTCCTGGAGGACATCATATGGCCGTGGTCCGAAGAGGTATGGAATACGCCGTCCACGTCTACAGAGGGGAAAGGGTGAATCGCCACATACCCTCGGTAGATGTGCTGTTTTCATCCTGTGCGCGCAGTTTAGGAAAGAACTCTCTCGGTGTATTGCTGACAGGAATGGGCGCAGACGGTGCGAAAGGTATGCTGGAGATGAAGCAAGCAGCAGCTTTTACCATTGCGCAGGATGAATCGACGTCTGTCGTTTTTGGTATGCCGCGAGAGGCTATCGTGCTCAATGCCGTCGATCAAGTGCTTCCGCTGGGCCAGATACCGGATGCGCTCCTAGATAGGCTTGTCGGCATGTAGTCTGCCGCGAATATCCGACACCTTGGAGATATTGATTCTCTTATGCACTCTCTGTCTGACAAATCTAAATATGCAAGCTACGAGATCCCCATTCCCCTAGGTGGGACATCAGGAGTTTGCTCGTCAAATTTGGGTTCTTCGTCACTTTTGATGAAGATATTTTGGGCGTTGAGTATCTCTTTGGAAATGAGGATTTCATTCGGCGTGCACGACCCGGAGCCGAATCAGCGCAAAGCAATTGGATGAGGAAGCAAATTGAAACCTCGTTGAATTGTCGTATCGCCGCTGCCCTCACCGGCCACCTTGCTAACGGTAAATCTCCACGCCAAGGCCTCCGTGGTGCAATTTCCACTGGAGTCGCATACACCCGCTTTGAGGCGTGCGGTGTAGGTCTCGCCTGCCTTGAGAATTACCTCATTGGGGAATAGTCCCCAGGCACCTGCGGCTATCTGGTCAACCCAAGCTGGAACAGCCGCACCGTGTGAATCCGTCAAGCTGAAATTGCTAGCATCAACACCAGTGACGGGCTTGGAGAAGAATACTTTGACAACAGCGTTTTGATACACGCGAGAAGCACCCGCAGCGGGATATGTAGCGGTTTCGAGCGGACGCCGATCGGCAGGCATGCCATCAACATTCATGACCCAATTGCGCACGACCATGGGGACGGGTGGAGCTCCCTCGACCACCGCGGGCTCCGTGGCCGGCGTGCGACCATCGCATCTTCCACCCAGAACACAGGGTTCGAGCACGAAGTTGTTATTGGTGTCCGCCAGATTGCCAAGGAACTTCAATGCAACGATCGCTTCCAACGATTGGTAGTAGACCGCTGTGGTCACTGCGATGGGCCCCCGCGTTCCCCTCGGGATGCGTACCGAGTAACGGTCAATTTTCTTTTCGTATTCAGGCCGCCCACGGGGCTTAAATCGAGTATCGCGGAGAAAGGAATCATCAAACAAATCGCCATTCCCATTCTTATCCGTGAACACCGGCAAAGCGGTGGGGTTTGAGGTATCGATCACGCGGCCATCCTTATCAACGGGCAGGCCGTCTCCGTTTGTCTTGAGATTGAGAGGGGTCGCATACGGCAAGTCGAGCGTAGGACATCCGTCGCCCAGAGAAGCGATCGCCTTGAACTGCATGGCATAAGGATCGGCTGACCCGGCCGGAATTTTCCAATTACATCCGGGGAAGTTTGGGTCGATCATATCTTCTGTTGTCAGGTTGCCTACGCCAGTCGACGTCCGGTTCCAAACCTTGTCGTGAATGGGCAGTTCTTTGCCAGTCGCCAGATCGTAGGCATGAATCGCAAGCCAGGCTGTACGTCCTTCCGGAAAACCGGTTGGAAAATCGTGACCGCTTCCGGTGTTGGCGATGGTGATGGAAATCGGTGCTTCGTTTCCTGCCTTTGCCTGGGCCGGGCCGCGCAAGTCCATGCTCAGCACGTGACGCAAACGATCCCACGCAAGACGCGCCTGCTGGGCATAGGCGCCGCGTCTTTCCAGATGTGTATAGAAGGCCCGTGAGTAAACGCTATTGTGGTCGGCGGAGGAGAAACTAAAAGTAGAGAGCTCGGGATAGGGTGAGAGAGCGCCGTGTTCATCGACATCTTTACCGATGAGTCCCGTGACATAAGCGTTGCCGCCCACAAAATGGTGAGTGAAGAAAGGATGAGGTGAACCGCCCTCGTTTGCGACGCGGTCCTCGGGCGGAGGCAGCGGCTTTCCATCTTGATATAAAGTCTGCGCGGTTCCAGGCTGGCCGTAATCCTGTTGCATATGGCAGCTTTGGCAATCGCGCTTGAAATGAGGATCGAAGTTCTTGTTGCCGGGACGGTCGGCGTAGGCGCTGTTGGCCCACTCTGTGTACGTCCGTTCGATGGGGAATCCTCCAACCCATTTACCAAGAGGATTCTTGATAGGAAGAGCACTCGTCACGTCGTGACATGCGGCGCACATCTCCGCGCGCACAAACATCGCCTGGTGATATCCCTTATGTTTGGCGGGATCGATCTGCTGGTAATCAATCGTCTGGCCGAAGATTCCGCTGGTATAGTGGTCAACCGGATCGGCGGGTTTGTTCGCAGCCAGAGGACCAAATCTTTCCGGATAAACAATTGCATGAGGTGAAAGCCGGTACGCGCCTGCGCCAATACTGTATCCCAGGTTCTGCTTGTCTTTGTCGGGAACGTTGAAGGTGTCCGGCGGCTTGCCCGCCTCAGCCAGCAAGTCGGCGCGCGATAGTGTGCTGGGAGCAGGCGTATAGGCGCTCTGGCTGCGCTCGTAGTTATGGTATGGGGTATCGCGAGTTTCAGCATAAGTGTGACACACCGCGCAGATGATGCCGCTTTTGCCCGAGTTGGTGTTGCGGAACTGTGAATCGAGCGTGGCAAATGCAATGCCGGTTCCGTTGTCGGAACTGGGAAAGAATTTGGGGTCGCCGGGCGCCGACTCCAGATGGTGTGCGTCGTAGGTTACGTTCTTGTAGGGAATGTTATCGGTGTAGTCCGTAGGCATGTGGCAGCGGGAGCAGAAGAAGTCCAGCAGAGATCCCGGTCTAGAAACTCTATAGTTTTGCGTTCCTATGTTAAAGGTGGAAGAACACCCTCCCTTATCCGCAAAGGGATTGTGAGTCGCCTTGGGTGTTCCATCCGGGGGCTGCGGCGTATCGCATTCTCCGTTGGCCGACGTTGCGCGTGACAGCAACAGGAATGCAGCCCGCCAGGCCGGGTCACGCCAGGAATTGGACATCATCGAGCCGTTCCACTCATCGAATATTTTTTGATGGCAGGTCTGGCACTGGCCCGGGCTATCCTCAGCTTCCCAATGGTTGTGATACGGAGGCGGAAACACCTGAGCCTCCGCCACCACATAGGGAGCAGCTTCGGGAATTCGGTTGGGAAGATCATTCAAATCGTGCTGGGTGGGTTGGCGATACGCGATTGCGCTGATGGCCACGACAGACGCCAGAAACACCGACACCTTCGGAATCATGCTGCTTCCATTCATCATAGGTTCACTCCAAATGGTCGATGGATTACATCGTGGTCATGCGCCAATTCTTCGTAATTCAGAATTGGGTCGTTCAATGGAACTATGGGCGCCCGGGCCAAAGCGTTCACAAATAGAAGAAACAGCAGCGCCATGTAACCCGCGGCGATAACGACCTCCGGCAGCACCAGACTGGGCGTGCTATGAAATGTGGGCATAATCAACAGGTAGAGGTCGAGCCAATGTCCCAGCAACAGAACGATGCTCATGGCGGCGAGGATCTTCGGTGAACGCTTGCGGCTCGCCGATAGCAGAACAACAAAGGGAATCACCCAATTCATCATTAAGTTCAATGCGAAAAAGTAGAGCCACGGCCCGTTTGTCCGAGGTAAGTAGTAGGTGATTTCTTCTGGAATGTTTCCATACCAGATCAACAGATACTGGCATGTCCAGATATAGGCCCAGAAAGTAGAAAATGCGAACATCATTTTGCCTAAGTCATGGAGCTGGTCTTCAGAGATGCAGTTGCGCCAGGAGAAACTCGACCTTCTAAGTAGAACTGCAGCGAGTGTAATAGCCGCGATCCCTTGGACGAATGTTCCAGCAAAAACGTAAACGGCAAACATTGTGCTGAACCAATCCGGTTCGAGGCTGATAATCCAGTCGAAAGACATCAGGGTAAATGTCACCGCGAAAACAGCAATGAAGACGATTGCATAGCGGGTGAGGCGGCGATGCAGGATCAGCGCCATCTCCGGTCGTTCATCCTGATCGAGTGAAGCACGCCGCATGAGCAGGGCAAACACAGTCCACAGAATTAGCGCCGCCACTGTCCGGGCAACTAGCCACGGCATCCGCAGGTACTGAATCTTTCCCGCAAAACTGGGCGTGTGATCGAACGCGTCCGGGCGAGTCCAAGGAAAAATAGTATCTCTGCCCACGAAAAGCACCAGCATGAGAAAAGCGACCACGGGCAACGCAAGCATTAGAGCTTCTGGAATTCTGCGCAGACTGGCCGACCACCTGGCTCCGGTTGCGCGTTGGACAGCTAGAAAGAATATCGCCGAAACCGCGAGCGAGGTGACGTAGAAACCGTTCAAAAGCAGGGTCGGCCACGCTCGCTGCGGGTCTGCATATAACTCATAGAACGCCGCCCCGGCTCCCAACACGACCAGACCTGTAGCCGGCAGCCAGTTCCGTGCGGAGATTGCAAATGATAGATCTTCGCTCATGGGGTTCCTTTAGCCAGCGCGGGCTGAGGATCATTCCCGCGTTTCTGTAACGTGGTGTAGACATACGTGACAATCTTCCATCGCTCATTCGTGCTTAATTGCGCCGCATACGATGGCATCTTTCCACTGCCTAAAGTGATTACATGAAAGATGCGTCCGGGGGCAAACTGCATCAAGCGATCGGAGTGATAAGAAGGCGGCGGAGGAATCTTCGACGAGATGGGACCGTCCCCTTTGCCTTGCGTTCCGTGACACACAGCGCAATAAGTCTCAAAGAGGGCCTTGCCGTCTTCCAAAGTTTTGGCGGTTGGGTGGTAGGGATCTCTTAGCTCCAGGCCGGCGCGCTCCGCTTCCTGCTCACCCGGTCCATAGTGAAATGGATGATAGCCGCGCGCGATGGTGCCTGCCACTGGATGTTGCAGCGTCAGTCCATCGCGAGTCGCCGAGTTAGCGGCAAAGGCCTTGTAGGCCGGGTCACGCGCCATGTCCGGCATGTACTCATACGCACGCCTGCTGGCCGAGCCACAGCCTGCGAGGGCAATCGCAATTGCCACGACGACCGAGGCTATGGAGCGCCGCATCATAACTGAGCCTCGATTTCGCTTACCTCGCTGGCGCCGCTATTCCATAGTAGCCTTGATACCAGAACCGGATCGAAGTGCTCCGTACGGCGGCGAAGCACAATTGCGAATGTGTCATTGGTGATTTTCAGCGCGGGCAGACGTTCCTTCTTGCCGGGATAAAGCCGGGCTCGAAACAACAACGCGGCCACAGTGGACAAGCCGCCGATCAGCACGGTCAACTCAAAGCAGATCGGAATAAATGCCAGCGTCGAGTTATCCGGCTTGCCGCCTACGTTCATGGGCCAATCCAGAACGTTTGTATAAAACAGAAATGAGAAAGCCAGCGTGAGTCCCAGAGCCCCGCCCATCAGTGTTATCCATGGCAGATATGTTCTGCGCAGACCCATGGCAAGATCCAGATGATGGACTGGATAAGGGGTATAGACATCGTAAATCGGAAAACTGTGATCCCGAATCGTACGCACGGCCGCAAGCAAGCTATCGGGATCGGTGAAGGTCGCGATAACAAATCGGTTAGGCATTCACGGCTACCTCGGTATCTTCCTGGGGTGGATTTTGCTTTACCATCTCAATGATTTTCGCGATATGAACGCTGTTCGCGGCCACGCCCTTGATCTCCCACATCGCAATCATGGGGAGGTAGCGGATGAAAAGTAAGAACAAAGTGAAGAATAGACCGAAGCTTCCTACCAAAATGCCGATATCAATTCGCGTGGGGTAAAACATTCCCCACCCCGACGGCAGAAACGCGCGGTGCAATCCCACCACGATGATGACGAATCGTTCAAACCACATCCCGATATTTACCAGAATGGAAACGGTAAAAAGAATTGCCACACTGTTGCGCGCCTTTTTGAACCAGAGAAAGTGCGGCGTGATCACATTGCACAGCACCATTAGATAGAAACACCATGCATAAGGCCCCGTGGCGCGATTGATGAAATGATATCGCTCGTAGATATTCCCGCCGTACCAGGCGCTGAAGAATTCCGTAGCATAGGCATAACTCACAATCATTCCGGTGAGCATTGTCACCTTTGCCATCTTATCCAGATGCCGCATCGTAATGTACCGCTCCAGGTGCATGGTCTGGCGCGTAATGATCAGCAGCGTCAGCACCATGCCAAAGCCCGAGTAGACTGCGCCCGCAACGAAATAGGGAGGAAAGATTGTTGTGTGCCAACCAGGTACCAGCGAAGTGGCAAAGTCCATGCTCACAATCGAGTGTACGGAGAGCACCAGCGGCGTCGCCAATCCAGCCAGAATTAAGCTGACCATCTCATAGCGAGCCCATGTACGGAACGACCCGTTCCACCCCATGCTCAGGAACCCGAAGATCAGTTTTTTGATCCTTCCTGTGGCGCGATCGCGCAGCGTGGCCAGGTCAGGAACCAGGCCGAGAAACCAGAACACCAGTGAGATGGTGAAGTAAGTGCTGACGGCAAATACGTCCCATACCAGCGGAGAACGGAAGTTAACCCACAATGGACCCCGCTGATTTGGAAAATACGGGAAGATAAAAAATGCATCCCATGGACGACCCAGGTGAAGTAGCGGAAACATGCCCGCGCACATCACCGCCATAATCGTCATGGCTTCTGCCGAGCGGTTGATTGAGGTGCGCCATTGCTGGCGGAAGAGCAGCAGGATGGCGGAGATCAATGTGCCCGCGTGGCCGATACCGATCCAGAAAACGAAGTTAGTAATGTCAAACGCCCAGCCCACGCTGTTATTGAGACCCCAGACTCCGATACCTTTGAAGAAAAGGTAGGTCACCATAACTGCAAGATCAAGTAACCCCACCAGCGCAAGGGCAAAACAGATCCACCAGCCTCTTCCGGGCCGTGCTTCCATCGGCCGCGAAATGTCGTCGGTGATCTGCTGGAGAGACACACCCTCGTCGACCCAGCGCGTAGGGGGAAGTAGTTGCGGGCCGATATGTTTTCGCGCAGCGGTCATAACACTCATGCCGTTTGCTCCTTAAGTGGTGTTGAGTGGATTGCGAACCTTCTTGAGGTATCCCACGTTGGGCCGCACTCCCAGTTCTTCAAGCACGTGGTAGTGCCGCCGGTTGGCGTGCAATTGCGAGACGCGGCTGTTAGTATCCTTCAAATCGCCGAAGACAATGGCTTGGGTTGGACATGCCTGCTGACAAGCGGTTTGGATATCTCCCTCGGCCAGGTCGCGCCTTCCTTGCAACGCGATGTTCTTCGCCAACTGAATGCGTTGAACACACAGGCTGCACTTTTCCATCACGCCGCGCGAGCGCACCACCACGTCCGGGTTCAACACCATGCGTCCTAGCGGGCTCGCCATATTGAAGTCGAATTCTGGATTGTCTGTGTAGTTCAACCAATTAAAACGCCGCACTTTATATGGACAGTTATTCGCGCAGTATCTTGTTCCGATGCAACGGTTGTAAACCTGTTGATTTAATCCGTCGGAACTGGTGGTCGTGGCCAGCACCGGGCACACCGTTTCGCAAGGAGCGTTTTGGCAATGCTGGCAGAGCATGGGCTGGTGTACGCTGTGCGGATCATTCTCCGAGCCACTGTAATAACTGTCGATGCGGATCCAGTGCATGATGCGGATACGCTTCACTTGGTCCTTGCCTACAACAGGGATGTTGTTTTCGGCTTGGCAGGCGATCACGCAAGCGGAGCAGCCTGTACAAGCGTTCATGTCGATCGCCAGCCCCCACGAGTGTTCGCCGTGGAGCCGCTCGGCCCACAGTGTGGGCACGACCTCTTGAGTTTCCGAGGCGGGCCGGCTCAGTTCTTCCAGGGTGGTTTCGAGAACAATAGGCCGGCCTTCCATAGAGAAATGACTCTGCGTGCTTGCAATCTCTTCGCGGCGTCCGGTCTTTTCGATGCGCACGTTCGTCGCAGAATACTGGCGCGTTTCATTCGCGGCCAACACCAGTGGGAAGACATTCACGCCGACGTTCTGCGCAACCTTGCCAACCTGCTTGCGCCCATAACCCATTGCCAGTGAAATGGTGCGGCTTTCCTGCCCCGGTTGAATGAAGACAGGCGCTTCGATGCTTCCCTGATTGGCCGTCAGCTTGACGACGTCGCCCTCAGACAGTCCCAGTTGTCGCGCCAGTTGCGGGTTAATCGCAGCGTAATTTCCCCACGTCACTTTACTGATAGGGTCGGGAAGTTCCTGCAGCCAGGGGCTGTTCGCATGACGCCCATCGCGCGCGCTCACGCTCTCGTAGAAGTGCAGTTCATAGCGGTCGTCTGCGCGGGGTTGCTGTGCCTTCACGATGAAGTCAGCTGCCGCCCTCCAATTGTCGCGGTGCACAGGAGCGGTGCCCACCGCCGATGCGGGCAATACCACGACCCCGTCTTGCAGAGAGCGCTCCCAGAATGCGGTTGCATCTTGCAACTCCTTCTGTCTGGGAAACAGGAATTTAGCCCAGAATCCGCGCAGATAGTTGTAGTAGTTCGTATCTGGCTGGCCCGACCAGACGAGCAGGCTTTCTTGCGCTGCGCGCGTCTCAAACAGCGGAGCAATCAGCGGCTGGGCGAGACTGAAATGGGAGTCAACAGGTTCAGCGTCGCCCCATGCTTCGAGAAAATGATGATCGGGACAGATCGCATGAGCATGAGAACTTGTTTCATCCGTTCTGTCGGAGAACGAAACCGAGAGCGCGACTTTTTCCATCCCGCTCAAAAACCGCGCACCATCGCCATAGTCGTACACGGGGTTGACGCCATAGAGCAAGAGCGTATGAACCTCGCCCCGATTCATCTCAGCGACGAGCGCCGCCATGGCCGCGTCATCTCCGCCGCGCTGCTTCGATGGGCGATCCAGGTCTATAGTCTTGCCGATGTTGCCGAGCTGTGCATTGAGAGTATTGACCACGATCTGCGCTGAAACATCGTTATGTCCGCAGACGACCAGGGATTCGCCACGATGCTTCCAAAGTTCATCTGCGATCGCATCGAGTTTTTTGGCATCGACAATATCCGGACAATCGGGAACGCCGACCATACCGCTCTTGCGGACAATGCGCCGCAGCAAAGCAAGAACCGCGAGCCCGATCTCCGACGGCGCGGTCGGAATGCGCACGTCGGCATTACTTCCAGTTACGCTCAAAGTCGGTTCAAATTGAACGTGCAGCGCGGGCTGATTTTCAGGCTTACGATTGATCGCATACTGGCGCGCAAACTCCACAGGAGAGAGCCAGGTTCCAAGAAAATCCGCGTCGAATCCTACAATGACCCGCGCTTTATCAAATGCATAGTGTGGAATCACCGCGCGGCCAAACGACTCTCCATTAGCTTCGCGCATTGCGCTGTAAGAAACCGCGTCGTAAACAACATGCTCGAAACTCGGGTACGAGCTGCCAAACTCCGCGATGATTTGTTGCGTCGAAGGGCTGGTCACCGTCTCGGAGAGAAGCACGATCTTTCCGCTCTTCGCGCGAGCCTGACTCAGTGCTACCAGAATCTGACGATCCGCCTGCTGCCAAGTCGTTGCCTGCCCTTTCCACCTCGGCCCACGTAGCCGCTCATCATCGTAGAGCGATAGCACGGTCGCCTGCCCGGTGGCGCAGGTTCCTTTTCCAAATAGGGTGGATTCGTCGTTGCCTTCGATCTTGATCGGCCGGCCGTCACGCTGCTTCACGAGAAGGCTGCACGACGATGCGCAGCCACGGCAGGTGGTGGCGTAATAGTTTGCGACTCCCGGAATAATGTCCTCGGCGCCCGACAACAATGGTATGGCATGTTGCACTGGGCCACGGCATCCCGCCACGCCGGCAGCAGCCAAACTGAATCCCATCATCGCCAGAAAGTCGCGGCGAGTTGCGCCGGTTAACCCTCCCGGAAGCCCGCCAGGAAACTCTCCGGTCGTGCGCGGTCCGTTGTGCAGTTCGTCCACGCTCTTCCAATAGGCGGGCTCAGCACGTTGTCCGATCTGCACGAGTTGTCCCTTCGCGCTCTTGCATGGCGGTTTGTTATCGAGGTCCGGATTCATCTCTCCCTTTCTCTTCTCGATGTAAATAGATCTCTCTACCAGCGCTAATAGTGACAACTCGAGCAATCCAGACCGGCTGTCGGCTTTTGTTTTCGCGAAAGACTCGCAAGCGACCGCTGGAAGTCATTCGTTGCAATGTTGGCGTGCTCGCGATGACATTGAAGGCACCATCCCATGGTGAGTGGAGAGTATTGGCTGACTCGCTCCATGCTTTCTACAGGACCATGGCACCGCTGACAGGCAACGCCCGATAGAACATGCTGGCTATGGTTGAAATACACAAAGTCAGGAAGGTTATGAATCTTGACCCAGCGAATCGGTACCTGCCGTTGTACGGCCTCTTTCAGCTTTTCAATTTCCACCGTCTGCTTTTCCACGATGTTATGGCAGTTCATGCACACGCTTGCCGGTGGAATTCCCGCGTGACGGCTGGTGCGCGCAGCGTAGTGACAATAGAGACAAGGAATCTTGTTGTCGCCGGCATGAACGTTGTGAGGAAAGTGGATCGGCTGCTCGGGCGAATAGCCTTGGTTGATTCCCATGCGCGTGAACTCCCAAACCCCGCCCCCGGCCGCAAGGAGCAGCGCCAGAACGCCGAAGACTGTAAGTGGCGTCTGCATGTGACTAATCCTCGTCCGGCCAGAACCACCTGCCTGGATTGCGCTTGTTCGACCACTCCGCAAAAGCATTGCTTGCCGCGCGGAATGGCTGAGAGATCAGCACCGCGCAACCTTGCAACGCGGCGACAAGAAATGTTGACAGCCGGGTAAGCGGAATGACTGCAATCGCCGCGAACGTGGCCAGCACGTGAAGTTGCACAAGATCCGGCAATTGTGTCGCAAGCTGCACCGCCGGTTGCCCACGCAAGAGCGAAGTCATATATGGTCCGAGTGTTACTTCACCCCAGGACGATCCCCAACGGTAAAGGACTGCGATCAATACTCCCGATGCTAAGACGGTAAAGAGCAGCGCCAGAAATAGCGTGTCAAAAAGTTCGGCCATATGAGACTGGCCAGGCCGCTTCAGATGCCGCCATATCAGTACGGAGCTGCTGGCAACGGCCGCCAATCCCGCAGCGAATGCCACACCCTCCAGCAGGTAAAGCCCCGTTGCGCTGCTGTTCCACGAAAGAACTGCGCGCGGAAACAGCAACCCCGCAACATGACCGGCGATCAGCACCAACATGCTGATGCGGAAAAATCGTTCTCCGAAAACCGCCTTGGCTTCGGCCATCTCCGCGGCAAGAGTCGAAGGCTGCCGGGAAGCCAGCAGATAACGCACCAGGGTTCCAACCACCAACAAGGCCACTGCTATATACGGCCAAAGTATAAACAGCGAGTTATTCGCCAAAATGTCCTGCCTTCCTTTGCTACCGGCGGTTGCCCGCGGAATATAAAGCTTGGTTGGCCTGCATGTCCGACGCCCTGAGAAATGCCTTCAGTGCAAAGGATTCCTTCGCCGTAAGGTAGCCCCCTCGAGATGTTTCGGTTTGCCAATCGAAGCATGTATGGCGAAGAAACTGAGTCAGCTCCGGATCTTGGTAACGCCGATAAACGCCGGTCAGGTCTGGACCGAGAGTACCGCCGCGCAATCCCGCTCCGCGCTCGCTATGACACGTTATGCAGGCTTGCGCGCCATTCTTGGTTTGCACCTCGCCGTAGAAAAGCTTTCGGCCGTTCTCGTTCTCCGCGGATGTGGATGTGGATGCGTTGCGCTCGTCGGCAGGCTGGAAATCAGGACCGCCGATGGCAAGATAATGAAGGATGTCGTTGATCTGCTTCTCAGAGAGATCCACCCAATCCGGCATGCGCTGCTGTTTGAACTGCGCAAAGAGGGCCGTCGCCGTCGGATCGCCCGATTTGATTACACCCGACGAACCATGAATGAACTTCAACAACCAATCGCGCTTGCGCCGCTCGGTGACGCCCTTCAAATCAGGCCCCACTTTAATTCCCTTGCCATAGGTGTGACATGCCGTGCAGCGGCCCTTAAATGTCGCTGCCGCCTCTGGTGAGAACTTGGCCGCGGCGCCACGATCATCGTCATCTATTTCGCCAGCGAGCAGAATCTGTGATGACCCTGCGAGTATGAGCAGAACTGATAGAACTAGTAACCCGGTACGCAGTCCTCCGCCAGCTGCAACAGTAAGCCTCATCCAATAACCTCCTTTTACATATCGTCAGCGCCAACTCGGCACACGTCCACCTGCGGTCGTTTGCTGTAACAGCCAAAAGCGATCCGATCATTTCTCGTTCTGTAACTCAGGTCTGCTCACATCGCTAGAATGGATGTGCAGTACGAACAGGTCCTGCATGGATAGGGAGGCGCAATCTTTATCCTCAGAATCCTAATCCGAAGTGCATGGCAAAGGTCACCGGATCTGTATCTGGACCGCCGACCGGTCGATTGAACCGTACTGGAAGATCTGCCTCCACAAAGTAGGCCTTGAAGAAACTGCCTTTGGATTTTATTGGCCAACTCTTGTTTAACAGTGGGGTGAAACCATACTCAGGAGAATTGACCACGAATGCCGCGCGAATCCCGGGAGCAAAGCCGTGGCCAACGTTCCACAAGAAACCCGGGTGAACCGTGAGTGATACGTCGCGTGGACTATCCTGCACTGCGGAAACAAATTCCATGTCAAATGCCATCCTGCCTGTTCCCTTGACTGTGATTCCGGCTGGAAAAGCAATGGAAAAATTGTCTGCTAAGTCAGTGGTTTGCCCTCCAGCACGAGTAACTAGCGGGAGAACGAAACCAATATGACCTCCAACTGTTGTTTGGGCTTTCACCGTTAGGGATAGCACTGTCATTGATAGGACAGCTACCACAGCCACTCGAAGCACGTGACTTAAAATCATCCGAGCTTCGTACCGAGACACGAATGCGATCATGGAGTCTCCTTTGATCGAATGGTTTTTTGAGATACACCTCTCGCGACTCTCTGCAGACGCAGAGAAGTGAGCCGTACATATGGGTTGCGATGTGGCGAGCGTTAGGGGCGTGCTGGATATTCAAGGTTTATTGGAATGGAGGGAGCCTTCTTGGACGGCATGTTCGCTGCGGCCAAAAAGGGGGAGCTCCACATTCGGCAAAACCAGGCGTGCCAGTGGATCGTGGCGATCAAAGATCAGGATGTCTCGTTGTGATGTCGGCTCGAGAGTGCCTCTGCGGGAGGAAGCAACACTTGAGTAAGCCGCTCTTGCCTAAGTCAATACTTCCAATGCCAAGACCGATCAAGGCAAAAATCAGTACAATCTATCGAACTGATGGGGCCCACTTGCAGTGGCAACAAGAGCGACGCGATAAAGCAGGCGGTGCGCCATGATTCGTATCTTGAATACTCATGATGCGAGCCACCCTCCCGGTAGTTTGCGCGACTGCTAGCTACGTCCAAGCCGCTACTTCAAGATCTCCCGGTCACTCTAGTTGTCTTTTGGTAACTGGATACCGTGACCCACGTCACCAATAGGTCGATTATCAAATAGGTGAGGTATGCTGTCAAGGGCAAAATAGGATGTTTATGTTTTTCAATACTTTATTCTTCGAATGACGCAAGGGTGCCTGCATGACTGATTTAATCGCGGTCTTTCATAGTAATTGCTATTCGCATTATATGTCTTTGTAATTGAATAATATAGTATGGATTACCTTGCTCAATAATGCTCCTTGAGCCCTTTTCTTGGTTATGAGTCAGAACGGAATTAATTGAATTGAGAAGGTCCCGGTGACGCGTGACCGCATGCGCGAAGCTGCTTAACTTGACTTCTTTCCCTTTAGCACTCCGGGCGGCACCAACTTCTTCACCAATTTGTTGTGACCATGTCATCCGTCGATGCGTGGCCGTAAATATTCATGGCTTTGCTGATATCTGCAACGCAAAGAAGGTCCTTCTGGACGCCGCCGGGGTTTTCCCCGAGTCCAACCATGATCGGCACGCATGTCTCAACATACGCCAAGTGATGTGCCAACCCCGATCTTTCTAGCGACCGGCTGAATTCCTTTTTGCAGTAGCATGGATGCGCTCCGTACTCCGCCAGTTCGGGTGGAAGGGAATACCCATTCACTCCCATCTGTCTTCGGGCGCCACTCATCCAAAACCTTCAGAGGCGCGTCGGCGATCGGAAGATTTGCATCAGATGCGTCGGATTTGGTTTTCCCCAACTTGCCGTGAGTGAACTTGCGCTGAATCATGATTTCCCGCAGTTTGGTATCGATGTCTTCCCACTTCAATGCCACAAGTTCACTGATGCGCAGGCCGAAGCAACCGTCCACAAGAACCATGATATTGAGGGGTTCGGGGAGGGCCTGGATCAAGCGGTGGAACCACTCGACCGTGATCTTCTTTTTTCTCCTCTGGCGAATGGAAACCCCTTTGATCTTGACGAGGGACATTGAACCAGCCTGACTCTTCGTGATGTAGCCGTAAAGGCCGGCGATGCCCAGGCACACGCTGATTACCGACCTGATGCCAGCCTTTGTGCTTCCCGCCAGTTTCAAGTCATCCAACCACTCTTTTACCGCTAGTGCCCTGACATTGACGACCTTCAATTTGGCAAACTTTGGTTCGATATAAGAGTTTAGAAAGTACGAGTTTGTCTGCTGCGTCGAGTGTTCCAGTCCGGGCAGGTACTTGGCCCGATAGAGCTTAATGATTTCGCTGAATGGAGCACCGACCTTTACACGGCCAGCTCCTGAATTTGTGGGCACCACCGTCGTCTCCAGCGCTTTCGGGACGTCGGACTTCGTCGGATAATCTAAACTGCTGAAATAGGAAGACTTAGACTCTTTCTTTCCACCCTATTGCCCGGCGGAGAAGCGCACCTCCCAAGCCAATCCTCTCGCTCCGGGAACATTGCGGATGCTACCCTGTTGATATCGTGTTCTCTTCGTCTTCATTCCGCAACCTTTCAAAACGCGGGGGAATGATCCCTTTTTACTCCGGTGGGTTAAAATGGGTTGAAGAAGAGTGCGAGTCTGTACTAACCTCAATGTTATCAACGTGGCCCCGTAGCTCAGGTGGATAGAGCAGCAGTTTCCTAAACTGCTTGTCGCATGTTCGAATCATGCCGGGGTCACCATTCTTCTCCCTACTTTCCCGCCTGGGCCCGCAGATCACTGGGCAAAAAGTCGCTCCCACGGCTTTGACTTCACCCCCCATCTTAGCTATAAAATGTTCATGGTATGGAAGTCGTTTCCATGCCGTCAGGTTGCCCCTACTCAAAGGCAGCATAAAAACCACGGCAATCGCCAGGATGCTCGGGAAGGCGGTGAAACTCCGCCACTGCCCCGCAACTGTGAGCGCCCCCGCCCAGCGGCCCGTCCTATCGGCCAGGGCACGGAACCAGCCGGGATCGTTTCGCTTCTCGCGGAGATCCCTTTGAACCACTGCGGACTATCCATTAGAAAGTGTCCGTGGGAAGGTGGCTGGATGAGCGCAAGTCAGGAGACCGGTCCTCGCGCCCTTAACCCACTGCGTTCCGAGGGGAACGAAGGAGCTTTCATGCCTGTTTCCGTGCGATCATTCTCTCGTCATTTCCTTGCCCAAACCACGCGCGCCCTGACCTGCGTCTTCGCCATTCTTCTGCTCACCGCCGCTCTCTGTCCGGCCGCCTCAATCCGCGGTGTGGTCACTGACGCCTCAGGCGCCAAGGTTACCGGTGCCAATGTCATCTTGATCAGCGACGGCCAGGCCGTCGGTGCAGCCGTTTCCACCGCCGACGGCAGCTTTCAAATTCTTACCGGCGTCCAGGGCCGCTTCTTCCTGGTTGTCTCCGCAAAGAGTTTCCGCCAATTGGAGACGCCTCATTTCTACGCTGGCCGGCTCGACTCCATTGAGCGAAACATCGTGCTCGAACCCGAGTGGGTCCGCGAATCCATCGTAGTCACAGCTACCGGAACCCCCACGCCGCAGCCGCAAACCAGCGAAGCCACCAGCGTTCTCGGTCCGCTCGACCTGGCACTGCGGAGCGACCTCACCAGTGCCCTGCGACTGATGCCCGGCACGATGGTGGTGCAGTCCGGCCAGCTTGGCGCGGTGACTTCCCTCTTCATTCGCGGCGGTAACTCAGACGCCAACAAAATCCTCCTTGACGGCGTCGACTCCGGCGATCTCGGCAATCAATTCGACTTTGGTCCGCTCTCGACCACTGCCATCGAGCGCGCCGAAATCTTTCGCGGTCCCGACTCCAGCCTCTATGGCGCCGGCGCGGGTAGCGGCGTAGTCAGCCTCACCACTCCGCACGGCACCACCCCTTTTCCTTCGATCCTCCTCCAAGCTGATGCCGGCAGTTTCTTCACCTCGCGTGAAGAGCTGGAAGTGGCCGGCGCCTACAAGCGGCTGGATTATCTTGGTGCCTTCAGTTGGCTCCAAACAGCCAACGATCTACCCAACGACGAGTACCACGTGGCCACAACGGCGGCCAATTTCGGCTACCAATTGAACGGCACAACTCAGATTCGCGGTACGCTCCACTATGGCGTCGATGCATCCGGCGTTCCCGGCGCGTGGGATTTCAATTACGTCGCCGATAATGCCACGCAAAAGGATCAGGACCTCTTCATCAGCGCCTCCATTGACAATCAGACAACGGCGGCCTTCCATAACACGCTGCGCTACGGCGCCACACGCAAGCGGGAGAAAGTCAATCAGTGGTCGCCGTCTGGCGAATTAATCAACAATTACGACGGCTTTTTCGATGATGCTTACTTCGGACAAGCCGTTACGATCACCGGCGCCAACGGTTACTCCGCGACCGGCCAAGCCCTGCTAGACAGCACCACTACCAATGACACCACGCTCGTCAATAACCGCGATCAACTGACCTACCAGGGCGACTACCGCTTCACGCCCCATCTGGCAGGCCTCATCGGCTTTCACTTTGAGAACGAGCGCGGTATCGAGGTCTACAACTCTTACTGGATCGACCTCACCACACCCACATACCACATCGACGACGCGGACTCGCGCAACAACTATATCTATCTGGCCGCCGTGCAGGGCGACTTCAAACGTCGTTTCTACTATCATCTCGGTGGCAGCCTGGAACATTACTCTCTGTTTGGCACGCAGACCACCTCGAATGCCGGACTATCTTATTACGTCTTGCGTCCACGGCAAGGGCCCTTTAACGGAACCCGTATCTTCGGCAACTTCGGCGACGCCATCCAGGAGCCCAAGCTGACCGATAAAGTCGGTTCGCTTTACGAGATTTTGACAAATGCCAATGAGCAGGCCGCGATTCAGGAATTCCACGTAACTCCGCTGGCGGCGCCTACGACCAGGAGCTATGAGGCAGGTGTGGAACAGGACTTTCTGGGGCAGCATCTGGTCTTCCGGACCAGCTACTTCCATAACGAATTCGGCAAACAGCTTGAGCCGGTTAGTCCCAGCTATTTGAGTCTGCTTTTTCCCAACTACACGGCCAGTGAGCTGAATACGCTGAAAGCGATCGTCGACTCAAGCGGCGCCTTTGACATCATGTCGAATACCCAGGCCTTCCGCGCCCAGGGCATCGAGACCACCATTGAGAGCGGCCTCGGCAAGAGCCTCTTCTTTCGCGGCGGCTATACCTATCTCGACGCGGTAGTGCAGCATTCTTTCACCAGCGATAATGAGTTCCTGTTGGCAGGCTACGGCTTCACCTACAACGGCATTGCATTGGGAAGCTCGACTCCGCTGGTTGGTGCTCGCCCCTTTCGCCGCGCGCCGCATACCGGCTTCTTCACTGCCAGCTACGCCGCGCGCAATCTCACCGCGGTCTTTACCTCGGCCTTTGCCAGCCGCAGCGACGATTCCACCTACCTGGCCTACTCCGATCAAACCGGCGGCAACACCCTGCTCCTGCCCAACCGCAATCTCGACTGGGGCTACGCCAAGCTTGACCTGGGCGCAAGCTACAAACTGCTCTCATGGCTCAGCATCTACGGTCAGGCCGAAAACCTCACCGACAACACTCACATCGCTCCCATTGGCTATGCAAGCTTGCCCTTCAATCTCCATGCCGGCCTGCGCATCGAATGGACCAAGACCGGCAAACAATAAATGCATCGTTGGCCTCCAAAGAGCTCAGCTTCAGTTCCGCAGCATGAGCGGCAAGAAGAACCTTTGACTACTGAGGGAATGTGATTGATCGAAGATCCATTCCCTCGAAAATATTCGGAAGATCGCTCAAAGTATCGTTGAAACAAAAGTTTACGGCCTTAAGACCAGCTTAAAGACATTTTGATCACATGAAAACTGTTTTCTAAATAAATGCACATTTTTCGTCAAAGTGTTCGATTTTATCCAAAAAACTGTTGAAAAAAATGCACCAACCAGACTACAGTTGATTCACTTCGTTTTGTCGCATTTGCGTTCTTGGCCTTTTCCTCCAGAGGTGTGTGTATGATTTGCCCGAAGTGCCAGTCGTCCTCCCTGTCCGTTGTTGCTGCCGAAATTCGGCTCTATCGCAACTGCCATCGCACTCTCAGCCACCCGCCACTGACGCCGTCGCCTGACATTATGATTTGCCTCGATTGCGGCTGGTCGGAATTCTCGATTCCGCGCTCTTGGCTATCCGCTGGCTGGCTGCGCCCCATGCGTTCGCAACCTATCCCAGTCACGGCACCCATTTCCTCTGCGCGTATTGCCGTCCTGAGTTCCTAGCGAGACAAGCGGTCTCCTGCTGGACTTGGATGCCTCGTCGCCCAGGCAACGGAGAGTCACGAGAGCGCGTGTGTCTTTGCATCAGTGCAAATCATCTGCCCCACACACAATAAGGCCTCCAGCCGAAGCTGGAGGCCTTTTGTTCTTCAACGACTCTCGACAGGATTGATCAGGCAAAGGGTACGGTATTCACTACTCCCTGTTCCCTGATCCCTGTTCCCTGTCTTAATACATGCCTTCCATGCCGCCGCCATGTCCGCCGCCGGCTGGTGCAGACTTGGCTTCCGGAAGCTCCACAACCAGGGCTTCCGTGGTCAGCAGCAGTCCTGCAATCGAAGCCGCATTCTGCAAAGCCGTCCGCGTTACCTTGGTCGGGTCAATCACGCCGGCCTTCACCAGGTCCTCGAAAACTGAGGTCTGTGCGTTGTAGCCATAGTGCGGGTCCTTGGATTCAAGAACCTTGGCCACCACCACAGCGCCCTCTTCACCGGCATTGGCGACGATCTGCCGCAGGGGCTCTTCGAGTGCGCGGCGAACAATCTGCGCGCCGATCTTCTCATCGCCTTCCAGCGTCTTGATCAACGCATCAACCGAAGGAATAGCGCGAACCAGCGCCACGCCGCCGCCCGGAACGATGCCTTCCTCGACAGCCGCGCGGGTCGCGTGCAGCGCATCCTCGACACGAGCCTTCTTCTCTTTCAGCTCGGTCTCGGTCGCAGCGCCCACCTTGATGATGGCAACGCCGCCCACCAGCTTGGCCAGCCGCTCCTGCAGCTTTTCCTTGTCGTAGTCCGACGTGGTCTTCTCGATCTGCGCGCGAATTTCCTTCACACGGCCTTCAATCTCAGACGACTTGCCGCCGCCGTCCACAATCGTGGTGTTGTCCTTGTCGATTGTAATGCGCTTGGCCTTGCCCAGATCTTCCAGCTTCACGCCTTCCAGCTTGATGCCCAGATCTTCTGTGATGGCTTTGCCGCCGGTCAGAATAGCAACGTCGCCCAGAATCGCCTTCCGACGATCGCCAAAGCCCGGAGCCTTCACCGCAGCCACGTTCAGCGTGCCACGCAGCTTGTTCACAACCAACGTAGCCAGCGCCTCGCCCTCAACGTCTTCGGCAATGATCAACAGTGGCTTGCCGCCGCGTGCAACCTGCTCCAGCAATGGAAGAAGATCCTTCATCGCGCTGATCTTCTTCTCGTAGATCAGAATGTACGGCTCTTCCAAAATTACTTCCAGCCGCTCTGCGTCGGTGACAAAGTAAGGGCTCAGGTAGCCGCGGTCAAACTGCATTCCATCCACCGTCTCCAGGCCCGTGTGCATCGTCTTCGACTCTTCGATGGTGATCACGCCATCCTTGCCCACAACCTTGACCGCTTCGGCAATAATGTCGCCGATCTCCTGGTCGCCGTTGGCCGAGATCGCGCCCACCTGGGCAACGGATCCCTCGTTCACTGGCTTCGAAAGCTTGCCCAAAGCGCCGTCAGCGGTCCACTTGCCGTCCTTGTCGCGGGTGCCGATGATCGTTGCCACGGCCTTGTCGATGCCGCGCTTCAGAGCCGTGGGATTCGCGCCCGCCGCCACCGTCTTCACGCCTTCGCGGAAGATCGATTGCGCCAGAACCGTCGCTGTCGTGGTGCCGTCGCCGGCCACATCCGAGGTCTTCGAGGCCACTTCACGCACCAGTTGCGCGCCAACGTTTTCCATCGGATCCTTCAGCTCAATCTCTTTGGCAACCGTCACGCCGTCCTTGGTGATGGTCGGCGAACCGAACTTCTTCTCGATGACTACATTCCGGCCCTTGGGGCCGAGCGTTGCCTTCACTGCGTCTGCCAGCGTATTCACGCCGCGCAAGATCGCCTGACGGGATTCTTCACCGTGCAATATCTGCTTTGCCATTTCTGTAACTCTCCTTAAAACAGTTGTCAGTTGTCAGTGGTCAGCCGTCAGTGATCGCTATTCAGTTGTCAAAGGCCTCAATCGTTTCGCAAACCGTCTTTGCTGACAACTGATAACTGATGACTGACTACTTTTTTACGATTCCAAGCACTTCTTCCTCGCGCATGATCAAAAACTCTTCGCCGTCGATCTTGATCTCGGTGCCCGAGTACTTGCCGAAGAGAATCTTGTCCCCCGCCTTCACATCCAGCGGAAAGACCTTGCCTTCGTCGTTCGACTTGCCCTTGCCAACGGCGATCACTTGGCCTTCTTGCGGCTTTTCCTTGGCGCTATCGGGGATGATGATGCCCCCACGAATGGTTTCGCCCTCTTCCAAACGCCGGACCAGAATCCGATCATGAAGCGGGGTGAAGCTGGTTGCTGCGGATGTTGCTGCCATTGTTTTGCTTCTCCTTCACAAGCGGGCAGGGGATTTGCCCAGCCGCTGGATTTGAATGGTATTTGAGATAAACACTTGGGAATCTGCGGGTTACTTCTCCACATACCGGAGAGGCGAACCCGGTCGAGCAGTTCAGCCAGCACAATGCTAGCACTCTCGCCGTCCAATTGCTAACCTTAGGCAAGATACACCAACTTGTCAAGCATTTTTTTGTGAATATATGAGCGTAACTCGCTAAGAAATTATGATAATTCTCTAAGGATTATCAAGAGATTGTTCGGCAGACTAGAGGTAAAGCAGCGCAAACGCATCTTCTTCGATGCTTGCAGAAGATTACCTTCCCCAGGCGCACAATCAAACTATGAACCTTAACCGCACGCGCGGGCCGTTCCTGTTCCCTGATCCCTGTTCCCTGTTCCCTGTTCCCTGAAAGGCACCCCCCCACCCCCCCCTATAAATATTTATTTTCGGCCGATTTCCTTGCAGATAATTACGTAGCCGGAGAAGAAAACGAAGCGATGAAAGTGAAGAATCCACGCGTCTTTATTGAACAGAACTCAGTTTCAGGACAAATCTTCAATGTGCGCGAAAACGCACGCTTTGTACCGCTACGTGAGAAACAGCTTGCCAATCACGCGCGAATTTCGCCTAAAAAGGGGCCCTTTTCTTCGAGAAACTGGGCATTTTGAGGGGGAAAATGCCCAGTTTTACAAGGCACGCAGGCTCGCTGAACCATCAAAATCTCCCTGCGGTCTGCAAATCTGAAGGCAGCAACGGTTGCTCGCCTCTGGGAATATCAAAGCGCGTTTGCCCCGAGAACCAAAGCTCCGGGATGGTCGTTCTTGCGGTTCAATCGCCCTGCCTTTCAAAGCAGACGGGTTCTAGGCTGGCACGGAGACCATTTACAATGATTCACATGCTCCGCCGTTCACTTATCGCACTCTGTGTACTCGTAGCCGGCTTTGGCCTGCTCCTCTCGTCATTGACCGCTGGCGCTCAGCAAGGCTCTTCCTATCGCGGGCGCAAGTTCAAATCGCTTCCGCCCACCGCGCGCATTGAAGTCACCGTCTTGCGCGACTTCAACGGCAAGCCCATCGAGAATGCCTCCGTGATCTTTCATCCAATCGAGGACGGTGAGAATAAAGGCAACATGGAGCTGAAAACCAATGAGGATGGCAAGGCCCTCATCGACGTGCTGCCCATCGGTGGCACGGTGCGGATGCAAATCATCGCTAAAGGCTATCAGACTTTCGGAGACGATTACAAAATCGACAAGGCACAGATCGCCATCGAAATCCGCATGAAGCGACCTGGTGCCCAGTACTCGATCTATAAGCAGCATCCCGAGAAATCCGAAGGCGGCAAGGATTCTGATGCGCCGAAACCGGCGAATCCGCCTGCGCCAACAACTCCAGACGCAGGCAAGGACACCGCCCCGGCGCCAAAGGACAAGCCCGTCGCGCCGCCCAGCCAGTCTCAACCTCCGCCAAAGTAGGGCCCCGCCGTTCAACGCAGTCGAATGACCAACCAACCTCTCCACGGCAAATCGGCAATGGTCACTGGTGGCGCGCGGCGCGTTGGCCGCGGCATCGCGCTGGCCCTTGCGCAAGCTGGCGCGGATGTAGGCATCACCTACCGCACATCGCACGCTGAGGCTGCTAGAACCGCGAGTGAAATCGAGAGCCTTGGCCGCCGTGCGCTGGCCGTCGAGTGCGACGTCCGCTCTGAAACATCCGTGCGAGCCGCTGTCGCCGCCACGGTGGAACATTTTGGCCGGCTTGATCTGGTAGTTAACAATGCAGCCGTCTTTGAATCAGCACCGCTCGATTCGCTGACCCTCAACCAGTGGGATGCGGTATTTGAAACCAATGCGCGTGGACCGTTTCTAGTCGCGCGCGAAACTCTTCCGCATCTGCGCGCTGCAGAGGGCAGAATCATCAACATCGGCTCGCTAGGCGGAATTCATGCCTGGGCAGATCACGCGCACTACTGCGCATCGAAGGCCGCTCTGCACATGCTGACGCAAGCCATGGCCAAGGCCTTTGCTCCTGAGGTGAGCGTCAACTGCGTAGCGCCCGGTTGGATAGAGTCAGACGGCCACGACGCGAGTCAGGCCGCGCATTTCGCGGCCAAAACGCCCATGCAGCGCAACGGCAGCGTGCAAGACGTCGCCCTGGCGGTACTCTTCTTTGCCACCGGTCCCCGCTTTGTCACCGGCCAGGTTCTAGCCGTAGATGGCGGGCTGGGGCTGTAGGAATGGATGGTGAATTCGAGAGCAAGATTCTCGGCTGGTTGAACCCGCCATCCATGTAAGTCATCTGTCAAGAGGAAACGCAGAAATTCCTGGACGCGCGCCTGCGCCGTCATTCCTCAGCGTTACCTGCGACAGCCACCTTCCTTCAGATCTCCCGAAAGCGGGGTATGGAGGAAGGTGGCTCAAACCTGCCAGAGTTTGCCGCCGCGCCGGTCGGGTTCTGGACGTCGCTTGCTATCGCAACTATGCGGCTCGACAAACCCATCCGCCAAGGTCTTAGTTGGCGGATGAGATTGTATAGGTCACCGGCGTGACGCTGCTGCAGTCGGTGCCGCAGCTGCTCGGTAACGTAAATGAGTAGATGCGCCCGCTGTTGATGAGTTGGCCGCTGACATCGTAAACCTGAATCTGATACTGATTGCCGGCGGTGGTGGTGGGCAGAATGGTGTAGACGCTGCCGTTGTCGGAGACCATCTTGCCCGTCTGCCAGGCGCCATCGCTGTAATAGTTCACGCCGTGCAGACCGTTGAGAAGGTGTGTCAGGATCACCTGGGTGCTGTAGGGCCCCGAGCCTTGATTCACATAAATGTTGATGTCGCCCGTGTAGCTGGGCGCCTCCTCGAAGTACCAGATCAGTTGTCGGTTGCTCCAGTTTTCGAACAAGTTGCCGACCGCTGCACCGTTGAGCACAAAATCGTCGATCACGTTCTGATTGAGATCAAGATGATACGGATCGTCGCGGCACCAGGAGTTACCGTCCTGGCAGCTATCTTGCACCACCATGTCCAGCTCGGCGCCGTCAAATTGATCGTTGATCCAGCCGGCTCCGCTGCGGCAGAACGTCTCGTCCGCTGTGCCGTCGTTCGTGCCCTCGCAGGCCTGGCCGATCTCGACATGCAGATAGCGCCCGCAATTCAGGCCGTTGTTCCACACGCCGATGTCGCCCAAGTAGGGCGCAACGATGGGCCTGGTCAGATTCAGCGTGTAGTTGCCCGGATCGTTCTGCACGTTGAGAGCAACGTAATTCTGCGTGTCCTGAATGTTGCCCGGCACGCCGCAGCCGCCCGCGGAGGTTCCGGTGCCGCCAAAGTGTGTGGCGTTACCGTTGTAGATGGTCGGCGATGGCGTCGTCGCGGCGATGACAAATGGCACGGCGTTGCTGGTCACCCCGTTCACATCCGCGGTAACGTTGACCGTTCCCGCCGCCAGATTCGGAACGGTGACTTGGATTGAGTTGACCGCCCACGATGTTACCGTCGCCGCGGTTGTGCCGAAGTAAATGGCGCTCGTGCCTTGAGTCGCGCCAAACGAGTTGCCATCGCCGCCCGGCAGGATCGTGATCGTGCTCCCAGCGATGGCTGAAATAGGACTGACCCAGGCGATGTTCAGCGGCGAACCGGCGCTCACGTTCAGCGTCAAATTCACCCCAGCCGAAAAGCTGCCTGAGGTTGTAGTTCCCTCAATTGTGACCGGATAGGAGCCGGGCGTCACTGACGTTCCTACTGCCAGCGCCAGCAGGGTGTTCGTAGACGTCGTGCTTGGGTTGAAGTTGGGCGTCACACCGGACGGCAATCCGCTGATGTTGAAGCCCACACTGCCGCTAAATCCGTTCAGGTCGTGGACCGTGACGATGTCGGCGATGCCGGAGTTCTGCTGCACGTTCAGCGTTGTCGATCCCACCGACAGCGTAAAGCTGCTTGCCGTCGCGTTGCCGATCACCAGCTGAAATCCCACAGTCTGCGAAAGCGTGCCGTAGGTTCCGTTGATCGAAGCATTGTAAGTGCCGAGCGTGGCCGTACTGCTGGCAGTCAGAGTCAGAGTGCTCGAAGTCGATGCTGGATTGACGCTCCACGAACCGGTCACGCCGCTGGGTAACCCGGAGACAGCTAGAGTTACGCTGCCCGTGAATCCGCTCACAGGGGTCACGAGGATTGTGTCGGTTGCCGTAGACCCGGCGACGACAGTGATCTGAGAAAGCGCAGACGAAAGAGTAAAGCTGCCCGGTGAGGTCGTGCTGGTCACCGTGAGCGCGATGGTTGTGGATGCAGTGGTAGTGCCGGAGGTTCCGGTGATGGTGATCGTGTACTTTCCCGCAGTGGCCGAGCTGCTGGCCGACAGCGTCAGCACGCTGGTACTGGTGGTGGGGTTGGTGGCGAACGCGGCGGTTACGCCGATCGGCAAGCCGCTGACCGAGAGCGTTGTGCTGCCGGTAAAGCAGGCTGACTTGGCCACAGTGATAGTATCGGTGCCGCTGCTCCCTTGCACAATCGATAGAGCAGCAGGCGAAGCAATAAGCGTGAAGCTTTGCGCCGCCGCAGTCACCGTAAGTGAGATGGTGGTGATTGCGGTCAATGTACCGGATGTTCCGGTGATGTTAACCGCGGAGGTGCCGGGTACAGCCGTGCTGCTGGCCGTGAAGGTCAGGACGCTGGTCGTGGTGGTGGGGTTGGTCCCATAGGTCACAGTCACACCGCTGGGCAGGCCCGTAGCGACCAGGGTTACAGATCCTGCGAACGGGCTCACATCGGTTACGGTGATCGTGTCTGTGCCGTTGCCGCAGCCAAGGGATATTGCCACAGCGGCGGCCGAAGGCGTGATCGTGAAGCTCCCCGTCGACGAACCAACGGCAAGCGAGATCGTGGTATTGGCTGTGGTGGTTCCGGATGTGCCGGTGATAGTCACCGTGGAAGTTCCAACCGGAGCCGTAGCAGTCGCCGTGAACGTCAGCACACTGGTGCTGGTGGTGGGATTCGTTCCATACGTCACAGTTACGCCGCTAGGCAGGCCGGTGGCAGAGAGCGTCACACTGCCGGTAAATCCGCCTACATCCGTGACGGTTACGGTGTCGGTTGCTGTCTTAGCTTGAGTTACCGGCAAAGTTGAGGCCGAGGGCGTCAAAGTGAAGCCAGGCTTGGCGACAACCGTGAGCGCGATTGAAGTCGTTGCGCCCAAGCTCCCGGAGGTCCCGGTGATGGTGACCGTCGAGGTCCCAACGGTGGCCGTGCTGCTGGCCGTGAAAGTGACCACGCTTGTCGAAGTAGCCGGATTAGTGCCAAAGGTGGCAGTTACGCCGGTGGGCAAACCGCTAACGGCTAAAGTTACGCTACTGCTGAACGGGCTAACATCGGTAAGGGCGATCGTATCGGTGCCGGTGGCGCCTTGGACGACCGACAATGTGGCCGCCGACGGCTTCAGCGAGAAGCTGCCTCCGCCGCCTGGCGCAATGCCGTTGACGGAGCAGGCCGTGCCGCTGAGCGAGATGGCCGTGGGCACAGCGTTGGTGCTCCCGTTCCAGGTGCCATTGAATCCCATGCCGGTCAAGCTGCCGCCAGCCACAATGCTGCCGTTGTAGCTTTGGTTGGTCACGGTAACATTGGCGCCGCTCTGGGTTTCAATGCCGTTCCAGAAGGACGAGATCGTCTGCCCATTAGCGAAGCCCCAGGCAAGCGACCAGCTGGTGATGGCGGTCGTGCCCGTGTTCTGGATGGTAATGGTAGCGCCGAATGCGCTGGTGTTTTGCGGTTGAATTGCATACAGGATGTTGCAGGCGGTAGGCGCGGCGAGGGCGCTCGGCGCGAAAAGGGTTAGGATCAGGGACGCGAGCACTTTCAGGTACCAGCCCACGCGCGAATGGATGCCCTCCAACTGGAGTGAGGGGCATACAGGGGGATTCATATGCATGGTATTCCTTTCTTCAATGGGACGATTTCGCAGACGGGAAAATCCCTGGAGAGGGATAGAGATGGTTCGGATACGTGCCGGAAAGAGCCTTTAGATTGCTCTATGAATTTAAGCCGTGCCGATTCTCGGTATCCGGCAAAAATATATTCCTGGCGGATTGAAGGCTATTCCGCGTCCGTTGCAATTGTCAAACTGAGAAGCTTCTCCACGGGCTGCCAGCCTCTTGCCGAATTGGGTGCTCCTACGAAGGGAGCATGTCTCACAGTTCTGGACGAGTAACTCATGATTGCAATCTCGAGAGGACTGTTTGTGCCCATTGAAACTCTTCCGCCGGTCGCGGGTGATTTTGTCGCCGATGGTGCGTTCCGATTCAAGAACAGCGAAGCCGGACTTCAGAACCGGGACAGCTCTGGATCTCATTTCAAGAAAGGAAAAGCGATGTGGGTTCCATAGGGTACAGTCATCGCTCTCATGCGAGGAGTACATGGGTCAAGTCTGCCACTGCAATTCCACAACAGAGCAATCACGTCAAGAGCGACTGCCGAGCAGCATCTCGCCAAGCGCAGCATAGCTTGTGCTACCAAGGTAAATCGGGCGCGATAAGCTACAGGCCGTTGTTCGCGGGATAATTTTTCTTGCAAATTAGTGCTGAATTGTGGTCTCTGATCTTGCAGGCCTCTGCATTACTTGACCGGGAGTAGGTAACTGGGACCGGTCCCATCCGCCACCTAAGACTTCGATCAGTTGAACGGACGCCGTCATTTGCTTGACTTGAAGCGCAGTGAGGGACTGTTGGTTCGCAAGCAAGGTGGTTTGCGCCGTTATCACATCGATGTATGGGTCAATGCCTGTTTCGTAGCGCCCTGACTCCAGCTTTACAAAGGTCCCTGAGGAAACGACTGCATCCTGTTGCCTCTGGATTTGTTTCGATAGAATGCGCACCTCGGCAAGCGAATCTTCTACTTGTTGAAATGCGGTCAACACAGACTGGCGATAGGCAGCGAGGTCTGCATTGTAAGTTGCGATATATTGATTTACGGTTGCGCGACGCAGGCCCCCATCATAAACAGTTTCAGAGACCGAGGGACCAACCGACCAGAAACGGCTAGGCCACTCAAGAATATTTTTCATGGCCGAACTCTCCACCCCGCCCGTGGCCGCGAGCGTCAATGCCGGGTAATAGGCCGCGTAGGCAACACCGATCTGCGCATTGTCGGCAGCCATTTTCCGCTCTGCGGCGGCTATGTCTGGACGCCGCTCGAGCAATTGAGAGGGTAACCCTACAGGTATCGGCGGCGGTGCACTTGTCCTGGGTTCAACCGGAACGGAATATGCAGTGGCTGGCTTGCCGATAAGCATTGCAATCGCGTGTTCGTACTGAGCTCGGGCAATTCCAAGATTGATTGCCGCCGATTGCGCGCTATCGAACGTAGTCTGCGCTTCAACAACTGATATCTGGTCGCCAATGCCAGTATCATAGGCCGACCGTACGACGTCGAGCGCTTTCTTGTAAGCTTCCGCCGTATCATCGAGGATCTTCTGAAGCGCATCCTGGCCGCGAATCTCAAAATAGTACGTTGCGAGGCTGGCCTGTTCAGTCAGTCGCTCGTTTTCAAGATCCGCCGCGCTTAATTGGGCAGAATACTGGTTGGCGCGCACAGCGTTACGTACTTTGCCCCATAGGTCGGGTTCCCAGGACACATTAGACGGGAAAGAGAACACTTGCGACTGCTGACCGCTTGGCGCTCCCGTGTTAGCTGACGACTTAGTGTTGGCAGATGCCTGTGACCTCGTATAAGATCCGCCAACACTTACAGTGGGGAAGTACTGAGACCGTGCCTCGCGTACCAAGGTACGAGCCTCCATATAGTTTTCAAAAGCCTGACGGATATTCTGGTTATCGATATTGAGCTGGTCTTCAAGCGCATTCAATTCCGGCTCATTGTAAATTTCCCACCATTTGCCGCGAAGGACCGCATCCTTGGGCTGAGCAATGGCCCACACGCCTGCTTCTTTGAATTCAGCTGAAGACTCCTTGAACGCCGGAGGAGCAGTCATCACGGGTGGAAAATACTTTGGTCCAACATTACATCCCGCAAGCGACATACAGATTAGAGCGGCATAGAGTGTCGATAATGCTGCAGCGGTTTGCGTGGATTGCACGATCGATTCCCTCATTTAAAACACTCCATGACTATTTACTAGGATACCTCTGCGGCCCCAGTTCGCAGCGCACTTGATTGCTTAGCCGTAAAGCGGAGGCGCAAACGATCAAAGGCAAGATATACGACGGGCGTGGTATAAAGAGTCAGCATCTGACTTACAATCAGCCCGCCCACGATAGTGATTCCAAGCGGACGTCTGAGCTCAGACCCCGTTCCTGTTCCGAAGGCCAGCGGCAGTGCACCAAACAGAGCGGCCATCGTTGTCATAAGAATAGGCCGAAAACGAAGCTCGCAAGCTTCATAAATGGCTTCGGTGGTGGTTTTGCCGTGCTCGCGCTCCGCAACCAGAGCGAAGTCGATCATCATGATCGCGTTCTTCTTCACAATGCCTATCAACAGAATGATGCCAATAATTGAAATCACATTGAGATCAACTTTGAATAGCATCAGTGCTAGCATGGCCCCGATACTCGCCGAAGGTAAAGTGGAGATGATGGTGAGAGGATGGACAAGGCTTTCGTATAACATCCCGAGAACAATGTAGACCGCCAGCAATGCGGTCCCGATTAGAAGAGGCTCGCTATTCAGCGAGGTTTGATAAGCCGCCGCCGTTCCCGCAAAGAAGCCCCGAACTGTTTGCGGCATGTTAAGCCGCTCTTGCATCTGGCCAACCAAACGAGTAGCGTCGCTCAACGACATATTTGAAGCAAGGTTAAACGAAACGGTAACGGATGGAAAAGAACTGGTGTGATTAATAATCAGCGGCGTGGTGCTTGCCTGCGCCAAGCTGACCGAAGATAGCGGGACGACGCCGCTTCCGGTGGTATTGAGGTAGATATTCTTCAAGCCATCGGGACTCTGCCAGTACTGCGGCGCAACCTCGAGCACGACGTAATACTGATTCAGCTGTGTGTAGATGATAGAAACCTCCGACTGACCGAAGGCACTGTAGAGCGACTGATCCAGCGACTGTGGCGTGATACCCAGCCGCGCCGCAGTCGGTCGATCATAGGCGATCAACTCTTGCAGGCCACTATTCTGCGCATCGCTGCTCACGTCCTGGAAGCCAGGAATCTTCTGCATGCCCGCCAGCAGGATAGACCCCCAATGCGCAAGATCCGCCACATTGTCTGACTGAATCGTGTATTGATACATGGCATTGCTCGACCGCCCTCCGATGCGCAGGTCCTGCGCCGCCTGGAGGAATGCCGAAGCAACTGGAAGCCTGTTCAGCTTGGGCCGCAAGCGATCGATGATCGCCGGTGCCGTAACCTTGCGAATATTTAGCGGCTTGAGTGCAATGTTAATGCTGCCATTGTTAGATGCTCCGTTGCCGCCCGTATACGCGATTACATTCTCCACGGCCGGATCGGCTTTGATTACTTTCACCAGTTGCATGATCGAGTTATTCATCACCGAAAAAGATGAATCCTGCGGACCGCGAACACTACCCTGTATTGCTCCCGTATCTTGCTGCGGGAAGAATCCCTTGGGAATGATGACGATGAGATAACAATTCAACGCAATGGTGAGGAGAAGGACGGTCAACATGGGTCCGGGATGTTTCAATACCCAGGTCAAAGATCGGCCATAAACAGAGAGCATCCACGAAAAACCCTTCTCACTCAATTGATATGCGCGGCCATGCTTGATCGTCCTTTCGTTTTTGAGCAAATAGGCACACATCATAGGCGTAGTCGTCAGGGAGATGAGCATCGATACAACAATCGCCGTCGACAAGGTGATCGCAAACTCACGGAAAAGACGACCGACAATCCCAGCCATCAGGAGTATCGGAATAAATACCGCAATCAGCGACAAACTGATGGAAAGAATGGTGAAGCCTATCTCTTTTGAACCTTGAAATGCGGCCTTCATGGGCGACATGCCTGTTTCAAGAAGCCGGGAGATATTCTCCATTACCACGATAGCGTCATCAACCACAAAGCCCGTCGAGATGGTCAATGCCATCAGCGAAAGATTGTCGATGCTGAACCCGAATAGATACATGACAGCGAAGGTTCCAATGAGCGATACGGGAACGGCAACAGCGGGAATGAGAGTTGCTCGCCAGTTACGCAGAAAGATGAAAACGACAAGGATCACCAGGATGATCGAGAGCATCAGGGTGCGCTCAACGTCGCTGACAGACGCGCGAATGGTTGTGGTGCGATCGAGCACTATCGTTGTGCTGATGCCTTGCGGAATGGACGCTTCAATCGACGGCAACTCTGCCCGGATTCGATCAACGGTATCGATGATGTTTGCACCTGGTTGTCGAAAGATGATAACCGGGATTGACGGAATACCGTTGAGGTACCCTGCCGTGCGAAGGTTTTGCGCCGCATCTTCAACATCGGCCACATCGGTAAGCCTCACGGCCGCACCATTTTTATAACCGACTATCAGCGGTTTGTATTGGTCGGCATGGGATATCTGGTCGTTGGTGACGATATCTGCTGTGGTGATACCGTCGCTCATCTGGCCTGTCGGCTCATGAGCATTCTGTTGGCTCAAAATGGACTGAACGTTCTGAATCGTGAGCCCATGGCTGTTCAATAATGTGGGATTGACTTCCACCCGAACAGAAGGGCTTGCGCCTCCGCCGACCGTGACCTGTCCAACTCCCTCAATTTGCGACAGTCTCTGCGCAACGACCGACGACGCCTCGTCATAGAGAGCAGGTCTGTCAAACTTACCCGACGTAAGTCCTAAGATGATGATCGGGGAGTCCGCGGGGTTAACTTTTCGATAAGTCGGATTGGCAGGCAGGTTCGCCGGCAAGTAAGTGCGCGCAGCGTTGATTGCCGCCTCTACGTCTCGTGCCGCGCCGTCGATGTTGCGGCTCAGATCGAACTGTAGCGTGATTGAGGTGCTGCCCAGCGAACTCGATGAAGTCATCTCCGTGACGCCTGCAATATGGCTGAACTGGCGTTCCAAAGGTGTAGCAACTGAGGAGGCCATGATGTCAGGGCTTCCCCCTGGTAAGCTAGCTGATACCGAAATCGTTGGGAAATCGACTTGAGGTAGCGGAGAAACAGGCAAAACCTTGAAGGCGATGGCCCCCACAAGCAAGATGCCCACAGTCAGCAAAGTGGTGGCGACCGGCCGGCGGATGAATGGCCCGGAGATATTCATTGTCCCTCCGCCGGTTCTGGTTGACTGCCGCTATCGATGCTCTTCGGCACGCGGCCGAAGCGATGGCCGATGCGGTCGAAGAAGATATAGATGACTGGCGTGGTGTACAACGTGAGTACCTGACTAAGCAGCAGTCCTCCAACCATGGCAATGCCCAGCGGGCGCCGCAACTCAGACCCCATGCCTTGGCCCAGTGCCAACGGAATGCCCGCCAGCAGTGCGGCCATGGTCGTCATCATGATAGGGCGGAACCGAAGCAGACAAGCATCATAGATTGCGTCCGTTGAGTTTTTTCCGTGCTCGCGCTCGCCCTCCATAGCAAAGTCAACCATCATGATGCCGTTCTTTTTCACAATGCCGATCAAGAGGATGATACCGATGATGGCAACAACACTGAGGTCTTGCTTAAATAGAATGAGTGCAAGCAGTGCGCCCACGCCTGCCGAGGGCAACGTAGAGAGGATTGTAATGGGATGAATGAAGCTCTCGTAAAGTACTCCGAGCACGATATAGACGGCGGCTAGCGCAGCAAGAATCAGCAAGCCTTCATTGGAAAGTGAGCCCTTGAATGAGGCCGCGGTACCTTGAAATCCAAACTGAACGCTTGCCGGCATATTCAGGTCCTTTTGCACCTTTTCGATGGCCGTGATCGCGCCGCCCAACGCGGCGTTGGGGGCAAGATTGAACGACACGGTCACTGCAGGAAACTGTCCTTGATGATTGATCGAGAGTGGCTCGACCATTCTCTCAAAATGCGTAAATGCACTGAGGGGAACTGCATTGGAAGCCGTTGTGGAAGTGACTGCATTCGAAGTTCTGCTCGCGCCTACACCAGACTGAATAGCATTCGAAGGCGGGGTAAGCGCCGCAGACGACGGAGCGAATGCCACAGTCGTTGTTGTCGCATTTGAACCGGCAGACGAAGATCCCGAGGATGCGAAGGACGATGACGCCCCCGGCCCGGAACCCCCTGCAGAAGTGTTGGTCCGGATATATAAATCCTGAAGTGTGTCGGGACTTTGCTGAGAAACTGGAGCAGATTCCAGAATCACATGATACTGGTTTAGCTGCGTGTACATGGTATTGATCTGCCGCTGGCCATAAGCATCATAGAGGGTGCTGTCGACTGTTGCAGGCGCTATGCCTAGCCTTGACGCGGTAACGCGATCGATCACCAGCGATACGGCCAGTCCGCCGGTTTGCTGATCGGTGGCCACATCGGCCAGTTGAGGAAGCTCTTTCATCTTTTCCACGAGTTGCCCGGTCCATAGGTTCAGCTCGTTTGCGTCGGGATCCTCCAGCGTGTACTGATATTGCGTGCGGCTGACGCGGTCATCGACCGTAATGTTCTGCACCGGGTCCATGTAAAGCACAATACCTTCGACCTGCTTGAGGCCCGACTGAAGCCTGCGAATGACATCAGATGCGCCCATTTTTCGCACATTCAGCGGCTTCAGATTGATCGAGATTCGTCCGCTGTTCAGTGTGGTGTTCGTGCCGTCCGCACCGATGAAGGAGGAAAGGCTCTCGACCGCCGGGTCCTGAAGGATAAGATGCGCCAGTTGCCTCTGCTTCTCGGCCATAGCTGTAAAAGATATTGTCTCCGGCGCTTGCGAAATACCCTGGATGACACCCGTATCCTGCGTGGGGAAGAACCCTTTGGGGATGATGATATAAAGAACAACTGTGAGTACCAGGGTAGCCGCGGCAATTAACAATGTGATCGTCTGATACCCCAAAACGAATTTAAGTGTACGACCGTAAAATGTGATCATATTTTCGAAGACGCGCTCGGAAGCCTTGTAGAACCGACCCTGGTGTTCTTTGGGAGTGTGGCGCAAAATGCGGGAGCACATCATAGGCGTCAGAGTTAGGGAAACAACGGCTGACAGAATAATGGTGACGGCCAAGGTAACCGCAAACTCGCGAAAAAGACGCCCGACGACATCACCCATGAAAAGCAGCGGAATCAGAACCGCAATGAGCGAGACAGTTAGTGAAATGATGGTAAAGCCGATCTGCTCAGCTCCCTTCATCGCCGCCTGCATCGGTGTGTCCCCAGCCTCAAGGTAGCGCGTAATGTTTTCGATCATGACGATAGCGTCATCGACCACAAAGCCGGTGGAGATGGTGAGGGCCATCAGAGAAAGGTTGTCGAGGCTATAGCCCAGCGCATACATGGTGCCTAAGGTTCCTACCAGGGAAACTGGGACGGCGATACTGGGAATGATGGTGGCGTATAGGTTGCGCAAAAAGAGAAAAATGACCATTACAACCAAAGCAACAGTAAGCATCAGCTCAAACTCAACGTCGGAAACGGATGCGTTAATAGCAGTCGTGAGATCGGTAAGCGGTATCACCTTGATAGATGCCGGCAAGTTTACTTCAAGCTGCGGCAGTATGGCCTTGACGGCCTTCACAACGCTAATGGTATTGGCGCCTGGTTGCCGCTGGATATTGAGGATCACCGCAGGGGTCTCGTTCATCCACGCTGCCTGTTTGTTGTTCTCGATACCGTCTACCACTTGCGCCACATCCTTGAGAAGAATGGGCGCCCCATTACGGTAAGCAACCACGACCTTTCGATAGTCAGCGCTCGTCACTAGTTGATCGTTGGCGTTAATCTGATAATCCTGATGCGGCCCATCGAAGTTACCCTTGGCGGCATTGACGCTAGTCTGAATAAGTGCTGTGCGCAGATCCTCAAGATTGAGTCCATACGATGAAAGCGCCATCGGGTTGGCTTGAATACGCACAGCAGGCTTCTGTCCTCCGCTGATGCTCACCAGACCGACCCCGCTCAACTGCGATAACTTGGGAGCAAGACGCGTATCCACCAGGTCCTCGACCTGCGATAAAGGAATCGAGTCGCACGTGATGGCGAGCGTGAGCACAGGAGCATCCGCTGGATTAGTCTTGCTATACACGGGGGGCGAAGGGAGGTTCGACGGTAGAAAGCTCTGCGAGGCGTTAATCGAGGATTGAACCTCTTCTTCGGCAATGTCAATGTTCAAACTAATGTCGAACTGTAGGACGATGACAGACGATCCACCTGAACTGGTGGAGGTCATCTGGCTCAACCCCTGTAACTGGCCGAACTGCCGTTCCAAAGGGGCGGTCACCGTAGTTGCCATCACATCCGGGCTGGCGCCAGGGTAAAAGGTCAGTATCTGAATCGTTGGATAATCGACTTCTGGCAATGCGGAGACAGGTAACTGGGTATACGCAACAATACCCACGAGCAGTATAGCGGCCATCAGCAGCGCAGTAGCAACGGGTCGCTGAATGAAAGGCCCTGATGGATTCACGGAGCATTACCCTCAGTTGAGTTTGTCGGCGCTGCCTGCTTCGATACGACGACCTTACTCCCCTCTTGTAACTTGTCGAAACTGCTGGTGGCCACGATCTCGTCGGGATTGATCCCCTGCACTGCGATCATTCCGCCGTCTGCGACACCCGTCTTGATATTGCGCACACTCGCCGTCCCGTTTGCAATTACGTAGAGGAACTCTATTTGACCGTTGTGTTGAACCGCCGCGTTGGGAACCAGCGTAACGCCTTTGAGCGTATTCACCAGTAATCTTGTGTTCACAAACTGGTTTGGAAAGAGAGCGCCGTTCTTGTTATCGAAGAGCGCGCGCAACTTGACCGTTCCTGTCGTTGTATCTATCTGATTGTCGATGGTCTGTAACTTACCTGATGCTATTTTGTTCGCTTGGGAGCGGTCCCACGCATCGACAGGCAGCGTATGCACCTTTCGCATCCGCGCCTGCACCTGCCCCAGGCTATCTTCTGCAAGGGTGAATACTACGGTAGTTGGCTGAACCTGCGTGATCACGACTAGAACAGTGCTTCCTGTTGCCTGCACTACGTTTCCTGGGTCTACGAGGCGCAGGCCGACCCGGCCGGCAATCGGCGCGGTAATCTTGCAATAGCTGAGTTGCACCTGGTCATAATTCACTGCGCCTTGGTCATTCTTTACCGTGCCTTGATCTTGCAGTACAATCTTCTCCTGATCGTCGAGCAGTTGCTTGTTGATGCTATTCTGCGACCACGCTATTCGATATCGATCGAGATCCATCTGAGCCTGCGCGAGAATGTTGCTGTCGCGCTCCAGCGTGCCTTCAGCCTGTAACAACGTTGCCTGGTAAGGTCGCGGATCGATGTCAATTAACGGATCTCCTTTCTGAACAAATTGCCCCTCGCTGTAATGCACCGCGGTCAAGACTCCATTGGCCTGCGCCGTAATCGATGTTGTGTTGACCGGAGTCACCGTGCCAATCGCATCGAGATAGATACCAATATCTCCCTTCGTGGTGGGGGCAATCGTGACGGTAACGGATGGTTTCACAGCAGCCTGCGCGCGTTTGGCAGCCGCTGCTTTTGCGTCATTCTTGTGGATGATCACAATCATAATCGCAGCTATAATCAATAGAAGAAGCGCTCCCGTCCAAAGAACCCAGCGCTCGCGATACCAGGGATGGGCCGGGGGTAACTGATGATCCGCGCCAATGTGCTGAACACCAAATTCGTCGTTGACTCCAGACATGCAGGACTCCGCGCTCATGCACATTTGGCAATGTGCTCCCAGTAGAATAACTGATTTCTCAGTAAAAGCGTATGCTCTGTTTTGCTCACTTCCAGGTCGCGTGCGGATGTGCTCTTGGGACTTCTCGGAGAATGCGGAAGTCCTTTTGCATGACACTGTCTCCTGCTCTCGGGTTGCCCGCGTTTTCCTGCCATCCTTGAGATTGGAAAGGATATTTCTTGTCCCCTTTCTTCGGTTTTCTACTTGCCATTGTTATGGATAATTGAAAAGCCTGCTTACTGTGCGCCGGGCTCTGCGGGCCGCAGCTCGCGAGCATGAACTACAAATCTTTCTGGCGCCGCTCCAATAAAGTGAAACGGATAGCAGGTCACAAGGGTTAGAGAGGATTCCGTTGCAGGGAATACGATGCCGCCGTCACTCGGGGCAGTGATCTGAATCCAATCGACCTGATACCTGGCGATCCCAGTTATGGTCTGAATAAGAATCTCGTCATCCTTGCGAATGTCTTTCAATACACGAAAGTATGTATCCCGATGACCGGCGATACCTATATTTCCCGGTCCACCCGGCAACGCCGTTCCTTCAATATGCCCCACTCCGAGTAGCAGCGTTTTTGAGCTAGTCCCTTGCAAAACTGCCACCGACAACCCAAGCCTCGGGATTTCAATCTTTCCCAGGAGATCACCTTCTTTTACCGTGAGTGTCGACTGGCGAACTCTGTGCTGTTCTTCCGCGTGAATTTCCTGCTCCAGTTTGTGCTTCGCGGCGTTCTGATATAACTTTGCGTCGAGCAAAGTAAGCGCAACATAGCAGAGAGCAAAGATGCCGGTAATCAGGAAGAGTCGTCGCGCCCAGCGCAGAAATCGGTGAGCTTGCTTAGCGAACTTATCCTCGTCCTTTCTAGTTATCATGGTCTATTCCCTACCAGGTTCGGGTGGCGCGGAAGGCAATGAGTATCCCGTTCGAGTACGGACCGATAGACGCCCATGTCCCGGCGCGCTTGCGTCCACTTCGATGGCTCTGTACTTGTTATCTTGCGCTCCAATCGTTGGCGCATAAGCCAAGGTGTACTGATTGCGAATATCGCGTGCGATTCCCTCACAGATTGGGGTGATCTCTTTTGACGATTCAGGGAAAAAGGCCTCGCCGCCGGTTTCCCTTGCAAATCGCCTGAGAACGCCTGGATTCTGATCGCCGTCCTGCTCGTCGAAAATGCCAATCGCATAAATAATTGCAGCGGAATGTTTGGCCATTTCAATGACTTGACCTAGATTGCGCTTGCTCGCGTTATCGCCGCCGTCGCTGATCAAGATAAGCACTTTCTTGTCGGCATTCCCTTGGTTCAGGCGCTCTAGAGCAGCAGCAATCCCATCGTAGAGCGCGGTCTCCCCAATCGTCTTGATCGAAAGAAGGGCTAGTTGCAACTGATCCTGCCGGTCTGTGAATAGCGTCTTCGCTGGCAGTCCATAAGTCACATTTTCATTGAAATTGACCACAAACATCTGATCCTGCGGATTGCTAGAACGAGCAAACGACAAGGCTGCGGCAATCACGTCCGCACGCTTTGGTCCCATGCTTCCGCTGTTGTCCACGACCAGGCCGACCGTGACCGGGACATCTTCATGACTGAAATTCTTGATCTGTTGAAGAACGCGGTTCTCATAAACCTGAAAACTCTGTTTGTCGAGACCAGAAACAAGCACACCGTGACGATCTACGACGGTCGCGCTCAAAACGACCAGGTTTACTTTAATTCGAAGTGTGTAGTCGCTTGGGCTGTTTTGCGAAGAAGAGAAGTCCTGGGACAATGCCGGATCGCATAGCGATAAAGAACCAATTAGAGCAATCAGAAATAAGAGTAGCTCTTTGTATACTAGCTGGGCGCGTATTCCGGTCCAGTGATGGCCTGAGACGAGCGCGCTGCTTCCTCCCGTGGGATGTTTCACTGGCGTACTTGTCTCTCCCATCTGTCTCATCCTTGAAGTGGTCAAACGCGTGCTGACAACAAATCAATCTTTGCGCTGCCTTGAACATAAGAGGCGATACTTGCGCACCGCCTCAAGTACTCAATTGCCCCAACCAAATTGAAAAGCCGGTGGCGTTGCCCGAGGCCCTAGCGCTTCTGGATTAGACAGACTTCTTACGAAATCCGGACATCAAGAAACCGGCGCCCAACATCGTCATTCCAAACAATCCAATCAAGTCCAAATTGGTTGCTGTTTTCGGAAGAGATGCGACAAGCACCGGCGCTGCGGCAACTGTCGCGGCGGCAGGCGCTGGAGGCGCTTCAACAACTTGGGCCGTCTCAACTGTTTCTCCCTTGGGGGTAACTGCCTCTACCGGCGCCGCCTTTAGAACATCTGTGGGAGCTGATACCAACACGGCAGGTGTCGAAAGCACGGTCTCATTCGCCTCCGCAGCGAGTTGAAGGGCTTTGGACCTTTCATAGACAAACTGGTCGCCATATTCACGGCCGGGATAGAACCACGCTTTCAGAGCCTCAGGCTCTCCGGCAGGCCGCTCATGAAAGGTGATGACGGTTTTGTCGGTCGTCTTCAAACGATAGTTCGGAATAGCCAGAATGAGAGTGAAAACATGGGTTTCGTCTTGGTTTGAGATCTGAACGATGTGACGATCCGAGGGCGAATCCATGACCTTGAAAACATAAATGCCCGCCGGCAAGACTTGGGCGCCGGAGCCTCCAACTTCGACCGGCCCGCTGAAGGTGATAACAGTTTTTCTGTCGAGTTCGTCGGCCTTTGCTTTCGGCACAACGAGTACACAGAGTACGGTGAGGCACAGTCCGGTTCCAAAGCCTTTGAGCAGTTTCATTGTTTCTCCATTAATTCCCCGACTCACTGGCACGGCGGTTGTGATGCGAACACTTAATGTTGTCGGTTTCACAAGAGTTCGCACGCCGGAAACCCCGGCAGCCTTCTATCCCGTGGCGTGTACTGATAGCCAGTATTTCCCATCGATCGTCCCGTAGCTGACCAATATTGATCTGTTGCATCGGAATAGCACAGGGCCGCTTCTATATTCGACTCTCAATTTAGTTTTGAAGGCAAGAGGCGCGTCGCGGGTTGAACGCACACTGGTGCAACTCGGACTGGGCTGGAGATGGCTGAGTGTGAATTATGCCTTGGTGGGGACAGAAGCTGCGATTTAGGTGATCTTCACCGCGCGATCCCAGAGGTATGTCGGTTCGATGCCGCCTTTGAATATCTATAAAGTGAGATATTTGGATTGCCAGAATGACATGATGCCGGTTTTACCTGCTTCAACAAATTATTGCCACTCTTAGTCAAGATCGCCTTATCGACAATATGAAGCCGGGCGGCCAAACGAATATGAAGCCGGGCGGCCAAACGCTGTCTCACATCGCTGCGAAATTGTGAGGCAGAATCAAGCCGGACCAAGATGCAGCAGCGTGCGGCAACGCTCGCCGAAGGTCGGCACTTCTGGGCACTCGAAATAAACCTTGCGGTTAAGCGCCATGAGCATCTGCACGGCCTGCAATTGCTCATTGTTGGCGGAGATCTCCCGCCCCTCGTGGATGAATTCGTCGGCAAGATATTCAATGGCGTGGCCGAGAATCTCAAGGGCGCGACCGGCCTGGGGAGTAATGTGGCGGCGGTGGTGCGACAAGACCCGGGCGGTGCGGAGGGCCGTCGCTGGGGTCGGGATGGAGAAACCGGTGGTGGTGGCTGCCATTGTTATTATCCTCACTCTGTTCTTCGGCACGATGGGCAGACTTTTCAGATGACAAAGGTACCTTTTTCCATAGGCGAACGTCGAAATATTGTATTTCAATTTGGGAAATCAAAGAATACGCGCAGGGTTGCTCCTCTGTCGACCTGACTGTATCCTTGAATCAGAGAGAGTATGAATTGGCCGACGAATCTGATGGTCTGGCCGTGACCGGAGACCCCCGAGGGGATTCAGTCTGATCATGTCATCGAACGATGAGATGATCAGCATAACGACGACAATCTCCGCCAGCTCACGTCTACCTTGACGGAACGTGACTGGAAACCTAATCTCAAATCAGCATCCTGTTACGTTGAAGGCCTTTGCGACTTCGGTAAGAGGAGGCATATTCCCCGGAATTCCCAGGATGGTCAGAGATGGTTCCTTACCACTGGCAATATCTCCCGCTGTTGATGCAAATTCTTGCCGCCTTAGGACTTGGGCTAGGCATGGTGGTGGCCTCATGGTTTGTGGGGCGGCATCGCAATACGACAACCAAGCTGGCCGCCTATGAGTGTGGCATTGAGGCCGTGGGTGATGCCCGCAAGCGCTTCAGCGTTCGCTTTTATATGGTCGCGATGCTATTCATCCTGTTCGATGTGGAAACGGTATTCATCATGCCCTGGGCCGTGATCTACCGCAAACTGCCGGGGATCACAGGCTCCCCGCTCTTTGGTTTTTGGGAGATGCTGATCTACTTGGGCTTTGTGGCCGTTGGGCTTTTCTACATTGTGCGTAAAGGCATCCTGAACTGGAGCAAGGACAAGGCGGACCTTTAAGATGGGCGAAGCCAAGACATTGATCGGCAAGACTGCGGTGCTGGAGGCGCTCTCTGAGCATCCGGCTGTGAAGGCCATCGTGGCCTGGAAGCCAGAAGCCTTGACGGACGCGAAGTTTGACCGGGGGGAACTGACGCTGACCATTGCGCCCGAGCAGATTCACGCTGCGGCGGCCACCGTGCAGGCGGCGGGCTACAACTTCTTCGAGGACGTGACAGCGGTAGACTGGTTCCCTTCCTCGCCGCGCTTCCAGTTGAGCTACCACATCGTTTCTCACTCGTATAAGGAGCGCATCCGGCTGCGGGTGATGCTAGACGGGACAGATCAGAGCGGTGAGTTGCCGGCGATTGAGTCGATTACGGCAATCTGGCCGGCGGCCAACTTTTATGAACGCGAAGTCTTCGATCTCTTCGGCATTCGTTTCGAGGAGCATCCCAACCTGCGCCGCATCATGATGCCCGACGATTGGCAGGGGCATCCGCTTCGCAAAGACTATCCGGTAGAGGGGTATCGCTAAATGAATCCAGGCACACCCATTCTCGAAGCTCCAATGGCTAAAGGCGCGCACGATCAGCATATGGTGCTGAATATGGGCCCCCAGCACCCGTCGATGCACGGGGTGCTGCGCTTGGTGGTGGAGATTGACGGCGAGATCGTGGTGCGGCTCTATCCGGAGATCGGCTACCTGCACACGGGCATTGAAAAGACGTGCGAGGCCAAGTTCTATCAGCAGGTGGTACCGCTGACCGATCGTCTCGACTACCTGAGTCCCATGGCCAACAACCTCTGCTATTGCCTGGCGGTTGAGAAGCTGCTGGAGCTGGAGATTCCCCCGAAGGCCGAGTGGCTACGGGTGCTGTTAAGCGAGTTGACCCGCCTGAATTCGCATCTGATCTGGCTGGGCACGCACGCCATGGACATCGGCGCGCTGACCGTATTTCTTTACACCTTCCGCGAACGGGAAGAGATTCTAAGGATCTTTGAGGGTTTGGCGGGGCAGCGGATGATGACGAGTTACTTCCGCATTGGCGGGCTTTCACTGGAGCCTCCACTTGACTTTTTCGATCGCGTGCAGGGGTTCATCAAAACATTCCCCGAGAAAATCGACGAATACTCGAATCTTCTAACCGGCAATCCAATCTTCCGGAATCGATTGAAGGGTGTGGGCATCCTGTCTGCGGCCGACGCGATTGCCCTGGGGGTCACAGGGCCGAATATGCGGGGCTCCGGGGTGGACTTCGATCTGCGCCGGGATATGCCCTACTCCGGCTATGAAAAATTTAAATTTAACGTTCCGGTTGAAACGAATGGCGATTGCTGGTCACGATACATTATCCGGCTCGATGAGATGCGCGAAAGTGTCGGAATCATCCAGCAGGCGCTGGAGGGAATGCCGCAGGGACCGATCAAGGCCGACGCACCGAAGATTGTGCTGCCGGACCGGGAGAAGATGAAGACGCAGATGGAAGCGCTGATTCATCATTTCAAGATCGTGACCGAGGGGTTTGCGGTTCCGGCCGGTGAAGTCTATCAGGGGATTGAGTCGCCGCGCGGTCAGATGGGGTATTACGTGGTCTCTGACGGCACGGCCAAGCCTTATCGTGTCCACTTCCGCAATCCGTCGTTTGCAACATTGCAAGCGGTGGAGACGATGTGCAAGGGAAGAATGCTGGCCGATGTTGTGGCTGTAGTAGGGTCTATCGATATTGTTTTGGGGGAGATTGATAGATGAGAAAGAGGGGGAATCCATGGCTGATTACGCGAGGCTCGCAGATCATGCGAAGGTGAGGATGGATGCCGAACAATTGTCGGCTGGCAGGCATCGGGGGATGACAGCAGATCCGAAGGCCTTTTTTGAAAAAGTGAAGGCAAATGTCTTTGAGGAGATGAACAAGGCTAATGTGGAACTGCGCAGGAGGGGCGTTGCCACCATTGACCGGAATCATCTACCTGGCTTCTCCGAAGAGATTTTTCTTACTTACGGGACACATTCTCTCTGTAGGGTTGCGCTTGAGTTCAGAGGAGGAAGATATCGAATTACGGCCGTTCTCAGTGGACCACCAAACGGGTACGAACTCTCGCGGAAAGAATATCCATGCAAGTATGAAATGTCAACTTTGGAGATGCCTCGCGCCGAAGGAACAAGATTGCAGATCGTCGGAATTCGGCCTGAGCGAATAGCAGCAGATATTATTTCGAGTATTGTCGTTGGCGCGTTTGATTGATTTTGATTGATTTTATGCAGTGTTTTTTTTGAGCCATGAGAATCTCTTGTATCGCAAGCACTTGAGATCATAAGCAGGGAGGGGTGCTGGTGGAGGTGATGCCGGTGGTGGGGACCATTGACATTATCTTTGGGGGGATTAACGGGTAAACGGGGGAATGGGGCATGGTTGATTACGCAAAGCTCGCTGTCAAGGCGAAGGGGATACAGGATGCCGACAGGTTGGCCGTCGAAAGTCACAAGAAACTCAGAGCCGATCCATGTTACTTCTTCGATAAAGTGAAGGCACACATTATCGAGGAGATGAACATGGCCAATGTGGAACTTCGGAAAAGAGGAGCAGATATTATCGGTCGGAATTTCTTGCCTGGATTCGATGACGAGATATTTCTTACCTACGGAACGGATTCGCTCTGTAGGGTGGGGCTCGGAATCCGGGAGGGAGAGTGCAGGATCACGGCAGTCATTAGTGGGCCGCCTAACGGATACGAACTCTCGCGGAAGGAATTTTTTTGTAGTCAGGATGCAAACTGCCTGGAAGTACTTCTTTCCGGAAGAAATGGACGGCCAAAGATCGTAACAGCTCCCCAGGAAGTCGCGGTAGACATCATCTCGGGCATCCTCCGTGGCAAGTTTGCTTGAGTTCGGGTGGAATGCAGCGCCGGCCATGGATACAATAGGAAGACAGGCTTGCTGAAGCTTGGGCGCCGGAGTTGATGCAATGAGTGATGAAAGCATGAGCGTCTTTTCGCCCAAGCTGGCGGCGCGGTTTGACGCGCTGGTGGCTAAATACCCGTTGCGCCGCTCGGCGCTGGTTCCGATGCTTCTGTATGCGCAAGACGAAGCGGGCTATCTCTCGGACGCCGTAATCGCGGAAGTGGCCGGGCGGATTGGCATCACTGAGCTAGAACTGCGCAACGTGGCGACTTACTACTCGATGCTGCGCTTCAAGCCGGCGGGCAAATACAACGTACAGGTCTGCACGAATATCAGCTGCATGTTGCGAGGGGGCTACGAGCTTTACGAGCGTTTTCAGGAGGAATTAGGGATCGGGCACAAAGGAGTTACAGCCGACGGGCTGTTCTCGCTTGAAGAGGTCGAATGTATTGGGGCTTGCTGCTGGGCGCCTGCGATTCAAGTGAATTACGAGTTCCATGAGGAGTTGACGCCGGAGCAGGTACCCGGCATCGTCGCCGGCTATCGCGGCAAGGCCGGGGCCCCCGGCGACGGGTCTTCGTCGCCCGGGTGGAAGGAGACAGCCAATGCCTAGACTGGTCTCCCATCCCGATGAGGTCAAGATCGTTACCCGGCGCTTTGGCCTGGGCGCCGCCAAGATCGACCGCTACATCAAACTCGGCGGCTATACGGCGGCAAAGACGTGCCTAGAGCAGGGCGCGGACTGGATTATCAATGAAATGAAGGCCAGCGGTTTGCGCGGTCGTGGTGGAGCGGGATTTCCGACCGGCATGAAATGGTCGTTCGTTCCCAGGCATAGCGCCAAGCCGAAGTATGTCCTCGTGAATGGCGACGAGAGTGAGCCGGGAACCTGCAAAGATCATTTGATTTTTTTGCATGACCCACACGCGGTCATCGAAGGCACGATCATCGCAGGCCTCGCCATCGGCGCCAAGCTGGGCTTCATTTACCTGCGCGGCGAATATCGCTATTTGCTGAAGATCATGGAGAAGGCCGTCGCTGATGCTTATGCCAAGGGTTTTCTCGGCAAAGGCATTTTTGGCAGCGAGACCGAGTTTCAGATCATCACGCAGACGGGCGCGGGCGCTTATGAGGTGGGCGAGGAATCGGCGCTGATGGAGTCACTCGAAGGCAAGCGAGGTGTGCCCCGCATCAAGCCTCCCTTCCCTGCTGTCGTCGGCCTCTATGGCGGTCCTACAGTCATCAATAATGCCGAGACCATCGCCACCGTCCCGCATGTGATCGAGATGGGCGGCACGACTTACGCGGCCGTGGGCTCACCACGCAATGGCGGGACGAGATTGTTTTCAATCAGCGGCCATGTGGAGCGGCCCGGCGTCTACGAACTGCCAATGGGCTACAACCTCAAGAAGATGATCTACGAGGTTGCGGGTGGCGTGCGAGGCGGTCGAGGAATGAAGGCTGTCATCCCCGGCGGCTCTTCGACTCCAGTTCTCTTGCCTGAAGAGATCGATATCGGCATGGACTTTGACCAGGTGGGCAAGGCAGGATCGATGCTTGGCTCCGCGGGCGTAGTGGTGATTGACGACCAGACTTGCATCGTGGAGTTTGCGCTTAGGACGATCAGCTTTTATCAACATGAGAGTTGCGGCTGGTGCATTCCCTGTCGCGAGGGAACGGACTGGCTGAAGAAATCGCTGACACGCTTCCATGCAGGATTCGGCGAGGCCAAGGACATCGATAGCATTCAATACCTCGCCGAGAATATGCTGGGACGGACGTTCTGCCCCCTGGGCGATGCGGCGGCGATGCCGATTCTGGGATTCGTGAAGAAGTTCCGCAAAGAGTTCGAGGAGCATTTGGGCGGCAGGGCTTGCCCGTTTGCCAAGCATGTTGAACTGGCAGTGGTATAGGCGCGCTGGAGACGAATGGCAGACGTAAACTTTATCGTCGATGGAAAGCAACTGACGGCTCCTGCGGGGACGCTGCTGATTGATGCTTGCCGCAAGGCGGGCATTGAGATTCCGGCGTTCTGTTACTACCCTGGGCTGAGCTTGCAGGCGGCTTGCCGGATGTGCGTGGTGCGCCAGGAGAAGGTCCCTAAGTTGCAAACGGCATGCACCACGACCGTCGCCGAGGGACAGGTCTTTGTCACCGAGTCCGATGAAATTGCGCAGGCGCGTAAGGCTACGATTGAGCTACTCCTCGGCAACCATCCGCTCGACTGCCCGGTCTGCGACAAGGGCGGCGAGTGCGAACTGCAGGATATGACCTTCAAGTACGGCGCGGGCGAGAGCCTTTACGCTGAGGCCAAGCAGCATCGCGAAGAGCAGCAATGGTCGCCTGCCGTCTATTATGATCGCCCGCGCTGCATCCTCTGCTATCGTTGCATTCGCGTCTGCGGCGAGGGGATGGACGTGTGGGCGCTGGGCGTTCAGAATCGCGGGGCCAACTCGGTGATTGCACCCAACGGCGCAGATCATCTGGACTGCGAGCAATGTGGCATGTGCATCGACATCTGCCCGGTGGGCGCGCTGACCAGCGGCAGCTATCGCTACAAGACAAGGCCGTGGGAGATGAACCACGTGGCGACGATTTGCACACATTGCGCCGATGGCTGCAAGGTGACGCTGGGGGTGCGGCAAACAAATGATGGTTCGGAAATAGTTCGTGCTGATAATCGCGACACTAGCGGGATCAATGGCGATTTTCTCTGCGCGAAGGGTCGCTTTGGCTTTGATTTTGTGGAAAGCGCCGAGCGTTTGACCAAGCCACTGGTGCGCAACACGGAAGGTAAACTCGTCGAGGCCACCTGGGATCACGCACTGCGAATGGCCGCCAGCATCCTCAAGGAGATTCGCAACGTCAAAGGCGGCGCGGCCATCGGTGTCATTGGCTCAAACGCCGCAACCAATGAAGAGAATTACCTGCTGCAGAAGTTGGCGCGGACCGTGCTCGGGACCAACAACATTGACCACGACCGTACCGCCGACTACTCAGCCTTTGCGCGTGCTCTCGCCGGCGAGCACACCAAGACGGCCAGCCTGCGCGAAACAGCTACCGCCCCGGCGATTCTGCTTGTCGGCGGCAATCCTACCGAAGAGCATCCGCTGCTGGCGTGGAATCTGCGCACCAATGTGCGCCTGAACCGCGGCAAGCTTTACGTCGCCAATTCCAAGTCCATCAAGCTGGAACGCCAAGCCACGGCAACACTGCGACTGCCCGCGGACGGCGACCCCGCCATCGCCGCATACCTTGGAGGCAGCGACGCCGTTCTCAGTAACGCAGCCTTCCGCGAGGCCGTGCTTGCCGAGGAATCGTTGCTGGTAGTTTTCGGTCCAGAGTACAGCGGCGCGCAGTTGACGGAGTTGGTGGCCTGGGGAATCGAGCGCGGGAATGTGCGTTTTGCCTTCCTCGGCGCCTACGCCAACTCGCGCGGCGCCGCGGACATGGGACTGCTTCCCGACCTGCTTCCTGGTTACGTGCCGGTTGCAGATCCTGGCGACTTTGCCGAATATCCCGGCCTGCCCGCAACACCGGGTAAGACGCTGGTTGAGATGATGGCATCAGCCGCCAACGGAGAGCTCGGCGCATTACTGGTGGTTGGCGCAGATCCGGTGGCAAAGCTGGGAGTGGACACGGCAATATCGAAAAAGACCTTTGTCATCGTCGCGGATTTATTCCTCACGCAAACAGCGGCGCTAGCCGACGTGGTGCTGCCTGCTGCGAGTCTCTATGAGAAGACTGGAACGGTGACCAACACATTCGGTGATGTGCAAATGGTCAAGAAGGCCGCGGACCGCGCGGGAGTGAAGCCGGACCTCGAGATTCTTGTGCGATTGGCGGGCGCGATGGGCGTGGATGTGAAGACGCTTGTTCCCTTTGGCAAGGGCAGCGTCACGGCAGATCTGGGTCAGTCTCGAGGTGCGCAGGCCGGCGAGGCTGACCGGCATGCTGTATGGCTTGCAGCGAATGGGCTTGAACCGAAACTGAGTCCCTTCGATCCGCTCGCGGTGCTGGATGAGATTGCCAGGCTGGTTCCCGGCTACACGCTCGACCGCGTGAATCTGTTGAGCGGTAATGATGTGCCGACCGAACCGGGTTTTGTACCAGTTGCGGCGCTGACTGAGAACGGCCAGATCACGCCCGCTCACGATGGTTTGTTTACCTCTGGAATGCTTGGTGAGTACAGCTTGGCGCTCAGAGAACTCAAGGTACATCAGGCGCGATTCGGCGGGCTGAAGGTGTTGTGAAAGTAATGAGCAAATGCAGGTCCTTCGACTCGCGTTGCCCGCTCAGGATGACATGTTCGAAAGAAGAGGCTGAAGACCAGTGACGATTTTGCAGTTCATTTTGTGGAGCGTGCTCAAGGTGGCCGTGGTAACGGTGGTGCTGCTGGTTGGCGTCGCCTACACAGTGCTGCTGGAGCGCAAACTGGTGGGCCGCATTCAAAACCGTTGGGGCCCAAGCCGCGTGGGACCGTTTGGTTTGTTGCAACCGCTAGTCGATGGGGCGAAATCGTTTCTTAAAGAAGACATCATCCCCACTGGCGTCTACCGGCCACTCTATCTGATCGCTCCCATCATCGCACTGGGCTGCGCGCTGATCTCCATTGCAGTGGTTCCCTTTGGCGAAGCCAACGTGGGGCCGGGCGGGCTGGTGGCGCAGGGTTCTCTGAACTTCTTTCAGATTGCAGACGTGAACATCGGGCTCCTAGTGATTCTCGCCGTCACGTCGATTGGCGTCTATGGCATTGCGCTGGCTGGCTGGTCGTCGAACAACAAGTATTCGCTGCTGGGAGCGCTGCGCTCCTCGGCGCAACTGGTCAGCTATGAACTGGCGCTGGGCCTCTCGCTGGTGGGAGTGGTGCTGCGCGCGGGATCGCTCAACTTGAGAGTGATTGTGGAGCAGCAGGCGGTCAACGGCTTCCCCTCGTGGAATATCTTTGGTGGAGGTCAGATTCTGGCCTTCTTCATCTATCTGATGGCGGCCTACGCAGAAACCAATCGCTCGCCGTTCGATCTGCCCGAGGCTGAGAGCGAACTGACCGGCGGCTATCACACCGAGTACAGTTCGATGAAGTTTGCCATGTTTTTCATGGCCGAGTACGCCAACATGATTATGGTTGGTTGCGTGGCCACGCTGCTGTTTCTGGGTGGATGGACCAGCCCCTTCGGCGACCTGATAAGACCACCTGAGAACATTTACGCCCATGCGCTGATCCCAATCTTCTGGTTCGTGCTCAAGGTCTTCAGCTTCTTGTTTCTGTATGTGTGGGTGCGCGGAACTCTGCCGCGCTTCCGCTACGACCAGTTGATGAACTTCGGCTGGCGCTGGCTGATGCCGCTGGCCATCCTGAATATTGTGGCAACAAGCCTTTGGCTTGCTTATCCCTGGTCATAGCCGATCAGGCCTGATCACATGAGACTCGTGCGGAAGATTTGAACCAGCAGTATGGACGGCGGCCGGTTTCAGCGCTGGCTTCCAAGGATCGGAAGCGTCCTGAGTTTTTATCTCACATAACCTTGGGTGCGCGGCCTCCTGATTCATCGACATGACGGCCGAAAAAGATAGTGGAAACACTCGGATCACCCGCAAAACGATTTGATTATGGCCGCGCGCAGTTGAATACTGGAGGACCGTTGACCTCTGCGTTTACCGCCGCAGGTGATGAATTCACTGTGACGATTCCGCCGTACACGATCACGGATATTCTTCTTCCCAAGCAGAAGTGACGAATGTCGGTCTGCTTTCATGAGCTTTCTGGTCGACAGCTGGTGAGGCTTTTTGAGCGTGTGAAATGTAGAGCTATGTTGCTTCGCGGTTTTGCAAAACACAAACGGTGGATAAAATATGCAAAAAATCGGCCCGAAAATAAATATTTATAGGGGGGGTGGGGGGGGGTCCCAAGGGCTCCTTAATCCGAGCCGGCCCGATTGAGTGGGCCGGTTCGGGTTTAGGATCGGCTGTTTTCAGAGTAGCAGGAAGCTGGAAATGATCTGCAAAGTGGCCTCGATGCGAAAACCTCGCAGGGATATCAGCGTCTATGGTAGAACTATCGTCAGAGAATCATCAATAATCAGTGGTGCGACAAGATGACGCCATTTTGGAAGATCGCAGCGTCTGTCACGTGTGTTGCCGTGATTTGCGGGACAGTAGTCACTTGGCTGGCCCATGAGCGGAAGCTCGCAGAGGCCGCCAGAATCTGCCGCACCAGCGCCGAGCAGGGAGACGTAAAGGCTCAGGTTCAGCTCGGGTTGCTATATCACCAGGGCAAAGGATTACCGCAGGATTACGCCGAAGCCCTTCGCTGGTATCGAAAGGCAGCCGACCGAGACGATGCAAGCGGGCAGAACGGGCTCGGATACTTATATTTCAAAGGCCAAGGCGTGCCGCAGGACTTCGCTGAGGCTGACCGCTGGTATCAAAAAGCCGCTGATCAGGGTTACGCAAAGGCTCAATTCAACCTCGGTGATATGTATTACTCCGGCTTTGGGGTACCCCAGGACAACGCAGAAGCTATCCGCTGGTATCGCGAGGCCGCTGACCAGGGTTACGCAAGAGCTCAGTATGACCTCGGCAGAATGTATTACTACGGCTATGGAGTGCCGCAGGACCGCACCGAAGCCGATCGTTGGGACCGCAAGGCAGCCAATCAGGGAGACGAATATGCCCAGCGCGCCCTGGGATTAAAGGGACCGGCGCTGAGCACATGGAGCGCTATCGGCCCCTCGGTAGTCACGTTTGGATGTTTGTTGCTCTTGATGGGTTCTCTATCGCATGGTTGGAGGCTACGGACTCCGCATCAACGAGCATTGGCCATCGCCCCATTGCTTGGCCTGACTGTTGAGGGTTTAAGCCTGTACTGGGTCTTCGGCGTGTTCCCATCCGTATCTACGGTCTATGCCTTCTTTTTTACAAAGAACCTTCTGGCCGGGATCTTTGTCGCCATGCTTATCTCTCTTTTCGTTCCAAGAGCAGCTAAGATCGCGCTGGCAGTCCTCGGTATATTATTCGCATGCCTAAGTCTGCTTCTCCTCCTGGCGCTTTATCATTCAAAGCGACCATTCCCAATTCGCGCATTCTGTTCGCTCAATGGAATGTTCATTGGATTATTAATTGCCCTAGCCTTCTATCTATGGCGGACTCACAAGAGAACCAGAGAAGAACCGAACGGCATTTGCGACGCAGTTGCATTCGAAATACCTGACGAAAGCGGAGAGTGATGGCTCCCAAATCCAGCTCCCAGATTCACGCATTTGAAGACACATGGGAGTGGAACATCGACGCCCAGCGCGCCTACGAGCAAATTGTCGAGCAGGGCGGACGCGTTGCCGATGCCCGTCGCGTTTTCGGGAATTGTGTAGACCGGAATTTTGTCGATATCCCACCCATTCCGCAGGAAGACGCGGAATGGATGGGGCACAGAGGTCTAGAGTGAATCCGAAAAGGCTCTGGTGGCGCGAGGAGGATAGATGGCACAGGCGCGCAGTTGGAGAGATGCCGATGGCCGGGCCGCCATGCGGGATTTTCTTGGCCAGCCGCCGCCTCGGCGCGCTGCTATCCGCGATTTGATGAAGGAGCTTCTATCGGAGAATCCTTTTGCTCGCCGCTGCGCCGCCGACCTTGCACGCCGCGTCAGTGAGCGCGAGCCGGGGATTCTGCGAGCGTATGCGGGCGTATTGATCGACCTCGTTGCCCAGATACCGCTGGATCAGTGGCAAACACGCGGCTACCTGATGCTGGCGGCGGCTCAGAACGCCTGGACCCGTGCCGAACGCATGAGCTTGGCGACCCTGGCGCGCTCGATGATCGACGACGAACGCATTGCGCTTCGCGCCATCGGGATAGAGGCCTTTGCCACGGTCGCCGCGGCCGAACCGGAGCTGCGCGATGAGGCCATGTTTCTGCTGGAAGGATATCGGCGCGACGGAGTGCCCGCTCTGCGCAGCCGCGCCCGCCGCATGCTGCTGGTGCTGAGTCGTACTGTCGCCGCCGGGGGCTAAAGCCCAGGTCGTTTCAAAGCATTTACGGCACGACTAAAGTCGTGCCCTGACGCTTCTTGCTTTCCTCTTTGAATTTTGCAAGTGGCTAGAGATTTCTCCTCTTTGTGTGGAGCGCGACGTGGACCGGGAGGTCCACGCGACAGCCGGCCTGGAGGCCAGCGCCACCTCTTGTTTCAGCTCTCAGCAACCTTGAGCGAAGCTGGATTTGCACTCCACTCGAACAGGGAAAAAGCTCTAATAATGCGATAAACCGGGCCTGAAGGCCTCGTAAATTCGCTCTCTTTCAGGAGGCTAAAGCCCCCTGCTCCCTCCTGATTTCCGATCTACAGGTGTAGCAAGATTGAGATATGGAAAAAAGCTCTTGGCAACATACCTACCAGTTGGTACTTTACATACCAACTGGTAGGTATTGGATGAGTATTAAGGAAACACGGCACGAATCGAAGACCAAGCTGCTCGACGCGGCTCTGCACGTGATCCGCGCAAAGGGCTACAACGCAACCAGGATTGAGGACGTTTGCGAAGCGGCAGATCTTACTAAAGGCAGTTTCTTTCATCACTTTGACAGCAAGGAAGCGCTGGCGCTGGCCGCGGCGGAGTACTGGATTGAAGGCACCGGAGCCCTGTTTGCCTCCGCGCCCTATCACGATCATGCCGACCCTCTGGACCGCCTGCTTGCTTATGTGGATTTCCGCAAATCTCTTTTGCTGGGAGAACTGCCGGACTTCACATGTCTGGTGGGAACGATGGTGCAGGAAGTTTACGATACGCATCCTGCGCTACGCGAGGCGTGTAACAGCAGCATCAGCGGTCATGCGGCGACTCTCAAGCCAGACATCGAAGAGGCCATGCGCCAGCACGGTATTGAGGGGGCAGGCTGGACCGCCGAGAGCCTGGCGCTCTATACACAGGCCACCATCCAGGGCGCATTCATATTGGCCAAGGCCAAACACGGACCCGAGATTGCCGCCGCGTGCATCGATCATCTGCGCCGGTATCTGGAGTTGCTTTTCAGCCACATGGCATCAGCGCAAGCTTGAACGCAAATCCTCAAAAAACCCCAAGGAGGTTTGTCATGTCAACTGCAACATTGAACGTTCCCCTCTCCACGGATGAAGCCGAGATTCTGGCTCTCATCGACACCCAACACCAGGCGCATCATGACAAGGATGGCGCAGCGATCGCAGCGCTGTATGCTGCGGATGCGGCCGTCTTCAATCTTGCGCCACCACTGATTCATCATGGAGTGGACGCCAAGGAAAAACAGGCTTGGCTCGACTCGTGGGCAACGCCTGTCGATATCGAGTCTCGCGATTTCAAGCTGACTGTCAGCGGAGATTTCGCTTTCGGCCACGGCTTTCTTCGCATGAGCGGAACAAAGAAGGGAGCCGAAGGAAAGGTCGATTTCTGGATGCGCTCGACGGTGTGCCTTGAGCGGCGCGGAAACGGTTGGCGGATTGTGCACGAACACGCATCGGTGCCGTTTTATATGGATGGCAGCTTGCGGCCCGCCTTCGACCTGAATCCGTAAATTCCTCAGCTCCGCGCAGAGACTTTACAATCGAAGCAGGAGCAATCGTGGAAAAGAAATGGCAATACCCGCATCGGCGGTGGAATCCGCTGCGGCAGTCCTGGGTGCTGGTGTCGCCGCACCGCACCCAGCGTCCCTGGCAGGGCGAGGTTGGTCAGAAGGCCGTGCCCTCTGGCGTTGCATACGATCCGCAGTGCTATCTTTGCCCCGGCAATCAGCGGGCCGGAGGGGCCGTCAATCCGGCGTATGAGGGAATCTTCTCGTTTGTGAACGACTATGCCGCGCTGCTGCCGGACTTGCCCGCCGTGACTGAAGCGCCGGTGTCGCCGCTGTTGGTGGCCGAGCCTGCCCGCGGAGTTTGCAAGGTGCTCTGCTTTCATCCTGACCATAGCCTGACGCTGGCTCGCATGACCCAGCTGGAGATTCGCCGCGTGGTGGATGCATGGACTGCGGAGTACCAGCAACTGGCCGCGCTGGACTGGATTGAGTACGTGCAGATCTTCGAGAATCGCGGCGCCATGATGGGCGCGAGCAATCCGCATCCGCATGGGCAGATTTGGTCTACCGACTTTGTGCCCGACGAGCCGGCCGCCGAGACCAAGGCTCAGCAGGAGTACTTGGGCCGCACGGGAACGTGTTTGCTGTGCGACTACCTGGCCGCTGAGCAAGCGGAACAGAGCCGGATCATCTTCCAGAATGAGCATTTCACGGCATTGGTTCCTTGGTGGGCGATTTGGCCTTTCGAGGTTCTTCTGCTTTCGCGACGCCATCTGGGAGCTTTGCCGGAGCTGAATGGAGACGAGCGCGACGCACTGGCCGATGCTCTCAAGCGCCTCGCCACACGCTTCGACAATCTTTTTGAAACCAGCTTTCCTTACACCATGGGCTTTCACCAGTCGCCGACGGATTCAGGGGCGCATCCGGAGTGGCACTTCCATGCGCACTTTTATCCGCCGCTGCTGCGCTCGGCTACGGTTCGCAAGTTCATGGTTGGTTTTGAAATGCTGGCCATGCCGCAGCGCGACATTACACCGGAGGACGCCGCTGAACGGCTTCGCGCCTGCCCGGAAGAGCATTTCTGGCCGAGAACCTGACGGACCGCCGACACAAATGCTCACCAGACTTCATTCAAGCGGGTCTAAGAGGATAAGCTAGTAGAGGCTGGCCTGCGAGGGTGGCCCATCAAAGTTACGGCGACTCTGAGAACGAGCGCCAAAGTAGACAGAGCAAGGTACTGAGGAGAGTCCCAATTGATGAGGAAGTTTTTGCTTTCGATTCTGGCCGCGGTTTTGGCCGCGTTTATGCCCCTGGCGGCCACCAGCCAGATTTTTCATGGTCGCGGCGCGACCCCCGCCGCCGAGAAGACAGCGACGGCCACCAAGTATGAGATTTTCGCAGGATACGGATACACGAGCTTGAACGAGGTCGATAATTCTCGCAATGGATTGCAGGGCCTGACTCTTTCAATCACACGCGACTGGGGCAAATATTTTGGTCTAACCGCGGACGGCGGCTATTACGCCTACACTTATGACGCCGCGAACCCAGGCAACCCGACTGTGGATATGTGCCTATTGGGCCCGGTGTTGCACGCGCATATTGCAGGGAACGTGGACGGCTTTTTCCACGTGCTGCTGGGCGGCGAACATATCGCTGGCCAATTCACTCCCGCCGTTACTCCTAAAGTTTCGTTTGCCGGAGGAGCCGGCGGCGGATTCGACTACAAAGTTGGATCGCGCCTGTGGTTGCGCCTTTATGGCGACGACATTGCCTCATCGTTTGCCGCTAACGCCAACACACAGATTTGCACGAATGGGGGCTGCTCAGCGCACGAACGCCGCGATGCGCGCGCCTCTTTCGGCGTCGTTTACAAGTTCTAGAGAGTGGCCCAGGCTCTGTGTTTGGGACCTGGGCATCGGCGAACCGCAATCAATTAAAGCCTACGTCAGGCGGGCAAAGCGACTTGACGATTCAGGAAAGTCTACTCCTGTAACGAACCAAGCTGCTGCGCCGCATGCCACGGCGAGAAGAAAAGTATCCACGCGCAAGGGAGCTATCGGCGGCACTGCCGAGGCATGGATGCATGTGAGGCCAGCTCCGGCAACCACGGTTAGAATGGCGATCCACTGGTAAAGATGCAGGCCGTAAACAGTCAGAGTCTGAGGTTCGCCGCGATAGGCCTCCTCGACAAAGCGCCCAGCGCCTGACAGCAAAAGATACATACCGCAAATCAATGTCGCGGACAAATGTAGCTGCAGCAGGCGCAAGAGCGCCAGACCGATCACCCCATTCCACAAAATCGAATAGACAGGCGTGGCGTGAACAGCGACTCCCGAGAGCTTTGCCAAACGGCAGACGCGCGAGCGAGGATGTGTGTAGCGAATTCCCTGCGCCGTCTGGGTTGCGCGTCCGTGACAGCAACCTTGCACCAGACAGCGCAGCCTGCCGATGCCCTGTATCCATGGCGCGGCCACGACGATCGCCGCCAAAACCACCCATAAATTAACGTGCATTAAAAGTGCAGGAGCAACTCCAATGACGGCTCCCAGCATCCCTCCATAAAAGCCCATTGGCCGCAGCAGCGACGGTGAACCTTCCACCCACTGCGCCCAGAACGCCGCTCCTATGGTTGCGCAGACAAATATACTGACGGTCAGCAATTCTCGTCCAGGGCCGAGTTGCGCATCGATCAGACCGATCCCAAGCAGCACTGCGAGAGCCGCGTAACCACCGTGGTTAATGATCCTGACGGGCCCAATCCGCCATTCTTTCCAAGAGTTGGCGATTCGCTCTGCGACACGCAAAATGGCCAGCCAGATTTCACGAATATAAACAACAACTGCGAAGGCAATTCCTCCCGCCAGCACATCGGCTATCGAATGCATTCCGGTGGTTATGCAACTGACGGCGACCAGCACCGCCCAACTCCACCAGGCGAATCTCTTCCAGAGTTTTCCCTCACACAACGCGGAAGCGGCGATCAGCGCCCAGACGATATGAAACGACGGAAAGGCGGCGATGCCCGAGTAGGGCGTTCTCTCCCACAGCAGCAATTGGCCGACAGGAGTTGCCGATGCAAAGGGGCGTGGCGGAACACAGAACGGCAACAGCAGATAGAGCGGGAAGATCAACGCCATCGCAACGAGCCCGCGTTGCGCAAAGCGCCGTAAGGCGTGGCCTGAGACCACGAGCAGAGGAGCGAGCAGCACGACGAAGTAAGTACTGGCATAAAGGATCTCTGTCTCTTCGATCACTGGCAAGCGGCTCTCGAAGGGCATGTAAGTTCCCGCACTGCCGGCTGCGCTGCCCATGCGCCATATCAACTCATACAAAGCCACCCACGGCAGCAATACCACCAAGTAAACTCGAAATCGCTCAAGCCACGACGGAGCCTGAGGCCCGTCTTGTGGAGGCCAAAGTGAGTGACTCGGCGCGCCAAAGCGGCTTCGCAGGTCGGGCATCTCATAGCCCAGCACCAGCGCGGAACTGGCCAGAGACACTGCGGGAGTTACAAGCCAAAGCCCGCTCGCCGAACCAACCATCAAGGCGACGCCCGCGCAGGCCATTACGAATCCACCATAGATCGGATGCGGTACAAGGCTATAGACTCCGCATTCGACAAAGCGCGACGGAGGAAACGCATTCATCGGCAAGCCGCCCCCATAGCGCCAAAGCGACACCATGCCAGTCAGCGAAACCGCCATGCCCAGCGCGGTCAGCGCCACTCCCCATGGCATCGAATGCAACGCGGGAAGATGAACCGCGTCCGATGCCGCATGAGCCCACAAGACAAGCGCCAGCGGCAGTACGGCAACGAACAACATCCCATACAAGAATCTGGGAAGATAGGAACGAATCATTGCTTCCAATGAACCACCTCGTGAATCACCCAGCCCCGGCTGTTTCTTTCGTGCGCGTTTAAGCTGCCGCGGCTTCTCCACTTTTGTTCTCTTATGTTGAAGAGTGACCGCGGAAGCAGCCGTCCAAGCGCGGGCGCTGCCGGAAGAACTGTCGTACCCAACTGTCCTGCGCGAAGAGAATAGCTCTCTTCCATGCGCAGGTTAACTCCCGGAATCGCAACTTCTGTGTCGGAGACCGCTCGTGTTTCACATTCGCGACCGTTATAAACTGCGAAACTAGTGGAGTAATCCCCTTGCCAGTCAACCCAGGCAAGCGAATCCTCCCGCGAAACAAAGCGCCCCCAGCGCAGTTGGCGCATGGGCAACTGCCACGGAGGCAGCGTCAACGTCAGACATTCTGCATAACCAAGCCCCACAAACTCTCGCCCGCCAATCCAAAGATTGACTTGCGATCTTGGCTGAAGGCAATTCCAAATGACCGCCCCAGTAGCATTCTCGTAAACCGTGCGCTGAACCGACGAGGCATCTGCCTTCCATCTGCCCACGACGTCGAGTCGGGGAAACTCGATCAGAATCTGCCCTTCGGTCAACGAAAGCCGATAACGGACCAATGACGAATGTGTTGCGGTCGCTCCATCAATTGCGGAGAGAACGCTGCTATAGGCGATTTGCATTCCTCGCCAATGCAACTCGGCGCAGTAGACGATCAAGGCATCGCCCTGCTCGGTGACGCAATCCATGTACCACTTGATCAGTGAGAACTTACTCGGCACGCGCAGCCAGCTTCCTTTCCGCGCAAAATCAGACAGGTTTGGATTGCCTGATTATATTCCCGCCTGGGTTTCCATTCAGGGCAAGCGCATCTTGATATCCTTTGTGGCAAGCCACTCTTGCTCCAGCCTTCCTTCAGATTTGCAGACCGCAGGGAGATTTTGATGGTTCAGCTAGCCTGCGTGCCCTGTAAAACTGGGCGTTTTGCCCCTCAAAATGCCCAGTTTCTCGAAGAAAAAGGCCCTTTTTCAGGCGAAATTCGCGCGTGATTGACAAGCCGTTTCTCACCTAGCGGTACAAAGCGTGCGTTTTCGCGCACATTGACGATTTCACCTGAACCTGCGTTCCGTTCAATAAGGACGCAGGGATTCATCGCTTTTGCGGTCTCGTTTTCTTCTCCGGCTACGTAATCATCTGCAAGGAAAACGGCGAAAAATAAATATTTATAGGGGGGGTGGGGGGGTGCGCAGTTGTCAGTTGACAGTTTTCAGTTGTCAGTAGCGGCCCGTGCCTGTCGTCATGTTTCATTCTTTGATTGTGGGCCTTGGAAAGGTAATCATCTGCAAGTATGGACGAAGATAGGTTTGCTTTGGGTTCCCATTCCTCAATCGCGCAGAGTATAACCCGCCATTCACAATCAGTCTCAGGCCTTCCGGTATGCTGTTACCAGGGGGTATAGTTGCACGTTCATTTCAGGCACACTTGCGAACTTCTCCGCGCACTGGCTGGCACAGGCTTTGCGCTCGCGCTGACCGGTGGCCTTGCGTTCGGTCAAGCAACCGGTTCTCTCCCCACACAACCTCAACCTGAGCAACAGCCTGCGACTGAAGATGGCCCTGCCGTCACGATGTCTCCGCATCACGGCAATGACCGCTACTGGCTTTCTGGTCAGGCCAACATCATCTTTCAGGGCAATCTTTCGTTTCATTCGCCCTATGAAGGCATGAATAGTTTCCAGAGTGGTGCAGAGTACAAGACTTCCCTGCTCGGCACTTTCTATACCGCGTTAAGACCCACTAGTTCAATCAGATACAACACAGACTTCATCCTTGACTTGGAGAGTGCAGGTGGGCGCGGAGTGAGTCAGGCGCTGGGTTTGGCTGGCTTTACCAATCTGGATGTGGTGCGCAACCCAACCCTGAGCACTGCGCCCTACCTGGCCCGTTACGGGATTCATCAGGTCTTTGGCCTGACTTCGGAGACTACCGCACAGGAGCCTGGCTTCTTCGCATTGGCCCCGAGCGTACCGGTTCGCCGCATCGAATTCCGCATAGGGAAAATGACTCTGCCGGACTTTTTTGACGTCAGCGGCCCCGGCTCTGACAGCCACTTGCAGTTCATGAACTGGACCGTGGACAACAACGGCGCATGGGATTACGCGGCTGATACTCGCGGCTACACGGTGGGCGGGTTGGCCGAGTACGACGACCGCAATTGGAGCCTGCGCTACGGCTTCTTTGCTATGCCTACCGTTGCTAACGGCATCGACATGGACTGGGCCTTCAGCCGTGCCCACGCACAAAACGGTGAATTCGAGTTGCGACATAGCTTCGTGCCGCAGCGCAAGGGCACGCAGCGCTTACTTTTCTTTGCCAATCGCGCCCACATGGGCAACTATCGCGAGGCTGTGGACGCTTTTCTGGCCCATACCGACACGACGCCCAACATCCTGTTGCATGAGCATTACGGCGCGCTGAAGTATGGCTTCGGCTTCAATACCGAGCAGGAGTTGACGGAGAATCTGCGCGTCTTTGGCCGCTTTGGCTGGAACGAAGGCCAGCACGAATCCTACGTCTATACCGAGGTGGACCAGACGGTCGAGGCGGGGGCTGATTTCGCCGGTGCACGCTGGCATCGCGCTGCGGACAAGATCGGTCTGGCCGTGGTTTCGAACGCCATCAAGCGCGACCACCAGGACTATTTGAGGCTGGGCGGACTGGGTTTTCTATTGGGCGACGGCAACCTTAACTACGGCCGCGAGAACATTGTCGAGAGCTATTACAATTGGCACGCATGGCGCGGGCTGTTCTATGCCGTCGATGTGCAGCATATCAACGACCCCGGCTACAACCGCGACCGCGGCCCGGTTTGGGTGGGTTCGGTGCGGGCGCATGTGGATTTCTAACGGCAGGGAATAGGGATCAGGGAACAGACCCTCGAGAGCCTTCTCGTTCATGCACCTACTGTTTCTCGTGAACATCAGGTCGATTGGGACAGCGCCATTGACTGGAACTTCTTTCGCATTCTCGCTCACCGATGCCTTCCTTTGCGGGATGGCTTACTTGTTCGTTCCGGCGGGCTGAGCTTGCGCCTTCTGGTCTGGCGGCAGCGAGACGATCACCTCGTTTGGCTTGGCGTAATGCAATTGCTCACGCGCCACGACTCCGATTTCATCCGGACTGGACTTGAGCCGCTCTATGCGGTCGCGCAAGCGGGCATTTTCCTGATTCAGATCGTCGATATCTTTGCGCAGTTCGCGATCTTCGATGCGCTTTTGCTCCCACGCCAATAGCCCGTTCTTGCCGTTGAACCCGTGCCAGACAAGCAGCAACGCCATGACCACGGCCAGCACCGAGGCGGCCGGACGCCAGACGCGGCGCGTCCAATCGAGCGCGCGCCGGGGCATTGGAGCAGCAATGACCGCGTCTCCGTTCGCCTCAGCGCTCTTGCCGGCTTGTACGTTCTTGTCCTGCATGGAATCCAATCCGCTCTTACTGGAGCACAAAGTTCTTGGCCGCGGCGCTTAATGCTTCCGAATCCTGCTCGCTACGCGCTTCGGTGTAGGCCCTCACCACTGGTTCGGTTCCCGAAAGACGGTAGCAAACCCAGGAGCCATCCTCGAGAATCAGCTTCATCCCGTCGGTCCTGACGACGCCGACAACTTTGCGCCCGCTCAGCTCGGTGGGATCAGCCCTCAACTTCTCAGTGAACGCGGTCATACCTTGCGGGGTCAAGCGGAAGTTGTCACGAATCGGATAGAAGGAACCAACCTTGGCAAACATCTCTTTGAGTTGCGCGCCTAAACTTTTGCCGCGATTGGCCACCATCTCGGCTACAAGCAGGCCGGCCAGCACGCCATCCTTCTCCGGCACATGGCCGCGAATGGTCAGCCCCGCCGACTCTTCACCGCCGATGGCGATCTTGTCTTGATTGATTAGCTCGCCAATGTATTTGAAGCCGACCGGCGTTTCGAAGAGCGGAACCCTGTGGTAGTCGGCGAGCGCGTTGATCAGGTTAGTTGTCGCCACGCTCTTGGCCACGCCGTTGCGCCAACCGCGCGTTTCGACGAGATAGTCAAAGAGCAGCGCGATGATGTAGTTGGGCTGGATGAAGGTTCCATCCTGATCGACAATGCCGAAGCGGTCGGCATCGCCGTCGGTGGCAATGCCGAGATGTGCGCCGATCTCTTTCATTTTGGCCTTGGCGTCGCCCAACAGCTTATCGTCAGGCTCCGGCGCATGGCCGCCGAAGAGTACATCGCGAAAGTCGTGAACTGTTTCGACAGGCACGCCAGCCTCGCGCAGAATCTCTGAACTGTAGCCGCGCCCCGCGCCCCAGAATGGATCGTAAACAATCTTGATTTTCGACTTGGCGATGGCCTTCAAATCCACGAGCTGAGCCAGGCGCTTGAGGAACGTCGGCTTGACGTCGGCTGTTTCAAAGCCGCCCGCCGGCGCATTCAAGCTGGGAATGTGTTCGCCGCCGTTGCCGCCTGCGATCAGCGCCGCTATGGCCGCCTCGATTTGCCTGGTCACTTCAGGCAAGGCAGGCGCGCCGTCGTGGGTTGAGAACTTGATGCCGTTGTACTCCGGCGGATTGTGCGAGGCGGTAAAGTTGATGGCTCCAGAGGTTTTTAGTTCGCGCACCGCGTACGCGATGGCAGGCGTTGGCGCGGCTTCGGGAATGATGATTGGCGTGATGCCCGCTGCTGCCAGCACACGCGCCGCTGTATCTACAAAGCTCTCGCCGAGAAAGCGCGGGTCGCGACCGACCAGCACGCGATGCGGCTCCGGTTGCGTCTTTACGTAAGCGGCAATGCCTGCGACTGCCAGCCTGATATTGGCCACGGTAAACTCGTCGGCCACAATTGCGCGCCAACCTGAAGTTCCAAACCTGATTCCTGTCGTCATCAATCTTCTCTCCGCGCCGGATTCTTCGGCCCTGACTTCATACTGCCTTAGTCAAGCGGCTGCGGCAAGTTTTTGGCTTTGGATTCATGAAGATGACGATCAATCTTTTGGGGACGAAGACGGATTCCGATACGGGAGATAATTATCTGCAATTCTGCGCTTGGATGGTCGATGTGAATTTTTGGGAATTGTCTTCGGAAGACACTGATTTTATTGATTTTATAATTATCTGCAAAAATTTGACCCAAAAATAAATATTTATAGGGGGGGTGGGGGGGGTAGGCTTTTTTCAGGGAACAGGGATCAGGGAACAGGAACGGCCCGCGGCTTTGGTTGTTATTCATATTTTGATTGTGCGCTGTTCAAATTATATTTTCTGCAAGGCGCGGGAAGAAAAAGGCGACGGCGTTCGAGATCTGCCGGCGGCGCTGCAATGGTTACCGAACCGCGCACGAGATGGATTGAAGTACAAGAAAATGAACTAAATCGCGCCCCGGCGCGTACATTGCTTTGTGCCGTAGACAATAATGGAAATTAAAGGTTAGGTCGACCAAGCCAACTATGCCTGAAACATCTACAAAACCGGACCTTGGAGCGCTCCGCATCGAAGCCCACAAGCGTGGCTCTGGAAAAGCTGGCAAGCGCATCGCAGTTATTCTTTTCGTTCTGCTCGCCGCGCTGGTAGCCGTTGGCGGAGTCTATGCTCACATGCATCAGGCGCCGACGGTGCAAGTGGCAACGTTAGAGGCTGCGGATAGCGGGCCGCGGGCTCTGCTCAACGCAAGCGGATATGTGACCCCGCAGCGGCGCGCCACGGTTGCGGCAAAGATTACCGGGCGCGTTACGGGCGTGTTTTTTACTGAAGGAATGCACGTACGCAAAGACTTTGAGCTGGCCACTCTGGACGACTCCGATGTGCAGAAGGCTCTGGCGTCGGCGAAAGCAGATCGCAATTCCACGCAGGCGAGTATTCTCGACCTGCAAGTGCAGTTAAAGAATGCTCAGATCGAATTGCATCGGGCGCAGGAATTGAGAGCGGCAGGAGTTCAAACTCAGGAAGCGCTGGACAATGCGACGATGGCCGAAAACAGCTTGAGGGCAAAAATAAGCTATGCGCAAGTGCAGGTGCTGGCTGCTGAAGCGCGCATCAATGAGGCTCAACAGGCGGTGGATAATTGTGTCATACGCGCTCCGTTCGATGGAATTATTGTTTCCAAAGATGCGCAGGTGGGAGAAATGGTGTCGCCGAATTCAGCGGGCGGCGGATTTACGCGCACGGGCATCGCAACGATTGTCGATATGGCTTCGAATGAAATCGAAGTGGACGTCAATGAGAACTACATCGCGCGGGTGAAACCGGGGCAGGAAGTGACCGCGATTCTGGATGCATATCCTGACTGGAAGATTCCGAGCCATGTGCGCACCATCATTCCCACGGCCGATCGTCAGAAGGCGACAGTCGAGGTGCGCATTGCGTTCGACAAGCTTGATCCGCGTATTCTGCCCGACATGGGCGTGAAGGTTTCGTTTCTCGGGGAAGAAAACAAGCAGGGAGAAAAAGCGCCGGTGGGCGTTATGGCGCCGCAGAACGCGGTCCGCGACGATGGGGGTCAGAAGGTCGTTTTTCTGGTGAAAGGCGACCACGTTGAGCGCCACGCAGTGAAGGCCGGCGCGACCAATGGCGCGCAAACGCAAGTGCTGGCGGGACTCTTGCCCGGGGATACGGTCGTAGTGGGAGGACCGTCGGATTTGAGAGATGGCGAAGCAGTTTCGATCAAGCGATAGCTTTTTGACCGTGTAGGTTTGTATTTTCCCAGGTGTTAGATTCGAGAGGGTAACTCGTCAATCTTGCAGTGCAGGGGCATGGAATTCTTTGCCAGCAAGGGTTTGCGCCATACAGGAGATCAAGCGGAAATCAAGAAGGATTGATCCAAGGAGGATTTTAAACATGATACGCGTGGACGGCAATGGAGCAGCGGGTAGTCTGATTCAGGTGCGCGGCTTGGACAAAACCTACCGCCGCGGCAACGAGGACATCGATGTCTTGCAGGGTTTGAACCTTGACGTCGATCGGGGCGATTTTGTGGCCTTTATGGGGCCGAGTGGCTCGGGCAAGACGACTCTACTCAATTTGATGGGCGGTCTCGACGTACCCACGCGCGGCACGATCAGTGTGGCCGGCGATGAGATCACGCACATGTCCGGCGGCAAGCTGACTGACTGGCGCGCGCGCCACGTCGGTTTCATCTTCCAGATGTACAACCTGATCCCGGTGCTGACCGCGTTCCAGAATGTCGAACTGCCTTTGCTGCTGACCAAGCTTTCCAAAGCCGAGCGGCGTAAGCACGTTGAAGTCGCTCTTTCCATCGTTGGTTTGGGAGAGCGAATGGACCACTATCCCCGCCAACTTTCCGGCGGACAGGAACAGCGTGTGGCCATTGCCCGCGCGATCGTGGCCGATCCGACTTTTCTGCTGTGCGACGAACCGACGGGCGACCTGGACCGCAAGAGCGCCGACGGAGTGATGGAGCTGATCAAGCGGCTGGTGAATGAACACGGCAAGACCGTGCTGATGGTGACCCATGACCCGGTGGTTGCGCTGCAGGCCAATACCACGCTGCATCTGGATAAGGGTGTGCTGGTTGAGGCCGGGGTGCGGCAAGGGGTTGCCGCGGGGGGCGCCTGATGAAATTCAGCAGACTGATTTTTGCCAATCTCTTTCGCAAGAAGATCCGACTCGTTCTGACCATCGGTTCGTTTGCAGTGGCGCTGTTTTTGTTTGCATTGCTGGGAGTGGTGAACGATGCGTTTAGTCGCGGAGCAGACGTGGTGAGTGCAAATCGCCTAGTGACCATCAATCGCACCTCCATCATCAACACGATCCCGCTGTCTTACCGGGATGAAATTCTGCGCATTCCGGGCGTGAAGTACGTCACGCATAATAACTGGTTCGGCGGCGTATATCAGGATCCAAAGAATTTTTTCCCGCAGTTCGTGATCGACCCGGAAAACCAGCGGCAGGTGTTTTCGGAACTCATTGTTCCCGACGATCAGTGGGATACTTTTCTGAAGGACCGTCAGGGCGCGATTGTCGGCGCAGCCACCATGAAGCGCTTCGGCTGGAAGATCGGCGACCGGATACCCATCACGACAACCATCTATGGGCTGGCGGGTAAGCCCTTCGAGTTTAATATCGACGGGGTGTACCACGGCGAAAAGCCGGAAGATGACGAAACCCAGTTTTGGTTTCAGTGGGAGTACTTCAAAGAGAGCGTATCCGATGCGGTCAAAGGCCAGGTTGGCTGGTACGTGATTCGCATCGCCAACCCCGATGATGCGCCGCGCATCGCCAAGACCATCGACAACATGTATCTGAATTCGCCTTCCGAAACGAAGACCGAGACGGAGTCCGCGTTTCAGCAGGGTTGGGTGAAGCAATTCGGAAATATCAAACTCCTGATTATGTCGATCGGCACCGTCGTCTTTTTTACGCTTTTGCTGGTCACGGGAAACACGATGGCCATCTCGGTGCGCGAGCGAACCGGCGAACTGGGCGTGCTCAAGGCTATTGGTTTCCCGAATCGCGCGATCCTTGGATTTATTCTGGGCGAGTCAATGGTGATCGCGCTGGCGGGTTGTATAGGCCTGCTGCTTGCGCTGATTGCAATTCCGCTGCTTGGCCGCGCGCTGGCTGGTCTATTGCCGCCACTTTTCGTTACGCCGAAAACGATGGTGTACGGTGTGATTGCCGCTCTCATGGTCGGCTTCGCGAGCGGAATTCTTCCGGCCTATGGCGCGATGCGCCTGAACGTAGTGAATGCTCTTCGGAGGGTCTGAGCATGATGCCAAAGCTTATTTTTGGTGTGGTGATCACTTTAGCGGCCATCGTTCTGCTGCTGCTGGTATTGGTTATTGTGGGCGGAATCGTATTCGGATTGCTGGCGCCGTTGATCGGGTCAGTGCCGGTTTCCTATAACTTCCGCAGCATCAGGGCGCGTTGGACCTCTACCATCGTGGCCATTCTTGGCATTGCCGGAACGGTGGGCGTATTCGTAGCGATGCTTTCACTGGCGCACGGCTTCAGGGCCACGCTGGTGGGCTCAGGAACGCCCGATGATGCGCTGGTGATGCGAGCCGGCTCGACCTCGGAAATGATGGGCGGCATCTCTCTCGATTCCATAAAGATTGTGCAGGACAAGCCGGGGGTAGCACGCGATGCATCGGGCCAGCCGCTGATTACCCAAGAGGTCGTCGGCGTCGTTCCCATTCCGCTGATCAGCACAGGCACGGACGCGAATGTGGAGGCACGCGGCGTTTCATCCAACGTGCTTGAGATCCGCAAATTCGTGAAGATCGTTCAAGGACGCACGTTCCAACCCGGACTGGACGAACTTGTGGTTGGCAAGAACGCGTCGAAAACGTACCAGGGCCTCACTGTTGGCAATACCGTCAATTTCGGCGGCGGGCAGTGGAAGGTGGTGGGAGTGTTTGACGCGGGTGGATCGTCGTTCGATTCCGAAATATGGTGCGATGCGCGCATTCTGAACCAGGTGCTCAAGCGCCCGGAAAACGTCTTTCAATCTGCCACCGTTCACCTGACGTCGCCCGCGGCCTTCGACCAATTCAAGGATTCGATTACATCCGATCCTCAATTGAATTTGGAAGTCGAGCGCGAAGTGGATTACTACGCGAAGCAATCCGCGGGCATGACGCAGCTGATCACCGTGCTGGGCGGTCTGGTGGCTGCCATCATGGCGATCGGCGCGGTATTTGGCGCTCTCAATACGATGTACTCGGCAGTCGCGGAAAGGGGACGCGAGATTGCAACCATGCGCGCGCTGGGTTTCTCCAGCTGGAGCATCATCCTCTCATTCCTATTCGAGGCGTTGCTGATTTCTTTCATCGCCGGCGTGATTGGCTGTGTGGTTGTGCTTCCGCTGAACGGCATGACCACACAGACCATGAATTTCTCAACCTTCTCGAACATAGCCTTCGCCTTCAAGATCACCTTCGACTTACTGATCATGGGAGTGATTTTCGCGCTGGCGATGGGCGTTCTTGGGGGCTTGCTGCCTGCGGTGCGCGCGGCGCTGCGCCCGGTTGCTGTCTCGCTGCGCGAATTGTAGGGAATTCTGTGACAGAGGAAGAAAGCAGTTGGGGAGCAGAAACATTGATTTTCCGGCTATCTAAAAGCTATAGCGGATTCCGGCGCTGGGAAAGGCCGGCATCTGCGTAACCTTGGTTTCCGGTACACCTGGAAAAGCCATGATGTTCTGACCGCAAACGGTCGCGCCAGGATCTGGATGACAATTATCCATCCATGCATAGCCCAAAAAGTTCGCGCGATCCAGAATGTTTTCCATCCCCGCATGAATATTCAAAACGCCTTTGCGAATTTGAAAATTGCGATTGAAATCGGCATCGATGCGATTATACGCAGAGCCACGCACAGAGTTGATTTCTGTCAGGTCGTAGATGCCGCGAGATTGCTGCTCCGATAACTCGATGTTGAACGGCGTATACGGCCGTCCGCTCGCATAGGTATCTCTGATAGAAATTTCAAATCCTTTTCCCATACGGCCGGTTATCATGACATTACTCACAAGCGGAAAATCGAAGTTACCCGGCCGTAGGACGCCGTCTGCGGCAGCATAACGTGTTCGTGACTCACTCACCGATCCCATGAACCTAAGTCGATTGGCGTGCGCCCGCACTAGCAACTCGGCTCCGTCTGATTGGCCATGGCCGCCGGTCTTTAGCGGAAGCCAGATAAACTCTTGCCCAAGCGTGTCAACCATGTTAGCCAGCATGAGGCTGGGATATTCAGTAGATACCGGTTCATTGGAATAGCTCTTGTGATATGTTTCGAGTGCAACTGTGACCCGGGGTGCGCGCCATAACTCTGCGCCCAGGGAGAACTGCCTCGCTTCGATAGGCCGCAGCCTGGCATTTTCTGGATCACTGAGAATATTGATGGACGGCGGGAGTTGCGACGATTGGCTATAGGTGGCGTTCACGGTTTGATGCGCGCTGATGCGAAATGCCGCCGATGCGCGCGGCTCAAAGACATGCGCACCTGTGAGGGCAAAGGTCTCTTCTCTGGCGCCGGCAATGATAGTCCAGCGTTCACCAAGGCGCCCGGTAACTTCCGCGTAGGCTGCGGTCTGGCCGGATGCAAGGCGGCGTGCGAAGCTATTGGCATCGGTCCAGTTGGGATTCACGTTGAAGGGAGATTGCTGGCCGACGGGCTGAGATACTGCATAATTCATGGCGACGAGCCTGGCGGTCACTCCGGCTGAAAAGAGCCATTCCTGATGGCTGACTTTATGCCCGAATTGAAAGCCATATTGCAGTGTGCCGATGCCATCGCCAGTCTGTTCGCTATAAGCAGGCGTGGTTTCGATCGGCACACTTTCGCAATCCAGCTGGCCGTAAAAGTCTGTTGATTGCAGTTGCTGAGCTATCGTCTGGTTCTGCGCAGAGTAACTCACTGTAACAGTGGAAAGCGCGGCAGGTGAATGGGTATGCTGCCATACCAAGCCGTTGGTCGATCTTGAACCGTTGTATTCGGTTTGAATGTCGAGTGTAACTCCCTCATCGCAGGGATGAGGTGTAATATTCATGGAATCCGCGCCGCTCAAACTTAGCACCGAGAGATGATCTTTGCTGTCAGGCGACCAATCCAGTTGCGCCATGCCGTTGGTATAAATGGGGACGCCGTTCAAGCCGATGTCATCGGTTGCGAGATTCAGCACGCTGCGGTGAGCGGAGAGCAGCAAGCTGCCACTTTTTGCAAACGGAAGTTGAATAAAGCCGCCGGCACCTGAGATTCCGACATCCAATTCTCCGGCGCGTTTCTGTTTTGCGCTTTGACGTGTGTGAATTTCGATGAGCGAAGAGAGGCGGCTCGAATAGCGCGCGTCGTAAGATCCCGGCTTCATATCGACGCTCTCGATGGTGGATGTATCCATCATCGACGTAAAACCGCCGGTTGTTCCTTCCAGGGCCAGGTGATTGATATTGGGAACCTCGATGCCATCGACGACGAAGAGATTCTCGGCCGGGTTGCCGCCGCGCACCATCACGTCATTGCTCATGTCCGAATTCCAGACGACGCCGGGCAACAACTGGAGATAACGAGTAAAATCGCCCCAGGTTCCCGCCGCCGACAAGACTTCCTCTTGAGTGATGTGATAAGGCGCAGCCAGGCCGGTGCTTATGGCCTGCTCGCCGGCATTGACTTCTATGGTGGCTTGTACTGGAGGAATGACCGGAATTTCGGAGATCGTGGCTGGATCGGCGAGCGATGACGATGAATTTGAACTCCCCAACGCCCCGGCCACGGAAAGCGCACCAACAGGTGTGATCGCCGCCAGTTGAGGATCGCCTATGAGTTGGCCGTTGTTTTCATTTGGCGCAGCCTGCTGTTGGGCGAAGGCGGTCGATCCGGCACAAAACAAGATGAGCGCCAGAACATCGTAAACCGACGCAAACGGTCGACTGAACCGCATGGAACGCTCCATCGGCACGAAGATCGCGCCAGTAACCGAAGAGTCCTCTGGAGTGCGAAGTGGATCAGTTCACGCGCTCATTGAGTGTCAGACTCATGGGACAACATGCCGATGATGGAGCTTCACGTATGGGCGAGCCGTGATTTTGATCACGTTCACTGAAGGAATGCAAGGCGCAAACGATTTCATGGGAATGCTCAACTGTTAAATTCTTTTTTGGGACGTTGTGATCAATCACTTCCTGCAATCCGACATTTTCTCAGGGTCAATATCCCGATTGCTTTTGCGATCGATACGGCACTACTCAAATCGTTCGCTGAGACAAGGCTGGATTTAATGAGAGGTTCCCTAAGATTTGTAAATCTTCAAGGGGTTAGGCATGCGGGATGCTTGTGGAGAGGAGAAATTCTGAAACGGAAGTGACCGAGGCGCTTACGAGCAACGGCATCGCGGTTCCTGGCAAAGCTGCCTGCCGATGGAACGCGGCGGCGACAGAGTCTGGCTGGCAGGGCGAGGTGGAATCGGCAAGCGAGACGCTTTTGCTGCTCAAGACCGGGCCAGAGCAACTGGCTGCTCTGGAAGCACGGCTGCGCGAATTGCATAGCTATCAGACACCCGAGTTTCTGGTGATCGGAGTTGATGCAGCAAGCCAGCCCTACCTGGACTGGTTGCGGGAAAGCCTTCGTCAGCCTCAACGCCTGGCCTTGACATCGGCCTTGACAGCAGCCTGCGCGCCGGGCCTTGTTGGCCTGGAGCGCAGGCTAGGGGACCCCCTGGTCTGATATTCTGAGCCTGGCTTGCTGCTTATGCGCTGGTTGCTGATCGCCCTTCTCGCTTCACTCGCTGCGCTTCTGGTTGCAGGCGCGGGGATGGTGCGTTACATTTTGGTTCAGCGCGCACGAAGCCGCTCCAAGCCTTCAGCAGGCGCCGCCGCATTCCCCGGCCAGGCTGAGGACACCGACACAGAGCGATAAGTCAGGGTCCATAGACCGCCCGTCGACCTTCATTGCAGTTCTTCGTTGAAAGGACTTGGTTCTTCATGAGCACACAGAATCCCACATTGCCCACGCCGGCCGAAACGATGGAGATTTCCATCGCGCATTCGCCCGACTCCGATGACGCCTTCATGTTCTACGGTTTGGCCACCAACAAGGTCCGCGTCCCCGGTTACAAGTTTTCCCATACGCTCTGCGACATTGAAACGCTCAACCGCCGCGCGCGGGATGAAGCGTTTTTCGACGTGACCGCGATCAGCTTCCACGCGTATCCATATTTGCAGAAGAACTACACGCTGATGGGCTGCGGCGGGAGTGTTGGTGAGGGCTATGGGCCGATGATCGTCTCGCTCAAGCCTCTGACGGTGGAAGATCTGAGCCGCATCAAGATCGCGATCCCCGGCACGCTGACGACGGCATATCTCGCGCTGAAGATTTTCAATCCGGCGATTCAAACCGCCACCGTGCCCTTCGACAAGATTATTCCGGCGATTCTGGCCGGCGAATTCGAGGCGGGGCTGATCATCCACGAGGGGCAGTTGACGTACGGCACCAGCGGCCTTTACAAGGTTCTCGATCTGGGCGTGTGGTGGCGCGAGACGACCGGCCTGGTGCTGCCGCTGGGCGGTAACGCCATACGGCGCTCGCTGGGCGCTGAGACCCACAAGGTTGTGACCAAAGCCGTTCGCGACAGCATTCAACATGCCCTTGATCATCGTGAGCCGGCTCTGGAATATGCGATGCAGTTTGCCCGCGATCTGGACGCGCGCATGGCAAGCCGCTTTGTCAGCATGTACGTGAACGAACGCACGCTGGACTACGGCGCCGACGGCCGCGAGGCAATTCGCAAATTGCTGGACGTGGGCTATGAGCGCGGTGTCATCTCGATTGCCCCCGAAGTTGATTTTGTTGATTGAATGCGGGCGACGGCATGGATAGTTAGGAGTTGGGCAGGGATTGCCAGGGTAGTCGAGGCGACACAGTACCTTTGGCATCAGCGTTTCAGCCCGAGGTCATTGGAGGGGCGCAAGAATTTTCGAGCGTACTCTAAATTAATTCTAACCATAGCCGATGCATCCCTTAGTGAGGTTTCACAGGATGCTCGCCCGCTCGACCAACACGTTCCTTCTTGCATCTCCCGAGCCTGCGCTCTTAGCGGTTATTGAACCCGTGCTTGCGGCTGACGGCGCCTGCGTGGAAATATTTCTTTCTGCGGAGGCGGCGTTGCCGGCGCTTACCTCGGCTCATGCGCCGACGCTGGCATTGATTGACGTGAACCTGCCTGGGATGGAGTTGGGCCAACTGCTGGCGGCAGCGCGCGCGGAGACAACCGGCAGACGTTTCCCGATTATTTTGATTACGGACGCGGTGACCCAGGAGTGGATTGACCGGCTGGCCGAAGGCGTGATCGACGACCTGGTGCCGCGCTCGACCGAAGCTGCATTTCTGCGGCTCCGGATCGAAGCGGTGCTGCGCGGCCATCGGCGTTTGCGCGAGTTGGAAGTGCTGCGCGAGGCGGCGGCGCTGAGCGCGCAGACGGATCGGCTGACTGGCGTGTACAACCGCGAGACGATGCTCTCGATGATGTTTCGCGAGACGGACCGCGTGCAGCGCATGAGCAGTTCAATGTGCATGATTCTCTTTGACATTGACGACTTCGGACATTGGAACTTGCGGCTGGGAACGGACGCTTGCGACGACCTGCTGTGCCAGGTGGTAGCCCGCACCACGCGCCTATTGCGCAGCTACGACCTGCTGGGCCGCGCCGGCAAGGACGAATTTCTGATTGCCCTCCCAGGGTGCAGCAGTGTGAATGCCGTGATGATGGCCGAGCGGCTGCGCGTAGATGTCTTCTGCAGTCCGTTCCACTTGAACGGCGACGCGGTCCGTCTGTCGGCCTGCTTTGGCATTGCGTCGAGCATGGGACGCTCGCCGGTGGTGGTGCTGCGCGAGGCCGAACAGGCGCTGCTGGTGGCGAAATCTACTGGACCCGAGTCGATCCAATGCGCGGGAGATTTTCCTGAGCCTTGCGCCGCGCCAGTCGCTTTTCTCTCGTCAACATCGGGAGACGAACTGCTGGCGTGGTAGCGGTTTTAGCGCATTTTCACAGTTCCTGAAATGCAGGTATCGTCGCATCCCACCCTAGCCGCAACAACAGAAACGCGGCGAGGGTGGGGCACCCAGACCTTACACTATTGATGAAAACGCTGTAAGAATGGGGTGTCGGCGTCGAAGACTTATTCCGGCGCTGGGTCGGTCCACTGCTCTCCGCAGATTTCGCAGAGCCATGTATTGAGCGGATCGACGCTTTCGAGCAGCGGATCTTCGGCGCCGCATTTTGGGCAGACGGGCGGTTCAAAGTCGGGGACTTCCATGTTGGATCGCTCGATGATGGCCTGCGGAATTGGACTTGCAATGACATTGCGTGCTTGTTCAAGCTGATCGGCTGCGACGAGTATCCTGGGGTTGCTGATGTCGAGCGTGATGCGATAGCCGGGACCTTCGATCCAGCTCTCGATTCCCGCTTCTTTCAACGCTTCCCGGATTTGATTTGCTTTTTCTTGTCCATCACATTCGCAGAGCGGTGTCTTCCATGTGAATTCGTAGGGGACGCCGTCTATTTCCGGTTCGTTATTGTCGACCGGCAAACCGTTCCATTGCGAGACTGCGGGGCGCTCTGAGAAATTTGACTTGATGATTGGCGCGGGTGGTCGACTGAGACCGCGTTTCCGCATTTCGTCGCGGAGAACCTGTTGGGCTATTTCGGTGAGATCGCCGAGACCGTCATCGAGAATGAGCAATTCTTCGTCGCCCATTTCTGCGTAGAGTTCGGTGAGGCGCTGCCAGTCGGAGATTGTGTCGTTCCGCATTTTTAGCAGTATAGCTGCTTTTGTTTCCGCGAGCTGGGATTCGGGCGGTAGTTTCTGTTGATCCGGCACGAAAAGAGTGATATTCGTTCCTACCCAAGCAGTATTTAGTAGCCGGATCAATAGGGTTGGTTGGTGGCTGTCTGCGCGCTCATGACGGTCTGAGTCACATGAGTTTCTGCCTGATTGGCCTGCTCTTGCAAAGCCTGGAGTTGCGCGCTCAGGCTGGCCAAGCTTGCTGCGGGATCGGCCAGCGCAGGCTGCTGCGTCTCGGTTGTGGATGGTGCGACAGGAAGGCCATCGGTGCCTTGCCGGCTATGGAGCGCGTGCAATCCATCGTCAAGCTGGGCCTGGAAATCATTCTCCATATCCTGAAGCTCGACCGTTGTCAGGATCACTTGAACGCCTGCTGGACAATCGGCGCGCTGGCTGGAGATGATTTCGAGAACGCCGGAAGGTGGAATCTGAGCATACGTACTCTCGTCACTTCGCTCGGAGGTTGGAGTCGATGATGAAGGAATCGGAAAGCTCACGAGGCGAAGGACATCGCCCGGCGATAGATTGCATTGTTGAAGCTGAGCTCTTCCATCCAAATGTACTCTTGCGGTGACCGGCGTGCTGACTACAAAGACTTCGCCGGCTTGCATGAACTGGGCCGGGTCATCCGGCGCTGGAGCTTGTGCCGCATCTGAGCTTGCAGTGGCAGCCATTTCCTCAGCAAGCTGTTGATGAACCTCGGCGGCGATGGCCTGCTTTACCTCGAATGAGATGGGTGTCGCTTCCGGGGCATAGACCATTTCATCGTCCGATTGCTGCCCCGGATCGATCGAATTCGCATCGCCGCTCGGATCAACGGGCGCGGAGCCATTGTCCGTTTGCTGCATATCGTAGCCATCGGCCAGAGTCTGCCCGAGAACGTAGTCGGTGAGCCAGTAGCTTCCGTCGGAATAGGTCGGAAATGGAGCGAAGAACAAACTGTAATAGAGGTACCAGCGCCTGTTCGTCCAGTTCCATCGGTACGAGGCAGGAGACGCCCATCCGTTGTACGCCCAGCCGTAAAAGGCCGGCGTATAACCATAGCGGCGAAGGTAATGTTTGAAGACAACGTGATTGATTGGAATCACGGCCGTCCGCATGGAACCGGGGTACGAGCGTTTGATATAGGTGCGGGTCCAGGTTCTGGCGCCGGAGAGATAGGTGCGCTGAAGGAGCGTTTGGCCATCTCGATCGATGGTTTTCTCCAGGTAGCCGCTGCGCCGTCCGGTGCTGACGAGAGTGCTTTGATCGGCGCGACGAGTGGTAATGACTCGCTCGCCACGCGCGCCGAGGTGGATATTGATTCCATTGGGACCGCCGGTGCGCAGGGAGATAATTTTGCCGTCATGGCGGAAGCTGACGCTGGTACCCATGGACCTGATGGCCGTTGCTCTTGATGAAGTGACGGCGACGGTTTCTGACGGGCTAGTGGAAGTGCTGGCTTGGGGAATCCTCAGACCACTCTGAAAATGGGCCAGAGTGCCGTCGGAACGCAGGACGTAACTTCGGCCGTCGCCGGTCAAAACGCTTGTACCGCGGGTGGTGGAAATGACCCTACCCTCGGGGATGGGCAGCCTGTTGATGCCGCGGAGGCTGGCGCGCGTCTCATTCAACTGGCGCAAGGTGGACTCGGCTTCCGCCGAATCCAGTTCCATGGAATGTCTGAAATGGGCAGCAGGGACCGCGTCGGGATATTCAAAAGAGGTGATGGAACCGGAGCCGACACGTGTGGTTCGTTCGTGTGGAAGCGGTCCTGCGACGCCGGAAGAATCGTCGGGATTACGATTCGTGGTTGTGGAAGTACTGAGCCACTCACCATTGGCGCCGCGTTTTATGGTTGTGACGGAACCATCGCGATTATTAGTTCTGATTGTGGTATGGCCATCGCGAGTTGTAGTGGTAGTGGTGTTGTTCCACTCGCTGCTCTCATCGTGATTGGTGTTAACCGTTGCACCATCGCGATTCGTTGTTGCGCCGGAAATGTCGTGGTCGGTTCTTGGAGCCGCGAAATTTCGATCTTCACCGGGCTTTTCGACAGCGGATGGCACGCGCTCCGGTTCAGGATGCGACGGCTCTCTTTCTATTTGCGGCTCGGCATTGCGCTCGGACTCGTCGCCTTGCTCCGGCTCGGCATTGCGCTCAACTTCTTCTCTGCGTTGCTGCTCGGCAGAATGTGTTTCGGAGCGAACTGTGTGCGCCGGCGCAGGAGCCTCTGGGGCTCTCACGGTATGTATAGGAGCGACATGGGTTGGCGCAGGAGCGGGAGCGGGAGCAGGCCTGGGCGCGGGCGGAGGCGCTGGCGCGGGTGTTGGTCTGGGAGTCTGCGCCCATGCGATCGGCGAGGCCAGTAATAGCACCAGAAGGGAGAAAGTCAGAGCGACCGGCAGATGATTCTTCAAAGGCTTGGGCATTGATATTCCATCCAATGCTGAATATCCATAAGACGCGCAGTCAGAACACTCATGGCTTGCTGGAATTATAGACGCGTTGGGCGGCGGGAGCGCTCTGCTTGCAGAGAGATTTCAGGGCCAAGCGTTCGTGGCGATGTTGGCGACGTTCTTTCTGACGCAAAGGTGGGGAGGTAAGAAGTTTATGCCTGCGCGCCGATGGCGGGCTCACCGTTCAGCACGTCCAATTCCAAAAACTCTTGAAAAACATCGTTCGAGAGCAGCCGACCTTCGGCGGTGAGCCTAACTGTCTTGCCGTCAGAGATAGCCAAGCCCGTCTCTGAAAGGCGCGCTACGACCTTGAGCGCTGGGGCGACCATGGTCGTGCCAAACTCCCGCTCTACGGCAGCCACTTCGACGCCCTTATTGAGCCGCAGGCCGAGGAACCATGCCTCCTCGTGCTGTTGCGCGGGGGCGAGCCAGGTGGTCTCGACGGGCTCGCTGCCTGCGAGATAGGCTTTCAGGTCGTCGGTCGTGGTTGAGCGCAGGACGCGGCCTTTTGCGGAGTCCGCATCGCGCAGCATCGATGAAGCGTCCAGTCCGAGACCTAGATACGGCCGCCGCTTCCAGTAGCGCAGATTGTGCCGCGACTGCATGCCGGGCTGGCAGAAGTTGGAGATCTCGTATTGCTCGAGACCAGCTTGCATGAGCTTCTCGATTGCCGTCGAATACATCTGCGCGATCGCATCGTCTGTGGGGACCAATTCCGCATGGTAACGCGCGCCGTGCGAAAGCACCTCGCGGCCCAAGCGCGAGTCCTGGTCTACCTCGAGCATGTAGACGCTGGCGTGAGGGACGCCGGACTCAGCCAGCACCGCGAGCGACTCCTGCCAGGATGCGAAGGTCTGTCCGGCGAGACCAGCGATCAGGTCAATACTTAGATTTTGAATGCCTGCCGCGCGCAACCGCTTGACGTCATCGAGCACCACGGCGCGGCTGTGCAGCCGGCCGCTCACTTGCGCCTCACGGTCAACGAACGACTGGACGCCTATACTGACGCGGTTCACGCCAGAGGCAGCGAACGCCTCAAGCGTTTCATCGGCGATCTGGCCCGGCGCGCATTCAACCGTAATCTCCGCATCCGGCTCAAACTCGAACTCCGAACGCATCGCGTCGAAGAGCCTCGTCAGCAACTCTGGGGCAAGCAGGCTGGGCGTTCCACCACCCAGATAAACCGTATCCACGCGACGCGGAAGTTGTACGCCCATTCGCGCAGCCCAATTCCCTGCCCCGGCGATATCTTCAATCAGCCGGCTGACGTAGCGAGCGTGTTCACTGGCCGGATAGACTCCCGAGGCAAAGTTGCAGTAGGTACACTTCGACCGGCAGAAGGGGACCGAGACGTAAATGCCGAGCGCGTCGCTTTGGAGGGCTGCCATGAGGAGATTGTTTCATGGAAGCGGTCATGGGTATTCACTGGTCTCTGAACTCCGATCTGTGATTCGTGCAAGAATTGAAGGCAGGGAGATTCCGGTTTGAAGGCCTGGCCAATTGTGGGGATTGCGCTGATGCAAGCTTTTCTGCTTGCCGCACATTGGTTTATTTATCACACCTTGATCGTTTTTTGGCAACCTCTGAGCCACACAGCCTCGCTGGCGTTGCGGGATGCGCTGTTGGTGCTGGCATTCAGTTTCATCACCGCAGCGCTGCTCGGATTTCATCATGCAAACCCTGTGGTCAAGTTGCTTTACAGGATGGCCGCCGTCTGGCTGGGCTTTCTCAACTACTTCTTTTGGGCCGCCTGCCTCTGCTGGCTGGCCCGCTACGCGATGGCGCTCGCGCGACTGCGAATGGATCGGCCGCTGCTGGCCGCGATGCTGTTTGGTCTGGCTTTACTTGCCGGTCTCTACGGCCTGGTGAACGCGCGTTTTATTCGCATCCGGCGCATTAGTCTAAAGTTACCCGGGCTGCCTGGCGCTTGGCGCGGCCGTACTGCGCTGCTGCTTAGCGATGTGCATTTGGGCCACATTAACGGAGCAGCTTTCAGCCGCCGAATTGTTGCGCTGGCCGCACGACTCAACCCCGACATCATATTCATTCCCGGCGACCTGTTCGACGGCGCTATGGCCGATGCCGACGCACTGGCAGCGCCTTTCAAGGATCTTGCGCCACCCCTGGGCAGCTACTTTTCTACCGGCAATCATGATGAATTTGGCAACGCGGCTCACTATGGCAGAGTGCTCACCCGCATCGGCATACGCGTCCTGGCCAATGAAAAGGTCACCGTCGACGGCCTGGACATTGTGGGTGTCTCTTGCGGCGATTCCAGCTACCCAATACGGCTGCGCGCTACGTTCGATAGTCTGCAACTGACGCCCGGACGCGCCAGCATTCTACTCAACCACATACCCAACCGCCTGCCCATCGTGGAGCAGGCCGGCATCAGTCTGCAACTCTCCGGACATACTCACGGCGGACAGCTCTTCCCTTTCACATGGTTCACCCGCCGCGCTTTCGGCAACTTCACTTATGGTTTGCAGCGGTTCGGTGCGTTGCAGGTGTATACGTCGAGCGGGGTTGGAAGCTGGGGTCCGCCGATGCGGGTTGGAACCCGGCCTGAGGTTGTGCTGTTCACATTCGAGTAGGAACCTGGTCACCAGAAGATTGCCCCTTCAGGCGGTAACATGGACTTTGCACCTGATCAGGGCAAGAAGAGCCGCGACGAATCGTCATCGAGGAGAAGAACGAAATGAGTGAGGAAGTTCAGGCAGTTCAGGTAAACGGCGTGGTTAAAACCCACCTTCATGGCATCGAGCTGCTGCTGAATTCCCGGCTCAACAAAGGCACTGCATTTACCGAAGAGGAGCGCGACGCTTTCGGTCTGCATGGTCTTTTGCCGCCTCACATCGGGAGCCTTGAAGATCAGCGGGAGCGCCGCAAACGCGTGCTGGACGGGCGGGATACTGGCTTTCTGAAATATAGCAACATGCGCGATGTGCAGGATAATTGCGAGACGCTGTTTTATTCACTGATTGAGCATTACACCGAGGAGTTGCTGCCGATTGTCTATACGCCAACGGTGGGCGAGGGGTGCCAGCGCTTCAGCGAAATCTGGCGCAGGCCCCGCGGCCTTTTTCTCAGCTATACGCAGAGACACCACATCGAGCAGATTCTCGCCGATTCGCGCTTTGACGAGGTGCGCTGCATCGTGGTCTCGGACGGTGAACGCATTCTGGGCCTGGGCGATCAGGGCGCGGGGGGAATGGGGATTCCCATCGGCAAGATGGCGCTTTACACGGCGCTGGGCGGCATTCCGCCGGAGCATTGCCTGCCCATTCTGCTGGACGTGGGCACCGACCGCGAAGCCTTGCTGAACGATCCGATTTACATTGGCTGGCAGCACAAGCGCATACGCGGGGCGGAGTACGACGAGTTCATCGAGGAGTTTGTCTGCGCTGTCGAGCGCCGCTGGCCAAACATTCTTTTACAGTGGGAAGACTTCGCCGGTGTGAACGCGGCCATCCTGCTGCGGCGCTATCGCGACCGGCTCTGCACATTCAACGATGACATTCAGGGAACCGCTGCCATCACTACCGGCACAATTCTCGCAGCCGTGCGGGCCACGGGGCGTCCGCTCAAAGAGCAGGTCATTGCGATGTACGGCAGTGGGTCGGCGGGCATCGGCATCGGCGATCTGCTGATTGCCGCGATGAAGGAAGAAGGCCTGACTGACGAAGAGGCCCGCAAGCGCATTTACGCATTTAACCGCTACGGACTGCTCATTGAAGGATGCGACGGCATACGGCCCGGCCAGGAGGCATTGCTCCGCAAGCGGTCCGACGTCGATGGCTGGAAGCTCACTCATTCAGGCCCCGGACCTTGCTCCATCTCGCTGCTCGACGTTGTGCGCAACGCGGGTGTCACGGTGCTGGTGGGCGTCTCTGCGCAAACCGGCGCGTTTGCCGAGGAGATTGTCCGCGAGATGGCCCGGCATATTGAGCGGCCGGTCATCTTTCCGCTCTCGAATCCCACGTCGAAGGCCGAAGCTACGCCGGCCGACCTGCTGCGCTGGACCGATGGCCGCGCCCTGGTCGGAACGGGCAGCCCGTTTCCTCCGGTCGAGGTGAACGGCAAGCTGTTACGCATTTCGCAGGTTAATAACTCATTCATCTTTCCCGGTCTGGCGCTGGGCATTGTCGTCTCGCGAACGACACGAGTTTCCGATGCAATGATCATGGCATCGGCCAAGGCGCTGGCTGAACTGTCACCCACCGTCACGGACCCTGATGCACCGTTGCTGCCGCCAATTGCCGATTGCCGCAAGGTGAGTCTGGTGATCGCCGAAGCCGTCGCCAAGCAGGCCATGGCGGACGGAACCGCGGAAGCCGTGGACGATGCAACGCTGCGCCAACGCCTCCGCGACTACGTATGGGAGCCGGTCTATCAGCCGTACGAGCGCATTGTTTGATTTCAGTACTACGGCTGATGGCTGTCTTCGAACGCATGAGTCACGGGCAAGACGTTTCCGTCGTTGTCAAAGAAACCTCGTCCGTGCAGTTCGGCCTCGGCGGCAGGCTCCCACCAGAAGACGCCTTGCCCCAGGCTGCGCGGAATCGCGCGCACGGCGGCGTTGACGGCGCGCAGAAAATCCGCCTGACCTGCCGGACTCTCGGGGAAATCGGATTTCTTGCCGATGAAATCGCCCGGCGTCCAGTTATAGGCGGTCTCAACCACGATGATGGGAAGCTGGTAGCGTAGCGCGAGGTCGTGTAGATTACCGCGGAGCTTGGCGATGTTGCCGTGCCATAGGGGATAGTAGGAGAGCCCCATTACGTCGAAGGGCACATGATGGGCGATGAGATTGTCAAAGAACCAGACGGCTGCGTCATAGTCGCCGCTGCGTTCGATGTGAATCATGATGCGCGGTTTGGGCTGAGCGCCGCGGCCTGCATCTACGCCGCGAATGCCGGCCTTGAGTATGTCAGCGAAGTTATCCCAGTTATCGGGAAGCTTGCCATCGGGCCATAACATGCCGTTGGTGATTTCATTGCCAACCTGCACCATCTCGGGCATTACACCTTCGCGGGCAAAGGTTGCGATTGTATCTCGCGTGTAAGTGAAGACTTGATCGACAAGCTGTTTGTGCTTGAGTTTTTTCCATGCTTCGGGGGTGGGTTGCTTGCTGGGGTCGGCCCAACTGTCGGAGTAATGAAAATCAAGCAGGAGATGAAAGCCCATCGCCTTGGCTCGCTTGGCGAGAGCTAGCGTGTAGTCCAAATCATTGGGCAGCTTGTCGGCAGCGGCAGCGGGATCGTGAAAGATGCGCAGGCGCACCCAGTTATATTGATGCTCGCGCAGGATGGCCAACACATCCTTTGGATGACCGTCCTCTTTGAAGACCATTCCGTCGTGTTCGCACTTAGCTAGAAAGGAAACATCGGCGCCGATGGCATAACTCTGTGCGAGCGCCGGAGTTGCGATGCGCAGCACCAGGAAGAACACTGAGGCGAGTTTAAGGAAATGGCGCATGGCGATTGTTAGTATGGCAGATTAGATAGGCACTGGGAAGAGCCTGCGCTCTTCCCAGTGCCTGGATTTCTTCCGGCTTGGTGCCGGAAGGTCGTTGGTTAGAAGTAATACTTCGCTGCCAGTTGTACCTGGCGGTGTCCGGTTTTGTTCGTGGCTGTTCCGGCTGGGTTTGTGCTGGTCATCACACCTGCGGTATTAAAGCCCATATACATGTTGGAATCGGAAGGAAGAAACTCGTTCCATGGGTGGTTGAAAACATTGAAGACTTCGCCGCGAATCTCCAGTTTTCGGCTTCCGCCCATGGCGAAGGCCTTGAAGACACCTGTTGAATCATTGATGAAGGCTGGTCCGTGGATGTAGGGCAGGCGATAGGTTCCATTCGAGAGAGCCGTCGGACCCGCGAAGCATGCCGGATTGAAATACTGATTCTTTGCCAAGCCAACCCGCGGATCACATATCAGTTTTGGTACCGCGACTTCGTCTGGAGTTCCGTCGGCAAATGAACCGTAATTTCCCGGACCGTAGATACCGATGGTATTGCGATTGGCGGCGTATTCAGATCCGAAGTTGTTACTGATTGGACCTCCGGGCATGGCCTGGAAGATACCGGATAAATGCCAGCCGTCAATCACTCCATTGACCAGCTTGTGATTGCCGAGACGCTTTCCAGCAGAAGGAAGTGTCAGATAGTAAGAGAAGCTAACGATCTGGGAGCGGTCGAAGGGCGTGGGACCGTACCAGCGCTTCATGACGAACGAGTCCTCGGCGTTGTAGGCCAGCGACTTGCCGAAGGTATAACTTCCCCAGTAACTCAACCAGCCTTTTTGCCGAGTGACAGTCACCTGCAAGGCATTGTAGTTGGAATTCAGATTGTGATAAAGGGTGTTGATGTCGCCGTAATTCGGATAGGGGCGATAAAGCTGGTCGTAGTAAATTCCGTAATATGGTCCTGTTTCGCTGCCTTCGGGAACCACATTCTGCTTGCCATAACCGGCCAGGTTGCGGCTCACGTTGCCCACATAATTGGCCTCAATTTTGCTGGCCCATGGGAGTGTCTGAGCTACAGCGAAATTCCAGGAATAGGTCACAGGTCCGCGATGGTCGCTGGGATTGGCTGTGCCCCATATAGTTGGAAGCGCGGAAGCGAAGTTGAGTTGAGAGACTCCGGAAAGAGTGTAAGGGCAGGTGGTGTTCGGGTTGAGGGGTAGGGTGCAGTTGGGACCGCCGGCATAGAGAGTAGCGACTTTGAAGTTTGGCGGAGCCTCGATGGCTGAGAATGAGTTTTGACCCGGATCGATGTAGTAGTTGGTGCCGAAACCCCCACGCACCACAGTTTTGCCGCTGCCGGACAGATCGTAAGCAAAGCCCACTGAAGGCGCCCATTCAAAGCCCAGCGGTTTAGAGCCGGACAACGGAACCGAGGGATTGGTCGCGTGAGTCTCAAGGCCGCTGTAGGCGGTGTAATTGGGCGTGGTCGTCGGCACGTAGTCTGCGGGGTTGAAGATGGCCATACGACCGCCGCGGTCGAACCACCAGCCGATGTGGTCCACGCGGAGGCCGTAGTTCAGCGTCAGCTTGGAGGTGGCTTTCCAGGTGTCCTGGGCAAAAAAGTCGAAGCGCTTGTCTTCCATGCCGGCCTTGATATTGGCGCTGCTTTGGGAGAATTCGGAGATATAACCCAGCAACAGATCGGCCCAATCGTTTCCGGTTTGGCCGGCATAAGTTTGAGTGGCGACGGAGCCGTTGTCATTGCCGGCGGTGAGCAGGTTGAAGCGGCCAAGCTGGCCAAAGAAGCCAACCTTGATCATATGTTTGCCCAGGAGTTTGGTCAGCCCATCGTTAACTGTGTAGCTATTCTGCGCGCCCAGGTATGGTGGATCTTCGCCGCCGTTTATGTATAACTGACTGTTGTTGATTGCGGTATTTCCGCCCTCAAAGTCGACATTGGGGATTAGATCCGTCTGCGTATTGAAGAGGTTGGGGTAGGGATAGTTAAGAGCGGTGCGCGAAACGGCGCTGAGGCTGCCAAGCTTTTCTTCGAGCGTGAAGCGCGTATAGCCGACTGAAAGCTCGTTGGTAAGCGACGGACTAATCACATTGGTGAAGGTCAAGTTGAGAGAATTCGAGGCATCCTTGCCGGTTTGGCTGGCGGGATAGGGAACCTGGTTCCACACGTTATATGGGCCATAGGGCCATGGCACACTTTCATTCTCGTGGTTGTAGCGGCCAAAGATGTGGAAGTTATCGCTGGCGGCATAATCCAGTCGAAGAATTTCCTGATTACGCGGATCGGATGTAGTGAAATCGGTGATCAGGTTGTAGCCGCCGTGCGTGGAGGGATCGACGTTGGGCAAAGGGAAGGCGCTGAGCAAAACCTTGCCAGCGGGATTGATGGCGCTGCTCTGAATCTGCCCAAAGGGATTTGAACCGAAGTACTGGCTGACGCAAGAAGTGCTGTAGAAGTTGCCGCTGCAAGGTTGGCTACCGACCGGCCAGAAGAGATAACTGTTGGCAGCATCTGAAAGTGAGCTGACATAGTTATAGTCGGAGAAATCGCCGTTGGCCATGCCCAAGCCGGTATAACCCGGCGATCCGGCTTCGGCGGGCACTGCGCCTTTGCGCACATTCTGATCCACATGCTGCTGGGCAATTTCAGTTGCTGCAAAGAAGAAGAGCTTTTCGTGGTCTCTGCTGATGTGGGGAAGAAGCAGCGGGCCACCGAGGTTGAAGCCCGGATAGTAAAGGCTGGTCTGCGACTTGGGCAGGCCGTTCGAGAGATTTTGCCAATCAGTAGCGTCCATGTTGTAGTTGCGGACGCTGATATATCCTTCACCGTGGAAGTCGCGGCCACCGGCCTTGGTCTCGGTAGAGACGACGATGGGCCCGTTCGGTTCAGAGGCGGAATAAGCTGCCGACTGCACTTTCAACTCGGCGATCATGTCCACGTTAGGAGTTACGGAAGCGCCACCGGCGGTTTGCAGATCGGTGACCGAAGCGCCGTCACTAACAATCGCCACCTGGTCGAAACGATTGCCGTTGACCGTGAATGCGCTGGCATTTTGTGTAAAGCCAGCAGAGCTTCCGTTGTAAGCCTGTGTTGTGAAGTTGCCGGTATTGCCTGCGCCCGGAACCAGCCCCAGCAACTCAATGGCGCTGCGGCCTTCCAGGTTCATGTTATGCAGTTGCGTATCGGAGATGGTGTAGCTGACTTCGCCAGAGGTGCTTGGGGTGAGTTCGTTGGACTCGGCTGAAACCACAATCGAGACATTTGTTCCGGCCACGGCGAGTACTATGCCTTTCAACTCGATCTGGTCGTTGATGTGGACGGCCACGCCTTTGCGGCGCAGGCTGTTGAAACCTGGCGCTGATACTTCGACTTCATAGGTGCCCACCGGAACGCCAACCAACGAGAAGAAACCCCGGTCATCGCTGTTGGTCGAGCGGGTTACGCCCGATGCTTCGTCCGTGGCGACAATCCTGGCACGTGGAACGACTGCGCCGCTTTTATCGACCACAGTTCCAGACAGCGCCGCATCGTTGCTCTGCGCTCTCAATGCCGTGATTCCGAATGACATGATCACGGCAAGCGTCATGCCGATTGCAAATCTGTGGAATAAATGTTTCATTTGAATTCGCCTCCCTTTGGCTCCCCTGAATTTCAGATCTCCCGGAGTTTCCTTCTCAGGCCAGCACGTGTATCCCCCTACAGCACAGGCCAATAATGCTTCCAGAACCAACGAATCGGATCATACTCCGTGCGATAAACAACTTGAATCCGCCTAAAGTCGGATTGTAGATCTTTGGTGCTGAATGGGGCCTCGCCAGAAACGCCACGGCCCTTCGGCGCAAACCGAAGGGCCGTGGAAGCGGCAGAATGGGAGCACTGCCTACGGTGTGACAGCGCGCGTTGGCTTGTAGCCAGAAAAGCCATAGTAGGCGATGAAAATGTAGCAGACGATGGGGAGAACAAAGGCAATCTGTATCCCAACCTTATCTGCCAGGAAGCCGAAGAGCGGCGGGATCACCGCTCCGCCGACGTTGCCGATCGTGATGACACCGGAGCCCTCGCTGGTCATGTGTCCCAGTTCAGCGATGCCCAGAGTAAAGATCGTCGGATACATGATTGAGTTGGCGAGGCCGCAGAGAACCAGGCTCCAGATGGCGACCTGACCGTGCGTATTCATGGAGACCAACATCAAAAGCACACCCAGTATGCCCAATACGACAAGCATCTTTTCGGCTTTGATCACGCTCATCAGCGCACTGCCAATAAAGCGGCCCGCCATAATGAGCAGATAGTAAACCGTGACCAAGATTCCAGCCGTTTCGACGCTGCTGATTCCTTGCTGTTTGCAGTATTGGATACAAATAGCGGCAAGGGAGATTTCGACTCCCACGTAGAAGAAGATTCCCACCATTCCCAGCACGGTATGTGAAAAGCTCCAGATGCTGCGGCCAGCGGCCGGGGAGTCTTCAGAAGGCCGCGCCGAGGCGATCGCCGGCAAATGGAGGAACATCACCGTACAACCCAGCACCAGCAACCCGGCGGCAATATACACGTAAGGCATCTCCAGCATATGAGCCTGGCTTGGGGCATCGGATACCTTGGTGGTGTCGGCGAGGATGAAGCGGGCAGCAAACCATCCGGCAACAGCCGAAGCGCCCGAGTTAAAGGCCTGGGCAAGATTGAGCCGCGCCGATGCGCTGTGTTCAGGGCCAAGAATCGCTACGTACGGGTTGGCCGAGGTTTGCAGGGCGCAGACGCCCGAGGCCAGCACAAATATTGCGGTCAACGTTAGAGGAAAGCTCACTGTATTAGCTGCGGGTATAAAAAGCAACGCGCCCACTACCATGATGAAGAGCGAGATCACCATCGTACTTTTATAGCCAACCTTCTCGATCAGCTTGCCGCTGGGAACCGAGAAAACAAGGTAAGCAAAGAACCAAGCCGATGTCGCCAGCATCGATGGCCCATAGGGCAGATTAAAGATCTCTTTCAGCTTACCTACTAACTGGTTGTTGAGGCTGGTGAGGAACCCGAAGATGCCGAACAGAGCTGTGACGATGATGAACGGCATAAGATAACTGGGCGCGCTTGTGGACGCCGGTGGTTTAGTCTGTGTTGCCATGAGTTGATTTCCCCGCTTCCTTCAAAAATCGCTTGGTTTTGCTGTCTGCCAATTGCCGATTGTCTGAAACCGCGGCCCGCACAGGTTAGCTTGCCAGCCAGTACTCAGCAATTGGCAAAACGCGCTGAAATGTACCCCATAACTTTACTTCATCAGGGCCAAGGCAAGTCCAGTGCGAACCAAAAAGGCTTTGAATGCCGCCGCCCAGGGTGCTGTCATCCGCCGCACCGTTTACACTGGAATTCCATGATTCCCACACTTGCCTGGACGCCGGAAGGTGTCCGCTTCATCGATCAGACCAAGCTCCCCCTTGAGGAGAGCTATGTAGTTGCCACAACTTACGAACAGGTTGCCGAGGTGATCGTCACCATGGTCGTGCGGGGCGCACCGGCAATTGGCGTCTCCGCGGCCTATGGCGTCGCTCTGGGTGCGCTTCGGACCAAAGCCGCCACAATTGCCGAGTTTGCGCTGGAGTTCGATCAAATTTGCGCGCGTCTGGCTGGAACGCGGCCCACGGCCGTGAATTTGTTTTGGGCCATCGACCGCATGAAGCGGCTTTTTGCGAGCTTGCTGGGTTCAGGAGCCAGCCTCGACAAAATCAAGGAAGCCCTTCTGGCTGAGGCTCATGTCCTGTACGACGAAGACATTGCAGCCTGCAAGGCGATGGGCGCATTCGGCGGCGCGCTGCTTCCGCAAGAGGGCGGTGTGCTGACCCACTGCAACGCCGGCGCGCTGGCCACCTGCGGCTACGGAACCGCCCTGGGCGTGATTCGCTCGGCGGTGGAGCAGGGCAAGCACATTCACGTCTTTGCCGACGAGACACGACCGTTTCTGCAGGGCGCGCGGCTGACCGCCTGGGAGTTGATGGCCGATAACATTCCAACGACCGTTATCTGCGACAACATGGCCGCCAGCCTGATGCACGCTGGACGCATTCAGGCGGTGGTGGTGGGCGCGGATCGCATTGCAGCCAACGGCGACACCGCCAACAAGATTGGGACTTACAACGTCGCGATTCTGGCGCGCGAACACGGGATTCCATTTTATGTCGCGGCGCCCTGGTCGACCATTGATCTGGCTACGGCAACCGGCGACGCCATTCCCATTGAGGAGCGGCCCGCGGTTGAGGTCACGCACCACGGCGGCAAGCAACTCACACCCCATGGCGTTGGTATCTGCAACCCTGCATTCGACGTGACGCCGGCCAAATACATCACGGCCATTTTCACGGAACGCGGTGTGCTGCGCGCGCCGTTTGGCGAGTCGCTGGCGAAGGAAAAACGATTGGGTCGTTAACCATATCGCCAGAAGAGTGCGAACCGACGAGCGCCGTGATATATCTAAAAGCTCGCTCATGGGATCTCAAGCGGTTCGCCCATAAGAGGACACTCGATAGATCAAAGACTTTAATCAGCGATACTACACCGGCCGGGGTTATACCCGGACGATCATTACCTCAGTTGATTTCACGAGAGCCGCCGCAGTCTGGCCCTTACGCAGCTGCATTTCCCAGGCAGCATCCGCGGTGATGATCGAGGTAATCTGCTGGTCGCCCATGGTGAGCGCCACCCTGGCGAACAGTCCACTGATCTTCACTTCCACTATCTTGCCCACCAACTGGTTGCGTCCACTGACGTTGCGAAGACGCTCACGGGACTGGATCTTCGGCTTGGTGGGCGAGGATAACCTTGCTCCGACAGCCGGTAGTCGTTTCGCTTTCTGAATGTTTCCTTTTGCGAGCCCAGTCGAAAGCCCAGCCTGGATCGGTGAGCAGCGAGCCATTCTGTTCCGGCGTCTTTTTTGCAGAGTGATGGGCCCTTTATCCCGCCAGCAATAAAAGTCTTGCCGGATCAAGTCTCACCCGCCACGGTTGCGATTCGACGCTGAGTGTGCGCCACAAATCTTTGGGCACATCGGCTTGCAAGTGTGGTGGTTCGCCGGCCTCAGGCGCGGTGTGCAAACGCAAATAAAGGGTCATCTCATGCGGCGCTTCACTGCTCCCGACCAGCCAGCAGAGAAAAGTGTTTTCGTCATTAGCGGAAGGTTGAAAGACGATTTGATGCGAGCGAATACCAGCATGAGTGAACGCGTCGGGGACCTGGATGGCTGTTCTTAATTCGCAGTCCCACGCCTTCACAGCAATGCGATCGGGGGCCAATCGGCGGGCTGGCGCAATATTCTTGCAACCGGTCAGCCGCGCGCCCACAACCGTCTGCGGACGCTCGAAGAGCTGATGTTTAGGACCGCTCGCAATCACCTTACCGCCGTCAAGCACCAGCAGATCGCTGCAAAAGCGGAAGGCTTCTTCCATGTCGTGCGTCACAAATATCACCGCGCCATGGTAGTCGGTTAGTGTCATGCGAAGCTGCTCCTCTGTTTGCCGTCGCAGGTGGGGATCAAGGGCTGCAAAGGGCTCGTCGAAGAGCAGCGCATCAGGCTCGGTCGCCAAGCACCGTGCAATAGCGACACGTTGCCGCTGTCCTCCTGAAATCCCCGCTGGATAGCGATCGGCAAGCTCTGCAATCTGCACCCGTTCAAGCTGCTGAAGAACACGCGACTTCCGTTCCCGCTTGGGAAACCTGTTCAATCCAAATCCGACATTCTCCGCCACAGTCATGCGCGGGAAGAGCGCGTAGTCTTGAAAGACGACTCCGATTTTTCGCTGTGCAGCGGAGATCTTCTTGCCTGTTGCGCTATCGTAAAGAACGCGGCCGTTGAGAACAATGCGTCCGCGATCTGGAGTGACGACACCGGAAATCATGCGCAGCGTCATCGATTTTCCGGCGCCTGAGGCTCCCAATAATCCGAGCGCGCCCTTGCCTAAGCGGAATACGACAGCAAGATTGAAAGTTTCCAGCGCTTTCTCAACTCTTATTTCCAACGAAGCAGAGTTCGCCGGCTCATCCACACTTCGCGGCAATTGCAGCGATAAAGTACCGGCAGGAATCGATGGCGAAGCCGTCTCGCCGGTCATCGTCTTTTTGGATTTCCTCTCCCAGTGAAGCAGACGAATGATGGCAAATGACAGCATGACGATCATAGTCACCCACAGGAAGGCCACCTTCATATCTCCACCCTCGGCTGCGGAGAAGATGGCAATCGGCATTGTCTGAGTACGTCCGGGAATATTGCCGGCCAGCATCAGCGTTGCGCCAAACTCACCAAGCGCACGCGCAAAGGCTAGAACAGTTCCGGCCAGCACGCCTGGCGCGGCCATCGGCAACAGCACTCTGCGGAAGACAACCCATTCCGAAGCTCCAAGCGTGCGCGCGGCATCGAGAAGATGCGGATTGACCTGCTCAAATGCGCCGAGAGTGGTTCGATACATCAGTGGAAAGGCGACGACCGTTGCGGCGATCACCGTGGCTGGCCATGAAAAAACAATGACGATGCCGATCTGCTCCAGGGCATGTCCGATGATGCTGCGCCTGCCGAGCAGCAGCAGCAGAAAGAAACCGACAACGGTCGGAGGAAGAACCAGAGGAAGCGTCAAAAGACCGTCGATCCATGCGCGAAGGCCGCCGCGCAAGCCATACATCAGTCTCGCAGCCAGCATCCCCAGAAAGAATGTGGCGACAGTTGCCGCGCATGTGGTGGCCAGTGAGATCCAGAGGGGCGAGGTGTCGACGAGCGGCGTCACTGTGCTGCTATTGTAAATCCATAATTTCTGAAGATAGCCTGAGCGGCGGGGCTGGCGAGATAGTCGATGAAACCGCGCGCAGCCGATTCGCTTCGGCTTCCCTTCACCACCGCGACTGGGTAGATAATGGGATCGTGCGCGGATTCTGGAGCAGAAGCTATGACGCGCACCTTGGCGGAAGTCAGTGCATCCGTGGCATAGACCAAGCCTGCATCGGCATTGCCGGTCTCTACATAAGTCAGCACCTGGCGGACATCCTTTCCAAGCACGAACTTCTCCTTCAGCTGATCCCAAAGATGGAGGGACAAGAGCGCCTGCCGCCCGTATTGGCCGGCTGGAACGCTTGCGGGATCACCCAGTGCGATCAGCCGGATTGATTTGTCTGTGAGTCCCTGAAAGTCGTGCAGGTTCGAGTCCAGCGGTGCAACCAGGACCAGCGAGTTTCTTAACAAATTGCGGCGCGTGCCTGCAAGGATAAGCCCGCTGGCTGTCAAGTCGTCCATCGGTTTGGCAGCCGCGGAGATGAAGACGTCTACCGGAGCGCCCTGATCTATCTGCGCTTGCAGGGTCCCGGAAGAGCCGAAGTTATTTGCGAAGGCAACGCCTGCGTGGCCTTGCCTGTAGGCAGTCTCAATTTCGGCTATCGCGTTTTTCAAACTGGCCGCAGCCGAGACGGTCAGGGTGGTCTGTGCCGGGCAATGATAACCACCGATAAATGCCAGGAACGCAATCAACGCGGCGACGTAATAACGGAGCAAGCAATTCCTTCCGGCTTCAGAATCGAATCTCGCTTCTTCTCCCTGGCAATTGATCAGCTTCAAAACGTGCCGCATATTCTTGAAATATAGCGCATATCCGCAAGGCAGTGACTTGCAACGACAGCCGCGTTGCTGACCGCCAGTGGGGACGCACGGAATGAAGCGAGATTAGATCGACTGAAGCCTCTTCTCACTCAGCTCCGTTGGAGCAATCGCACAGCAGTTTCCATCGCCGTTGCTGCCAGTGGAAGACGAGCTTGAAAGGAAATGCTGATACCGGAAGTAAGCGATTGATCTTTGGTGGGCCTGCAGGGATTCGAACCCCGAACCAAGGGATTATGAGTCACATTTTCAGCGTTTTGCACCACATCGCAATGTGTTGCACGTAAGCGAATAACATATTTGTATTCATAAACATAAAGTGCGATTCTTCTTTGCAGAGAATCGCACCGAAACGCAGAAAAGTTGGAAGCGAACAGCCATCAAAACAGCCACTAAGAGTGGCCCATTTCATCCCGTCTGATAGGCACTCAAACCGGCACACATTTTGTTCCTGGCTGGCGATGGCTGGCGCGTCGATCAAAGAGATTCAAGAAGCGGCGGGTCACAAGTCGATCATCATGTCCGCCCGTTACAGCCACCTTTCCCCTGCACATAAGCTGTCTGTAGTGGAGCGGATCGCGTCTGCTTCCGAATAGCCGTTCAGAGGAGCTGACATTCCCCGGATATTGGAAGATGTGCCGAGGCACGAGGGCCGGTGTCAAGGCTCTACGACCGCGAAGCGGCGCGCTTCAGCGCGGCCTTGACTCCGGTCCGGCCTCGGCTATGCTCTCTCTATCCGGGGAATGTCATTATCCGCTCTGGTGCTACAAGCCCCAATCCGAGTCCCCGAGCAATTTCTTCGAAGTGGACAGATTGCGGCGCGATTCTCTGCGTAGCGGCTTCCGGTTCGATTGCCGACGCATAATCTAGATACAGAAAACACTTGCCCTGGCGCAGCACAATATACTTGCGCTATCACGTCACAATAGACTTGCATGGGCGCGTCATAATAGACTTGCAGTTGCACGTCATAATAAACGTGCAGAGGCACAGAAGACTATGGCCACCCCAAATGAAAAACTCGCCGCTTCCCTGGAAGTTCTCCGCGAGCTGCAACAGAACGGACAGCACGTCTTTCAAGCCGGGCAGATGAGTCGCGTTCACCGCGACCGTTTGGTGAAGAATGGTTTCCTGCAGCCAGTCGTCAAAGGGTGGCTTATGTCGGCCAGCCCAGGCGCTCGTCCTGGAGATAGTACCGCATGGTTTGCGTCATTCTGGGAGTTCTGCGCGGCGTACTGCAATGAACGATTCGGCACGAACTGGCATCTTTCGCCAGAACAGTCGCTACTGCTTCATGCCGAAAACACGGTTGTTCCAGCTCAGGCCACGGTCTACAGTCGCAAGGGGCACAACAATACAATCGCGCTTCCTTTTCGCACTGCGCTCTACGATCTGAAGCAGGCGAAAATGCCGCCGCAAAACCAATTGGCGCGGCGTGATGCTTTGCGGCTCTTTACGACCGAAGCTGCGCTTGTGCGTGTCCCGGAATCGTTCTTCCGTCATCATTCCTTGGAAACCCAAGTCGTTCTTGCGCGCATCACAGACGCTTCGAATCTTCTGCGCATTCTATTGGATGGCGGTCATTCAGCCGTCGCGGGCCGTCTCGCTGGCGCGCTGCGCCGTGTCGGTCGCGCGGAACAGGCAGACGAGATTCTCTCCACGATGAAGCGCGCCGGATACGATGTACGCGAGTCAGATCCATATGCGAATGGGCAAACCGTCTTTGCCGTGAATCGCCCTACGGAGGCTCCAATTGTCAGCCGAATTCAAGCTCTATGGGCCTCTACGCGCGATGCCGTGCTGGAGACTTTTCCGCCACAGCCTGGATTGCCCGACAAGGCCGAGGCATACCTCGCGCACGTGGACGACATTTATAAAAACGATGCCTATCACTCGTTGTCGATTGAGGGTTATCGCGTAAGCCCGGAATTGATTGAGCGAGTAATCTCTGGGCAATGGGACCCCAAACATAATGAGGCCGACAAACACAATCGCGATGCGCTGGCAGCGCGCGGCTACTGGCAGGCTTTCCAACAGGTCAAGGCAAGCGTACTCAAGGTTCTCGAAGGCAAAAATGCTGGTGCCGTAGTCAGAACAGACCACCGCGAATGGCACAGAGAAATGTTTGAACCGTGCGTTGCCGCCGGCTTGATTCCTGCCTCGGCTTTAGCGGGCTATCGGAATGATGCCGTTTACTTGCGCAATTCGCGCTATGTTCCACCACGCTGGGAAGCGGTCAGGGATGCGATGCCTGCTTTGCTGGATTTGATCGAGAGGGAGCAGGAACCGTGCGTGCGCGCAGTTCTTGGGCACTGGCTCTTTGGCTATATTCATCCGTATCCCGACGGCAATGGCCGAATGGCACGCTTTCTGATGAACGTACTGCTGGCATCGGGCGGGTATCCATGGACAGTTATTCGCGTAGATGATCGGACAGAGTATCTAAGCGCGCTCGATCATGCCAGCATCGAAAGCGACGTGGGCCCCTTCGCCAATTTTATCGCCGGACAAGTGCGGTGGTCGCTCAAGAAGACAAGATCACCGAATCCATAACGACAAAATGAGTGTGAGCCTCCATGATAATGCTCGCAGAAAAGGAGTGTGGCCGATGAATATTAACGTACAGTTTGTTTCTGAGTTGCCCTTCCCGGAGACAAACGCACTTGTCTATCGTGAGCTTTACGAATATGAGCAATTGTTTCGAAGACTTGCACACGCAGCACTTGTGGCCAAGGCAGGCGGGAAATGGGAAGATGTCCTTCCGGACGGATTGCTCCGCAAATGGAAGGGGCGCCTCAATAATCTTTCGAACAGAATCTATTTGAATTGCGAGAACAGTAGGAACCCCATCTGGATCACAACAATGGAAGATCTTCAGACCATTTTGACGATGGATTCGATATGGTCATTTGTGCATGAATTCAGCGGTTATGAGAAGACATTTTTGATAAATAAGCTTTCTGAAGTAATCGAAATTCGTAATGTGATTGGCCACAATAGAGCTACGACATCTGACACAGTTACCATATGGCGAGGGATTGCTACATCCTTGAGGCCAGGATTGGATGCATTCAAAGCAGGCCTCCTTTACCGAGATGACGACGAAATCCACCTCAATATGGTAGAGAATAGTAATCCAGTTGCAGCTTACTATTCGAAACGTTGTATAGGTAACGACTGGTTACACTTTCAGCCATCCCTGTCCGAGTCGACGTATTTCTTTTCATTGACACATCTTCCGGTTGATACGGATGGAGATTGGGTGCGAGTGGCAGACTTATTTGAAGCCTTCAAGAATTGTACTCAATATGTTTTCTGCTTCATGATCAATAAGTCTGGCAATGAGTTCTCCGTAGTGTGGCCGAAGAATCTGCCAGGGCAAGTGAACGATCAGATCATCGATGTGTTCTGGCAGAGTGCACAGAAAGTGTGGACTCACACCACGTATCAGGAGCAGAGCGCTGCCTTTGTCTGCGATCCGCAGATTTGGTTCTATGAAAACCGAAGGCCTGTTCGGGAATGACGGCGTGTGGCAAGCGTTCCACAAAAATACTTGGGTTGGTTAATGCGGAACCACTCTGAGAATACGGAGGATTATGACAAAGAAACTAAGCAAGCCCGTGGTGGTCCACATGGATATTCGCAAATTGAAACCTGAGCCGGAAACCAATCTTCCGGTTCTCAGCAAGGCTAAGTTGGAGGCACTGATTGAGGAAGCAGTGATAGATGCTTACGGCGAAGACGAGCAAAAAGTTGGCTTGCTTACGATGATTCAAGAGCATCTCTCGCTTCCATTTCCGGTGAACATCCTTGGTATGGAGGCCGTTGTGGAGAAAGTCGATATGACCCGCGACGGTCGGATTGTCGCGGTCTGTCAACGAGATGGGATGAAACAGAGAATTGAAATTCTCGATCTACCTCTGCCCAAACCTGCACCGGTAGGCGCGGAGTGGATTGCAGCATACAGCTATTGGCGCAAAGGGTTCTAATGAGCGAATACCAGTATTACGACTTCAAAGCGATTGATCGCGCGCTGACAAAAACAGAGATGGCCGCACTGCGATCTATATCCACGCGCGCCGTTATTACTTCTACGAGTTTTACAAATCACTATGAGTGGGGAGACCTGAAGGCAGATCCGCTCAACCTTCTGGAAAAGTATTTTGATGCATTTGTCTACATTGCGAACTGGGGTACGCGAGAGTTCCATCTTCGTTTGCCGCAGGAGTTGGTTGACGCGAAGCAAATCAAAGCAATGTTCCCAGGGAAGTCCGCGCAGGTGCGCAGTTCTGCAAAATTCGTGACGCTTTCCTTTGAAAGCGAAGTGGAGCCGGACGACGATTGGGATGATGGCACTGGTTGGATGGTATCGTTGATTCCTTTGCGCGGCGATCTGCTTCGCCGCGACTTCCGCTGTCTATACCTCGGATGGCTTTTCAGTGTGCAAAATGGGGAATTCTCCGACGAAGTGTTGGAGCCTCCCGTGCCAGCTGGCCTGCGCGAACTTTCAGCGCCATACGATTCGTTGATCGAGTTTCTTGGAATCGATGAGGACCTCGTCGAAGTTGCCGCCTCTGCTTCAGGGCCGTTAAAAGCAGGACAATCGCGCAAGGACCTTACGACCTGGATTCGAGGCCTGACCGAAAAAGAGAAGGATGGCCTGCTCGTAAACGCGCTATCGGAGCCAGATGAACGGTGGAGGATCGAACTGCTATGCCGCTTCGAGCATGAGAACGCCTCTGTCTCAGATCACGGCACAGCAGATCGACGTTCAATCGCCGATCTCCTGACGGCATCCCATGCCCGCGCCGAGGAACGTATGCGGAAACTAAATGCGCAGCGAGCAGCGGAAGCCGCGCGGAAGAAAGCGAAGGAAGAAGCAAACCGCGTGCTATATCTAGACAATTTGGCAAAGCGTGAAAAGGCGGTCTGGAAACAGGTGGATGCGCACATTCAGAAGCGGCAGCCAAATGATTACGACCGGGCTGTGATACTGCTAACCGACTTGCATGATTTGGCTGTCCGTCAGGGAGGTGAAGATGAATTCCTCTTGACAATGGAAGAACTCCACAAAGCACATGCTGCCAAGGATAGCTTTCTGCGTCGCCTCACAAAAGCAAAGCTATAGGTGAAATCGGGGGAATGTGGTTGGGCTCTCAAGAACACCGCACGAAGCCAAAACAGCCACTAAGATTGCCCTATTTCGCCCGTATAACGGGTACGTTATCCACGTGCAACAAGGCGAATGTCGAGGTCCATGCCAACCGCTGCGGCGTACCGGATCAAGGTTCGCATGTTGGCGTTTTCCGGTTTGCGCTCGGTTCGGCTGAGTTGCGGAGCACTGGTCCCGATCTTCTCAGCGACCTCGGCCTGAGTCAGCCCCTTTTGCCGCCGCTGATTCGCCAACGCCAGACCAATCTTCAATACCTGCGTCTCTTCTTCGTACGCCTTCTTGACTGCGGGCTTACGGAGTTCCTTTTTTACGTAACTATCCCAAGCGGTCGTCATTTGCTTCCTTCTCCTTTTCCGCGTCTGGCCCCGGCGGGGCGATTTGAGCCTAAACGAGCCTCGTGTTTTGCCATCCTTGCGCTGCCGATACGCTTGTCTGCTTCCTCTACTGCCGGAGTGTTCTTCGTCAGACCGTGCAGCAAGATTGCTGTACGCTCGTCATCGAAGAAGTACAGAACCCGGTAGCGCGTTTTTCCAAACCGTAACCGAATTTCGCGGAGCCGTCCATCAATCTGTGAAGTATAGGGATAGTCGAGAGTCGGCCCTCCCTCTTTCAGCAGATCGATACGGGCAATGACCTTGCCTCGAACTTCCTCCGGCAGGGTGTCCAGCCATTTCATTACGGGCAGTTTTCCGTCATCGTCCTGATAGAAATCAACATTCCAAACCATCGCTGGACGTTTGCCCTCCCAAGCAGTTTATCAAATTTGATAAGTTTGCGCTACGTTGCGCAATGATTTTTTGAACCCCGCCGCAAACGGAATCGGAACCGAATACGTGGGGGAGGCCGCTCAAGCCACAATTCGTTCCGGGTGATCGCCGTTTGCATACTTACGCAGTTCAGCCACCGGAATTAAAACCCGGCCTCCAATCTTTCTGAACGGCAGCCGCCTCGTAGCTACCAGGTAGTCAATTCCGCGCACGCTGATGGAGAGAAGCTGTGCGGCTTCATTGCGGCTAACCAGCAATTTGGCGTGGGACGGGACTGTGACACGTACCGGCGGTTTCTTGGATGCGCTGTCGATTGATTGCATAGTGTGTACCTCCAGAGAAGATTTCACTGCATACGATTCCTAGAACTCACAAGCTCAATCCCAGTTCGACACCGTGGCTCAACTCGGAATGCTGAGCCTTTGCGATGTCTTGGGCAGGTTGAGCAATCCCGATCTGTGGCTCAAGTGCGCTCTTATGCGAAACATCGCGGGCAAGAACATATGCGAGCTTACCGGCGTTATTGGTAAAAACCTGTGCATCATTCTGACCGCGCGAAATTGCAACGTAGGCCATGCGGTTGTTGAGCAGATCCTTCGCGCCGAGTTCGGTATCGACGTGTACGAGCACACGCTCGGCGGTCTGTCCCTGGCTGGAGTAGCTCGTCATGGCGTAACCGTGGTCAATGTGCGGATGCTGCTCTGGGTCGATGGCGACATTACGCCCGCCGTCCAGTTTGAGACGCATCCTTCCATCAGCGCCGAATCCCTCCACAGTTCCAAGTTCACGATTGGCAATCTTTAGCTCATTGGCTGGCGAGGTGAACTGGATACGGTCGCCGACAGAGAATGCCTTCTCCTGCGCACGATAGGCGATAACGCCCATCTGCCGACGCGGATCGTAGGTCTGCTCGCTTCCATCCGCGCGCACCACCGTCAGAAGATTCGTCTGCGCGTCAATTCTGACAACGCGCGTGTATTCGCCCTTTTTGATGCCGGTTTCTCGCGAACTGCGTGAGTAGCGCAGAATGTCGTCCACTTGGTATTGCCGCGCCCAGGTGCGATCCGCGCCGGTCATCTCCTGACGCGGCACCAGCGTCCTGATGGTGTGTTCATCGCGGTTCACCAATCCCCGCGACTGCATTTCACTATGAATCCGTTGATTGATCTCGGACCGTGATCGGTTGTCCGGCGAAACGACAAGCGTACTCTGGGGCGAGCGTGCGTATTCCTTTGCAATTGCCGCGATGCGTTCCTCGCGGCTCGTGTGCTCGTGCACTCGTCCCTGGTCATCGAGGCTGGCAACCGCCTGCCTGACCTCGCCGCGGGCCAACTGCTCCACGGCATATTTCAACTCTGGATCGCGCTGCCGCACAATCTCATCGAGCTTTGCTGTCTTCATTCCTGCTTCTTGAAGCTGAGCAAAGGGCCGTCCTGCCTCGACAGACTCATGCTGCCGCGTATCGCCGACTAACAGCACACGGTCATTTGCATGGAGACGTTGAATAAATTCGTGCATCTGGCGCGTGGAAGCGAGCGAAGACTCATCGAGCACATACAATCGCTTTTCTCCTGCGTCCGGCCTTGTGCCGTATGCAAGGTGCTGTTGGAGCGTAGATGTCTTGATTCCTGCCTCGGAGAGCTTCTGAGCTGCGCGTGAAGTCGGCGCGAAGCCTTCCACATGGTATCCGGCGCTCTTTGCACCCTCGCGGATTACAGATAATGTGGTTGTCTTGCCTGTTCCGGCAACTCCTTCCAAACCGACGATCTTCTCTCGTGCAAGAAAGATTTCATCGACGGCCCGAAGCTGTGAAGCATTCAACTCTGGGTGCCGGTTCTCTGTCCAGATGCGCACCTGAGGCGAAACCAGCATAAAATCGCCGTGAATACCTTGCTGCATTCCTGCAATGATCGCCTTTTCCATGCGGACCATCTCGGCAGTTGTGTATTGAGGGGCTGCGCGCCCTTCTCTGTGGCTGATGGTGCAAAATTCCCCACTCGTGACACGCCGCGAAAACTCCTGGCGTGCTTCGCTGTATGTGAGTTGCCCCATGCCACGGTCCAGCATCGATTGCAGGATTGTCCGCTCGTCCTGGACTGCTGAATGCTCGAAGACGTGATTCCGCGCATACGTGGCAGACAGTTGCGCTGTCTTTTCTTGCCGTGGCTCGAACTGATGAGCATATTCCCGCGCCTGCGCTACCACACGGTCGGCCTGATTGCCGAACTGTACAGCCAACTCACGATGCCGCCGCAAGACCTCATCTTGCGATTGAATTTCTTTTTTGTCGCGCGTCCGATGTGCCGCAACTTGTGCCGCGCCTGCGCCCTCTCTGCCGATCTCCTGCAAATGTTTTTTGATCTGTTCCCGCCGTGGACTCGATGCGTCCAAGTATTCCTGCGTGTATCCTTTAATCTCTGGCTGGCCATGCTTGCCGATTTCAATCTCATAACCGAGCTTCTGTAACCTCATGGCAAGCTCAGAGCGATAAACGCTGGTGGCGTAGTGCTGTGACTGAAACAAACTGCGTTCTTGCAGGGCATGAGATTGGCCGTTCTCGCACACTGTCATGTTGAAGACCACTGCGTGCGTGTGAAGCTGTGGCGCTGCATAACCATCGACAGGCCGTGCCGTATCGTGCTCAAACGTCGCCGCAAGAAACTTGCCTGTATTCTCCGGCGCATGAATATTGCCGATGCGCGCCTGTGTGTATCGCTCCAATTCTCCAAGCGCAACGCGCACGCTCTCACGATGTGCTTCCCGCACGTGAACATCACCACCCACAAGCGCGGTAAGCGAAACGGACTTCGGCGCGGAAAAGGTAGCATCCCATCCTGCCCGGTGTTCGACGCTCGTCACCTGCTTGCCGTATTCGTTCTCGTAGGTCCTCGCCGGCTGATGTTTGACGAGCTGCGCTCCGTTCTCAGGATGCTGGCCATCGCTCAGGTTTGCGAAGTGTTCTGCATGAACAGCACCGTGGAGATTCCAGTCCTCAGCAAGCGCACCACGCCATTCGCTGTATGCCTGTCGATCTTGGCTCCAGTAATTCTGCTGCTCGGAGGCGAACTCGCGCGCGTGGTAGGTTTGTGCCTGTTTTGCGGAAAGAGCTTTCGAGATCGTCAGCATCGCAAAGACTCCTATGTAAGAGTCGCAGCACTGTACAACTGCCGTGCTGTTTAGAGTAACTCAGAATTGTCGCAAATAGTCGCATCGCGACGAAATTATTTTTTCGACAATAGTGATTTTTAACCGCATGGATATTGATGTTTATGGTATATGTCTGTCGATTGCTCGTGCAATTCTCCTCTGATTAAGGAGTGGATTGCAAGAGCAATTACCGCTCGATGGAATCCGTAATTAAGCGCCCAATGTAAGCTGAATTGCTCTCCTTATAAAGTAACTAATCGTTGTAGATGAACACCTCTTGCCGTTGTCGTTGCAGCCTGGCAAATGATTCGCTTTGAGTGGAAGTAAGGTCGGGGTTAGACTGGGCAAAACTAACGCGGAAACTATCAACGATAACGACCGTATAGCGATGCGCTTGGAGAAAGGAAAATCCAGATGGATGAGAGGCCCTTCCGCGTTGCTTTCATCCATGCGGGAGAAGTACCGCGAGCATTCGTTTGCTCGAATGAATCACGGGCATCGCGTAGGTATTCGGCTCAGTCAATCCACTGCGATTCATCCCACGCAATCGGCTCTTGCTGCACGCCGTTTGCTCTCCGTGCTCCGGGAAAGATGGACTGGCCTTGTGCAGGGTACTTCGGCTCGGCTTGAGAGGGCCGCTCCGAAGAAAGTTCTGTACGAGAATCAGCAGGCTGAATATTCGCTGGACTGGCGAGTGATTGACTCTGCAAAGCGGACGGGATCATGACCTTTTCCAGAGCCGGTTTACCGACACTTCTGCTGGCCCAATCGGCCAGCTTAGAGCGGACCTTTCCCAACCATTCCCGAGGCGTGATAGGGCGGCTGATTCCATGTCGATTCGGAGACACATCTCGCCAGTCATCCCGGGATGAATCCGCCGCGATTACCTCACGCCAAAGTTGATTCCATTCCCGCCACAACTCTGCCCTCGTTGTGAAGACGATGAATGCCACAATCGTCAGTGCGAAGGTGCAGCCTTCGAGCAGTGGAAGAGCGATGAAATTCGAGTAAGAACGGTCATGATAAATGTTCGTCCCCAGGGCGTCTTTCAGTTCGCCGGAATAGACCAAGTCGGGGGCAGATTTCCCCAGGCCAATCCAGCCGCTTTTGATTGCCGTAGAGGAGAGATGAAGGGACAGGTTTCCAGCTTTTCCGGTGGTCACATCGGAAGGGATTGCTGGCAGGCTCTTGCGTCCTTGGGCTGTCTTCATCAGCCACCGGATTTCGGTTGCCGATCCCGTCTGTTCCGCTGTCTTGCTGCACTGACGATAGTCGAGCAAATAATAACTTTGAAGCGGCTCGATCTCCCATACAAACCAAGCTGCAAATGCCAGCACAGGCGCACCCAAGAGCACGGCCAGAAGCGCCGCAGTTTGCCACGGAAATGCACGGCGAATCCGCCGGAATCTCACGGCTATTTCTCCCCTGATTCGGGTGTCGTCTGGATGCGCTCTCTGGCCAGCAATTCCTCGGCTTTCTGGTCCTTGATCGCGTCGGCATACGTGCTGATTTTGCGCAAGGTTTCGTCGCTCAATGGTCCCTTTGAAGCAACCGCGAATAGGTTGACGATCAGGCTGCGCAAAGCCATCAGTTCCGCCAGCAGAACCGTGTCCGTTGTCTTCTCTTCACCTGTGGTGCGGGCTTGGGCAAGCGCGGCCTCGCGGAGCCACTCTGCCAGCTTCTTCCCGGCGCTGGCCGCCGCAGATTCGACCTCGGCAAACTCGGCATCAGTAAGCCGCGCCGCAATAGACTTGGTGCGATTGCTTTCGCTCGTCGGCACAGCAGGAGCCGCAGGCGGAGCGGAGACGGGCGTTTTGCCATCTGGAGAGGTCATCGGGGAATACCTCAGTAGAGGCATTGTAGCGCCGTTCCTGTGGTGACGCTATTGGGGCAGAGCGCTATAACCCCTTACGAGAGAATGTGTTTACGCGCAGAGCGCATTGGAACCATTCGCCCTATTGTCGCGTTTACGGATGTAAACGCAAAACGCTAACCAATTGAATATGCACATGTTAACAAAAGCGCTCAATAGGTATACTTACAGCTACCCACTGGGGATGACGTGTCAACGTTCATCCGCTGCGTAAGCAGCGCAGACAGCGGCTCCTGACAAGCCTTCGCCCTTGAAAAGCAACTTGCCCCCGGCCATCTTCAAGGCGGCGAGTTGCAGGGCTATACTCTGATCGTCAGTCGATACGCGGGCATAGCCGTATTTCATGGTTTAATTATGGCCTTGACATTTGACCCATGCAAGCCCTTGAAAACAAGGGGCGGCGGTCGTGGGTCAGAACTTACCCTTTGAGCCCCAAACCGCACTCGACGAGGCGTTTATCAACTGTCAACTTACGGTTTGCCGGTTGTTCAGGCGTAATCAGCTGAATGCTGTAAATTGAAGAGCTTGATCAAGCCCGAGCTGCGCAAGAATTTCGGGGCATCCATGAACACGCCGATTGATGTACCTTGGTTCTACACTATTTATGGACGGTGCCTTAATGTCTGAAGTGGCAATTAGAATTGATCCGATGGCGTGGCTCGGATGTGCTTTAAAAGACTTGGAAAACACCTTCGGCGAAGAAACAATATGGTGGCGAGGTCATACTGATGCTATCAACTGGGAGCTGAAACCTTCGGCGTTGCGTCCTCCATTGAAGACGCGGGAAGGTATCGAACACGAGCTCATTCGGAAATTCCGTTCTCGTGCTATTGGGCGCCTTGGACATCGCCCCATTCCCTCATCGGAACTTGAATGGCTAATGCTAGCACAGCATTATAGGCTTCCAACGCGGTTGCTCGACTGGACAGAAAACCCGCTTACCGCCCTTTATTTCGCGGTTCTTGACGAACCAAACCGAGAAAAAAGTGTTGACGGTTGCCTTTGGGCGATTTCCCCATCGAGATTGAATGCGCAATTTGCGCAGCCAGGTCTTCCAAATAGCGCAATGAAGCGCCTTTTTGGGGCGGAAGAACCAACAGTACAGGCAATGGCGATGGAGGCATTTGGGATTGGCGACGATGCCATTGTGAGGCGTTTTCCCCAACTCAAACCAGCCAAACAGAAGAGACTGGGATTGCCTAGAGTACTCGCTCTTGAGGCCGTAGAGATGGACGAAAGGATTGTTGCTCAGGCTGGTCGTTTTACAATTCATCGCCCTGATCGTCAGTTTGTAGGTGGAATTGACCGTCTCCAAGGGCATGAGAACTACATTCGCGAGTTTCGTATTCCGGCTGAATGTAAGAAAGACTTGCGAAAGCTGTTAGTTAGGATGGGCATTCAAAAATGGAACCTGTTTCCGGACCTGCAATCTCTTGCGGAAGGATTGAAGAAACACCACTTCATGTAGAACAGCCGGGCTCCCCATCCTTCGCATCTTTCTGAAAAGGGGGCGAGGAGTAGCCTGGCTTGCTGCGTGGTCAGGTTCAGCGGGCACAGCCCGCCACGATGCCCGAGGACGCGTCGTCGCCTCTTCGTTGAAGCGGTCCCCGCGAGATTCGCCAATGTCGCCCCCGTGCCGAAAGAGTAACTTCCGCATAACTGAGTTCGCTATTCCGGCGTGGGTTCTTCGTCACATTTGGTGAAGGACTGCGCTGTTTCAATGGGAACTTGAGGAGATTGGATTTCAGTCGGCATTGACGACGCGCAGTCGTAGCAGATCGAATTTGGCGCGGCCATACATGGAGCGCTTAATCAGCTTCAAGCGGTGGACATGTCCTTCGACCGGACCATTGCTCCAAGGTTGTTGAAGGGCGGCAAGCAGCGCTGCTTCATCGTGGCAGAGGTGTTTCGCGAAGCTTGCCAGCAAGCTGTTTTTTGCGCTGTCGTTCCAATTTGGCCAGGCAGCTGCGTCCCGTTGCCGAATCATGCGGACGAACCGCCGCGCCAAGTCAGCGCAGGTTGCGATATCCGGCGATCGGCGACATAGTTCTGCGATGTAGTTGCGGGCATCTTCTGGCTCCTTCAGGAGACTCCAGGCTGTTTGCCGTGGGGACGACGGCAGCGGCGAGGAAGGCGGAGTGCGTTGCCGTGTGCGGTCGCGACGTGATCCATAGTGGCTGCGAACCCAACGCCTGACGATAGGCGATTGGCCGGTAAAACCTCGCTCACGCAATTCATGCCAGAGTTGGGTGGCATTGTGACAGCCCTCATTCCAACGCTGCTCAAGATACTCGCGATGTCGATCGACGTTGGACCTGCGCTTCGCGACCCGTCGCTCCGGAAATACTTGAGCGCGGATCCATCGACGAATTGTTCTTATGCCGACACCGCAGCTACGAGCGATTTCATGCTGAGTGACGCCCTTGCTGACTTGGTCCATTACGGTTTTATATTTTTCCAGGCGATGTTCTCTATTCAGCCTCTGCTTAGCCTGGATTTGAGGGGGCATACTGTCCGCTCTCGCGGGGGAAAGAGTTGAAGATGCCTTTGCATCTTTCACTAGAGCCCGTGCAGTCTCCGACAACAGTCGATGGTGTGGCACGAGTGCACCGATGAATGCCTCGGTCAAGTTGTGAAGCAGGTGCCAGCGATCGGCAACTTGCACAGCTTGCGGCGCAGCTGTTGTTGCCGCCTGCGCATACAAGCTGGCACGATCGCGGCTGACAATCTCCGTTCCAGGATGAGCGCGTATCCATTCCGCAGTGCTTTCCGCACTGCGGTCCGGCAGCAGATCGACGACCTTTCCACGTTCCAGGTCGCAGAGAATCGTGCCATATCGATGCCCCTTGCGCCATGCCCAGTCATCGATACCCAACACCCGAGGTCCTTGAGCGGAAGGCTTTATCAGCTTGCGGCGCAACTGGCGAAGGAGCGTCGAACCGCTAGCCAGAATGCCGAGTTGTTTCGCCAACCGAGACCCTGCTGATCCACCCAATGAGCTCGTAATCTGTTGGAGAGAAGCGCTCAATCGGCATGTGCGTCGCGAGTACCGTTGTACGGTTTTCGGCAGGCGTTCCGTGAATATCTGCTGCCCACAATCTTCGTTGTCGCAAAAGAATCGGCGCACGCGCAGTTCGATCCGCACCGGAATCCCTTCCCAGGGCAGATCATTCAACCTTCGCTTGTAACGGCTGTGAACGCGCTGTGATTCTCGCCCGCATTCTGGGCAATGGCCAGCCTCGCCCGTCGCTCGAAGCACCATGACGAGCCGAGTATTGCACTCAACCATCAGCTGATCCAACGCCACTTCGTTGGCATCCGGGACCAATGTTCGTCGCTCCATCGGCATGAACCGGAGACCGCCAGAGCCTATCCAACTTTTAACTCACTCTGCACCGCTGGCAAAGTAGCAGCCGTGGTTCACCAAATGTGACGAAGAACCCCGGCGTGGCCCACTTTGATCATCTGATTTGGCCCACCTGGGTAGTGATATTGTGCATCATTCCTCCGGTCTTGGTTTTTCGGGTTTGAGAGATATTCATGCCCGTCGTAGTCGTGGCGGTGGGAATGTGGGAATCGCCGCAGCGATTTCCAAGGGCTGGGGGAAGGGTGGGAAAACAGTTCTATCGTTTTCCCAAGCTTTCCACAGGCCGTCATTTCCACGGCCTTGTTTTTTGCGCGCGCTATTTTCCAATCAGCGTTTTTTGCTCCTTTCCAGCGTTCGCCTGAAGCGAAATGACTCTGTTCCGGTGTCGATGATGTGGGCTCGATCCGTGATCCGGTCCAGTAGCGCCTTGCAGAGCCGGGGATTCGGAAAGACGGTTGTCCATTCGGAAAACGGTAGGTTCGTGGTGACTATAATCGCCGCTCGCTCGGCTCTGTCAGAGATCACTTGAAAGAGAAACTCCGCGCCGATGTCGGCTAGCGGAACGTATCCGACCTCATCGAGAACAATCAATTCGTACTTCTGCCACCGCATCATCAGCTTGCGAACCTGGTTGTTCTGCTTGGCTTCGACCAGTTCGTTAACCAGCGCCGCTGCCGTGGTGAAGCGGACGCGCCGTTTCTGTCGGCAAGCGGCCAGGCACAGTCCGGTGGCGAGGTGAGTCTTTCCCGTGCCGCTGTCGCCGATCAACACGACCGGCTCCTTCCGATCGATATAGCCGCCTTCGGCCAACTCGCGGATGCGGGGTGCCGAAATCTGCTGCGCTTGAGCGAAGTCGAACTCTTCGAGCGTCTTCAGCCGCGGCAGTTGCGCATCGCGAATGCGGTTATCGATGGCGTGCCGGTCCCGCTCTTCCGACTCGATGGCCAATAGTGCTTCCAGATAGCGAATGTGGCTGTGGTCTTCCTTCACTGCCTGTTCGGCAAGCGGCACGAAGTTGGCGGCGACGGTAGGTAGCCGGACCGCTTTGCAGTACTGAAGCACACTGGCGTATTCCAAGGCATGTGTCTGGTTTTTCATTGGATGGCCCCCGTAGTGTTGACCAGCAACAGATCATAGTTATCCATCACTGGCATGGGGCGTTCAAACTGAAGCAGTTCTTCGGCCAAAGCCACGGCGTGCTGGCGGCGTTGTTCCGGATCGGGCATACGCAGCAGATGCATCACCGCGGCTGAATCGCTGATCCCCAGGCGCAAAGCCTCTTCCACGGCGACGATGAGCTTATCCCATCCGTCGGAGGAGCCGGCACGAACCAGGGCGATCATCTCGCGGGTTCCCTTGGCCTTGCCATGACGCTGCTCAAGCTCGTGCCAGATGGCGTCCAGACAAGCAGGCCAGCGGCCAACTCGGCGCCATTGTTCGAGAGGCGTCGAACCCTTCATGGCTCCCGGCTTCCGTTCCAGCACATCCAGGTAGTGCTCCAGATCGAGGATCTCGTGGCTGCGCCCATAGCATCGCGGGTGCCGTGCAGTCACCTTGTTGTCATGCATGATCTCTACGGTTAACGGACCCACCACCGCTGATGCGCGAAGCCCTGGCCAAAGCGGAGTCGAGTACCAGTTGGTCTTCACTTTTACGCGGCCCTTGCTGTCCACAAGCAGCGGATACAGCGACTCATGAATCGGAAAACCTTCTTCGGCCAGCGGCGACAAATGTTCGCGTTCCAGTTCACTGGCCTGACCGACCGTCATACATCGACCAATGATGGTGCGACTTCGGCTCTCCAGACAGGCATCCAGGATATGTTCGTTCAACGTGTCCAACGCAGGGGCCTCCGGCACGGGCACCAGCCAGTTGCGCCGGAACCAGCCCAACTCACCCTCCACGCCGCCTTTTTCGTTGCCGCTGGCCGGGTTGCAGTACTCGCTCTGATAGCCCCAGTGCGACCGGAACGCTATGATCCGTTCCGTCTCTACACGCTGGTATCCACGCAGAATCTTCCTCACCACCGAGGTCATGTTGTCGTATCGCAGGGTCTTGAAAACACCCCCAAAATAGTTGAACGCATGCTCGTGGGCCTCAAGCAGAGCTTGCTGCGTGGCGTGGGGGTAGGCTCGATGGAAGGCATCGCCACTGCCCATGCTGCGCATCGCGAAGAACTGCAGCTTGCGCACCTCGCCGCCCACTATGGCCATGCCCTCAAACCAATCCACCTGAGCTTCCTGGCCCAACTTATAGCTCTGCGGCACGAACACTTCCCGTCCGCTTAGTCCCAGCTCTCGCTTCCGCTGCCGCACATAACGCCGTACGGTCGCTTCTCCGACGGGATGGTTCGGATGTTCGCGGCACAGGCGCATCCAAATCCGATGAGCCGTGTGACGCTGCTTGCGCGGCGCCTGAAGATCCAAGGCCAGCATACCGTCGATCAGGTCCCTCACAGGACCGAGGCGAGGAGCTTCCTTTACAACCGCTTTTCGCTCGGGAGGAATCGCGCTGCCGATCGCTTGCCGCACCATCCGCCGGTGCACGCCATGCTTCCTGGATAATCCCTGGATCGTCTCTCCGGCAGCATATCCCCGCCGGATCACTTCGAATAGTTCCACCTTGTGCCTCCTGTCCATCCCCGAATCCTTACATCCGGGCTTGTACAGGTGGGCCAATTTAGATGAGCGAAGTGGGCCAATTTAGGGTTCTTCGTCACATTTGGTGAACCACGTTTGCCACTTTTTCTAGCGGAGGAAACGCGTTAAAAGAGTGGTATGCTCTGGCGGTCTCCGGCTGAAGCCGATGAAACAGCGAACATTGGTGCCTGATGCCGGTGAAGTGGTATTGGATCAGTTGACGGTCGAAGAGAATTGTCGGCTCGTTATGGTGCTGCGAGCGGCGGGCAAGGCGGGTTGTTGTCCAGTGTGCCGGCAAGAATCGTGGCGCATTCACAGCCGCTATAAGAGGCGACTAAAGGATCTGCCTTGGGAAGGAATTCCCGTGCGGATAGAACTGCGCGTCCGCCGGTTCTTTTGCGGCACGGAAAGCTGTGGACAGCTGATATTTACTGAGCGACTTCCAAACACAGTGCAGCGATACGCCCGGCGCACATGCCGGTTGAGCACGTCGCTGGAGCAGATCACATTGGCGTTGGGCGGTTCAGCAGGATCTCGTTTGGCGCAGCAACTCGGCATTTTGGCCAGTGGTTCGACACTGCTCCGCCAGTTGCGCCGTAAAGTGATAAAGCCTTCTGCTCATCCCCTCGGGTGTTGGGATTCGACGACTGGGCATGGCGTAAGGGGCGTCGGTACGGCACGATTCTCTGTGATTTGGAGCGTGGCAAGGTCGTCGATCTATTGCCGGACCGCAGTTCAGAGAGCACCGCGCAATGGCTTCGAACTCATCCTGGAACGGAGATTGTCAGCCGGGATCGAGCCAGCCTGTATGCCCAAGCTGCGGCGGCGGCCGCACCGCACGCCGTGCAAGTTGCCGACCGCTGGCACCTTCTTCACAACCTCAGCGAGGCATTTATCAGCGCACTCGTACCACACCATCGTCTGCTGGTGGAGGCCGCGAAGGCCTCGACAAGTAAGCCGGAGTCCTCTGCCACTCTGGCGGTTCTCCCATCTGACGTAACCAAGCCCAACTCTCGAACTCAGAAGAAGCAGCAGCACAATCGTGAACGTCGTCTCGCAACCTATCAAGCCATCATGGAGCAGATAGCGAAAGGCGTCACCCAGCGCGAAATTGCTCATAGCTTCAGTCTCGGCATACGCACGGTTCGTCGCTGGATACGTGCTCGTGGATTTCCCGAGCGAAAGCTCGCCGGCCGCAAATCCACCGTCAACCAACACCGCGAATATCTGGAACAGCGCTGGAGCGAGGGATGTCACAATGCCACCCAACTCTGGCACGAAATTCGTGCACAAGGTTTTGCCGGCCAATGCCCGATAGTTCGGACCTGGGTTCGGCGGCGCTATGGTTCACGCAGGGAACGCATTGGACAGCAACCCTCCTTCCATGCCCCGCCGCGTGTATCCCCACGACAAACAGCCTGGACTCTGCTGAAAGAACCAGAAGATGCTCGAAGCTATCTCGATGAACTATGCCGCAGATCTTCAGAAATTTCCACCTGCGCTTCACTGGCACGGGAGTTCGTTCGCATCATTCGGCAACGAGATGCGGTTGCTTGGATGAAATGGAAAGAAGACGCCAAAACAAGCTTGTTGGCCAGCTTCGCAAAGCACCTCTGCCAGGACGAGGCTGCCGTGCTCGCCGCACTTCAACATCCTTGGAGCAACGGACCGGTCGAAGGACATGTTCACCGCCTGAAGCTGATCAAACGCTCCATGTACGGCCGCGCCAAATTCGATCTGCTTCGACTCCGCGTCGTAAATGCCGAATGAAATCCACATTTTCAAACAGACATAGAAAGCCTGAAACTACTTCACCAAATGTGACGAAGAACCCAATTTAGACGAGCGAACTCAATAACGTATGACAGATCGGCTCCATTGACCGCATGAGATCGCGAACTTTAGTAAACGCAGAGAATTGCCTATTTTGAGACGATAACTCGATATAATCAATGAAGGCAGCTAAAAATGCATCGCAATTTGGACTGGAAGCGTACAGGGCTCAACCGCGCGTGGGAACACTACAGATACACGGTTGAAAGTCTCTCGAAGCAGATCTCTGCCGTTAATTACGACGGGATGACTGCTCACGCGAGTGAACCGCACCCTGGAGTATTTAGTCCTATTGACCGATACTTGCTGCCGTGCGATTCAGAATGGCTGAGTGTTGATAGGTTATTAGAGCCTCTGCCTATTCCCGATCTCTCGGCTATTCCCGCTCCGCCCGTATTGCACCTTGCGAAGAGTGAGTATGCCTCGTGGTACTTGGAACCACACAAGGACAGGAGTCCAAGCTTTTTCGACCACGATACGGAGCAGCGGACTTCGACGCTCGCAAAAAAGGATGCACTGCAAGAGATCATCGATACTAAGATGCGTGCCTTCGAGGAGACGTTCACCGCTGAAGCCTCTAGGCTAGATAAGCTCCGAGATGGATATGCGCGCGAAGATCCTGGAGCCCTTGCGACCTTAATCGAAATATCGAACAAACGCCATCCGATGCGATATTTGTATCACTATCTACCCCAAAACACCTTCCGCGCTTTTGCTGACCCAAACGCAAAAGTCGCTCTCATTGAACTCCAGTTCCCTGACTTTGCGGGACATCAGTTTCAGTCCGGTGTGACCGCTGGAGGGAAGCCTAAGTACGCGTCCGAGGCGCAAAAGAAAAAAATCGTCCGCCAGTGTCTGTACTCGGTCGTTATTCGTGCAGGCTACCTCGCATCCAAAGTACTTGATCCCACGAGCTTCAAGACAATTGCCATAAACGTATCTCAAGATTGGTTCGACCCGGCGACCGGAGCTCCCCGAAAGGGAATCATCTGCTCACTACAGGGCCAGGTCTATGAGTTCAGCGCGTTGCATCTTGACCAAGTAGACCCCGAGGCTTGCTTCAGGCACTTCAAGGGAATCGCTGTGCCTTCGCTCGATTCGATCTCGCCGATTAGGCCAATCTTCGTCCTGAACAAAATCGACGACAGATTCATTGCAACCAAAGATCTCGATTCACTTCTCGCACCGGAAGCCAATTTGGCAGCCATGCCATGGGACGACTTTGAGCAACTGGTCGCTCAGTTGTTTGAGTGGGAGTTCGCAAAGGAGGGGGTTGAGGTCAAGGTAACGAGGGCATCGCGTGATCGAGGCGTCGATGCCGTGCTTTTTGATCCAGATCCGCTTCGTGGTGGCAAATTTGTGCTGCAAGCTAAACGATATACAAACCCTGTAGACGTCGCGGCGGTGAGAGATCTCTACGGCACGGTGGTAAATGAGGGCGCTAACAGGGGAATACTGATCACTACAAGCTCTTACGGACCAGATTCATATGCATTCGCCAAAGATAAGCCGATCTCCTTGGTGGACGGTCCAAATCTACTGGTAATGCTTCGACGCCATGGGAAGAATTTTCGCCTCGATTTGGAGGAGGCGAGGCGTTTGAATCAAGAGAGTAGCTGTGAAGGGTGAATCGCGACTTCAATTTTTCCTGGCGCGCCGTTGCACTAATTGTTGAAGCTGCGCTTGCGCGCCAGCGCGCTATGTATAGCGGCTTGCACATCGCCGTAATGGCCTACCCTTCGCGAGTTATATCGCCGCCAATCAAAATAGCAACCACTTCACGTGGAAGGCTTCTTCTTCCGACTTAAGTATTAGAAACCACGCGTCCTTGCCTCTTTCAGCCGGATGCTCTTTCAAATATTTAATCGCAACGTCAACAATTTGGTCATTCGTCGTTCCTAAAGGGAAGGAAGTGGAAGCCGGATAGGCGTTAATGACGCCCAAAATAAAAGAGTAGCAGTGCTGGCCTTTAATCACTGTATCCCCCTCTTCACCGCCATTGCTTTGAGTTTTCACCCAAGCTAAACAGGTAGGGTACAAACCATTTCCAGTCATGGTAACCCAATGTGAGACTGAGGCTGGAACCGAAGTTGCAACAGTCTTTTGAGTGTCTTGTCCGTACGCAGTCGTAGCTAGAAGCGCGAGTGTGAGTGCAAATTCAATCTTCATTATTTCTCCTTCATGAACATTACTTCTTAGGGGAGTGATCCTCAAACCATTTCCGCGCCCGTTCTTGAACGCGGGAGAGATCTGCTGGCGTCAGCGCGGAAGCGGCGGCGTCTCGTATCTCAGCCTCATCCCCCTCCGGGAATCCTTCGGGCAGCTTCCTCGCTAAGGCAATATCCAGCCAGAAGTACGCTTCCGCGAAGTCGGCTGGAACGCCTTGCCCTAGGAAATATTGCTGTCCAAGCATCCGTTGCGAAGCGACATCGCCCTGCTCTGCGGCCTTGCGATGCCAAATCGCAGCTTGCGCGAAGTCCTGCGGAACGCCCTTGCCCAGGTAGTACATATAGCCAAGCTGTGACTCGGCAAGGGCGGGACCCAGCTCTGCCGCCTTGCGGTACCAGGTTGCGGCTTGCACATAGTTCTGCGGCATGCCTTGGCCGTCGTAGTACATACAGCCAAGGCCGAATTGAGCGCCTCCATGGCCCTGTTCCGCAGCCTTGCGATACCAGTGGGCGGCTTCGACATAATCTTGCAGCACGCCTTCACCCCTGGCATATGCCAATCCAAGATGGTATTGCGCAGGAGCATTCCCTTGTTCGGCGGCTTTGCGCCACCATTTAACGGCCTCAGCATCATCCTTCAGAATATCTACACCGTTGTGATACACAACACCAAGCATTAACTCATTGAAAGCATCTCCCTGCTCGGCAGCCTTGCGGAACCACTTAACAGCTTCAACATAGTCTTGCGGCACACCTTGGCCGCCAGCCTCATACGCCACCCCAAGGTTAAATTGGGCAGTTGCATTTCCTTGTTCCGCAGCTTTACGAAACCAGCGAGTTGCCTCGGCGTGGTCTTGTGGTACGCCCTGACCACTGTCGTAAAGCATACCAATGTTGAATTGTGAATTGGCATCTCCGGCCTTTGCCTTTGCAAGCAAAGCGGGGTCGATGCCTTTGCTTTGGGCCGATAACACTACGGCCATGCATAATATCAGCAGCACGACAGAGAACCACTCGGCAATACAACGGAATTTCAGCACAAAACGCCTCTCAGAATTACTTGATAGTGATTTTACGCGGACGGGGTGCCGGGCCGCAGCCCGCCGCTACGCGCTCGCAGAGCCTTGACGTGGACCGCGCCTGGGCTAGCTGCCTTTACAGCCACCTTTCCCCTGCACATAAGCTGTCTGTGGTGGAGCGGATCGCGTCTGCTTCCGAATAACCGTTCAGAAAGCTGACATTCCCCGGATATTGGAAGATGTGCCGAGGCGCGAGGGCCGGTGTCAAGGCTCTACGACCGCGAAGCGGCGCGATTCAGCGCGGCCTTGACTCCGGCCCGGCCTCGGCTATGCTCTGTCTATCCGGGGAATGTCATTTGTTGCCCTATCCGGCTGAACATATATCAGCTAAGCTGACCGGAAAGAGGCCGCCCGCCAACTCTCTATCTCTGTTTGGTTCCTCGATTACCTGATTGTCGGGAACCTATTGGAGACTCGGCGTGTTGGCTGCAAAGTTCTAGCCACTCGGGCCTCACTGGTTCGGTTTGCGTCCGGGAACCACTACGAGATAACGAGTCGCTCCGATGCCGAAGCCGTGGCCTCCGGCGAGAGATGCGCGTAGCGGGCGGCCATCGTAATGGTTTTGTGGCCAGCCAAGACTTGAATTTCCTTGGTACTCACTCCGGCCATTGCAAGCCACGAGCAAAACGTATGCCGGTTATTGTGCCAAGTGTATTCGGTGATTTTCGCTTCTCGGAGCGCCGGTCCAAACCACCAGCGGCAATCTGACTGGGGGCCGGGACGCGGGAAGACGGGCTGTCCAGCATCATGGGATACGGCCTCCCTTTGTTGCTGAAGCGCCGCCACCGCCACTGCGTTTAATGGGACGTTCCGGGCTGACCCATTCTTGGTTTGCGTCAGCCGGATTATCTTCCGCTTGAGGTCCACTTGTCCCCACTCCAGCGAGAATTGCTCTCCCCATCGCATCCCGGTATACACACTCACGATGAAGGCGGGCGCTTGTGCTGGATTGTCGCGCTGGATAATGCCTAGCAACTTCCCATATTCAGTTCGGCTTAGGAACCCCATCCGGGTATTGTTCTCTGTTCGCAGTCGCACGAGACGCGCCGGATTACTCTCCACTTTCCCGTTCTCCATGCCAAGCCTGTACGCGAGTGACATGAACGCCCGGTAGCGGTTTGCTGTTGCTGGCGTCTTGCAATGTTTGGTGAGCCACTCGTTAATTTCTTGCGGCGTGATCGCAGACGCGGCCCGCTCTCCGAAGGGTTCACGCAGTATCGAGTCTTTTGTCTTGTAGTGCGCGATTGACTTGAGGTGAGTCTCAGCGTGTTCAACGGCCATCGCTGACAGATGACCAAAGGTGACGACTTTGCCCGGCACGAGTTCAGGAAGTTTGACTTTGCGCCTCGCATCGGCCTTGCGCTTCTGGTAGAGGGCTAAGGCGTCACTCTTGCGTCCGGCTTTTTCCCTGTGCCTCTTTCCTTCGGCGTAGTAGTGAATCCACCAGACCCCGGACCCGGCAGGATGCTCATAAACTCCCCTTACGGCCTTGGCTTTCATCTCTCCCCCTATAGGCCGGGATTGTAGCACAGCCATCGGGAGAATAACAGCCATCAAAACAGCCATCGACAGGAGTACGGCCACCGGAAACTTTCTCTTTATTGTCTACTAAACTTATGATTATATTTGATTTATTTGGTGGGCCTGCAGGGATTCGAACCCCGAACCAAGGGATTATGAGTCCCCTGCTCTAACCGTTGAGCTACAGGCCCGGAACCTTAGATAAATGCTTGCGAATAAAAAAGATAACAGAGTCGAATCGAACGTCCATTTTGCACCATTTTGGAGGTATGTCGCCGTTTTTTAGCCCCCGTGTACCTCTGACGCGTCCGCGAAATTCCAGCCATGAACTCATCACAGCCGAGCTGGAATCACTCGGCTGAACCGCATTTCAAGCCAAACCAAAACCACTTAACCGGAAGTAAACCGGTCCACATACAACACTCAGAGGCGCCGTCTGCTCCACTCGCACACCGCGCCTCTCTATTATCGCACACTCAAAGTTACTAACTTCAAATAATGCTTCCACATAGCATCGAACAATTGCCCTCTGCAGGGATGCACGCTTTGCCGCGCTTGTCTTTTCTGTCGCCCTCCTCCGCGCACAACCAGAGAGGCGTTCTAGCCCCTCCAGAGCCTCCATACATTCTGGATGTCTTTCTCGAAGCCAAACCCATCCGGATAGAAGTTGCGCACGTTGATGAGCTCAAGCACTATCAACATGTCGGCTCCTATTTTCCTGTCCACGTTCCATAGGTCCGTTGGATCCCATCCGCCATATTCCGCAGCGTTATACCAAGCCAGCAGGAAATTCGCCACGCCGCGCGACTGGCCGGTGTCCCGCTAAGCGATTACGAACAACCGCGTCAGCGCTTCGATGGGCCTTTTCTCAGGCATCAGCTTGTCCAAGTAGTTCACGTTCTCTCCTATCGAAGTTGCATGTTGCTCACCTAGGTCTGTTGCAATCATCTTTTTCTCTAAAGGGTCACTCTCACTCATGAATCCTCCATTCAAATTGTCAGTGGTCGTTCCGGCCAGAACTGACGTTAGTCGACTCGCAATTGGCGTTGATTGTTGTCTGCCGTTATTGTGCAGATCATCTTTTGAATATGCGTGGCCGTTAGAATTATTTATCGAAGAAAGGTCTGGTTTCCGGTACGATCCGTTCCACCGCTCTCAGGAGATGCCCGGCTGCCAGGTGCGTATAGCGGAACGTCATGCGTAGTGTGCGGTGTCCCATGATCTTCTGCACCAACGCAATATGGACGCCCCGCATGACCAGACGACTGGCGGTTGTGTGACGGAATGTATACCACACAGCATCTCGAATTCCGGCTTCCTCGAGAACACTCTCAAACCACTGCGTTGATGATCCGCCCGGGAAGACGAGTGCGCTCTCGGGCGCCCTGAGCCGTTCATGCCGCTCTCTCATGAGCATGAGCGCAGCCTTCGAGCGTTTGTTAAGAAACACGTAGCGGCTGTGGCAGTTCTTCGCATTCTTGAGGAATATTAACCCTTTATCGAGATGAACTCGATCCCAAGTCAGGCCGAACTGCTCAGATTTGCGCATTCCGGTATGAATCGCGACATCGATCTCCGCCAGCCGTCCTTCCCAATCTGCTGGATAGCGCTTAGCGCGCTCAAGGATGGTCTGGCGGAATCGCTGCTCTTCGTCCTCAGAAAAAAACCTCATCCGCCGGTTTGCATCCTTGGCGCTCAAAATCAGCTTCGCAGGATTTTTCTTGACCAAGTTAGGGTTGATGCCTTCGCGATAGATCACCACCAAACTTGACTTGTGGGCGTTTTGTGTAGGAGGCCCATTCATGTTCGTCGGCTTCATCCAATAGCCAGTTTTCGAGTTCCATTGTCGTCAACGTCGCCGCGATACGGTTGCCAAATCGCAGCGACATCAGAGTTGCCATTCCGAGAAACCGCTTCTCTTTTGTCTCGTCTTTAGACCTGTAGTACGCAGCGGCAAGTTCCACAAGTTCAGAGAACTTCGGACCGCGCATAATCTCGGCGTGCGATGCGATACCCAAACGCTTGGCAGCCTGGTGATCCTCATAGGCCTTGTCAGCATCTTTGTACGAGCCGACCTCCCGAATCAATCTGCTTCCGTTCGCAAGAATCATCTTAACGCTCCACACATCAGAGCCTGGTTCCGCCTCAAAAACACCGTCATGTGCTACGTTCACTACTTTTCTCGGCATAGATTCAATCCTCATAGGGTACGAGTCAAGTTATGCCGCTCTGAAGCTTGATTGCGATCTAAACCAAGACTCAGAGCGGCGGCTATTGTTGCTGGTCGCTGGGTAAAGGCGGCAGGGGTGGACGAGGTGGAACAGGTTTTCCGGCAGCAAGCTAGTTCCAGTACCCTCTTCCCGGCACTGGAATATCCCGCTTGCGGCAGGCGTGGGCCACTGCGACGCCTGACCTACCAAGACGCCGCGCCACATGCATCACTGGCTCAGACCAGACGAGTTCGTAGAGTTCTTCACGAGGGATGCGGGTCAGCATCCTGGGTGGAAGCTCCGACTCGTTTACAGACGCCTCTACCGGGAACATCTGTCCAGACTCTGCCTCCAGCGAGCGAAACTCAGGCATAGGCATTACAGGAGAATCAGCGTCGTCTTCCAATAATGCCAGGATGTAGGACTTGTTGAGGAGGTACTCCGGAACACTGTCATCGCTGATTGTGGCTATTCCCGCCATTACCTCATTGTCGGCCGGGTGGATGTAACGTGCGGTCGACTCCCAGTCGATGTGTCCCATCAAGTCCTGCACATACTTCATCGGGACGTTGACCTGCACCAAGTGGGTAGCGAAGCTGTGGCGCAGACAGTGCCAAGTTACACCATGTATCTGGGCATATTTCAGCGTGTTTTCGAACCACCCCCGCGGGTCTTTGATCCGGAAAATTCTCCCTGTCGGCAGAATTCCGTCGCAAGTTTGTTCGACCTGAACTGCGCGCAGTATCGCAATGACATAGCTATTCAGGTACACATCTCGCGGATCCCCGTTTTTGCTCTTTGGGATGAAGAGGACGCTCCGCTTCCAGTCAATCTTTTCCCAGGTCGCACGGAATTGTTCGGATTTTCGCATCCCCGTTTGATGTGCGACTTCAAATTGTGCCAGACAATCACGGCAAAAAGCTGGGGTACGCGTGGCACTACCCGGGATTGCGATCGAGGCTCTGATACGATCCATCTCCTCCGGCGTTATATCCCGAACCTCTCTCTGTGGCTCGCGACGATAGATAATTTGAGCTGTCGGGTCAACCTCGATAATGCCGAGCCGCATGCCTTCCTTGTACGAGATACGAATTGCAGTGCGATAATTACGCTTAGTCTTTGCGCTCCATTTTTTGTCGGACCAATCGCGGTTTTCAGCTTTGTTATTAAGCCAGTTCTCAAGTTCGGTCTTGCTAATAGTTTCGGCAATCCGATCACCAAAGTCGTTGCAGAGAAAACTGAGTATTGATACCATCTTGCTTGGACTGGCGTGGTTTTGGTTTGCATAGACGATTCCAAGATTTGCGATTTCGCGGAAGGTCGGCTTCGGCTTTTCCGGTGCCAGCACCTTACTGCGACGCCGGGTACCTGTCTGGTTTGTGAAGCTGTTGAAAGAGAATGTCTCACACTTCGGTCCGCAGACGGAAGTCATATTGCGCCGGTGACAATCGTTCCAGCGATCGAAGCGTTGACGCTTCATCGGTGCGCGTCGAATGATGTCATCAATCATCTGAAAGCGTCGTTTTCTGATCAATTGCCGGTATAGAGAAGCTTGATATCATGTGCGCCGGAGGCGCGGTCATCGGTCGCTCATCGTCAGTACGGCCGGAAGGTGTAAGGTGTTTCCGGGAGAAGGCAACCTCCGAGTTGTTTTTACCTTGGCATGAACCGCTGCCGTTGTCAAAGACCGTCTGCCGTTACGAATCGCGGGTCACGGGGAAGTTGTACTCCGACTTCGGTTTTGTCATCATTCTGGCTGCCGCGCGATGTTCTGGATCTGCACGTGCTGCGATCGCGGTCAGCGCTACTGCAGCAGGGAGTGCCGCGGTCATGAGCGTCGTCGGCAGCATCGGGCAGCCAATCGTCGGCATCAGCAGAGCGTCGAGGGCCGGCTGGACCATCGTGACCGCCAGCGTGTTATCGTTGCCGGCATTTTCGATGCTGCGTGACGGATCAAGGTTCCCAATCGACTCTATCTGGTCCACCATCGGAGGGTGGAAAAGCGATCACGTGGCCGGCGGTCGCGCCGCTGCGTGTTCGGCCCCGTGAGCGGCGAGGTTTTTGGCTGCGCTGCGTAGTTTGCGGGCGCACTGGCCAGCTGATCGATCCTTTTCCGCGCATATCGATTCGCAGATGAGGGAGAGATGATCGATCCGGAGGTGCGGGTACAGATCCGCCGTTACTTTTATGCCGAACACTGGAAGGTGGGCACGATTGCTCAGGCGCTCGGTGTTCATCCCGATACGGTAAAGCGCGCTATCGAGGTGGAGCGATTTCATTGCGCCGAGCGGCTGCGTGCCACCATGTTGGATGCTTATCTTCCCCTGGTACGCCAAACGCTGGAAGCACATCCGCGCCTGTGCGCCACGCGGCTGGATCAGATGTTGCGGTATCGCGGCTATCGAGAAAGTATCCAGCAGTTGCGGCGCGTGGTGGCGAGGTTGCGTCCGCGCCCGCAGGAGGCATTTTTGCGCCTTCATGTCTTCGCCGGCGAACAGGCGCAAGTTGACTGGGCGTCGTTTGGCACGGTCATGATGGGCCGCGCCCGGCGCGCTCTGAGTTGTTTCGTGATGACCTTGTCCTGGTCGCGGGCGCTGTATCTGGAGTTCTTCTTCGACCAGACGATGGAGAACTTTTTGCGCGGCCACGTGAACGCCTTCGCGTCGTTCCACGGTTCTGCCCGAATCCTGCTGTACGACAATCTGAAATCGGCCGTGTTGGAGCGCCGCGGCAGTCTGATCCATTTCAACCCGCGGCTGCTGGAGCTGGCCGGTCACTACCACTTCGAGCCCAAGCCTTGCCAGGTGCGGGCCGGTAATCAAAAAGAGCGCGTGGAACGGGCGATACGTTTCGTGCGCGACTCGTTTTGGGCGGCGCGCACGTTCACCACGCTTCCACCCCAGCAAACAAAGACCGTTTGCTGGGGACCCCGGTTTGGAGGAGTGCAACCGCCAGCCGCTGACGTGGCGCGACGATGTGGCGCACCAGAGACCATGGCCTGACGATCGGGATCGCACGGTTGCCGAGGCCTTCGCCGAAGAGTGCCCGCGCCTTTTGCCGCTGCCTGCACACGAGTTCTCGACCGATCGCGTGGCGGCGGTGCGCTCGGCCAAGACCATCTACGTGCGATTCGACGGCAACGACTACTCGATCCCGCCCGAGGCGGTGGGCCGCGAGTTGATGCTTGCCGCATCCGACACCGAGGTGCGCATCCTCGATGGTGTGCGCCAGATCGCCCGTCATCGCCGTAGCTATGACCGCCAGCAGATGTTCTCAATCCGGCGCACCAGCAGGCTCTGTTACGCACTAAGCGCAAGGCGATCGAATCCACGCGCTCTGGCCGTCTGGAGCTGGTTGTTCCCGAGAGTGCGGAGTTACTGGAGCGGGCCTTCGCCGGCGGCGAATCGGCTCCGCATCAGATCGCGCATCTGCTTCAGCTGCTTGATCGCTACGGTGCCCGCGCCATGCGCGGCGCTGTTCGCGAAGCTCTTGAACGCAACACGCCGCGCGCCGCCTCGGTCGAGTTCCTGCTGCCCCAGTCCAATCGCACCGCACCGTTGCCGCTCGACCTCAGACGCCATCCGCAAGCTGAGAGCGTCGAAGTCCGCCCTCACGATCTGGAGACCTACGATGAACTCGCTCAACGACACGACGACGACCCCGAACCCGAATCCTAACCTGCGCGACCAGTTGGAGCGGATCGGCCTCACCGCTGTGGCCGCGCAACTGGATGACTTGCTGGCTTACGCGTCGAAACAGCGTTGGTCGCCGCGCCAGTTGCTCGAACAACTGGCGCAGATCGAAGTGGCCGAGCGTGCGCACCGCAGCCTTGAACGCCGCTTGCGTGCTGCCGAGATCAAGAAGTTCAAGCCCATGGCCGACTTCGAGTGGTCCTGGCCAACGCGTATCGAACGCGATGTCATCGAGCGTGCGATGACACTCGACTTCCTCGCCGAGGCCCGCAATCTCGTGCTCGTTGGAGCAAACGGCCTGGGCAAGACCATGATCGCGCAGAACATCTGCCACGCCGCAGTGCTGGCCGGCCACTCCGTCCTGTTCCGCACCGCCTCCAAGCTACTCACCGAACTGCACCACCAGACTCCGGAAGGTCGTCTGCGCAAGCTGCGCTCCTACGCCAACGTAGGACTACTGTGTATCGATGAGGCCGGGTACTCGTGTACTATCGGCCGGGCGCATTTGGGTCCCCGAGCCAACGATTGTGGAGTTGCCCGCGCTTTTGACGGCCGATCCGAAGCTTGCTAAGATAGCCGCCTCTCGGTGGGTACCAAAGCCGAAAAGAAGTCTGTGGCCCCAATTTTAAGCTGCCCTGCCCATTACTAAACCTCAAAAATCCTGCGCGAGGCGAACGGATAGAGAATGTACTATTACGTCGCCGCATGAATCTTGAAGAGACTACTTCCCTTCCCGGTCTTCCCCCATCTTTTGTCGGGAGATCCTCCGGTCCCCTGGGGGCTCACATCACTCAACAACAAAGATAGAGGAATGGCTACGTCGTGAAGAGAGTTAATTATGCGCAAACCTTCATCCCTCACCCTTTGGTTCACAACTACCGCCAAGATGAAGAACCTGGGTCCAGGCAGCACCGGATAAGGCCGCCCAGCAGCGCCGACTGGCGATCTGGCTGACCCATACGGCTGTCAGGCTTCGAAGATTTAGCGCGTTCTCACTGATCACTTGGGAGGCGTCGATGCGAGTTCTCCTGCCTCTGCCATGGGCAGACGGACAGTGGCACGTGTGCCGGGGCCGTCCTCGCGGTTGACTAGACTGATCTCACCCCCATGCGCGCGGGCGATCTGCTGGGCCAAGGGCAAACCTACGCCGCTGCCGGTGGGCTTGGTGGTGTAGAAAGGGACAAAAAGATTCTCGGCGTTGGCGATTCCCAGTCCGCTATCTTCGATGATGATCGATACCGAAGAGTCCGTAGTACGCCAGCTTGCGCGAACCGGCCGCGAATCGTTGGCAAGCGATGCATCGACGGCGTTGGCAAGCAGATTGATGAGCATCTGCTCCAAATGGTCGGGATCGGCTTGAAGCGTAACCGGCGGCCCGGAATCGATTTGAATATCGAGACGCTGTTCGAGGAGAGCGACCCTCTCAAGGAGCGCGCCCAGCGGGACAGGTCTTAGTAGCGGAGGGGGCAACTGGGCGAGTTGCCGATATGACTGCACAAAGCGATGGAGCGCATCAGCACGGCCCTCGATTACGCCCAGGCCCCGTCGAAAATCGTGGATAACACCTTCGTCGCCATTGATACTCTGAGCCCGCGCCAGCAGGCTGCCCGCTATTGATTTGATGGGCGCCAGCGAGTTTGAAAGCTCGTGGCCGAGAACGCGGATGAGGCGCTCCCAAGACCGCTGCTCTTCTTCCTGGAGGGAGAGACTCACGTCAGAGAGAAGCAACAGAATGTGCGGTGCGCCCTCTTGGCGAAAGGCCGCTTTCCGAAGCAGCCAGCGCGAGGGCCGATTGCCGAAAGAGTGAATCGTCTGGTCGGCCGCGGCCAGCAGACCGTCGAGTCCCAGTTCGCGCGCATTGCTACCGATTGAACGCGCATGAGTAGAGCCGAGCAATTCCAGTGCGGCGTTGTTTGCCAGTTGCAATCGGTCATTGCTGTCAAAAGCAAAGAGCGGGGCACTCATCACCTCGAGAATGCGAGTGAGCAGCGCGGTAGCCTCAAGCGAGCGGACCCTGAGGCTTTGGAGCAGATCGGCAAGTTTGTTCACTTCGGCTGCCAGTTCACCTAGCGCATCTTGCGAACCCGCGCCGCGCACGCGAAAGGAGTAGTCTCCCTCGCGGAGCGACGCAACAACGTTGGAGAGCGTCTGGAGCGGGCGGACAATCACATCGACAAGCGTGGCGGCCAAGAGTGCGAGACATAGCAAGAGACAGCACATCAACAAAAGCGCCGTCGCGGGCGAGGCCTGCTGCGAATGAAGTAGCAGGCCTGCGAAGAGCAACCCAGGTAGCGAAAGCAAAAGGCAGTAGAGCCAGACCCGACGAAGCGCCGAGTGGCTTGCAGGGCGCACAGGTCTGTCAAAGGCCATACTTCTCGATACGGCGATAGAGCGCAGCGCGGCTCAATCCGAGCGATTCAGCGGCCTGCGAGATGTTGCCATCAAAACGGCGCATCATTTTTCGGATGAGCAGCGCTTCAACCTCATCGATGCTCATGTCGTCAAAGGACGGAACCGAGGAGCGCGCGGCGACGATCGCCAGGTTAGCCGGCTCAATCTCCTGTTCGCGACAGAGAAGAACGGCGCGTTCGACGGTGTGTTCGAGTTCTCGGACATTGCCCGGCCAAGCGTACTGCATCATCTGTTGCATGGCCGCCGGGGAGAAGCCGTTGACCTGCTTGCGGTAGCGGCTTCGGTTGCGGGAGAGAAAGTGCTGGGCAAGGAGCGGGATGTCTTCCCGGCGATCGCGCAGAGCGGGAAGATGAATCTCAACGGTGTTGAGACGGAAGAGAAGGTCTTCACGGAAGTTGCCAGCTTTCGCTTCTTCGTGCAGGTCGGCGTTAGTGGCCGAGATCAGGCGTACATCGACGCGCCTGGTCTGCGAGGAGCCTACGCGCTCCAGTTCGCCGGTTTCAAGCACACGGAGAAGCTTGGCTTGCTGGCGCAGCGGCACGGTAGCGATTTCATCGAGAAAGAGCGTGCCGCCGTTGGCCAACTCAAAGCGGCCGACGCGGTCGGTGCGCGCGTCGGTGAACGCGCCTTTGACATGGCCGAAGATCTCGCTCTCGAATGTACCCTCGGGCAAGCCCCCCGCATTGACGGCAACCAAGGCCAAGTGACAACGGGGCGATGCCGAGTGGAGCAGCTTGACAACAATTTCCTTGCCAGTGCCGTGCTCGCCAGTGATGAGCACGTTAGCATCCGAAGGGCCGATCTGCGCAATAAGTTCGAGCACCGGCTGCATGGCAGGCGCGCCAGCAACGAACTCGGGCATGCCCTCGGCACGAAGCAAGCGGTTTTCCGATTCAAGCTGACGGGCGCGACGCAAAGCTTGGCGCAGCTCGGCATGTACGCGGATTAGTGAGACGAGGCGCTCGTTCTCCCAGGGCTTCTGAATGAAATCACGCGCTCCGCGCTTGATGCACTGGACTGCAAGATCGACGTTGCCCCACGCTGTCATCACGATCACCGGGAGATGCGCGTCGAAGTCGCGGATGCGCGCCAGCAGGTCAAGGCCTTCCTGGCCGGAGGTGGTGTCACGCGTGTAGTTGAGGTCGATAAGCAGCACATCATACTCACGCTCATTGAGCTCTTCGAGGAGCAACCGGGGCGAGCGGACGCAGTCCACGTCGATGCCCTGCGGAGCCAGCAACAGCTCGACGGCCTCAAGTATGTGCGGTTGATCGTCGGCAACCAGCACACGAATTTGCCCTTGCCTACTTAAGATGCTCTGTCTCCACAATACCGTTTCTTTCATCGGCTATCGATATCCCATATTCTTCAAGGACAGTACCTGTGGCGCGCCGCAACTCGACGCGCGCTTTCTCGTAGGCAGTATCGGCTCCCACCAGCGCGGACTCTGCCAAGGACAGGTCGTGCTCAGCGGCAAGCGTCTGCTGATTCGATCCCGCTCCGAGTTTTTGTTCCTTCATCATGATATCCAGCGTGCGTTGCGCCAGATCTTGGGCTTTGCGAGCTGCGTCGACACGGCTGGCTCCCTGCTCAAGTGCATAGCGCGCGTTGCGCACCTCGATGCGGATGCGCTTCCTCAATTCTTCGAGATAAACCTGCGACTGGCGGTACTCGATTTCGGTGCGGTACTGGTCGGCCTTGGCAATGCGATTGCGCAGCTGAATATTCAGCTCAAAGCCCACCTGGTACTCAGGCGAAGAGTAGTTCAATGCATTCTCTACTGCCCCACCAAAGCCTCTAGGGATATTGATGGCGGAACCAGTATCGTTGGTCGCCGGATTGATTCTACCGGCGTATCCTGCGCCCGCATATAAACCGTACACGGAGAGCGACGGCAGTAGTGCATTGCGCGCGGTTTTGCGGCTGAGGTCGCTGTTTTGTAACTCTAAGCTCGACTCCTGTAACTCGGTGCGGTTTTTCAAGGCATCTGCAATCATATCCTGAATAGGTTCAAATACAGTGTGAACATCGCTGCCGACGTAGTCCACCGGGACTACCGGCATCTCCTCCAAAAGAGGGTCATCAAGCGAGCGGGTGATGGCGTTCTTCATGTAAAGCTCTTGTAACTCAAGATTAGTGCGAGAGACGGTCAAATCTTGCTCACGATTGGCCAACTCAGCCTCTGCTTTCAGCACCTCCATCTCGGGAATTGCCTGCAACTCAAGCTGTTTGCGGCTAACCTCCAAGGTTTGGCGGGCAAACTCCACGGAGCGCTCTTCTACCTGTTCGTTATCATATGCGCTCGCCAGATTCCAGTAGAGGTCGCAGATTTGAGTCACCGTCGCGATAATCTGGGCGCGAAATGCAATTTCGGAAACCTTCTGGTTGGTTCGAGCAATGCGCAGAAACCGCAAGTTTGTCCCCAGTCCGAAGCCGGCCAGTAACTGTTGTTGCGCATAGAACTCAACAAAGGAGTTAAGCTGTGGATTCAGGATATTGTTGGGGCTGTTGGTGGTCTGACGGTTACTATTCCAAACTGCCTCGATACTACCTCCAGTGGGAAAGGCCTGCGCATATGAAAGATTGCCAAGAATGGTGTTGTCGTGAATAACCGGCACACCATAGAGCGTTTGGTTGGGCAATAGTTGTGTGGTGTGATCCACTGAGGCTGTCACAGAGAAGGAAGGGTCGTAGTTGGAAACCGAGGTACCCGCGCCCAAGGTGGATGAGACTAGTCCCGCAGCCCCAGCGCCCGCGCCCCCCGCGCCGCTCGAGGTCCCACCGGCTCCAGCGCCATATCCGCCACCAAAAACGCTTGCGCCTGCACCTCCAGGAGTCCCGGAGACCACGCCTGTATTGACGCCACGCACCGATCCACCCGCCCTCGTGCGCAGGATGTCCATTTGCGCGATGGGCAGGTTATAGCGCGCGATCACTATGTCGAGGTTGTCTTCGAGCGCCAGATCGATGGCGTCGCGCAACGATAAATAGAGCTTGCCATCCCGCATCAGGGTATCAAGACGCGCACAGTTCGCGATGCTGAGAGGCGCCAAAGTCTTGCCGCGATACGCTTCGAAGGGATTGCGCGAGGACCGCAGCATTTGCTCGAAAGGAACCTGGAAGGCAGCCTCAGACGATGTGGGTTCTATGGCATGAGCCATGTTGACCTGTAAAAAAAGAATTATAGCGACAGCCTGAATACGCTTGCAATTGTCCATATTAATTATCAGAGATGAGCAATAGCTGCGCCAGAGGGATGCATCCTGTTTATATTGATTACAGGTAGCTTAGACATGGTGATGGACCGGTAGAGCAAGCGTCGAGTGTCCGTTTTCGGCGCGTCGTGTCCGATTACGGACAGGGTATACGGGCTCTTATATGGGCGAGCCTACTGTGAGAACGGCACACGGTTTGCCAACATCTGTGCCCTTCTCCCAGACCATGCTTGCTGAGGATATACCCAAGCAAACCACGTCGCGCACGGAACACTTGCTTGGGGGCCATCCTCAACCCCGAACTTCGCTATGTTCCTGTGCGGACGTCTGCCTGCAATCTTAGAGCAAAACTCCCACCTATACCCACGCCCGAGTCTTCTGAACTGGCTCTCTGTTCAATGGGATTCGTGGATTATGGCCGCCGCAGGGGTTGGTATGGAGGCAACTTCGGCTCCGTTGCCATCACCCGCCCCGGCACGCACAGCCAAGGTGGTGTTTGATTCTATAGCGAGAATTGACGAAAATACAAAGACTATGGTAACCTTCCGTTTAATCGCCAAAGGTTACTACAGGTGCAGCGTGCGAGGGATTCGCTGTTACGAACGAGGACCGTCTAAGTAATCGAATGGTATTGCCTTCTATGTATCGCGGTAAGTCATTTCATTATGTCCGGGCGGGCTAGGCTGCAGGAGTAGTAGATCTTGAGCCAATTCAAGGAGTGTTTTGACAGCTGTGGAGCTTGTTGAAAATGAAAAATCTGTCGCATGGACGCTCCAGTCATTCGGAACTTGTGGTCGTATGTATGTTTGTATCTTATTGGGGTCTGGTGTTTTCCCGTTTCTTGAACATAATGAGTTTGGAATTGATTTTTGGCATTTGCGGATGCGCGGTTGCCATGGTCGCTTTAGGATATGGTTGTTGGGCATTACCGCAACGCATAATGTTCTCAATTGTTGATGCCAATGTTGCTCTTATCTGGGCTGCGGAACTGACTTCATACGCGATATCCACTTATAGACGTAACAGTTTTAACGCCATTTCCGATTTGGCGGTTTTAACCACTGTTTACGCCTTATTCCGCCTTCTGGTGGCCTGTCGCCCTGGTCTAAGGCAGAGCATATTCGTTTTCGCGATCCTCGGCGCGGCGCTTGCGTTCGCGCAGGCTAGACTCGCGACCCAATGGTTCAACAGTGCATTTGGGGCGGGTTTCACTGATATGAGTGCGTTAAAAGCACTATGTCCGATTCTGATTACACCCCTTCCAAACGACTGGGCTACCACTTTACTCCTCTTTATTCCATTCACGCTTCTGATGAGCATTGCATCAACCGGACCCAAGCTCAAATCGACTCAATGGATAATTTCTGCGGGTTGCACTTCGGCACTACTTTCCTCTCTTTTTCTCGCTTTATCTCGCGGAGCATTTGTAGGACTGATTGTGTTTTGCGTGGTCTTTTTAATCATGGCGATTATTTTCCGCGTGGATATTAGAAAGGTATTACTTGGTTTTGCTGTTTCTTTTGCCGTTGCAATCATCGTAGTTTGCATCGTTGTCCCACCGATCAGGGGCGAGATCCAACAAATAGCCACAGGGAGGCAAACCACCTCTCAAGCCAGAAGCACAGAAGGTCGTTTTGCTAACTGGGAGTCCGCATGGACTATGGCGCGGACTCACCCTGTTGCCGGTGTAGGACAGGACAACTTTGCGATTCAACTTGTCCCATATGTTGGCAAAAACCCCGAAAGAAGTTTTGGGGGGCAGACATTCAATACCCCACTGCAGCTTTTCGCCGAGCAAGGACTTGTTGGTGTTGTTTCATTTTTTCTGCTGCTATTCATCCTACTACGATCTGAATATCAGATACTCTCGAAGTCTCAAGATAATACTGAACGTTGCGCCTCTCTTATTCTCATATCTGCTATAGCGGCTGTGGTTGTGCGTGAATTTACATACTCATCATTACTATCGAGTCCTCAGGCCTCATTGCTTATGTGGGTAATCATGGCAATTATCGCGACCAGAGATGTGACTGCCCGGAGAACGATCACCGAATTCAAACAACCTTCTCCAGTAAGCCGAATCGCCAGACATGCAATTGGCTTGACTTTTCTGGCTGTGCTGGCTGGGGCGGTTGTGATCCTTCATATGGCTCTTGACTACGCCGAAGCTTCCAGTAATGCGAGCGATGCAGCCAGATACATGGCGCAACAAGAAAAGGAAAAAGCATTGAGCGCGATTGATTTGGCGATTAAGAGTGATCCGGGGAACGCCTACTATGATTCGATCCAAGGCCTCGAGCAGGGCCGACTCGGCCTACCTATGGTTCGGAATACCGCAATTAGCCATGCCAATATAGCCGAGACTGGTGAAAGCCCGCATTTATTAGGTGCATCCATCGCTTCTTATCGTAAGGCGATGGATGCCATTCCTCAGGACGATAATTACGCCAACAACCTGGGATGGCTTTACTACTATTCAGGTGATGAACGAAGCGCAGAAAACTATATAAAAAGAGCGATTGAGATTAATTCTGGAGAGTATACGTATCACATCGGTCTTGCATTTCTAATGGAGGCTCATCAGCGAACAAGTGCTGCCAATAATGAATACTCTACAGCCATCAAACTGAACCCGGCATTCATCGACTCACCCATGTTTCGTTCACTGAAGCAGGCGCAGCCCAGCCGCTTTGATAAAGTAATTGCCGAAAGCGTATCCATGCTTAAAAGCGAGATAATGCGAACGAACAGTCCGATTGTAATAGCCCGCCTTGGGGCATTGTTGTTGAAATGCGGGAACAGTCGCGATGCCATTCCATATCTGCAAAAGGCAGTGACCAGTCTGCCTAGCCTCTCTTTGGCCTGGGAGAACTTGGGCAACGCTCTTCGAGATACGGGTAGCTACCAAGATGCAGATGCGGCATTGAGAAAGTCGGTATTTCTCGAATCGGAGCGCGGCGGCACAACTATTTGGATGAATATGATGGGCGTTTCACGCAATCAGAATCATAGCAACGCGACGGGACATGCGGAACGAGTCTATCAAATCTATAAGACATACCCGAACATTGGAGACGACCTTCTTCCGCCAGGTCTTCTCGATATGTGCACGCCTCCTCGAAGATAAGTCAAACTAAGTCAAGCTGGCTCAACTGGGTACCCCACATCCGGAGAAACAACAATGCAGATCGTAATACAGAGGAAGGTCAAGGATGCCATGCTCGAGAAGATCACTTTGACGACAAAACCTATATGCGAAACTCTTACTAGCATTTCTTTTGCAGTGAAGCGAAGTTTGAATCCGGGTGAAGCAATTGTGCATCAAGGCAGACGAGTGTATGAGGTCCACTTTCTGGTGAGTGGCTTTGTCAAGCTGCAGCACACGACGGCCGACGGCGTTAATGCTATTACAGAGATTATCGCGCCTGGACACGCCGTTAACATTGAAGCAACTCTGCTGGATTGTGAATCCGATTACTCTGCAATTAGCATGACGACTTGCTCTATTCAGAGCGTTCCACGCGAGAAGTTTTGCATGCACTGTTCCACGGACCGAAATCTATTCTGTAGCTTGCATAGACATTATGCGCAGCATACTATGCAGTTTCGTAATCGGCATCTTGCTGCGCTATCAGGATCTTACGCCAAGCAGTTCCTCTCACACCTCGCGCCTCTTTTTTGTGATAAGGAGATTCTTTCAGGTACACACCCCATACCGTTACAGCAGCGCGAAATTGCGAGCATTCTGTCTGTGACTCCAGAGCATTTTAGTACGATACTTGACAGACTAGAGAAAGAGGGCATGATTGTTCGATGGAAGCGCAGTGTATACTTGGGCCCGGCAGCAACGAAGATGCTGATTCAAGACACGGCATAACGTTCGCGGGTGTGTCTACTGAGCACCTTCAGGCATTTCGTAATGCGCGAATAATAGCTAAAACTCCGTTCGTCAAGAAGCTCAGGCCGCTATATGTGCAGAGAAGAAGAAACGCAAGTTGGAACACTTGTTTACATAGGATTGCATCGATATGTCTGGCTTCGATCTGGAGAATCATTAAGGGGAGGTCGTGAATAAGTGATTTCACACAATAGGGGATCAGCATGCGCATGATGCGTTCAGCGAAAAACGCCATCGCCGCAGCGTAGAGCACGGAGTAACCAAAAACAGTGTATCGGATCGAGTTAGGCATCTCGCGCAGTTCGCGGTGGGTTTGCGGGTCTTTATCGAAAAGAATAACTCGACGCCACAGTGCCGCGCTGATGCGGTGCAAGCTTGAAATGCCGAGAAGATCGGTTAATATCCAGTACCCATCGAACTTGAAGAATGGATTCAGGTTGAAGAGTATCGTACTCCAGATACTAATTACGACCCACAAAGAGACGGGCGATGGAAACCTAAGCGCAAGAATACAGAATATAGAGGCAAAAAGGCAGTGGAAGTATATGCCGGCGCCATCCACAATGGCGCGTTGCATTCGAGGCAACTTCCACGCATCGGTAACATTGCAATACATAACCGGATAGATGAGATAAACGCCAATGCCGATCGGCCCGTGCTTTGCTCCGAATCGTTCACACGCGGAGGCATGGCCGAGTTCGTGCCACAGCACGCTCGCATAAACAAGGCCAAGTATCATCCACCAGTCTTGCACGCTCGTCGTCATGTGGTTTGCACCGCGCCAAAGGTAAGCGAGAAAAGTGACGTGCGTGACTAACGTGAACAGGATTCCGAGTTGAATTCCTATCGGGTTAAGCAGAACTGCCAGCGCCTTTGTCACTGGCCGCAGCACTGAGCGAGTGAGCAGATCGCGATGCAATGTAAGAAACTCGTATCCGCTGCCGGCCCCAGCCTTCTTGGGTGCGGCTTCATCCTCGATGGCTTTTTCGGCACCGCAGAGATTTACCAGTCCCCTCCGAATCAACTGTTCTTCTACGATAGGCAAGGTGATCGGCGCTCCGCTGAATTGCCAGCGATTGCGCTCGGCCGTCGCGAGTAGATCGGTGAGAGATCGAGGCTCTCGTAAATACTCTAGGAGGCAACGAGCTGTGTTGTCGATTTCAAATCGCTTGTTATCTGTGGTAATTGCCTGAAAGCGTGTTTGCGACTGCATCGTATCTAGAGGCAAGATTCGAGCAGAACAGATCACAGTTCGAAATAGGGCTGAATGTGAAGTCTCATCGAGATCACACTCATTCTCAGAGATTTGCAGCATACTCTTGTGCCTCATCTTTCTTTTCCTAAGTGGAAATCCTTATTCCTCTGTCCGCAAGGGGTACTGATCCTAACACGATCGTTTGTGTGCCCAAACCGCGTGGCACGGCCAGTCGGGAATTGGGAGTCACTCTGAGCATGAGAATCCGTGGTCATGGTACCAAGACAAGTATAAAGCGCCCTTAAGATGCGAGGCCGGCACAGCAGTAGGCCGACCCCGTCTCAAAACCGTTGTAATCATCGTAATGATGGCAAAGTAGCAGATTCAGTTATTCCCACAGACTAAGTCTCAGATCGCATATATTTGCACCAGTCTCGCGCGTCATCCATTTGCTCTTTTCTGGCAAGGGTATGAAAGCGTAAACCTCACTCGATGCACGAAGTCATGCGGTCAGAGACCTGACAGTATTTATTCGCAGCTGTCGCCAGTAACGCAGAAATCACCGGCACCGGTGCAACCAGTTCCACCCGCGCAAACGGTTCCAATAGCGCAGGAATGGCCATTAACACAACCATAACCAACAGCCGGCCTCAGAATCGAGAATTCCAGTCTGTCGTCCAACTCAACGATCAGGATTTCACCCGCTGAGCATATCAGAGAATCATTCTTGTTCATTTTTGTTTGCCTTTCTCGAGGTAACGTGAACCGTTAACTCTGGTGAGTGAGCTGACCACTGGCTAGTAGCCGGTGGCTTCAGGGTTACCGCTGGAAGCCAAACTGTTTGGCCTCCGCCGATGGAGTTTCGTCGGATATCTGCAGTCGTTCGTTCGCACCGAGGTTCTCTCTCCGAAATGCAGAGAGACGGTTTGCCGGCGGAAAGAATAACTCATCGCCCGAAAGACGAAGGATCTACCGATCTCAGATCAAGAAGCCTAGGACTGTGTTATCACGCTCCGGCGCAACTCCAACCACCTATGCAGAGATTTCCCGAGCCCTGGCAGCCACCTCCGGATACGCAAAAGCCGCCTGCCGACATCGGATGAATAGTCGAAAACTCAAGCCTGTCATCTAATTCGACGATCAGTATCTCGTTTTCGGGATACAACAACGCGTTGTCGTTGATCATGCCAATCATCTCCTCTCAAAACTTAAAACTGACATTCATGGTTGCGGAAGTCGGAATCTGATTGCTTTGAAATTATCAACCACAACCCAATCCTGACCAACTGCAACCATTGCCTGATCCGCTGCACCCAACGCCAGAACCTGGGCAATTGCTCCCGCTGCCAGAACAACCAACGCCGGGTCCGAGGCAATTGTTTCCTGCCATCGGATGAATTGCTGAGAATTCAAGCCGGTCATCCAGCTCGACGATCAGAACCTCATTCGTTAAACTTCTTAGAAGATCATCCCTGTCCATACTTGTCCTCCTTTCTCGAGTGACATGAGCCGATAACTCGGAGCGCGAGTCATGGTCACAGAAACCCGGGTTTTGTTTCCCTTAGTTTCCACCACACCCCATGCCAGCAGCAGGGCAACCGCTTCCTGATCCAGCGCACGAAACGCCAGCGCCGAGGCAGCCGTTTCCACTGTTAGGACAGCCAAGGCCAGGCATGCAATTGTTCCCACCCATAGGGTGAATTGTTGAGAATTCAAGCCTTTCGTCCAATTCGACGATCAGGATTGTATTCTCTTCGGGTGCTAGAACATTGTCATTGTTCATACTGGTTCTCCTTTCCCCAAGTAATTGGATTGGTTGAATGTTAAAGGGTTTGTGCCACCGTGTTGTACCGCATTGGCACAATCGGTTGTGCGCAGAATCATTTCAAAACTCGCGACTATCATTTCGCGCATAAATAGAGGAACCTCAGACGGTCGTAGGCAACTCCTCGTTTGTGAGCCGGAGAGAAATTGGTTGCGTTGTGTTGGAGACTCTACCTGATTCCAGTTCGTTAACCGCTTGGGCGTTCTCTATTCGTACTGCCGGCCCCGTTTCTTCAACGCGATATTGATTCGCCGACGGTGATCGTTGCTCCCAAAGGGAGTTGAGCGTAGCGACGATGTTGGTTTTTTCATCAGGGCATGGCCGCGATCCACCGAAACGCGCATTAGGACAGCGATTTCCTTGGCATACAGGCAAGTAGAAGCACTTTTTACACACCTCATCATCATCGAAAACGGGCGTGACCCAGCGGTCGAACTTTTCAGGATCAATATCAGTTGTTCCGTCCAGATTTAGATGCCCGAGGACGTTGTAATCCTTTTGATCCAAGGGGAGGGTGCATTTCATAATCTTTCCGTCGGCACCGATTAACAGGGCGAACGGACGGGCAGCCCTACAGACAGTTGCGCCCGTTGGTCCCTGCATTCGAGGTAGACGAGCTAGTTGTTTCAGTCCCATCGTGTCGGCGGCCTTCAAGAGATCCATTCTGCTGGAATACTCCGTGCTGCCGCATACATTGAGTTGATCGTCATTGGCGCCGCCCCATTGGTTTACTGGATGAAACATAAGCTGGAAGCGGGGATCGTTGCCGAAGTCCAGCTTCAACATATCGAGGAAGCCCGGTACGCGAGACAGGTTGTCTTTGTCGAAGTTGACGCGAATTAGAATGGTAAACTGATCAGAAAGATGGCGCGCTGCTTTGAGGTTGTCATAGATGGTCTGGAACGACGCACCTCCTCCTTTCAGACCCCGCTTGCAGTCGTGGTCGGTCGGGCTGCCATCGAGAGAAATCTGAAAGAAGCTAACACCGTAGCCGAGTAGTTCTGCAAGGACCTCCTGAGTTAAAAGGAAACCATTGGTCGTCATACTGGAGCTAAAATTCACATGATTTTCTCGCGCGAGGTCCTGGAGACGAGGTGATATGTCGCGAATGGCGTCCAATCCGAGCAATGGCTCGCCCCCGAACCAGCTGATTTCAAGACGGCGCAGTTCCTTAATTCGACGCTCAGCCATGGCCACTATCGCCTGACGCACCCACGGCTCCATGGTGCCACGAGCATAGGATTCATAACAGTAGACACATCGGAAATTGCATTCTTCCGAAGCAAGTAAAACCAAGCTCATCCAGTCTGAGCGGTAATGCTGAAAACCGTACAATGCGCGGAATTTATTGAGTTCATTGGCTGTGTCGGGGACTAGAAACCCGCGATCTAGCATATACTTGGCAATGCCGGTTTGCTCGACGCTGGTTCCCTCTTTGTGAAGCAACGCTTCGGCTTTCTCGCGAGCGTGAGGCGGCAAACCGGAAAAAGCACCCGAAAAGCTGTTGTAAAGGAGCAAGGTTCCGTCTTTGGCAACAGTTCGGGCATTGAACTGCGAAGGACGAATCCGAATCGCAGGTAAAGAGCTAGCAATTGAGACAAGCTGAGGGTCAGAAGAAATTGCCTCTTGGGTAGCCGCCATAGAATCCATCTGGAATCTCCTAAGACGGAACGCTATAGCACAACGGGAAGACGGCAAATAAGATTTCTTAAGTTGCAAAACGATTTATTAAGTTTTGACCGCAGTCTCCAGGTTCCGTCCAGCTGCGGCGAGGCTGGAAATGCGAGGTGCCCTACCCTCGTTGCAAGAACAGATACGCAAGAAGGTGGGCACCCCGATTAGATCCGGTCTGGGCCAGATCAATGGTGCAGGCTATTCGCTTCTTAGCGCCTGCATAGGTTCGATGGAGGCAGCGCGACTGGCAGGGATGAGCGCCGCAATCAACCCCGCAATCATTAACAGCAAAGCTAGCAGCATAAGGCTGCCCGCTTCCTTCTGTGCATCGAAGTGGATTACCATCTCGATCACTCTGCGTGCAGCCACGCTCAACAGAATGCCCACCAACGCTCCCGCGCCTAACATCCAAGCAATGTGTGCGAGCACCATGCCCAAGATGCGATTGCGCGTTGCGCCTAGAGCTACACGGATGCCGATGTCGCGCTTGGACACCTCCACCTCTTGACTGGCTAGCGCATAGATGCCGACCAAAGCCAGAACCAGGGCGAGACCGGCAAAGATGCCGAAGAGCCAAGTTAGCATACGCTCGAAGACCAAAACCTCCGATACGACCTCGGTCATAGTCCGTGGCTCATCGAATGGGACAGCTGGGTCTAGTTCGCGAATAATGGAGCGGACTGAGGAAATGACCTGCTTGGGGTCACCGGCAGTCCGCACCAGCAGCGACATGCTAGCGTACATGTCTGCCCGCTCCTTAAGATCTAGCTCGTCCATCAGATAATCGAACTCCGGAAGCGGTTCCTCTGCGATGGTTTGTCTTATGTTGCCTGTTACACCGACAATATAGGCCCACTCCTCCTGTTTGGGGCTGAAGGAGTCAATGCGCTGCACGGTGGGATCAAGGCCTCCCGGGATGAACTTGCTGACGAAAGCATCGTTCACCAACAGGGTCGGCGCAAGACTCTCGGCTCGGTCGAGAGCCGCTGAAAGCCAGCGCCCGCGATGAAGAGGAATACCCATCACATCGAAGTAGCCAGCACTAACGAAGCGTATCGTCGACCACATCTCCTGGTTGGGCGCATTGGGTGGCTGGCCGGCGATATGTATTTTTCCGTAACTGTCATGCCTCTCGATAGGTAGCATATCGATCATACCCGCTGCCTGAACCCCGGGCAGATGGCTTACTCTTTCCTCAAGGGGCCGGTAGAAGACGCCCAGTGGGTCTCGTCCCTGATAATTCGGCTTGGATAACCTTATCTTGACGGAGAGAATGTGAGAGGGGTTGAAGCCCAGATCAGTATGGCGATAGCGCGAGACAACGCGCATCAGGAGCCCGGCCACGACCAACAGCACCATCGTGAGGGCGACCTGCGTAACGACGAAACTATAGCGCAGACGATGTTGGCTTTGGTCGGCGCCCGCATTGCCGCCTGCCTTAAGCGCACGATCCGGATCAACACCTGAAAGGCGTAAAGCCGGATAAAGAGAAGCGGCAAGGCTGGCAGCGGCGGCGATAGCAATCGCAATCCCTAACATCGCCCAGTTTATCTGGATGTCCGCGCCGCGTTCAAGGGCCTTGATCAGAAAGCCGCGCATCAGACCAAGCAGGAAGGATGCCAGCAGCACCCCTCCTACAGCACCCAGAACAGCCAGCAACAGGCCTTCGGTGAGAACTTGGCGAATCAATCGCGCGCGCCCCGCGCCAATGGCCACGCGCATGGCCATCTCACGTTCGCGCTTGATGCCGCGAGCTAGCAAAAGGCCGGCCACGTTAACGCAGCCAATTGCAAGCACGGCGAGCACAGCACCCAATAATGTCCACAGCGGCCCTCGAGTCTTCTGAGCACTTACGCTTTCCGCCAAAGGTGTGAGTCGCACCGTCCGGTCGGCGTCGGTATCCGGATAGGCTCTCCCCAGATCGTCTAGAATGCGATTGAGATCGGCTTGCGCTTGCTCGATGGCCACGCCGTTTTTGAGGCGTGCCACGGTACTATTCCAATGTGACCCGCGGTTGTTCTTCCATCCTTGGTCGTTAATCTGAGGAATATAGACCACGTTGTGATCGTTCAGCGGATAACGAAAACTGACGGGCATAACACCGATAATAGTGAATATCTTTCCATCCAGCTTTGCCGTTTTGTTCAGCACACCGCGATCACCGCCGAAATATGTTTGCCAGACCTCATAACTTAGCACTACGACGTCGCTTTTGCCGTCCTGCTCCTCGCCGGGCGCATAGGATCGACCAAGCGCGGGCTGCACTCCAAAAACCTGAAAGAAGTTGTCGGTAGAGCGAACACAGTCCAGCGATACGGAACCGTTGGACGGCGTTTCCAAGGCAATCATTTTGAAGTCAGAATAGGCTGCCAGTGCGTCGAAGGAACGTGCTTGCGCGCGCTCATCCCTGTAGGAAGGCAATGAGGTTGGTTCTGTGTAACCGCCGTGACTATAGGTCGTAATGTCGACAATCTTTTCCGGTTGTGCAAAGGGTAGAGGACGCAGCATGACCGCATCGAAGACACAGAAGACCGCGGTGGCCACACCCACGCTCAAAGCCAGAGTAAGCACTACCGAAAGCGCGAAGCCGGGGGCGTGACGCAACTGCCGCCCCGCATAATGCAGATCTTGAAATATATCCCGAAAAAACATGCTACGCCTCCACTTCTTCTTCGAGCTTCTTCAGTTCAGTCTGGGAGACAATCTTGCCGTCGAAGAGGTGCACCTCGCGCTGGGCGTGTTTGGCAAAGCGCGGATCGTGCGTAACCATACAAATAGTGGAGCCTTCGCGGTGCAAATCGGCTAACAGGTGCATTACCGCCTCGCCGTTCTTCGAGTCCAGGTTTCCGGTCGGCTCGTCGGCGAGCAGAATCTTGGGCGAGCCAGCCAGAGCGCGCGCCACAGCTACACGCTGCTGCTGGCCGCCGCTGAGTTGGGCGGGATAATGCCTCATGCGGTGCGCCATGTTCACGCGCTCCAGAGCTTTCTTGACCTGTATTTTGCGCTCGGCGGAAGACATTCCCGAGCGATAAGTAAGCGGTAACTCGACATTCTCCTCGACAGTAAGATCGCCGATTAGGTTAAAGCTCTGGAAAATGAAGCCGATCTCTTGGTTGCGAATGCGGGAGCGCTCGCCATAGCTCAGGCTTTCGGCGGGATTGCCGTTGAGACGGTACTTGCCGCTGGTCGGCGTATCGAGCAGACCCATGATGGAAAGCAGGGTGGATTTGCCGCAGCCGGACGGGCCGGAGACGGCCACGTACTCGCCGCGTGAGATAGTCAGGTGAATGCCAGAGAGCGCGTGTGTTTCCACTTCGTCGGTATAGAAGATCTTGGTCAGATCTTCAATTTCAATCAGCGTGCCGTTCGATGCCATGATGTGCCGTCCTTTGTTTTGAGATTCTGATTTGTGATCTTTGATCCTTGATCCAGTTCTATTCCAGCCGAATGCGGTTCACGCCGTCCCAACGCGACATATCGGAGAGAATTACAGTATCCCCTTCCTTTAAACCTTCAATTATCTGAATGCTGTTGACCGAGGCACGGCCCACTTTGACCGATACGCGCGTGGCGCTCTTGCCGTCAGGGGCGAGCTTAAACAGGCTGAACGCGGAGTTTTCATTGCCTAGCGCGGGTCGGGCCACGTATAGTACGTTGGCCAATCGTTCGAGGTCGATGGAGCCATCCACGCTCAGATCCGGGCGTGCCCCTGAGGGTAAAGGCCCTGTGAGTTCTACGTCAACGGTCACGGTTCCGTTCTGCACGGCAGGATCGATGCGCTGAATGCGGCCGGGAATGATGCCGTTGTGCGTGTCTATGGAGGCGGGCTGGCCGATTTGAACGTCGCGCGCCTGGGTCTCGGCGATCTTGAGCGCAGCCTTCAGTTGGTCGGGCTGCACCACCTTGGCCAGCGTGATGCCGGGAGCAATGTGCTCACCCACCTGGTGGGGCAGGTCAATAAGAACACCGCTGATGCCAGCGGTGACGTGCAGGGCGGACAGTTGCTGCTGTTTAAGTTGGAAGAGGGCGCGCGCCTGATCGACCTGAGTCTGCAGCACGGCTAGTTGCGAGGCTATGACCTTCTCGTTCATTGCCAGACGATCAGCTTCGATCTGGTTGCGCGTGGTAAGCTCGTCGGCCTTGCTTTGCGAGGCCCGGTAGGTCAAGCCCGCGATGACGCCCAGATCGTAAAGCGCCTTGTCGGTCTGCGCCTGCAATTGTTGCTGATGATAATCCGACCCCACGGTAGCCGCGCCGGCTTTCTGCGTCATCAAATCGCTTTCCAAAGTAACTCGTTTGTTGTAATACTCGCTTTCGGAGGCCTTCAACGCGAGGCTGGCATTTAAGACTTCCTGCGCCAATTGTGGATTGGCCAACTCCATCACCACTGTGTTCGGCTCGACTCGGGCTCCGGGCAAGACCAGAATGTGGGATACCGTGGCTTCAGTTTCAGCGGTGATGAGGCGCAATCGGTCCTCACGGGGAACCAAAGTTCCCGTCGAGCTGCGCACCTGACGAATCATCGTCCCGCGCTTCACCGTATCTGGCCAGATGGTGGAACGGTCAACTGTGGGTGCGGCTGGTTTGAGCCTCGATACGGCCATTGCCACAACCGTCAACACCAAAAAAATGGCCACGACGACCGTCACAATACGGCGCTTCTTCTTAAGCAATAAATCTGGGCGAGCGATATCCATCGACTGCAGAAATTGCACGTGCCATGCCAATTAAGCCTAAAAGATATGAATTGAAAACAAATGACTTAGGGCGGATACATAAATACAGGGGGCTTTTTTGTGCCCGTTTTCATTTCTAACTGTCCGATTTTGAACGATCCAACGACCTATTCGCGATGCGAGCATGAGTTACTCGTTAAGAAGCATTTCACCGAAGATGGCAATCTGATGCATGCTTGGACTTCGGCGCGCAGCGTCCACTAGTGGCAACTTCGCAACCCAGGGAAAGCAATCTTCACACGACCGACTCGGTACCGGCTGTCGCGATCCCTCAAAAAGATCGGAAAGTACAGCCGCAATAGCGACTGTACCCAGTTAGTTGCTTCACTGGAGATATGCTAGCGTAGCTTGACCATTGCCTCGTTCGTTCTTTCTGCAATAGGCGGAGCAGGTAATGCATTCGTTTGTTGTAACAGCCAGGGAAATAACCGCAGCTCAGAACCGTGAGTGCCATGCAAGCCCTCCGGAAACATATTCATATCGGATTTCGGACTGACCGCCTTTAGCCGCCTGAAAAATTGCAGTAACTCTGGCCTCTGTGAAAGTTCGTCAAACTCTCCCTGAACGATCTTAACGGGAGTATTCGCCAACCTGTCGACTTGCACAATCGCCCCCTCTTTCACGCTCCACCAATGGGGGGGTGGCGTCTGGTTCAGTTTCAACATCGGACCGTACGCACCCACAGCTGCAAACACGCCTGGAAAGTGCTCTCCCAGCATGAGCGCACGCCTACCGCCCTCGCAGATTCCAAACAGATACATCCTTCGCAAATCGATTGGGTAGTGACTGGTGATGTCATTCAGGGCCTCAAACGTATCAGCCTCTCCGATGGGAGCGTCTCCCACTGTACCGCGTCCATAGATGACTGCTACGGAAACCTGCGACTGCTCTGCGGCACTTTCAAGGTCATCAAGGGCACGTGGCCAGGCGATAGGAAGCCCACTTTCCAAAAACGGACGGTCAGGCAGCAAGGCATATGGCATTTCGATAACCAACGGCATTGGACCCCTTACTCCGTGGGGCACGTAGAGTAAATAGTTTTGTGGCGCACCGTCAATCTTCGATATGTATTCCCTAAAATGCATTCCGGGAAGCGCTGTCCACTCCGCATCTTTTGCAATATGCTCCTCCTCCGCATAGTCTTTTAGAACCAGAAGCAACTTCCTTTGCCAATCGGTATCATCGGGATGAGAGTACTGTTGAGAGGTCAATATGCGATAACGTTGAACCATGGGATCACGTTGGATATAGTTCTGCTCTAGTGGATTTGTCTTTTGCTGATGCTGAATCATTGTCTGATACGCGTGATCAGGGTTACCTAAGTAAAACTCATCATGCGCAGTGTGCTGACCTATCTGCAATGCGACTGCGTAATATCCTTCACGCATACCTTTGGTGTCGACAAGACGCGTAAGTCCACGGTCGTAATCTTTCGAAAAAACTATGTCACCAAGACCATCCGTAATTGTAATACGCATTGGTAGATCTTGGCATAGACGCGGATTCCATATCTTCAGCTGCTCGCCGGTCTTGAGAAATCTATGATAAATAAAGTATCCATCCAGAGCCTCTATATACTCATTTCGCGCGCTATTCAAAGGCATAAGACTTGTTATCAATGCCCACATTCGGCCGCCGATCAGGTCTGATTGTGAGCCACTATCAGACTTGATGATCAATAGATTGTTGCCAGAATGGAGGTGAAGTGCAGGCATATTGCGATACTTGACAGCGATACCGCCCTTATCTCTCTGCGGTGCACTCAAGATGATTTGTCCATTTACCCAAACTATGATTCCCTGATTACCCGCTACGTCTAAAACTAAGTCTTTCTCATGTGATGATCTAATGCTTGCCACAGCATAAAGTATCGAATCTGAAGTATTTGGAAATAAAGGTCCCAGTGGGATTACGGCACTGTGCGCCGTATAGGTCCCGCAGACATTCTTAGCCGAGGCGCAGAAAGAGTTAATGCCAGACTCCGTTAGCAAGCCTTCCGGGTGGCCCAATTCTCCTAAAAAGTCGCGACCGAGACCGGTGGCGGTGTTCTCCGTGTTACTGGTACTTGGCGTCGCGTACTGAAAAGGTCCGATCAGTCTCCAATCGTTAACCGTAACCTCATCTTGTGGATCTGCGATACTGACAACCTCTGGATTCTTATGGCTGAGGCAGGGGGCGGAAGGCGGATCGGATCGAAGGGCCCGAAAAAGATAGGTGGTCACGGATACAATGAGCACAAGGGCAACAGACACAATCCATTTCAGCCTTATCTTCATTTCAACACCGAGCATTATTCATTCTCCTGATGCTATGAAACGTATGCATAGTCGCTTCTGCATCCTACTTGAATAACCGTAGCTATTCTATGCCGTAAGATCAGCAAAGCCCGATCTGCGCAGCTAAATTGCACGCAAATTATTAACCCAGGAAAAATAAACGATTTTGAGAAAAGATTGTTTCACGCCTCGGAGCCCTTCGTCAACTCGACTGCTTTTCAACAGTTCTAACCTATAAAAACGACAATGGTTACACCGCAGGTACTCGAAGAATCACTGGATGGCGTATCGCGGGTGTGCGCATTGCATCCTAGTGGAAAGCAGTGGCGGTTTGGTACCATCGCGATCCCGGATGTGAGCCTAGTGACGTTTTCACTGTTTTCTCATGCAGAGTGAACGGTGTGCAAACGCGTTTGGCGTCCGCACGCGGAGATGCCGCTACCGCTGGGACGAGAAACTGTCGCTATGCAATGGAAACAACGCGCGCTGGCTGTTTGTCGAAATGGTGGATCAGACTGGCAAAGAGACCCACCGCACCACCTTCGTGATTCGGGCGAGAATCAACTTAACCGGACGGCAGTGATTATCTGGTATTATTCTTAACCGAAGAGCAATGACATGTTTTTGTGCATTGAATGATTGTCTTCGCCTTCTGTTTGTGAAGCGATTGCGGCATCTTGTGTTTCAAAGTTCGGGAAGTGCTGTCTAAATCCACATCGGTGATATTCAACGCAAGATTGCCGATGTTTCTTGAGCGTGGCTCTTTTGATCACTGATGCTATGGTGCCGGTGCAGTTAAGGAGTGGCCCGACAAACCTGTTCTCGTTTCCAATGGTTTCGCCGGGTCACAGGTACAAGATTCAACCTTTCACTATCATTTTGAGTGGCCTGATGAAAGTAACTTGCGAGGACCTCTACAGACCGCTGTGGATTCGACGCTTGTCGATAATCCCCAGGGAGCATTGAGTTATGGAGAATTGTGGTAGAAAAGACCGAGATCTTCACCCCGCAATTCTCAGCAGCTCGGGTTTACATCTTCTTTATGACGCACAAAACCTGTGGTTCTTCGAGCCTCCAGCTCGGAATCTTTGTATGCGAATTGAAACTGAATTCTTTCAGAGAATTCTCAACCGCCACGAATCATCACCCCCCACACAAGGATATTCCGAATGCAAATTCAATTTTTCAGTTCCTACGATTTGTTTCTCCACAGCGCAGCTAGCGGAGTTGTCACGGCAACGAAAGCAGCCGTAGTCGCCTTTGTTCTGGCTGCAGCCCTCACATCCGTCCAAGCTCAGGAATCACTCCTAAAGAGCGAGGCAACCTCGACCGTGCTTGCCAAGCAACCTGCCAATCGGCCAGGAACCTTGCTCATCCCCGCCTCTAACCAGATCAAGGCCACCGATAAAGGCAAGCGCTCACATACGAATCTTCGCCTTATTGCGCCGTCCTCGGAATCTCCGCTCGAAGCCCCGCCCTTCAGCGGATACGCTTATGAGACGCCAGCCTCGCTGGCCTGCATCTACAAAACAGTAACTCCGGTCCCGGGCTGCAATCCAAATACGGTGACCAGGACTCCGGAAGGCGGCAGCGAGACCATTGCAATCGTCGACGCCTATGACGACCCGGGAGCCTACGGAGATCTGGCCGCTTTTTCGAGTCAGTTTGGCCTTCCGTTAAGTGCGGAAAAGTTCCAGGTCGTCTATGCGGGCGGAACGCAGCCTGATGTCGATTCGACTGGAGGTTGGGAAATCGAAGAATCGTTGGATATCGAATATGCCCACGCAATGGCACCAAATGCGATGCTATATTTGGTTGAGGCAAATTCGAACCTCAACGGGGACTTGTTTTCGGCCGTTCAGGTTGCCACCAACTTGGTCGTTTGCGGCCAGACCGAGATTGCTACAGATGGCAGCGGCACCATCGGTAAGTGTCCGTGGAGGAGCAAGGGAAGAGGCGAAGTTTCAATGAGCTGGGGCGGTGACGAATTCAGTAATGAAGCCGCGTATGACACCTACTTTGATAATGCCAACGTTGTTTATTTCGCCTCCGCTGGCGACTCCGCCGGCGTGATTTATCCCAGCACCTCTCCTTATGTCGTCGCTGTTGGTGGCACCACGACGGCGCGCAGCCAGGTAAGCGGCGACCTGATCAGGGAGATTGCATGGTCGGATGGTGGCGGCGGCCTGAGCGCCTATGAATCAATTCCCTCTTATCAGTCCAGTAGGGCCAGCGTTGCCGCCGTTGCCGGAATGTACCGCGCCGTGCCGGATCTATCGTCGGATGCCAACCCGTATACCGGAGTTTGGATCTACGACAGTTTCCCTATAGACGGAGTTTTGAGCCCCTATAACTGGTATACGGTGGGAGGGACCAGTGTCTCCGCGCCTACAATCGCCGGAATCATCAATGCGGCAGCAACGTACAGCGGCGATTTTGCAAACTCTTCGACTGCTGAGTTGACCGCGCTTTACAAAAACCTTGACACTCCATCGTCTTATGCCAAGAACTTCAACGACATCACATACGGTTATTGCGGCTTTTATTCCGGTTTGGAATCCGAGACAGGTTACGATCTCTGCACTGGTCTAGGCAGTTCCAAAGGACTTGCTGGCAAGTAGCTTATCCAGCTTCTATTCCTTCGTGGCACCAGGAATTGTTAATTCCTGGTGCTACTTTGCCATGTATGGAACAAGAACGTGAGAATTGTGGAAGGCTTGGTGGCGGCGGGAGTAGCGGTCGTTGCCATTACAGACCAACACACGATGGATGTTAACGGGATTTGGGAAAGGTCGAAACAGAAAGGCCCGGTCTATTCATGAATAGCTCAACTGAGATAGCTGTAGTCGAAAGCGAAGCGCGGCCAGAGACTTCTGTGAAACCGATAGCCATCAAGCCTTGGGGTGCGCGGCTGATCGACTTTGTTGTTATACCAGGAACATTGATGTTGTTGTGGCCCGCGGCATTTAACGGCTGTCCGCTTTGGTTTCCTGATTCAATAGATTATTTGGCGACTGGACAGACAGTGTCGCGAGCGCTTTTCATGCACAAGTTTGCCGGATACTACGGAATGCGGTCGCTGCTCTATAGCCTGGCAATTTTCCCCCTGCACATGGACCGAACGACTTGGCCGATCGCCGTTCTGCAGTGCTTCCTCGCGGCCTGGGTGATTTGGTTGACGGTGAGAGCGGTGAAGCCGCTTGGCGCGGTGAGAAGCTACATGGGCCTGATTGCGGTTCTGAGTTTGCTGACTAGCCTGAGCTGGTTCGCGGTCTTTATCATGCCGGACATTCTAGGTCCGCTGGCGTATCTCTGTCTTTTTCTGGTGATATTCGCGCCTGAATCCCTTGGGCCGATCGAGCGACTGATGATCTATTTGGTTGCGATCTGGGGGATTGCGGCGCACAGCTCGCATTTGCCGATTGGCGCTCTGCTGTGCGTGTTCTTTATGGCCTTCGCGGCAATCGAACGGAGACACTTCTGGATGCGGATGGCCGGAGTGGGGCGGGCAGTTGCAATTTTGGCCGTGGCGGCGGGAGCGCAGATGGCACTTCACGGTTATCTCTTCGGAACACCAACTTTGAACCACCAAGAGCGGCCGCCGTTTTTTCTTGCCAGGATTATCGCAGACGGGCCGGGACGTCTCTACTTGCAGCAGCATTGCAGCTTCGCACATTGGACTATCTGTCGTCATTTGAACAGACTCACAGACAACTCATTGAATTTCTTGTGGGCAGCAGATGGAGCTTACCAAAGCAGCACAATCGACGAACAGGAGAGTATCCGCAGGGAAGAGATGCCATTAGTTCTGGCCAGCTTACGAACTTATCCGTGGGAAGAATCGGAAAAAGCAGCTGCTAACTTCTGGCAACAGCTCTTTGCGTTTGGACCCGACGCGTTTCGCTCGAACAAATACATCGTAGAACATTTAGACAACACGCTCTGGTCTGAGAACTCTAGCTACTTGTGTAGTCGCCAAGTCCAGAATGGTCTCCGGATTGGTGTGTTTTCGCTGATCCAGGAATGGACCTTGGAGGCATCTTTACTGACGATTATCGTGCTGGTTTGGCGTGCGAGATCGCGCATTTCAACGAGGCTTGTCACACTCGGAGGCACAGTTTTCTGCATCGTGCTGATCAATGCGGCGGTGACAGGAGTGCTTTCCGGGGTGGATGATCGTTATGGCTGCCGGGTTATCTGGTTGATTCCGATGCTGGCATGCCTGCTTTTAGGCAAGCCGGGCGCGAGGGGAGAGAAAGCGTTAAGAAAGCGAGAGGCCATGGAGGCTTAGGATGTCCCACGCTTGGTTGAAAATCGCCATGGGCGGTTGGATTGATGTTACCGTGCCACGGCTTGCAAAGTGAGTCCGATTCACTAAGAATCGCCTCCAGCGTCCAGAGTTCGCGATAGCCCATGATTCTGCGGAAATTCTTCTCCGTTTCCCGGAATGTCGAAGCCAGCCAGCGCGAGACCATGGTGCCGTTTTGCGAGTTGGTCATGCGGCGGGTCCGGAAGCGCACTCCCCCGCGCAGACTTTCGATGATGTTGGTCGTCGCCAGGCAGCGTTGGAGCGAGGGCGGCAGGCCCAAACGGTCGATGGTGAAGCATTCAGCTAACCCCTCCAGCGGCTCGCCGCAACCGGAGGATAACCACCGCAGGATCGCGCGGAGATCATCGACCTGCTGCACCAAAGAGACGCTTTCGGCATCTTGCTTCGAGGCGTTGCCACAGCCTCGTTGTTCCCAGTAACTCACGAGGAAGTCCTTTTCCAGTTGCAAGTGCTGCTGAAACTTTCTCACCTCGTGCAGCAGCGGTAAACCTGGCCCGGCCTGAACGATGAGGAGTGGAGGCAGTCCAGTACGTTCGGCGCACATGCGGACTTTCTGGGTAGAACCTTTGATTTCCAGCTTCACAGTATCGGTTATCGCCATCGTGGTTAGAGCTCCTGTATGCGTGTCCCGGGCACAAACATACGCACCATAAATACCAGAATACCCGCGAAATGCACGCCGCATTCATCTAAGTGCACTCAGCCGAGCGGATCAGTAACGCTAAGTCGCCATCGCGACTGGAAACTCAAGATCTGCCGTCAGAAGCGAGGCACTGTAAGCTCCCTGACCCTGCGGCGTTCCCGGTACAAGTCCACTGATACCAAGCGAACCTCAGCCAGATGAATGGCTTGGGCGTTCCTTGTCAACGTGACGCCTGAATCGGCTGACTTCCGGTTGGGCCGTGGCGCAGCCTACTAGGGCATTGCCCAACCGCACCTAAGACATTAATCCGGCGGCCGGAGGATTTCCGTCGTGCTGATACCTAAGAGATCATACATGCAGTCATTGAGAAACCCGTATGTTACTTCGAAGGAGGCGATGCATTTCACGATGCCAATCGCCCAAGAATTGCGTCTCGACAAAGTGTGTTTTGATTTTGAGAGAGCCTCGGCCAAAAAGGAGAGTGCGCGGTAATCTCCTGTCCGGCTGATGAGATCCGCCAGTGCCAGTTGAACGCACCACGCCCCGCTGTAACCGTAATGCACTTCCGCCTCTCCATATTCACCCTCATCACGACCGCCGGTGCTCGCTGCGTCGGCCAGACACATTCGGCGAAATTCTCTGCACAGGAGAGGAAAGGCTAGTTCACGCTTCGTCATGAGCTCGTCTTCGATGTCAGCCCCTCTTACGGAAGCAGGCTCATACGCCCTCAGAAGACCCTCCAGTCTCTCCGCCGAGGTCGCCGGATCACGATAGGCTACTACAAAAGCACATGCTTCAGGCACGGCACGCTCATACTGATCAAGTTTCTTCACGAGCCGCCTCAACCCTCTCGCGTGACCAAAATCATTGCCTTCCCCTTCGCGCTCGCGTGCAGAAGAGATCAGAGGTGTCCAGGAACTCACATCCAACCGTACCACGAGCGAGGCCACAGTTGCTGCGAAGTCCGTGGGGAGGCTTCTAGCCTCGGCCTCCACGGCATCGAGCACATCATATCTCTCGCTAAAAAACTCCGCGAATCTTTCTTCCGCAACACTACTCGATCCCGCGTTCGTGAAGTTGCCCCAAGCTGGAAAAAGCGGTGCCGCCGCAAGATTATTGCTTGAGGCAGACTCCCAGCCACCTAAGAGGTGGGTTCCCGCGCTGTCAGATCGCAATAGATTCCACATCCATTATCGATAGATTTGCGTTATGACGAGGGGCACGCGCAAGGGTCGGCAAGAAGATTTGTGGGTGGCATACGCGGATATGGCTGTTGGTCCTGGCCATCTCTTCTGTGCTTGTCTGAACGAGGTCAAACCTCCCTTGTATTAGCTCGATAGATCGAACGTCGATCAACCTCCTGGCACGATGCCAGAAACAAGCCATTGTTGCAAAGAAACCCTATTCCTTACTGTTCATTGCGCAGGCCATTTCTACCGAGTGCGCCAGCGATGCCGGAGCGCTCGGGTTCATTGCAAAGTTCCTTGTCCAAACCACCCTTTCGCATAGTCGGCATACCGCCAGTCAATACGTGTGGATGGAAACCTCACCTTCCGCACCACGGATGTTGGCCGGACCGGTTTGCCTTACGGCGGCTACCTGCGGTTCGATTAGTCAGTCAGGCATAGGTCGGTACCCGATGGGTTCGGATTCCACCTGTCACCGTCCTCGATGTTTCACCGTGTCGATCTGCGTCAATGTGGGTCCCGGGCTGAATGACGATTAGTGAACTGTAATGTGACAAATCTGAAGACTTTTTTGCTTTGTCCGAAGAAGCAGACATAGGCGCAAATACTAGCTGTGTCTATGGAGTTTCACGATGAAAGCTCTAAGACGCTGGTGTGCGCTTGTCTCCGTTATTTTGATTTTCCATTCATTGCCAGTGAATCCGCAGCAAGTGCGCCAGACGCTGGCCGGGCACGTTGAACCAGCCGTTTCCAGCGGCCTGGCGAAACTAGTGGGAGTGCTGCCGCCCGCCCAGCGGCTCGACTTGTCGATTGTGCTCTCACTTCGTAATCAGGATCAGCTCACAAACCTCTTAAGCAGGCTGTATGATCCGTCGAGTCCCGACTATCATCATTTCCTCAGCGTGGCGCAGTTCACCGAACAATTTGGCCCGTCCGCAGAGGATTACCGAAGAGTCAGTGAATTCGCAACCGCCCAGGGTCTGACCGTGACAGGCGAACATGCCAATCGCCTGGTGGTTCCTGTGAGCGGAACCACCGAACAAATCCAAAGAACTTTCAATGTAGCGATGAAAGTCTATCGGCATCCTACGGAGAGTCGCAACTTCTTTTCAGCCGATCATGAACCCTCGCTTGCATTGAACGTATCGATTGCGCACATTGTGGGTCTGAACAACTTCTCGCTACCGAAGTCGATGGCGATCAGAGGAAGCGCGGATCAGTGTCTCACGAGCGGACCGGTGGAAGGCTCTGGCCCAGGTGGTTCATACCTCAGCAGGGATATGCGGGCCGCCTACTATGGTGGCACTGCTCTCACCGGCAGCGGTCAGACAGTCGGGATTCTTCAGTTTGACGGGTATAACATCAGCGACGTTGTCGCGAGCTTTGATGGCACTGCTTCGGCAACTTCAAACGGTAGTAATTACGTATTGACTTACACTCCCGTTGCTGGAGGAACAACTTACACGATCCCCATCAACAATGTGCTTTTGGACGGCGCCACCGGTAGCCCGGGGCAATTCCAACCTCCCGCTGACGATGCGGAGCAAGCGCTGGACATTGTGCAAGCGATCGGCATGGCTCCAGGCTTGAGCCAGGTCCGGGTATATATAGGTTCTTCGGATGTGGACATTCTCAGCAAAATGGCTTCGGAGAATCTAGCCAAGCAGATCAGCATCTCGTGGGCCTGGTACCCGGACGATCCTTCGACAGACGATGTTTTCTTTAAAGAGTTTGCCGCGCAGGGCCAAAGTGTCTTTGTGGCGTCAGGGGATTATGGCGCATACAGTCCGTCAGTTCCGAATTACTACCCGGCGGAAGATGCCTGGGTGACGGCGGTTGGCGGGACCAGCATGACTACGAACGGCGCGGGCGGGGCTTTGACCTCGGAGGTTGCGTGGGGTGACAGCGGCGGCGGTATTAGCCCTGATGGGATTCCGATTCCGAGCTGGCAGGCCGGCGTGGCGAATTCGTCGAACGAAGGTTCCACTACGCTGAGGAATGTGCCGGACGTGGCCATGGAAGGCGACTACGATAACTACGATTGCAGCATGGGCGATTGCGCCGGAACCTGGGCCGGAACCAGCTTCGCCGCGCCGCGCTGGGCAGGTTTTATGGCGTTGGTTAACCAACAGGCGGCAGCCGCCGGAAATCCGACGGTTGGATTTATTAACCCTTGGATTTACACGACCGGCGCGAGCGCCGACTACGGCAGCGAATTCCACGATACCGCCGCCGGGGAAAACAACTATGAGCCTGGGTATGGATTTTATGCGGTGCCCGGCTACGATCTGGTGACAGGATGGGGAAGTCCGGCTGGACAGAATCTGATCAATGGCATGGCGCCTGTGAATACATCTGTAGGATTCCAACTTTCGACTTCGGCAAGTAGTCTGGTGATCAACCCAGGCAGTTACGGCACGAGCACTATTGCGGTCATCGGCTGGGGTGGCTTCGCGGGCAGCGTGGATCTTTCTGTCACCTCTGAACTGCCGAGCGGCGTTACCGCTTCGTTTGATACCAACCCGACTTCTGGAAGCAGTGTACTCACGATAACTGCGAGCCCTTCTGCCGTCATTGGATCGTATCTTGTGACCATCACCGGAGTCTCAGGAGCAACGAGCGCAACCACCTACATCACGGTCAACACGCCCGTGGACGCAGTTACAATTATCAGTCCGGTGGTACCTCAAGTCCCTGTGACCTCGCTGATGGTGAAACCCGGAACTCCTATCCCGATTCAGGGCACAGTGCTGAGTAACTTTCAGGATCTTCGCCTTGAATGGGCCCGTGGAATCAATCCGGCTTCAGGCTGGTCATCGACGGGCATGACGATGAGTGGTGGAATGACTTCACCGGTCATCAATCAGACCATCGGAACGTGGGATACATCGTCGATTATTGCAGCAGATTATTACACGATCCGCTTATCTGCGGACTATCCGGACACTACGGTTTCAGCCACCACGCTGGTTTACCTTGAGCCCGATCTGATTTCAGCGAACTGGCCGAAGTGGCTTAATGCTACTCCGGCTAGCTATTCGGGCATCATCCCATTTGTTGACGGAAGCGGCAAGACGAATTTGGCTATCGTGGAACCGAGCTATTTTATAGAGACGGCGCCGGCGCGCTACCGTGTGTTTTCGCCCGACGGCTCTTCAGATACATCGACGGCCCTGGTCTCTGGGAACTGGTTTACCCCAGCGTGGGGTGATCTGGCCGCCGGAGATGGCGGTGAGTCCCTGGTTGGGGATGCGCGAGACGTATTTGTTTTGCCCGCGAATGGCATCAGTTATCAAATGACCACCGGCGTCGCAAATGTGGCGTTCAATGATTCGCAGGTCGAGCTCGCCGATTTGAAGGGTGATGGTTCACTGGAAACGCTGGCAATGGGATACCAAACTTCAAACAACCTTGGATTTGTCTATGCATGGAGTTCGAATGGACAGATTCTCAACTCGAATTTCCCAATCCAGGTCCCATTTCAAGGGAACGACCTCTCGGCGAACAATCCCGGCTTCGTGGCCGGGGACATCGATGGGAACGGCAACCAGAAAATCATCGTTCAAGAAGCGTCATCTACAGCAACCTTCACTCTCGGACTCTTCGCAAATGACGGGACAGCCCTCAGTTGGTCGGCGCCGACATTCCAGGGCGTGCCAAGCCAGATGATTCTCGCCGACCTCGATCACAATGGCAAACTCGAAGTGATTCTGGACGCGTCCGACCCCAATACGAACCAACATGTACTTCACGTTCTGCAGCCCGATGGAACGGAACGAAAGGGGTGGCCGTTCAATTTAGGTTATGGGGCCGTCTATCTCGCCGCCGGGGATTTGGCCCGCACCGGAATAGAACAGATCGTCGTTGTAGCCTATAACCACCTCTATGTTTTCAATGGCGACGGCACACCCTTTTCGAGTGCGTGGCCTTTGACGACCAGCACCTTTAGCCCATTCGGTCCGATCGCACTCGCGGACATCGATGGGGACGGATATCCCGAGATCCTGGTCACGACCGGCGATTTTGTCTTCCCGCAGGATTCGAGCGAAGTTACTTCGATTGCAGTTCCCATGTCCCGCGTGGGAGACGGTTCACTATCGCCAGCTTATGTTCAGACGAATAGCTCAGGCACTAATTCAACTCCTGAATACTTTGCACCCACGCTCATGGCTCTGCATCGGGACGGCGCTCTTGCAAAGTCGTGGAATCTGCATGGAATCAATGGCAATCAGCCATACTTTTGGGCGCACATTACCGTAGGCGACTTTAATCAAGATGGCAAGACTGAGATTGCTGTCGAAACTCCACTTATCTCTGGAGGAACCGTCGATGGATGGCTGGTTGAGGGAATGATGGAAGTTCTCACTACTGGCGCAACCTTCAATCCATCCGCGAACGAGTGGCCAATGATGCTTCATGACACGCGCAACAGCGCAACAAGCGCTTCGGCTTATCCCGTGGCGGCGCAGGCGGCTACACCTGTCTTGGCGCCAGCCGCGGGATCTTACGTTGCGACGCAGATGGTGACCATCACCGATGCCACCCCCGGCGCAATCATTTATTACACAACCGATGGAACAACGCCAGGTTCAAGTTCTTCTGTCTACAGCAGCGACAGTCCAATCGCGGTCTCGTGCACTCAAAGCGTCAAAGCGATTGCTATAGCCGCGGGTGATGCACCCAGTGCGATTACCACTACGGCGTACACTTTCCCTGTGTGGGCGGCTCCGCCTGATTTTGCGCCGTATCCGGGAACCTATGACATCGATTCTCCGGTGGCGGTCACGATCACAGACACGACGCCCGGAGCGGTAATTTACTACACCACCAACGGCAGCATTCCGACTATCAATTCGACACTCTATACCGGCCCAGTCACGGTCTCAATAACGGAAACCATTCAAGCCTTGGCTGTGGCCAAAGGCTACTTGCCGGGTGAGAGCTCGATAACCTACACCGTCACACCACCGGCGGCCACGCCGATTCTCAGCCTGGCTTCGGGAACTTACTCCACACCGCAGCCGTTGACCATCTCCGACACAACGCCCGGCGCAGTGATCTACTACAGCACGAATGGTGGGCCGCCGACGACCGGTTCCAGCGTTTATAACGGACAGATCATGGTCTCGTCATCCGAGACAGTCGAGGCGATGGCGATGGCGTCCGGCTATTCGCAAAGCGCTGTAGTCTCGGCGTCTTACGCCTTCTCGCCCGCCGCGACGCCAACCTTCACGCCCGCAGCAGGAGTCTACACAGGCGTGCAATTGGTTTCCATCTTCGACGCCACTCCATCCGCAACCATCTACTACACCGTCGACGGCAGCACCCCGAATACTGGCTCATCTGTGTACAGCATCCCGATCACTGTCTCGTCATCGGAGATCATCCAGGCCATCGCGGCAGCGGCCGGTTACTCAACCAGCGCTGTAGCCTCGGCGTCTTATAGCATCTCGCCCGCCGCGACGCCAACCTTTACGCCCGCAGCAGGAATCTACACAAGCGTGCAATCGGTTTCCATCTCCGATGTCACTTTATCCGCAGCCATCTATTACACCATCGACGGCAGTAATCCAACGATTAACTCGACACTCTACACCGGCCCTATCACGATTTCGGCGACGGAAACGACCATCAGGGCCATCGCCACCTGCTCCGGATGCTCCGCCAGCGCGCTGGCCGCAGCCCAATACATCATTATCCTGCCAGCAGCGGCGCCGACTTTCCTGCCGGCAGCGGGGACCTACTTCGCGCCGCAGACGGTGACCATCTCCGACGCCACGGCTGGCGTGGTGATCTACTACACCACCAATGGCTCGACACCAACCACGAGTTCACCGGTGTACAGCGCTCCGATCACAATATTGGCGTCAGAGACCGTCAAGGCTATGGCAAGCGGTTCAAACAGTTCGGGGCTGAATTCCGCCAGTTCGGTTGCGTCAGCTCCCTACGTCATCACGCCACCGGCAGCGACACCGACATTATTGCCGCCTGCCGGAAGTTATACGACGAGGCAGTCGGTGACGATCTCCGACGCCACTTCTGGCGCGGTGATTTACTACACGACTGACGGCAGTACGCCGACCAGCGGTTCATCGGTCTATAGTGGACCGCTCACCGTTTCGGCTATAGAAACCATCCAGGCCATGGCAAGCTGTTCAGGATGCTCCAACAGCAACGTGGGGTCAGCCTCCTATGCTGTCATGCCGCCGGTTGGGTTGCCGTTGCCGAAACCTGCACCACCACGCGGCACGGATTGATCTCAAACCGAACGCCCAATGATCGACATCGCTAACTCTCCGGCGGGAATTAAGGACAATCCAAGGCACAAAAGAAATCATCGTAATCTATTCATTATAAACAGTATATTGCTTCCTTTACTCTTGATTTACAGTGCTCAGGAATCTCCTCCATGGGGCCGAAAAGCGGAATTGCGAAATGCAAGTTTCCAAGACTCGCCGTATCCGGAGAGCAAAAATCAATCAGTCGCCGAGGACAGCTGGTATTGAAGCTGAAACTCGTCTATCAGTGTGACCGTCCTGCCCGGTCTCGCGATACCGTATTTCAAGTCCAGAAACTCCTGTAGCTCCTCCGGCAAATGTTCCGCAAGTTCCTGCAAGGTTAGTACGCTCAACCGTACTCGTAACTCCGCCGGCTTCACCGCTGCCATTACCGTGAACCACGCCTCTCGCAGATCCGGCCGTCGATCGTCATGTATTACGCAGAAGCTGCACCCATTCGAATACGCCGCCAACACATTGCGGATCAGTTGATACCCGGCATACCCAACATAAGCGCATAAGCGCGCGATTTCGCAATGATGAACTGGGAGTTTGCAGACCCTGACTCTCCATGCTCAAGGGACTTGATAGCTGTGTCCGTGGGTTCTGTGGTCGCAGATACAGATAAGCTTTGGCCTCGGCTGACATGCGATTCAGGCAGCGTCACCGAGGACAAGTATGCGCGGCTCTATCTACAGCACCCTTTAGGGCACCCCCAATCGCGTCACAACCCAGATTTTCTGGGAAAGACCTTTGCCGTGTCGGGGAAAGGTCGCGCCGATTTGTAACGATAAGTCGTCCAGCGTTATGGAATCTCTGGTCGTGTCTGAGAATAAAATACTTCCGTTGCGCGGGGTGTTTTCGTTACTGATAGCGAAGTGCCAGTGCCTTAAATTATCGTTATGGCTGGATATCGCGGTCCAGCAGAGGAATTCCCGATCCCGCTGCTTTAGTCGAACGGGATTTCAGGAAAGGTGACTATGAAAGTAGCGTGGCTCGGCTTAAGTCTGCTTGCTTCCTCGCTGTCTGCGCAGCTTCCAGCGGTGCATCAGCCCGCGGACGAAGTTCCCCACGGTCAGATGATTCCGCTCTGGGACGGACAAGCACCCGGCGCGATTGGAAATACTGAGGAAGACAAGCCGCATCTGGAGTTCTTTGGCGCATCGCCCGATGCGAAACTGAAAGATGGTCTGCATACTGCAGTGATCGTATGTCCCGGCGGCGGATATACGCATCTTGCATACGACAAGGAAGGAACGCGCATCGCCGAGTGGCTTAATGTGCACGGTGTCAGCGCGTTCGTGTTGACCTATCGCCTTGGCCCAAGATACCTCTACCCGGCTCCGATACTCGATGGTGAGCGCGCGGTGCGGTGGGTGCGCGCGCACGCCCAGGCGTATGGTGTCTCGCCGGAGAGAATCGGTGTATGGGGTTTTTCTGCGGGAGGCCATCTGGTAGGAGTTCTGGGGACACGGTTCGACAGCGGAAAGGCTGACGCAGCCGATCCGGTAGATCGCATCAGTGACCGCCCGGACTTTGCCATCAGCTCTTATGGAGGTTTGACCCTCGAGCAGGGAGTGGCGAAACCGAACGCCATGAAAGGATTGCTCGGAGATCACCCATCAGACGAAGTTGTGCAGGAAATGTCCCCGAGCCAACAGGTTAGAAAAGATACGCCGACGTATTTTCTTTATGCGACGCAATCCGATCAGTCCGTGCCAGTACTGTCGACGGTAGTGTTCTTTCAAGCGTTGACCAAGGCCGGCGTGCCAGCTGAGATGCACATCTTTGAGCAGGGGCCGCATGGCACGGCGCTAGGTGGAAGTTACCCGGCGCTTTCGCTGTGGCCCAGCATGCTGGAAAATTGGATGCGACTCCATGGCTGGCTTCCGCCGCAGAAATAGCATTCCTCTTACTTGGAGTATTCACAGTCGGGATATTCGCGGAGCCTGCGGCGTCTGTGTTGATCAATATTCTGCATCTTCTTCTGGTCGCAGGTTGGCGATAATGTTTCGAATCTGCCATCTTTGATATATGGAGCGACCAGACAGTCTGATCTTCGACATGGACGGAACACTTTGGGACGGCGTCGAAGCATACGCCCAGGGTTTCAATGACTTTTTTCGTCATCATGGATCGGTTCGTAGGCTGAAAAAGTCAGAAATCGTCGGGTTCATGGGTATGGAAGAAAGTGCCTTTCTGGAAGCGACGCTTCCGGAATGGCCTGAAGAAATCCGTAAGCAGCTCTATCAAGAGGTCGCGGAACATCAGTATGGTCGCATTCAGCGCGATGGTGGGATTCTCTTCGAGGGTGTCCGCGAAGGCTTACATGCTCTTTCTGAAAACTTTCGTTTGTTTATTGTCAGCAATTGCCCTGCTCTGGCCATTGAGTACTTCATGGATTGGGCAGACATTCGCTACTGGATTACAGATTCCATCGCGCACGGGTCCAATTATCAGCCCAAACACGTGAACATTCGAGAACTGATCACGCGACATGGTTTGCAGCGCCCTGTCTATGTGGGTGACACGGATTCTGATCGTAAACAGGCAGAATTGGTACCGCTCCCGTTCATTTTTGTGGATTATGGATTCGGCGAGGCTCAGAAGTTTGACTTGAAAGCTCCCTCGTTCTCTGAACTTGTCGCCATGGTGAGCGTTCTCGATTAGTCCTGGTCAAGTCGCCATCTCGACTGGAATAAATCCCTGTCGTGAACTCAATTCTTCGTGCGTCGATGCGGCAGCTCGACGAGAATTGGCGTCGCTCCTCCAGGACGCAACTAAAACTGCAAGCGCACATCCAATAGGCAATGGATTCAGTTGATATTTCCCCGAGCAAAACGCAGCCCACATTCGCGACCAGCTACCAAGAAGTTCGCTTCGGCTTTGACAACACGTATGTGCGGTTGCCGGAGCATTTCTACGCACGATTGGATCCGACGCCGGTTGCGGCGCCGCAGCTGGTGAAGTTGAATGTGGAGTTGGCCTGGGAATTGGGACTCGATGCGGACGCGCTCGAGAGTGATCAAGGCGTGGAGATTCTGGCCGGAAATCGCGTAGCCGAGGGGGCCGAGCCTGTGGCGATGGCCTATGCCGGCCATCAGTTTGGGTATTTTGTGCCTCAACTTGGCGACGGGCGCGCCAACCTGCTGGGCGAGGTGGTGGGGCGGGACGGCGCGCGTTACGACATCCAACTCAAGGGTTCCGGCCGCACTCCTTTCTCGCGCGGAGGCGACGGCAGAGCCGCGCTGGGCCCGGTCTTGCGTGAGTACATTGTGAGCGAGGCAATGGCGGCGCT
>Ga0208035_1000002_pt1 | contig 171940 bp, 135 predicted proteins | sample June2015DPH_11_1_FD_184704 | JGI IMG/M metagenome (GOLD analysis project Ga0208035, IMG submission 184704) | Peatland microbial communities from SPRUCE experiment site at the Marcell Experimental Forest, Minnesota, USA - June2015DPH_11_10... | ecosystem: Environmental > Terrestrial > Soil >...
GCAGAAGCAAGGTGCTCCCGGTGGTGCTCTTGGCGTCGGTTGGTGCGCTATTGCTGGTCTTCGCCTGCTACGGATTCTCGCCAGACGCTTTCAGCTACCTCTTTCACCCGGCGGCAGGGTTCCTCTGGTTTTCGCTCGACCCGGCGCGGCGCTTCTTCTCCACGCTCGCAAACGCCGGAATTACCGTGGCCTCGGCTGCCGCGCTGGTGCTGTTTCTAGCGCTGCGCAGGTCGCGCTACTTCGGGAATACGGCTCCGCTGCTGTGCGCTTTGACGTTGTTCCTGCTCATTCTTACCGGCGTCCCTGGCACTCCCTGGCTGTGGGCGCTGCCGTTTCTGCTCACGTTTGTGGGCGGAGTCTTCGCTGACGCCTACGAAGGCCCAAGAGGACGCCTCGCGCTCGCCGCTGCCGCTGCAATCGTGCTGCTTCAAGCGGTCTTCTGCGTGCTAAGTCTGCCGGGTCTGCTGTAGAGATCCGATAGTTTGGCTGCCGAACTAACGGTGATTCTGGCTGGATTGAGCAAGAGTGCGGGCAAAATCAAAGCGAAAAAGAAGGCCTGCGATCGGGCCAAATCCAAGGCAAAAACCCACTCTGCCGCTTGAGTCGGGTGCGGCTAGTTCCACACCCCTCAGAAACACCGATAAATTCAACCAGAATAAGGACTTATTTCCTGCTCCCGGCCTTGCTAAAACCCGTCTCAAACGGGTAAAATAGAACCACAGCCCACGGAGCCCGGCCCTGCTCTCACCGGATTCTTTTTGCCGCCTTCCTGCGGGCCTAGAAAACCCTTATGGCAGACGATCAAAATCCCCTCCTCCCACTTGAAGGTGGCACTCCGCCAAATAGCGGCACCAACCTCATCCCCATCAACATTGAAGAGGAGATGCGCCGCTCCTATCTCGATTACTCGATGAGTGTCATCATCGGGCGCGCGCTGCCCGATGCTCGTGACGGCCTGAAGCCCGTGCATCGCCGCGTGCTCTACACGCTCAGCGAGATGGGCCTGCAGCACAACAAAAAATACACCAAGTGCGCCAAGGTTGTGGGCCAGGCAATGGGCGTCTACCATCCCCACGGCGACTCGGCCATCTACGACACTCTCGTCCGTATGGCCCAGCCCTTCTCGCTGCGCTATCCGCTGGTCGACGGGCAGGGAAACTTCGGCTCGGTAGACGGCGATCCGCCTGCGGCCATGCGCTATACCGAGTGCCGCATGACGCGCATTGCCGGCGAGTTGCTCGCCGACATCGAAATGGAGACGGTTGATTTCACGCCGAACTACGACGAGTCTACCTTCGAGCCAACCGTGCTGCCCACCCGCATTCCCAATCTCATCGTCAATGGATCAAGCGGCATCGCCGTCGGCATGGCCACCAACATTCCGCCGCATAACCTGACCGAAGTGTTGAACGCGGCGATCGAGTTGGTAGAGAATCCCAACGCGGGCCTCGCCGAAGTGCTCAAACACGTGCAGGGACCAGACTTCCCGACAGGCGGTTATCTATACGGCAAGAGCGGCATTCCCGCTGCCTACAAGAACGGGCGCGGGCGTTTTCTGATGCGCGCCAAAACCGCCCTCGAAAGCCTCACCAAAGAAAAACAGGCGATCATTGTCACCGAAATTCCCTACCAGGTCAACAAATCAAAACTCATCGAGCGCATTGCCGAACTGGTGAACGACAAAATTGTCGACGACATCAGCGACGTGCGCGATGAGAGCGACCGCGACGGAATGCGCATCGTTATCGAACTCAAGCGCGGCGCGCAGCCTGAGATTGTGCTCAACCAGCTCTACAAGCACACCCAGATGCAAGAGAGCTTCTCCATGATCTTCCTCGCGGTGCTCAACGGTCAGCCGCGCGAGCTCGGACTCGATCAGGCCATTCGCTGCTTCATCGATCACCGTATCGACGTCGTCCAGCGCCGCACCGTCTACCTCCTGCGCAAAGCGCGTGAGCGCGAACACATTCTCGAAGGCTACAAAATTGCCCTCGACAACCTCGACGCCGTCATCAAGATTATTCGTGGATCGGGCTCGCGCGTCGAGGCTCGCGAGAATCTCTATGCCTGGGGCAAGGGCAAAGACATCGTTCTCAACCTCGACCGCGCGCGCCTCCCGCAAGAAGAGAAGGGCCTGACCCTGCGTCAGATCGACGCCATTCTTGAATTGCAACTCTATCGCCTCACCCAACTTTCCATCGACGAATTGCTGGCTGAGTTGAAACAAGTGCGCGAACGCATTGCCGAGTACGAGTCGATCCTGGCCAGCGAAACCAAGCTGCGCGCGGTCATCGTCAAGGAGCTCGTTGAGGTGCGCGACAAATACGGCGACGCGCGCCGCACGCAGATCGTGGACGAAAGCGCTGAGTTGCAGCTCGAAGACCTGATCGCCGACGAGCAGGTCGCGGTCACGGTCAGCCATCAGGGCTACCTCAAGCGCACCCCCATCAGCATCTATCGCCAGCAACGGCGCGGCGGCACCGGCCGCATGGGCATGAAGACGCGCGAAGAAGATTTCGTCGCGCAGTTGATTGTCGATTCCACCCACGCATTTCTCTTGTGCTTCACCAACACCGGCCGCGTTTACTGGCTCAAAGTCTACGAAATTCCCGACGTGGGCGCGGCGGGCAAGGGCAAGTCCATGCAGAGCCTGCTCGACCTCCAGCCCGGCGAAAACGTGCGCGCCATTCTGCCCGTGCGCGACCTTGAAGAAGAGGGCAAGTTCATCTTCTTTACCACGCGCAAAGGCACCGTCAAAAAGACGCCGCTCAAGGACTTCAGCAACGTCATGTCTCGCGGCATTATTGCCATCGGCATCGATGACGACGACGAGCTGGTCAAGGCGCGCATCACCGACGGCAGCCAGATCGTTTTTCTCGCAACGCATCTCGGCATGGCCATTCGCTTCGACGAAAACGATGTGCGCTCCATGGGCCGCCCGGCCTATGGTGTGCGCGGCATCGACCTCGCCAAGAACGATTACGTAGTCGGCGTCGCGGTCACTCCCAAAGAGCATGAGCCGGGCGAGTATCGCATTCTTGCGATTACAGAAAACGGCTTCGGCAAGCGCACCGATGTGGAGATGTATCGTCTGCAAACCCGCGGCGGCAAGGGCGTCAAGAACATGGCCGTCACGCCGCGCATCGGCCGCGTCAGCAGCATTCAACTGGTCGACGACAGTTCCGAGCTCATGGTCATCAGCCAATTCGGCAAGATCATCCGCATCGACACCAAGACCATCCGCGCCGCCGGCCGCGCCACACAAGGCGTCCGCCTGCTGAACCTCGAGCCAGAAGACAAAGTAGCCGCCGCCGTCATCATCCCGCCCGACGAGTTAAACGGCAACGGCAAAGACGACGAACCGATGCTCTTGCAGTGATTACCCTGGTGTCCCAGGTCTCATAAGCGAGACCTGGGTATCTCCCGTGCTACTTGGAAATATTCTAGGATGTTTTCAGACAAACCGAGCGTATAATTGCTTAACTCATTGAGCTTTAATTAGAAGGGAGTGCGAATCTCATGGCTCTTCCGGGCGCTTACTTGGTCACCACCAAAAACTTGGAGTCTTTTCTAAACGCTCTTCGGTCTGCTAAGGCACCCGAACGGTTTACAAACAAGTTCCTCACACAGCTTGAATTCAATAGCAGCAATGACCGTCTTTACATTGGCCTGTTGAAAGCCCTTGGGTTTATAGATGATTCTGGCACTCCAAGTCAGCGCTATTATCAGTTCCTCGATCAGACCCAGTCTGGGAGAGTCTTAGCTGATGCGCTGAGGGACGCATATGAGGATCTCTTTGCCGTGAACATCAACGCAAATAACATGAGCCTAGAGGAAATCAAGAACAAGCTCAAGACCCTCACTCTCGGACAAAAATCTGAAAACGTAATTGGACTGATGGCGAATACCTTCAAGGCATTAGCAGACCAAGCGGATTGGAAGGCCCCCGCAGCATCGCCCGCGCCAACCAACCCGGTGGCAGCCGTCGCGCAAGCGGAGTCAATCAAACCACGCCTTAATTCATCGGAACAGTCACGGCAGGATTTCGAACTCCATTACGATATTCAAATCCATTTGCCAGAGTCGCGTGATCCAGCCGTATACGATGCTATCTTTCAATCGCTGAGAAGACATTTGATTTGAGGACCCGTCATGGCCGAAGATTTGTACTCGTTCGCATTCAGAGGACTTCTCACGGACCAAACTCTGGACAGAACTCTCCGGCTGAGAAGACAGTCGAATGGAGATTTGGATCCAGAAATCGCTAAGAGATTGCCCATCGATGTACTCGACGAGGATATTGTATGTAAAGCTAAAAGGATGGCGGTAGTGTATGTTGCCATAGCATCATTTGAGAACACCGTCCGCGAGTTCGTGTCAAAACGACTTCTTGAAAGTCTTGGTGCGGATTGGTGGACCCAGGGAGTTTCGGAGAAGATTCGCGCTAAAGCCGAGAGTCGCCGCGAGGAAGAAAGCAAGATAAAATGGCACACTCAACGCGGCGATCAACCAATAAACTACACGGAATTTGGAGATCTAAGTTCAATAGTAGGACAGAACTGGGTCCATTTCGAGGATTATTTGCAGTCCCTGGACTGGATGCGTCAGATAATTACCACGCTGGAAAGATCAAGAAACGTTATTATGCACAGCGGTGAGCTTGGTGTACAGGATATTGAACGCATCGGCACAGCAATTCGTGATTGGATCAGGCAGGTTGGAACCTAGCAAGTGGGTGCTAGTTGCCCCATCCTTTCCGTATCTTTCTGCGCAGAAGGATGGCCAACCACAATTCTCGGTCACGGTTCTTTCGAAACCCGTGTAACGCTATCCTATAGCGTCCAATCCTCCACAATCAGCCCCTGCACCCGCGCAAACTCCTGGGTATTGGCCGTGACCAAAATGAGATTCCTGTTGAATGCCTGTCCAGCGATCAGCGTGTCGTACTCGCCGATGCGCTGGCCCACGCGTTCAAGCTCGATTCGTATTTCGCCTGCGGCATGAGCGTCCTGCTCGGCATAGTCGAGCATCACAATATCGCGGTTCAGGAATGTCGTCAGGGCACTTGCGTTCCGCGCAACCAACTCGCTTTTGGCTACGCCATACCACAATTCATGCGCCACAATGGAATTGGTTGCCAGCATCGTTCCGCTGCGGGCAGCCTGCATGAAACGCGTGCGAAACTTGCTGTTAGTTCCGTTGATCAGTGCGATGCAGACGTTGGTGTCGAGCAGGTAGCTCACTTGAAGTACTCACGAATCGGCGCGAGATTCTGCTTTCGTCCCTCAGGAAAGAGCGGGTCGCCTTTGATCGCATCGATCCGCGCAAACCACTCCTCGACCGTTTCCTTTTTGCTCTCCAGCACGGGCTCCAGCAGAACACCCGCTCCCATGCGGCGAATGCTCACCCGGTCGCCCTCAAAGCGAAACTCCTTGGGCAGGCGCACGGCTTGGCTGCGGCCATTCCAAAAGAGCCGCGCATCGGTCGGTTTTTTACTTGCGCCAGCGCCACTAGTCATCACGCCCTCCAGAAAGCATCTATCAAAAGTCTATACCGATATACTCCATGCTCCGTTGCAGATCATTACGCTCCCCCGTCGCACACTTAAAGAAGTGGCAGGAAAAGCCCTTCACTGCCTACTGGTAACGGAGATTCGCCCCCCTCCGTCACGAGCCGAAACCGCGAGAAAACGCCTGACCCCCACCCCCCCTACCATGGGCAGATCGGTTTTCTCCCCTGCAACCGACAGTAAATACCATGGATTCAGCAGCTTGTAATTTCTTCCTATCGACAAATCAGTAAGAATAAGCCGCAGATTTGGCCTCTTTTGGACCCAAAAGACGTTGTTTTTAACCAGAAATACCCGCTTTTTCGCACGAATTGAATAGAGGCAAATGTGGGTTCAATCGAAACGACAGGAACCTTAGCCACGGAGTTTACTCCGCCCTTTCGTGAATGCTGTCCCACTCGCCTCGCTCCCGCAACTCAGCGATCTCCTGGCGAGCCATCTGCTGGGCGCGCACATAATCCGGCTTGACCACTCGGTTCAGCGGCATCTGACCAGCTTCAAGAATGATCCAGTGACGCGGCCGCATATAGGGAGACAAAGTCCGCGCATAGCGATCCAGTTCCTGGCGAGTGAGTTCAATGCCAGGCCGCTTTTCCACCACAGCCACGGGCGCTTCAGAAACTACTGCATGAGCCACGCCGACCACGACACAGTTGGTGACCTTCTCCGCCAGCGCGCAGATATGTGCTTCCACATCGCCGGGAAAAATCTGGTAGCCCATTGACTTGATCACCCACTTCTCGCGTCCGCTCAGATGCAGGCCCGCGGCGTCCTTGAAGCCAAGATCGCCGGTATACAAAAATCCGTCGCGCGAAATCGCCTGGGCCGTAGCAGCGCGGTCGTTGACATAGCCAAGAAAAGTTTGCGGCCCGCGGAAACAGACGTGGCCAATCTCGCCTGACGGCAGCTCGTCTCCCGCGTTGCCATCGTCGCGCATGGGCTGGCGAATCGTGCACGGATAAATCGGCATGTCATCGCCAAGCCCGGAGAGAATCGTCTCGCGGCTGTCTGCGTTCGCCTGAATATAAGTGCAGAAGCCGGCGGCCTCAGTAAGCCCCAGCCCGGTGCCGATCACTGGCGCCATGGTGGCAAGCTTGTCGAGGAACGGCCGCGACACCGCATTGCCTCCATAGGCAGCAAATTTCAAACTGGAAAGATCGTGTCGATCATAGTCTTTCAGCATCCACTCCAGGTTGAACATGACCGGAATCTGGCCCAGAATCTCCACTCCATGCTGGCTAACGGCCCGCAACGAACGGCCAGCGTCGAACAGTTCCAGCAAGACAGCCGTGCCCCCTCCAAAGAACGTGCTCATCAATAACTCTGTCTGCCCCCCTACGTGTGAAGGAGGCAAATTGACCAGCGTGCGTGTGCCGCTGTCTCCGCCAAAAAATGCGCCGCACAGGCACATATTCTGCACCGTGATGTTACGATGCGAAAGCAGCGCCGGCTTGGGCGATCCGGTCGAGCCCGTAGTAAAGATCACCAGCGCGCCATCGTCTTCGGAAATCTGAACGAGGGCAGGCGAATCCGCGGATGCTGCTGCGTGATCTGCAGCCTCGGCAATCGAAGCCAAGGATTGCGCACCTGCAATTGCCTCCTCCGAATCCACCGCAATGAAATGCTCAATCCACTTGCATTGCATCTGCACAGTGCGCCATAGCTCGCGAAAATCGAAAGGCGCCTTCACTCCCAAGCCAACAAAACCGCGTGGGCGAAGAATCTCCAGCGCTCGAATTACCTCTGCGGAAGACAAACGCAGATCCAGCGGAGCAACGATCACGCCGATTTTGAAGCAGCTATATTCGAGCAGAATGTGATCCACGGAAAGCGGCAACAACGTGACCAGGAAATCGCCCTTGGTGAAACCCAGTCGCAACAACTCATTCGCTAACGCAGTGGTGACGCGGTCAAACTCGTCCCACGTGACAGCGCGATTGCCCTCCGCGCTGACCATCGCAACAGCATCCGGCCTGTCCTTCGCCCATTTCGCCACCACGTCATGAAGAAGGTGGCGATCGGCAAAATCTTTCTCGTAATCGTCGACAGTAAATTGAGGCATGCGCATAGGTTCACTCACTCATTCATCGTCCTGAACCAGTCGAACATTCGCGGCGTCACGCGTCAAGGGCCGCGCGCCCTATCTTTTCCGCTTCTTGATTCACTCCGACTGCAACGACAACTCACAACGTCTTCAGCTTTGCCTCCAGATCTGGAATATAGCTTGCCTGCGCATCGAGATCCATCTGCTTGGCCGACGCAATTGCGGCCAGCCATGCCTTGCGGGCCTCGTCTTTGTGGCCGAGTCGTGCGGCTGCGTCGCCCAGCGCTTTTTGAGCGTCAATCCCGCCTGGATCAATCATCGCGGCCTCGCGCGCCATGGCCAGCGCCTCTTCCAGTTTGCCCGAGCCCATCAGTATGTATACATGCTGCGCGCGGCTGAGTGCGGCTGCCTGCTCAACGTGGTGTGTGCCGCGAAAGACGAGCACGCTATAGTCGATGAACTCGTCCGGCTTCACCGCAAGAAATCCGTTGTAGGGATTCAGCCGGTTGCTGGCCCACTCACTTCCGTCCACGTCACCGGCGCTGAGCAGCAGATTGCCGTTGATCACCGGGGGAATAATCTCCGCCCCGCCCAGCCAGGCAGTATCCTGAGTAGGCAGCGCATGGCAGTGAATGCCATACAAGGCAGGGTCGATCTCCGGATAGGCAAAGTAGGCGAACCAGCATTCTTCGCCGGGATGGCGATCTTGCCAATCTTTGACCTGATAGAGTTGCTGAGCCCAATCCACATTCGCGTCGCCCAGCAGATGGTACAAGTTCTTTGGTCCTCCCCAGGCTTCATTCGCGTAGACCATCTCATTGGGAAAAACGGAGAGCGCGGATGCAATGTGCGCCACCACCAGCGCCGCCCCTACCCACGCCCACCTGCGATTGTGAGTGGCCAGAGCAGCCAAGCCGCCACCGGCCAGAATTGCGGCCATAGCGTAAAGCGGTAGAATGTGCCGCGAGCCGATATTCAGTCCCGACAAAATGGCGACAGCCAGATAAAAAGCTCCGGGCAGCAGAAGGTAAACCAGCTCACGACCCTTGCGCAGTTGTCCAGTCACAATGGCAAAGCCAGCCAGCACCACCAGGGCGAGCAGTCCCAGCGTCGTCTTGATCACAATGACCGCGGGAAAGTACCACCACTGGCCGTGCGCATAAACTTTGCCAAAGATAAACGCTGGATAGAACTCAGCCATCAGCTTCACGTCCACCAGACCGATCAGGTAAGACTCAGGCAGCAGATGCATGCGTGCGATGGCAAGCACCGCCGTCGAGTTGAAATGGCTCAGTCCCGATGCGTAGCTAGAGAGCGTAGGGTTCAGCACCAGCCCGCCGGGCCGCGCCGAATAGCGAAATCCATAGAAGGCCCAGAGCACCGCGACTCCAATGACAACAATGGCCGCGAAGGCGCCGCAAAGCCGCACTGCAAGCCTGCCGCGAGTGCCTTTGGATGCGGCGAAAACCTCCCATCCAATCAGCATCAACAGCATGGGCGCCAGCAGAATTCCCGAATGTTTGGTGGCCAGCAGCAGACCAGCCGCCAAGCCGGCCATCAGCAATCGGAAGGGCGTGGGCTCCTTCACGTAACGATAGAATGCGTAAATGCTCGCCAGAAAAAACAGTGATACGCCAATGTCCGTAGTGACCAGCGCGGAGTTCGCCAGAATCGCGGGATCAAACGCCAGAATCGTCAACGCAATCAGTCCCGCCGCCGTGCCGAACCATTCGCGCGCCGCAAAAAAGACCACCAGCGAAAGGCCAATCATCAGCAATCCCGCGGCAAGCCTCATTCGAAAAACAAGCTTCTGGCTTGCGCCGTCATTGCGGGCCAGCCAGTCGCGGCCGTCCACATAGGCCTCTTCTTTGAAAAACCGGCCTCGCAGCGGAGGAACCCAGAGATTCATGCCCACCAACGGCAGCGCGGCCAGCAGTTTGACCAGCGGCGGATGCTCAGGGTTGAGGCCATAATCGCCCGTATGAGCCATCATGTAGCCGGCGAACATGTGGTCGTCTTCGTCCCAGGTAAGCGACTCGCGATGAACCATAAACGCTACCTGCGCTGCCTGCGCCACCAGCAGAGCCATCACTGCAACCCACACCCATCTCGTTCGAATTGCCACGGCTGCTCCGAATTTATTGATTTTGCTATTGCCAACTATTCTAGTCGGGGACAACTGGTAGGAAGCCTCGAAAAATCTATATCGCATATTCGCTGCTGGAATTCAAAAGAAATCATGCAGCTAAATCGTTGCTCATCAACGAAAGCCACCTTTCGCGCTGCTGCAACGTCCAAATGTAAAGTGGAAATGCTCTGGAATGGTTGCAGAACACCGCAATTATCAGACGAAGCCGCACCATAATGGGTACTCGGAATTGACAGTGAATAAGCCTACACTGAGATTGCTCTGGATTCTTCGCGAACTTCCAATGCGCCGAATCTCATTCATCCTGTTGTTGACCGCGCTCCTCGCGGCCATCGTTGGCGGCCCGGCAGCTCATGCGGCCAAGGCGCACAGTCGAGCCTCGTCCACCGTTCGCACTGCCCGCGCCAAGCAGAAGCCCGCGGCCCGTTCGGTCAGACGCGCCCAGACACCGAGCCGCAGAGCCGTTGCGCGCGTGCGTCCGGCGGTGCTCAGGCGCAGTTATCACGCGCGGCCCGCCATCAGAATCATCAGGGCCAGAGCCGTCGAGAGCGCTGCCACTGATCAGCTGCCCGCTGTCGATGATGCTTCTCTGCAAATTATGCGAGATGCAATGCCGCCGCCGCTGCGTGGGAGCCTTGAATCGCTGGTGCGGCAGAACCAGAAGACAGAGGCCGACGGCCTGGAGCGGATTCAGGACGACGACGATCTTGCCGATCGCATCGCGCGCAAGATGCTGGTGCCGGTTCCGGTCTCGTCGGCGCTCACAGTGAACGGCAGACTGCCAGAGAATCGGCGCTACTGCCGGCCCTGGACGGCGACGTTTCTCTCAGACTTGGCGGGCGTTCATGCCGCTCAATATCATCGCCCGCTCGAAGTCACCTCGGCTGTACGAACAGTTGCCTATCAAAAAAAGCTGATGAGAACCAACGGCAACGCCACAGCGGCTGAGGGCGACATTGCCAGCCCGCATCTGACCGGCGCAACCATCGATATTGCCAAGAGTGGCATGACGCGGCAGGAGATCGGCTGGATGCGCGACTGGCTGCTGCCTCTCGAAGAGGCGGGCATGATCGACGTCGAAGAAGAGTTCCAGCAGTCCTGCTTCCATATCACCGTCTATAAGAGTTACGCGCCGCCCGACGAGCCAACGGCGCAGCCTCCAGCGCAAGCCGATGACGTCCCGGGCGACACCATCCCTGGCGTTTAGGGGTCTGCCAAAAAACTCGATACGGATTCGCGATTGTGCCAAAGCACGCTCTATAGCCGCAGAAAATCTCATCCCGAGCAGCCCAACTCGCTTCGTTGAGTTACGGCTGAAATGAACAACCATTTCTGTGCCCCATCCATTTCGCGTTACCGGGGTCCCCGGCGACAGGTCTTCGTCGCTGGGGTGGTTGGGCAGAATGGGTGGGAAATCACGAACCTCAACCAGCGCGTTCATTCAGAGCCTCTAGAAGTGTCAGCGCACGATTTTACAGTCTGCGGAAAAGGTATTTTGAACTGCAAGAAGTGTCAGTCGTCCATCGGCTTTGCCGACCCGCGATAGATGAAACAGCCACTTTCTTTCTCCTCCCCGCGATGGATGAAACAGCCAGTTTCTTTCTCCCGTAGGGAGAATCGATAGTAGCCCAGGACAAGCGCAGCGCAGTCCTCGATAAGCTTCAGAGGCTGCGGAAAAACGCGGGCGGGCGGTAGGCCGGGGATTTATCCCAGGCATCAAGCCAATAAAATCAGCGGGGGCTTTAGCCCCTGAGGTATGCAATTCGGTCTTTTCGCCCAAAAATCCAGCCTTTTTCCGCAGCGACTTCAGTCGTGCCGCAAACCGCAAAATCGACGCAGGCTTAGCCCCGGGCGAAGGCTGCTTCGCAGCCATGACTTCTGCTGTGAACAAATTCCATTTGCCTTGCGTATATCCTTCGAGGTTACAATCGCGGCCATAGCCAATATGGCTGAACGAGGCGGAATCATGAGCGATTTGGAAGTTCAATCTGTGGCCGAGGTCGCCCCCGGCCTCTCCCAGTGGCAGCGCATTGCGAACATCTTCTCCGCGCCGTCAAAGACCTTTGAAGATATCAAACGTGGCAACAAGAGTTGGTGGCTACCGTTCATCTTGATTGTGGCCACGAGTTACATTCTGGCGGCCGGGATCACGTACCAGGTTGGATGGTCGCAGGCGACGGACAATATGATCCACTTCAACCCAAAGATGGAAGAGGGACTCTCGAAGTTGCCCGCCGATCAGCTTGAAATGAAGAAGAAAGCGATTCAGTACTCGATGGAAGGAACGACGTTCGCCACTCCGATTGTCGTGGCTGCTCTTGGCGCCATGGTTTCGCTGGGAATCTGGGGAACGATCAATTTCGTCTTCGGCGGCAGAGCGACCTATGGAGCCACCTTTGTCGTTTGGATGTACGCGGCGCTTCCCGGAATCTTCAAGGCTCTGTTGGGAACGATCGTGTTATATGCGGGCACGCCTCCTGAAGCATTCAACATCGCCAGCTTCGCTCCTACAAGTTTGGGTGCGTTTCTGAATCCGTTGGAGACCAATGCCGCACTCTACAAGCTGGCAAGCTGGCTGGATTTCACCTCGATCTGGAGCCTGATTCTGTTGGGCATCGGAACGGCCACGGTGGCCGGCGTCAAGCGCTCCTCCGGCTACATCGCGGTCTTCGGCTGGTGGGCGATCTTCATGGTGATTTCGGTGGGTTGGGCTGCGGTCTTCGGTTGAAAACCGGATCGGCAATCCTCTCGTCGCACGGATAGTGGCGAACAGAGCCCCGCGAAAGACGGCGATCCGTCAATCTGCGGGGCTTTGGCACTCACGTTCTACGCCGTGGCGCGCTGCTGTTCACGTCCGCCCAGGCGCACGCTCACCACCTTCGAGACGCCCGGCTCCTGCATGGTGACACCGTAAATCATGTCGGCTGTCTGCATCATGCGCTTGGAGTGGGTGACGATCAGGAACTGCGTCTCCTTGCCAAGCGAGCGCAGCAACTCGGCGAGGCGGCCCACGTTGGTTTCGTCCAGCGCCGCATCCACTTCGTCGAGTGCGCAGAAAGGGCTCGGCTGGAATTGGAAGATGGCCACCAGCAGCGCCAGCGCGGTGAGCGACTTTTCTCCGCCCGAAAGCAACAGCACATTTTGCAGCTTCTTGCCCGGCGGCGAAGCCACGATTTCGAGGCCGCTTTCAGCCTGGTTTTCCGCGTCCGTGAGACGCAGAAAGGCTTGCCCGCCTTGGAATAACCGCGCAAAAACCACCGAGAAGTTCTCGTTGATGCGGGCAAAAGCCTCATCGAATTTTGTGCGTGAAATCTGATCGATCTCCTTGATGGTCTGCTGCGTGTTCTCGATCGATTCCATCAGGTCCGTGCGCTGTGTCTCCAGGAAGCCGTGGCGTTCGGCGGTCTCTTTGTACTCGTCGAGAGCCATCATGTTCACCGGGCCCATCTGCTCGATCCGTTGACGCAATGTGTGGCAAGTCTCGTCTTCGGCGGCCAGTTCCTCTCCGGTTAGCCGCGCAATCTGTTCATCGGCGCGCAGCACGGCAGCTTCTGCGTTGACCTCGGCCACGCAGCTTGCTTCCAGGTGTTCCAGGTCGGCGCGCAGCTTGGCCACTTCGCTTGAGCGGCTCGCGCGGTTCTCACGCAATTGGTCCAGAGCGGCGCGTCCGCTCTTGAGCTGCGTCTCCATGGCTGCCAGTTGCTGGCGCAAACTCTGCGCCTGGGCAGTCAGAGTCTGCGCCAGGGCTAGAGCCTCGGCGCGCACGGTTGTCAGCTCCTGTTCACGCTGCACCAGCTCCGCGCTTTCCTTGACGCGCTGTTCACGTTCTGTCGCAGCCGCCGTCCGCTGCTGGTCAATGGATTGAACGCGCCGCTCCAGGTCGGCATGAAGACGGTCGATGCGTTGGAAGGCAGCCTCAGCACCTCGTCTGCGCTCTTCCAGGCCGGCCAGCTCCGCCGTTACCTGCGCCGCTTCTTGCTGCAAACTCTCGCGCTTCTGTCGCAGCAACGCCAGTTGCGCCTGCAATTCATCGAGAGCTGCCTCGGCTGTCCGGTGTTCATTCTCCAGGCGAACCAACTCCTCGCGCTTTTCGTCGATGGCGCCTCGCTTGGCCTCGCGTGCCTCCTGGTTACGTGCCGCCTGCGATGTCCACTCCTGCAGACGACGATCCACACGCTGTGTCTCGGTCTCCATCTGCTTCAGCGCCGCGCCCTGATCTGCGGTGTCGCGCTCGGCCAGACGCCGCTCCTCGCTGCGCGCCTCCAGTTGCGCGGCCATCTCGTCAATGGCCAGCACCAATGCCGAGGCCTCCGTTTCCGTTTGCGTAAGTTCAACGTCCAGTTTGCTCAGCCGACCTTCGGCCTCGCGCAACTCACGCTTCAGCGCCAGCGGTCCTTCGCTTGCCGGCTTGCCGCCGGTCACCGTGGCGTTGTGGAAGCACTCACCCTCCGGCGTCAGAAAGTAAGCGTATGGGTACTTTCCGGCTAGCCGTAGCGCCTCTCCCGGATCTTCCACCAGATAACTGTGGCCGAGCTTGGGAAGAATTGATTCCAGTGAATGTCCAAAGCCGTTCAGCACACGAATCGAATCCTTGAGCGGTGTCAGGCCCGGGCCGCTGATGATCTCTGGACTCTCCTCAAAAAGCGCTGCTTGCTCCGCCGAATGAATCAGGAACGTTGCGCGTCCATCCACACCCGACTTCAGCAGTTGCACGCCCTGCTCGGCAGCCACCCAGCTCTTCACCACCACATAATTCAGTTCTTCGCGCAGAAACTCATCCACCACGCCTTCATGCTCGCCACTCACTTCCAGAAAATCAGCTAGCGTGCCCACCGGGGCCATGCCCTGAGCCAGCGCGCCCGGTTTCAGCAAGCGCCGCACCGTGTCGGTGGAGTAGCTATGGTTGCGAATCAGCGATTGCAGCGAGTCGCGGCGGCCGGCGATAGTCGCGTGATCGCCGCGCAGTTTGTTGGCGCGAGCGCGCAGTGCTGCTTCTTCCGCGCGACGAGCTTGCAGAGCCTCACGCAAGGCCACAATCTCGCCTTCCAGCCGCTTGAGTGTCTCCGCTGCCGAGTCGAAGCGCAGCCGCGCCTCTCCGCTCTGCGCGCCCAGATTTTCCAACTCATTGCGCGCCTGGCCCATCTCGGCTTCAAGTCGCTCGGCCTCGCGTTCCAGTGCTGCCAAACTCTCCTCGCCCTGGGCAGTATGGTTGCGGGCGTTGCCAGAAAGCGTCAGCAAATGCATCGTCTGGCGACGGCTTGCCTCCAACTGCCTCTCTGCCGCGAAAACCTCTTCGGCAGCCGTGCGCGCCTCATGCTGCCGCGTCTCCACCTGCGCCCGAAATGCGCGGGCTTCTTCAGCCGCCGTGGCCAAAAAGCTCTGCTGCTGCGTCCGCTCTTCGGCAATTCCGGCCAACTGCGTCCGCGTTTGCTCCAACTCAGCACCAGCCGCATGGATGCGCGTTTCCAGTTCACTCACGCGCTCTACATTAGCTCGCTCTCGCGCTGCCGCCCGCTCCAGTTCGACAGCCGCCGTATTGGCGCGGTTCTGCGCCTCCTGGCCCTGGCTATCCAGCTCATAGCCGCGCTCGGTGAACGTATGCTGACTAGCCTCAGCCAGCTCAATCTCTGCCGCTGAAGTATTGATTCGCTCCGTCAGCGCGGCAATCTCAGCTTCCAGCCTGGATTGATCCGCGTCCATCAGCGCCATGCGGCTTGCCAGCACCACGCGCAACCGGCCGCGCAGTTCATCACGCACCGCGCCAAAGCGCTCGGCCTTGGCCGCCTGCCGCTTCAGGCTGTTCATCTGCCGCGTCACTTCTTCAAAAATGTCGTCCACGCGTGCCAGGTTCTGCTTGGCGCTCTCCAAACGCAACTCGGCCAATCGCTTTTTATTCTTGAAGCGCGTAATCCCCGCAGCTTCTTCGATGATTGCCCGCCGGTCATGCGGCTTGGAGCTAAGCAGTTGACCAATCCGCTCCTGACCGATAATGGCGTAGCTCTCCGGCCCCAGTCCCGTGCCCATAAAAATGTCTTGAATATCGCGCAGCCGGCAGAGCTTGCCGTTCAGCAGATATTCGCTTTCGCCGGTGCGGAAGAGCCGCCGCGTAATCACGATCTCGCCCTTTTGCGGAGTGCGCTGAAACTTGCGCCGGCGAATCTTCAACACCACAGCCTGCGGCCCTTCGCCCGTGCTCATCGATTGCGGAGCGTCCGGGTCATCCTCGTCCATCACCTGCCCCGGCTGCTCCTGGGCGATAATCTCCTCGGCTTCGCTCGCCCGCTGGCGGCGCGCCTCGTCTTCATCCCAATCCGTCGGGCCGTCATGATCCACCAGCACCAGCGGCTCCACGGGAATCGGCCCTTCATAAGCCTCCGGATCGACCATCGTGATCGTGACTTCAGCCATCCCCAGCGGCTTGCGCTCGCGCGTTCCGGCAAAAATCACGTCCTGCATATGCGTGCCGCGCAATGTCTTCGCGCTCTGCTCGCCCAGCACCCAGCTCACCCCGTCCAGAATGTTCGATTTGCCGCAACCGTTTGGCCCCACCACCACGGCAATGCCTGTTCCCGACACGGTCAATTCCGTTCGGTCGCAAAAGCTTTTGAAGCCGAGGATGTGGATCTTCTTAAGTTTCAGCATGTTCACTCCGGGTTATGGGGGGCTCTGCCCGATCTTCCTGTTCAATCGCAACCTACAACTACGATTCTTTCATCCTGAACGGAGTTTGGCGCGTTTGTTGCGACAAACGGAGTCGAAAGACCTGCGCAAATGCACGATCTCTTCATCCGGGCAACCTCCCGTCAACACTGAAACGCGGCAGGAATCTTGCCCTCCGCTTCAAACTCTACGGGCCTTCGAGGACAGGGTCAACGGGGTAAGCAGGGGTTTTTGTGGATAAGGCGGTGCGCAATTCCTGTTCTTGGAATTTCCTAAAAAAGCAGTGCAAAATTGGGACTTTCTAAGGATTTAGGGCCGCTTTTTGCACAGGAAAGGAGAAGTTGTAGAGAGAAATCTTCCGGCTCTCACAACGGAGTGAAACGCGGAGCATATGCTGTTGGAAGCAGAGAAGCGCGAAGTTGCCCTCTCCCAAGGAGGTCTTTATGCCGCTTATCCTCAGATCTTCCCATATCCTCGCCATGTTTTGCTTCTGCCTCGCCTTGACTGTCAGCCCCTTTGCCCAGAGCCAAGTTGCGCCCGCAGCTGCTCCGCAGAAGCAGAGTGCTCAACCGGTGCGGCCCGACATCGGCAGGTTTTACGGTTTTTGTGAGCATGTTGGTGAAGAGGATGATGAAATCCAGGGGGCGATTCTGGATGGCAATGTGCCTACCATTCACAGGCAGGATTATGCGACCGAGATAGGCATTAGCGAAGGTGAGGGGCAAACCATGCTTGCCATTCTGCTCGACGCCTATAGTCAGGGGGGTGGGGGCGACGAACACAAGAATATTACACGTTACAAACTTGTCCAGCAATATGGCCCCGATGAGGGCCAGAGAAGATATGACGAGGAGGCAGCGACATATAAGGCTAGAAGCTTTCCAGCCCTGCAGGAAGCTGTGGTCAAATTGCAGACTGAGCTTGGAGAGGAGTCTTTCGCAAAGCTCAACGAATACGTAAGAAAGGAACTGTGGTCAAAAGGAGCGTGGGTGGGGGGAAAAGGGTGGGTCAAAGAGCCAAAGGATCCTAATCCCTGCCCGCCCAATGATAATCCCCCTCCGGGGCAGACGACTCATCTCGCCTGCATAGGATTTTATGCAGATTTCTTTCACGAAATAGCGAGGATGGACGCAAACAATCGGATAGTGGCAGCAAATGATAAGGCTGAAATGCCGACGGGATACCTCCTTCCAATTGATCTTCCAGAGGATAAGAAACAGGCCGCGATCGAGATTGCCGTCGAAGCTGACCGCGAGAGCAAAGAAAATGCTCAGAAATACGTAACAGAAGGTACAAAAGTCTACAGTCAGAATGTTGCGAAGTATGGCGTGGTAAGGGCAAATCAAATTCCCGATCCTCCCGAGATTGAGGCGTTGAATAAGAATGGGCAGACGATTATCGAGGAACATATTTTTATGTTGAGGCAGGCGCTCGGGGAAGATTACTTCAAGCGATTCGACGCAGAGCTTAGCCAAAGAAATAAAACTATCACTCTGACAACGCCTGAGCCGTCGCCCAGCGCTAGTTCTGCTCCCCAGAAGACCCCGGCGGTGCAGCCGTGACCAGAAGGACTCTTGCGTTCACTGCGCCGAAGCGGTCATCGCTGCCGTGCCAGCGTGCGGGGTGATCGCAAGCTTGAGAATCGCCCGCTCTGGAATGCGTGTAGAAGCAGCCATCCATCGCATGGCATTGGGAAAGAGCGAGTAGTAGAAGGGCACGAGAATGTTTCCGATGCCGGTGACCATGGCGCGCGAACTCCACGTAGCCAGGCCCATGCCGCGGCTGAGTTGCGTGCGAATGGTGCCGTAGTACTCATCCACGCTTTTGCCCGCCAAAAACATCTCTGAGGCAAGCGCCGCGCTGTGCAACGCGATCGACATGCCGTCCCCGGTGAACGATGGAATCACCGCAGCCTGATCGCCCACGCACCACATACCGGCGGTCCGCGCCGCCAGATATCCATAAGGAATCGGAGTGATGGCCAGAGGTCGCTGCCATAGCGCTCTTGCACCGTAAAGGCGCTGTTGCAGCAACCGATTCTCACGAAGTATCTCCGCTAGCAGTTGAGCCCATCCGCCCGTTCTGCGCAGCACAGCGCGCCTGACCACAAAACATAGATTGGCCGCCTCTGCTTCGACCAGCGAGAGCCCTCCATATCCGCCACGAAAGAGGAACACCTCAATGAAGTCTCTCAACGCCTCAATTTGAGCGGGCGCAAGTTGCCAATGCATTTTGAAACCGACAAAATCGGACTGGCTGGTTGAGGGGCGATCCCACCCTCGCAGATCGTGTTTGCCGGTAGCCAGAAATACATTCTTGGCGCGCAACGATCTGCCATCGCGAAGCTGCGCGGTCGAAATGGGTCCTTGTGTGGTGAGGTTTTCCACCTGAACGCCGCGCTCGACGCTACACCCACTTTGCACAGCGCGCAAAAGCATGGCCTCATCCAGCGCATACCGCGAAAGCGAGAGCGCCGTGAAAGGCAGAGCAGCTTCCACCACTCGCTGCTTTGACGAGAGCCGCAAAAAGCGAATCGTTGCAGCGCCCAGATTGAGCGGCTCAACTCCGGCCTGGCGCAGATACCGGACCGCTTCAGGACTGAGAAACTCTCCGCAAACTTTGTGATGTGCCGCGCGCTCTTTCTCAAGCAATGTGACGCTGCGCCCCGCGTTCGCCAGCAGAATGGCAACCATGGAGCCGGCGAGACCGCCTCCTACAACAAGGTTGTCAACGGCTGCGCTCACCATGGCTCTCCTTCTGATAACGGCTTACACACAGACGCGCGGGCTTGAAGCTTTGTACAACGGCCTGCCCCGGCCTGAGGCCAGCCGCAACGCACAGCGCTTGCCACTCGTGCGGCACAAAAGATCGCGCAATCGAGATGGGGCCGTCGTGCTGCACAGAAGGATGCAGCCCGGCCAGCTTCGAAAACACGCGAAAGAAATGGTAGGGGATGGCCGCGCGCGAAAGATCGTTGATGAACCATCCAATCTCAGCGTGGACTTCCATCCATTGCAAAAAGCGCACGATCTCGCCGTCCGAAAGATGATGAGTGAGAAGGGAACTGACCACCAGGTGTACGGGCTCGCGCGGCACGTATGTGAGGACATTTGCGTTGACCCATTGGATGTTGCTGGTTGCCGGGCTGGCATCGGCAGCGATCGCCGTGGCATCGGGATTCAGGTCGAGCCCAGTTAGATCAACAGCAATGGCGCGCTCATTTGCCCATCGTTCGATCCGCCGCAACGAGTCCCCATATCCGCAGCCAACGTCGAGAATGCGAAGCGGCGTCGGCAGCGCGGCCCGGTTGATTGCCAATGCATTCAGCCAATGCAGCAAAGGGCGGTAAGCCAAGGTCAGTCGGTTGGTCGTGGCCAGGCCGCGCAGATAAGATCGCAACTGCTCGCGGCTGCAAGGCTCATCCATAATCTCGGTGAGCTCGGCGCGTGTGCGAAAGTCCGGTGAGTTATGCGGCATGAAAGAGCATGGTCTCCGCAGTCAGTCCGGGCCCAAAAGACATGGCGCAACCTTGTTGCTCAGCCTGTGCGCGTTCCATCACTTTTTCCAATACGAACATGACGGTTGCCGAAGACATGTTCCCGTAGTGCGCCAGAACATCGCGGGACGAGGAGAGCGCATCGGCAGGCAGGTCGAGGCCCTTTTCGACTGAATCGAGAATCGAACGGCCTCCGGGGTGCACCGCCCACAAGTCAATCTCCGCGGGCTCTCTCCCTTGCGTAATCTGGCGACCCGTGTCCTTGAGCGAGCGGCCGATTTCGCCCGGAACCTCGCCCGACAGGTGCATATCGAATCCCAACGCACCGATCTTCCACGTAATCAAAGGACTCGTTTCTGGAATGCAGAGCGCAAGAAAACTATCGATGGCCAGTCCGCGCGGTTCCGCACTCACCAAAGAGGCGGCGCAGCCATCGGCGAAGACAAGAAACGAGAGCACCTGCTCGAGCTGATCGGTCTCCTGAAAATGCAGCGAGCACAATTCCAGGTTCAACAGCAGAACCGTCGCGCCAGGTTCGGAGCGGACAATATGACGCGCTGCCTTCAGGGCGTTGATCGCCGCATAGCATCCCATAAAGCCGATGAAGGTTCGTTCTACCGAAGGCGAAAGCCCGAGATGTTTGATCACATCGAAGTCCAATCCGGGCGCGTAGAACCCGGTGCAAGAGGTCACGATCACATGCGTAATCGATCGCTTTTCATCTTCGCTCAAGGCCAGCTTGTCGACTGTGCGATCCGCTAAATGAGGGGCAAACCGCTCAAATAACTGCATGCGCCGCGCGGTCGTGGGAAAGTTACCGGGCACATAAATCTCCTCCTCATCCTTCCACGATCCGTCTCCTGTGCATGTCGGATTCACGATTGAATATCGCTGCTCAATCGCCGATAGTCGCGCCATGCGGCGAAACAGGTTGCGCGACGTGCCCTCCGGCAGCATCCCCGCTGCAAAATCGACGAAAGCCCGATGAACATCGTGCTCGGGAACCGCCGTCGCAATGCGGTTGATGTGTGCGGTCGTCATCCAGGCCCCTTTCGTGGAAACAAGTATCCTCCCCGAATCCTTTGCTATTGGACTCATGAAGTGACTGCAAGTTTCAGGTGGTTGCGCTCCATCAGGTCACTTGATTGTCAGCATGATGTAAAAGACTGTCATTCAGTCGGAGGCGGCGGGGCCTTTCTTGCCGCTCCATGCAGATCATTACGACGCGTTGGCACATAATCAAAGGATGATCAACCCAAGGATCTGCGGGCTCTCCCTGTTCCCTATTCCCTGTTCCCTGAAACCGACCCCCCCACCCCCCCTATGTTTATTATCGAAACCTTGCAGGTAATTTTCTCGACAATACACTGAGACGGCGAATCGGACTATAACTGGACCGCAATCAGTGACTTTCGTGGAATCGATCTCTCAGCGCGGGGGTAGGCCGGAGAGGATAGGTAACCACCTGCTTCTCGTGGAACTGCGGATCGCCAATCCGTATGCGCACAGTTACCGCCGTTCCACAGCGTGGAACATGCTTGAACCCGAAACAATGGGCATGCACAGGCGTAAACCTATTCCATGCCATAATCTAGAGTTATGGGCGACTTCGCACAGGCTACGCCGGTTATGCGGGACGAAATCTTCGATTTATTGGTTGTGGGTGCCGGACCGACTGGCCTCGCCTGCGCCATCGAGGCGCAGAAGGCCGGCTTCCGCGCCGTCGTGGTCGACAAAGGATGCGTCTGTAACTCGCTCTTTCACTACCCGGCGCATATGACTTTTTTCACGACCTCTGAGCTGCTCGAAATCGGAGACATTCCGTTTCCCAGTCCCAATGCCAAGCCCAACCGCAACGAGGCGCTCCAGTATTACCGACGGGTGGCCGCCCTCTATAAATTAGATATTCGCCAATACCATCGCGTAGAGCGAGTCAACGGTCACGACGGCGCGTTCACAGTGCATACTGTGGACCGCTTTGGCCGCGGCGGCGAGATTCAAGCTCGCAAGCTGGCTATAGCCACCGGCTACTACGACCTGCCCAACTACCTGCACATTCCCGGCGAAAGCCTGAGCAAGGTGCATCACTACTACTTCGATCCTCACCCATTTTTCGACATGGATGTCGTGGTGATCGGCGGCAAGAATTCGGCGGCCATTGCGGCGCTCGAACTATGGCGCAGCGGCGCGCGGGTCACGCTGGTTCACCGCGACAGCGAAATTCACAGCCACGTTAAGTACTGGATCAAGCCCGACATCGAAAACCGCATCAAGAATCATGACATCAAAGCTTACTTCCGCTCCGAAGTTGTCGAAATCGAACCCGACACGGTAGTCATCGAGACGCCTCAGGGCCGCGAGACCATCAAAAATGACTTCGTCTTCGCCATGACCGGCTACCATCCCGACTTCGAGTTCCTTGAGACTCTAGGCATACGCATGGAGGGCGAGGATCACCGGCCAGTCTGCGAACCCAAAACCAAGGAAAGCAATGTACCCGGCATCTATCTCGCAGGGGTGATAGTGGCCGGCTCCCGCACCAATGAGATTTTCATTGAGAATGGTCGCTTGCACGGACTCCTGATCGCTAAGGCGCTTATGGGCGAGTAAGGATTCTCTGCCGGATGCGACACGTTTCCGTAGAGGAGATGAGTGCGTAGACGGCGAACCCGTCTGTTCAGTTCAGCTTCAAAGTTCGCGGGCTGAGCCTCTGAAGAAAATTGAAGTTGTCTGGTCGATCTGCCCCCGGTCTGGGCATGCAGTGCAGCCTCGACGGGGCGGCAGTCGCATAAGAGCGGGTCACGTGCAGTCGGTCCATCACCACGTACCGTGTGCGCAGGCCGTCCACGATTGCGGGCAATTGGGCGGGAAGACGATTTCGATCTACATAAATGACCAGCGCCACCTCGCGTGGATTGTCCAGGCTCTGGCCCACGCCAACGCCAAAAAAGGCAGGATTTCGCCGCATGAGTCCGGCAGCGGCCTGGTTCTTGATAGCTATGGCTTGCGCAAGAGCGGTGGCGCTGAGCGACGGGACGACAGCATCGAAAGGCGTCTGCGGAGCCGAGCCGTACGACACCGCGCGGGCCGTCGTGGGAACCGCGATGGTGCGCACGCCTTCCACCGTGTCGGGCACATTCACTGTCCTGCTCTCGTCGGTGTAAAGAATTACCGCGGCTTCGCCCGGGTGGTCTGTGCTTTTGCCGGTGGCCACGCCCAGAATCCCGTTCGCAGAGTTTACCAGCAGTCGGGCCTGCGCCAGAGCTTGCTGAGCGCGCGTTGTCTCCGTATCGCTGAGCCCGCGGCCTTGCGCCGAGGAGATGGTGTTGTCGCCATAACTCAGGCAACTGACCGCATGGTCGGCCGCGCCCACAAAGGTATAAGTCCCCCCTAGCTGCGCGTCTAACTCATTCAAGACTTCGGTCGCCGGGTTTGCCACGCCCTGGCTAACTCCGGAAGTGTCTGTGCCGCCCGCAAAGTAAAGGCCAACAGGTTCAGCGTTTGCCGCATCCACTACCAGCGCGCCGGAGTCACCCGCATCGCTGAATTGATTGCCGCTCACGCCCAATTGATGGCTAAAGGTCTTGGTCAGATAAGGCTTGGTCTCGGCACAGTCGAGGAAGTAATCGACTGTCACATCAAGATCGACTGCCGAGACGCCACCGCAGGTCAGCCCGGTGGTCCGGCCGCTCTTGGCCACTCTTGAATCGAGGGGGGCGGCCTCGCCTCGGCCGCCGGACGAACTGATGCCGGGCGGTGCGGCGGCCAGTGTGCCGTCGGCTTGCCTTGCGCCTAACTCCAGGATGCTGCCGCCGGGGTCGATGGAGCGCGAGGCGACCTGGGCAATGGCCGCATCGGCGTTGGTCTGCTTTGAACTGAGCGGGAGCCAGCCGGTCAGTGAAGCTACCGGCGCAACGCCCCCGCCATCGCCCAGCGGCGTGCAGTTATTGTCGATCAGGCCGGGTTGTACGATGGTGTCGCCCACACTGGCGTGGTCGCTCTTGGCCAGCACGTGGTTGTTGCTCAGCAGGTACTGGCGTTTGTTTGCGTCTTCGACCAGTGCGCCGAGGGTGCCGCTGCAGCAATCCACAATCTGGTTGCCGCGGGTGTCATAGTCGGTATTGTTGCCGCCGGAACTGCCGAGCGCAACCGTCGCGGCCAACTGCCCTTGATGCGTGGCTGGGTTGCTGTTCACTCCGGCAGTGTTGACCAGCACTACGGAGGCGGCTTTGGAACTGGACGGAGCACCACTTACCGTGGCCACCACATAGGTTGCGCCAGTGGTTTGCACTGGCGCCGGCGCCGAGTAGGTAACCGTGCAGGACGTGAAGGTCTTGCTATCGCGTTGGCAACTCACACCGCCCAGCGAGCCTTGGCCGCCACTCTGCCCGGTTGGCGAGTTTGCCAATGCAAAGTTGATGCTTGCAGTACCGCCCGCTTCAGCCAAAACGCCGGTGATGGAGATGTTTCCGTTCGCGCCCAGAGCTACGTTTTCTGGCGTCAGCGGCTGCAGGAATCCCGGTGTCACGGTTAAGACCGAACTGGCGCGGAGCTTTGGGTTAGCCGCCAGAGTCGCGGTTACGACCACTTCGGCTCGATCGGCGGTCAAGTAGCTCGGCGGCGTGTATTGACCGCTGGCGTTGATGCTTCCCGTGCCGCTGGTTGCATCGCCGCCCGAGAGCGACCATGTCACCTCGGCTGGTCCGCCGCCTGCGAGAGTGGCCGCAAACTGATGGACCAGAGCGCCCTGAGCATTGGTGGCATTGCAGTTGGCGCAGTTGGTGTCAATGGATGCCGAGCCAGGAGTGATCGAGAAGGCAGCATTCGAGGAGTTTGCGGTAACTATTCCGCTGCCGCAGCCGACTGCCAAAAGCAGCGCCGGAGCCAGGAGCAACGAGAAATTCCGCAGAAACAGCCGCATGGCAAAACCCTGCATCTATTCTATCGACTTCTTTCGGAGAAAAGAGAAGAAACGAGTCCGCCATCCGCAATCGCATGTAAATTAACGGACCTCTGGCATTGAGTTTTGTCGATTGATGCATCTTGATTCTGATGCGGCGACGGACGATGCACGGCAGGAGGAAATAATCTGCAACGCAAAATCCAGGCTCATTGCTGCAATCCCATATGCTGGTGCGGTTCTGCGTGTATGTTATTCAAAAATTGCCTGATTCTCGCAGTTGATCGAATAATCTGCAAGGAAACCGGGCCAAAAATAAATATTTATAGGGAGGGTAGGGGGCGGAAAAACAGGGAACAGGGAACAGGGAACAGGGAGCAGGGAGCAGAAGGCAGGCGGGGCTCTGGTTCTTGTTCATGCTTTGATTGTGCGCCGGAGGAAGGCAATGATCTGCAAAATGCCTGCGGTGGTGATTGCGCGCTAAAGGTTTTGCGGTCTGCCACCCATTCGCCAAGTGCGCGAATGGGTGGGGCAGCCGATCTTTTGGGTATAACAACCGTAGAACTGCCATCATTCAGGAGAAGTTTTATGGAAGCGCGAAGGGGTTCTCAATCTGAATTCCTGCAATCCGTTGTCCGGGGTTCAAATCCTCGGAGAGGATCCTGGTTGCGCCACTCCTGATTGCAGTTGCAATAATCAGCGCATCCCAGAAACCGATTCGCGCCTCGTCCTCAATTTGAAAGGCCCGCTTGATCTCTTCCGAGGTGGTTGCGACACACCAGTAGGCGAAGCGATCAACAATCAATCGTGCCTTATCCTTCGGAAGCGGAGAGGCGAGTTTCCTCGTCACGGTACTATAGAACTCCTGCAAAACCTGCATACTCAAGGCGCCGGATCGCTCCTGCCGAAGGCTGAGCAATGTTTTTTGCGCCATCTGGCGCTTACGCCCTGCGTCCATGTCGTAGGCATAGACGAGAACATTTGTGTCGATAAAGACCTTAGCGCTCATGTAGCGCATCCCGATCCATGGTGTGAACTCCGCCTAAATGGAATCCTTTCTCCATCAGAGCGAAGGCGTCCTGCATAGCGCGCTCGTAGTCGTCTTCCGTCTCCGCAAGCTGCTCGATCTGGCTGGTGAGCAAGCCACTGATGGAGGTGGAGCGCTGGGCAGCCAGAACTCTAGCCTTATGAATGGTTTGCTTGCTTAGGCGCAGGGTGATGTTCTGCTTATCGTTGAGTGCGGGCATCGTGAGAGTGCCTCCTATTCACGTGTATTACGTGTAGCACGTTTTGCACGTGATTGCAATCTGCCAAGCGATTCTCGGGACAAGCGTGCGTCCTCATGCCAGCAATAGATGTTTTTGGCGAATTCAGAGTGCCACATTCAAGTCGCTCGATGGGGGACTTTACAGACGTTTCGGAGAAATTTCGGGATTGCCCGGTGATACATCCAGAATGCTTGAAATTGTCTACCGGGCATTGAGCTCGAGCCACGGCGAACGGCCGGCTATTCGACCGGAACGCGAATAGTGCATTTGATCGCATCCAACATACCCGTCTCCCGGGACTGACGTTGGTTGAGCGACAATGGTTATTCAGATGTGCAATCTACTCCGGGGACAATCTATGATGCTTCGCCTACTTTTATTCGCGCCTCTTCTTGCCAACGCATGCAATGCACAGGTAGTCGGCGGAGGATCGGCACAAGAGAAGGTCCAGTTCGTACAGATTGAGCCTGGCATCAGACTCGAAGTGAAGGACTGGGGCGGGACAGGAAGGCCGGTGGTGCTACTCGCCGGGCTGGGATCAACGTTGCACACGTTCGATGACTTCGCCCCAAAGCTCGTTGGCAAATACCACGTCTACGGCATCACGCGCCGGGGATACGGAGATTCAAGCCATCCCGATCCGATCGATGGCAACTACGCAGCGGAGCGGTTAGGCGACGACGTACTTTTCGTGATGGACCAGATGAAGATCGAGCGTCCTGTTCTTATCGGCCATTCCTTTGCGGGTGAGGAGCTGAGCACGGTCTGTAGCCGCTTCCCAAGCCGCATCGCTGGCCTGGTTTACCTTGACGCGGCCTATCGATACGCCTTCTCACCTGTGCACCGAGGTGATTTTCGCATCGATACTCTCGAACTGCAGCGCGAGTTGGCTGCGTCTCTGGATGCAATCTCGCCAGCGGAGGCTAGAGATGCGGTTGGCAAGTTGCAGGAAATGCTTCCGCAATTTGAGGTCGATCTTAACGAGCAGAAAAACCTGTTGTCCAACACCCCGAATATGTCTGCGGCGGACTACGACGAGCAAGTGAAAGAGCGTTCCACGCTTGCCGGACAGATCGAGAAAGCAGCACTCGACGGAGAGCGGCGCTACACGGAACTTAAGTGTCCGGCGCTTGCCATCTATGCTCTGCCTCACGATCACAACCTTCCGCCTGGGCCGAAGCGGGACGCGGCGGATGCCTCGGAGATGAAGACATGGGGACCGTTGGTGGATAGCTTCGAAGCAGGGGTTCCGTCAGCTCGGGTAATACGAATCGCTCACGCAGAGCACGCGGTCTATAGGTCCAATGAAGCCGAAGTAGTGCACGAAGTGGAAGATTTCATCGGCGGATTGAAAGATCAGCAACAATGAGCGAAATAGCGTCAAGAAAGTGGGTTTTACCTGGATGGTCGGCATACCGGAAGCAACCTGAATCTGTCGATCAAAACCCGGAACCCTTGTTTGCGAGGAAAGGGTTTGCGGTGATTTGAAGAGGCGCCGCGGTTGAGTTTCGTGGTATCCCACCCATTCGCAAAGAGCGCGAATGGATGGGGCACCCAGAGTTCATGGGGGATCAAGCAGTGGCTTGCTCACCAGCCAGATCGAGTGACTCGACTGCGAAACGACTGTGAGCCATCGGTTGGATTGCTTAGGCCCTCGGCAGGCTGTTCAGCGCGGTCCCAGTGTCAGTCCATCTCTTTTGTTGCAGCAATCCAAACCAGTAGCCCGAGCACTCCGAGTAGGATCAAGCTGTTGGTTCCGGCATGTACCTGGTGCCCCGAGACGAAAGAACGCGGCGCTCCATAGAGGGCGTCCTGGAGATCGCTAAAACGAAACTGGGCGTCTGCCAGGACCACTGCCGCGCTGACGGTCGCGGCAGCACCGACGAATCGTGCCGATGGCAATATAACAAGTGCGGCGGCGATCAAACCGAGGAGGAGGTAAACAACGCCGACGCCAAAAAGGAAATCGACGCTTAGATGCGCTGCGAGTACTGGTGGCATTTGATCAGAGATTGGCAGTGTACCCGAGTGCAGTGCCGAAATGATTTGGAGTGGAGACCAGCGTGTTTGCCCTAGTATTTCTGAGTCCGTCCAAATCAACGGTGTTACAAATGTTGCCAGGCCTATCAGGGTCACTATGAACGCCATCTGTCGACGTCGCCGACCCATTCTGGTCGGCTTGTTCATCTCAACAGCGCGGAGGTTGGAATCATTGGGCATATGCTGGTCAAAGTAACTGGCAAATCGCCGTCGATGGCACGGAGTTGGCTCTACAACTTGAGATTGTGGATATTATAACCGAGACGAGGTTCTGAGGATGTGATCGGATGGTGGGCAAACCGACAATCTCGGCAGGGGCTAAAGCCCGCTCATTTTATTGCCCTTTATACCAGGGATAAATCCCCGGCCTACCGCCCGCCCGCGTTTTTCCGCAGCCTCTCAAGTCGTGCGCTGACGCTTCTTGCATTCCCGAATATTGCAAGTTGCTCGAAAGTGCGACGAAATTCTCAATCTGAACTCCTGCAATCCGTTTTCCGGGGTTCAAATCCTCAGAGATGATCCTCGTTGCGCTACGCAACAAGTGAAGGGTAAGAGTTGATGCCCGTACCCTTGCCTGGAATCAAGTTGTCAGGAAGACCTTGAGATTGCCTGCTGATCCGGCCGTTTTGTAGTATCCCACCCTAGCCGCAAAAACAAAGACGCGGCGAGGGTGGGGCACCCAATTTTGTTCCAGTTCTCTAGAGCCGGATAAATATGCTGCTGATCCTTGCGGCTACTGTTTGCCGAAGCGGAGGACGATTCCGGTGGTGAATCCTCGGCTGTGCTGGATGGTCGAGCCGAAGCCGGTGAAGTAGTACTCCGGGGCGACGCGCAGACCAATGTTCGGGGTCAGGTTGTACTCCACGGGGAGGCTGGCGCTGGCCGCGAAGGTGTAGCCGTCGGGCCAGAGACCGATGGCTACGGATTCCTTGGGTTGGTGATTGACATCGCCGGAGAAGTTTCCCTTTTCAAAACCGCCCAGGACGCGGCCGGAGACGGAATACTTGGGAAGCGCGTAGAAGCGATAGGTGGGGCCGGCGAGAACGGCATACTGGCTGATGGCTGGATTGGTGATTCCCTGGATATAGTTTGGGTTATCCGGCTGGAGGCCTACGTAGGCAGTGGCGTAATAGCCGCGGCCATCGAGGGTGACGCCCAGCCGCTCGTCAAAATAGCGGGTTGCGCCGACGTTCCACGCGTAATCAAATGCATGCTCGAGACCGGGGCCGTGGGGCACGGCAGGCGTGCTGCCAACGGCGGCGATGGCCGGATATCCGGGGCCAGGAACAAAGCGAATCATGCCCATGCCGGTGTAGACCTCGTAGCGATGCGCGTAGGCCTCGTGAATGGCGGCGGCGCGTCGCTGGGCGCGGCGGGCGCGGATGCGAGCCTGGACGCTGAGCGCGCCCTTGGAGTCGGCAGCGTTTTGTTGAGCCTGGGTTTGATCTGGAGCGGAAGCTGGTTGGCTGCTGCTGGAACTTGAGCTTTGGGCCACAGCGGCGGTTGCGGCGGCCAGACCCAGCGCCAGCAGAAGGGCAAAACGGCGAGAAGAAGACATCGGTATCGGGTTACCTCCACGGGATTACAGAAGCACACCGCCGATTCAGGCAAGCAGTGCTCCCCCCATAGGTATTAAAACACCTTGGGGGGAGCCTTGTGGGCGCTGGAAAGACGATTCACGTTCGCCGGTGAGATTTGCAGGCAAATGCGCTATACGATGGCCTTCAAATCGCTCTGCAACTGGGCCTGGTCGAAGCCGGCGGGCGAGCCTTTGGCGCTGAGCCAGTCCTGGCCGAAGAGGGTGTGGGCCTCGTCGCAATACTTCTTCCAGAAGGCCAGGGTCATGGTTTTCCGCTGGCCCCAGGTGATGCAGGTGAAGCCTTTCGCGTCGTATTTGGGAACGAAGACGCAATGGCCGCCCCAACTGCCGGGTTTGGACTTGGCGCCGCCGTTGGGAACCACGTCCCACACGTCCTGGGTTTGGGCGGTAATTGGCAGCGAAAGGCCGATGTAGACACCGCCAAAGAGCGCGATGGACTGGCGAATCTCGACCAGCTTGGCGGGGTTGGGATCGGCAAAAGCCAAGAGCGCATGGCCGTCAAAGCCGTTCTTTTTCCAGTGGTTCAAAACATCGAGTTCGATGCCGCCGCGATCGGTGCTGGGATCGGTGGGTATGTATCCATCCCAATTTTCGTAGTAGCTCTCGATGGTGGGGTCGGGCACGGTGACGATGCTGGAAGTGTTGGCGGTCCAAACCTGAACGGCATGACCCAAGCCGGCAATGGTGCAGTCGCCCAGCTTGTCGTTGAGCATCATGCCCCAACTGGCGATGCCTTTGGTCCAATCGGCAGCGGGAGGCGGCGGTGGAAGCACCGGGGTGAGGTAATCGGCAAAGGCCAGAGTGCGGGTGTCGGTCTTGATGGCCTTGCGGCCCAATTTCATTTTCGAGAGATCAGCCATTGGAACTCCTTATTCATATAGAGTTTGTGTTTTCGCAGTAGTCGGGCCGCAAACGGCTAGGACGAGACTGTGCCAAATCTGGACAGTTTTGTCCAGTAAAACTTTGCTATTTCTTCTTATAGCGAAAGCGAGGGTTATTTTCTGCAAATGCAGCGATAAAATGCTCTACGATGGAGGGCAGCGGAGGTCGCGAAGCGTATGGTTCGAATTTGTTTGGGAATTCTGCTGGGAATCGTTCTCGTGCCTATTGCCTTGCTGGGCTGGTTGTGGCTTGGCAAAGTGCCGGTGGCAGTTGCGGACCCGCCTTTGCCTCAGGAGCGGCTTCTGACCGGAATACCGCTGAACGCACGCATCAGCCGCGAGATGGTGAAGAGCCCGGTTATCCAACCCGATGAGAACGGCCTGGTAGCGGGCGCGCATGTTTATAGCGAGAAGTGCGCCGTTTGTCATGGCTTTCACGGCAAGCCGTCGCAGATTGGCGCGCACATGTATCCGGCTGCGCCGCCCTTGTGGGAGAAGCACGCGAGTGAAGCGGTGGTTGGGGTGAGCGACGATCCGCCGGGAGAGACCTATTGGAAGGTGGCGAACGGGATACGGCTGACGGGTATGCCGGCATTCAAAACCATGCTCACCGATTCTGAAATCTGGCAGGTGAGTTTGCTGCTGGCAAATGCCGATAAGCCACTGCCGCCGGCGGCGGTCGAGATTCTTCGCGGTGAGCCGCCGGTGCCTGCTGTGGTTGTGCCGGAGACGAAGTAGATCACGCGCATTGAGGCTGGGCTGGCGGCTTTTGCTGCGGGAAGAAACGGGAAGGGAATCAGACGATGAACTTGCTCGACTCGCTGCGAAAGGGCTTCGGATTTCTGCTGCTGAGTTTTGGCGTGTCGGCTCCGGCGAAGAAGCCGCGGCCTGCTGTAAAGCCGGTCGCCAAGCCCGACTCCGGCAAACCATAATTGGTAGAATCTAAACTATGCCGCTGACTCGTGAACAGGCACTCGAGTACTTTCACTCCCCCGACCTGATCGGCCTTGGGTTTGAGGCTGACGCGGTGCGCCGCCGCCTGCACCCCGAGGGTGTGGTCACTTATATCATCGATCGCAACATTAACTACACCAACTTCTGTACCGAGTACTGCACCTTCTGCGCGTTTTATCGGCCGCTTACGGGGCCTCGTTCGGAAGAAGGCTACATTCTTGACTTTGAAAAGATCTACGAAAAGATCGCCGAGACTCTGGAGATGGGCGGCACCGGCGTGTTGATGCAGGGCGGCATTCATCCTGAGTTGAAGATCGACTGGTTCGAGCGGCTCTTTAGCGGCATCAAGCAGCGCTTTCCGCAGATATGGCTGCATTGTTTGACGGCTTCGGAGGTGCTGGCCATCGCGAAGTATTCTGACCTGCCGCTGCGCGAGACGATCATTCGTTTGCGGGCTGCCGGCCTCGATTCGATTCCTGGCGGCGGCGCGGAGATTCTGGATGACGATGTGCGGCGGCGCATTGCACGCATCAAATGCAATACCGAGGATTGGGTCAGCGTTCATCGTGCCGCGCACCAGTTGGGAATGAGGACTACGGCTACCATGATGTTCGGCGTAGGCGAGAGTTTCGAGCAGCGCATTAACCACTTTGAGGTGGTGCGCCGCTTGCAGGAAGAGACGGGCGGATTCACAGCCTTCATTCCCTGGAGCTTTCAGCCGCATAACACGGCGCTCGGCGGACGCGGCTGGGAAGAAGCGACGAGCGTGGAGTATCTGAAGGTGCTGGCTATCTCGCGCCTCTATCTCGATAACATCGAGAATGTGCAGGCGAGCTGGGTGACGCAGGGGTTGAAGGTGCTTGAACTCGGCTTGCATTTTGGCGGCAATGATGTGGGTTCGGTGATGCTGGAAGAAAATGTAGTGAGGGCCGCCGGCACGAGTAACTGCACTAGTGAAGAAGAACTGCGCAGAATCATTCGAGACGCTGGTTTCAGGCCCGTTCAACGGGATACGCTCTATCGGACGATGTTTTTAAATTAGCGCTAAGAGCCACTTGCAGAATTGTACTTACGGAATTGCGAATCACGAGAGACAAATACCGCAAAGGCTAAAGCCCTCGGCTGATTTTATTGGCTTTGTGGCGGGGATAAATCCCCGGCCTACCGCCCGCGCTTTTCCGCAGCTGTTTAGTCGTGCCCTGACGCTTCTTGCACTCCTCTTTGAGTTTTGCAAGTGGCTCCTATATGTTTCGCGGGTCAGGTCTCAGTACTCTCATCAGGGGATGCCTATGGTTCGTCCCCACATGGTGCGCGGGGCGCTGGCCTCTGGAGCCGTGACTTTGGCAAGGGGGAGCACGGTCGTGGGCGATGAGACTGGTTCGATCAGATAAGCGTGGCCTGACTGCGCGGGAATGTTGAACTGCGCGGCCGTTGTTGCCGAAACCACGATGGCGCCACTTGATCCGTCTACTACTTGAACGTTTTGTGTGCCCCAGGGATTGCGGGTCAGATAGTTTTTGGTTGAGCCGGCTTCAAGCACGGCCGTGACGAGCTTGCCGTCTTCGATCTGCACGTCCACCTTGCTGTTGCCTTGAATGTAGATGGTGCCCGCGACGTCCCATGTGTTTGGCCAGGCGGGAGCGATGCGCAGCAGGCCATCGTAATCCTGCACGAGCGCTTCTTGCATAGCATCGGTGACACCGCCGTTGAATTCATCGTAAAAAGTGTCAGTGCCGCCGGCCCAGTTTCCTATGCCCGCCGGAAAGGTTTGGTAGGCGGTGATGAGGGCAACGAGCGATGCGAAGAAACCGGACGAATCGCCGAGGCGCGCTGCTTGAACAGCATCAAAGCTCCAATCGCATTTGTTGATGAAGCTGCGGTGCTGGAAGGTGCGGCGCGCGAGGGGGGTGAGGCGGGAGTTATCGCCGATCAAGCCGAAGGGCCAGACGGGCTCGAGGTAATCGTTCTCGACGTTGTGGCGGGTAGCCGCCGGCACGTAGGAGAGGCCAAGCATATCGATGTTCCCTGCATCCGAGCTAGCGGTGAGCAACTGGGTCTGGGTGGCTGTATCGGTGCGGGGATAATCGAGAATTCTGGGAATGGCGGCCTTGAGCCGCGCGACCAAGGCCTCGTCGGTATGGAGGGTTTGCGCCGCCAGGATGGTCGCCGGGAAGAGCGCTTTCATGGCGGCGACATCGTTGATCGAAGAATCATTGATTCCCCATTGGTCCTCGTGTGTGTTGGTCGGGAAGGTGTGGAGCATGCCGTCTGGTGCGACTGTGGCATAGTCCAACTGGAAGCGGGCGGATGCTGCCATGACTGGATAATTTGCGGCGAGGAAAGCGGTGTTGCCGGTGTAGAGATATTGCTGCCAAATCCAGAGCGAGACCTCTGGCGCGGTGGTGAGCGTGAGAGCGTTCCAATTGGGAGAATTGGCCGGCCAGCAGGTTTGATTGCCGCCGATGCCGCTGCCGTTGCCGTTGAAGCGCATGACCTCAGGCACGCAGATGCCGGTTCCATCCGCACCTTTGAAATTCTGCTTGGTCCAGGCTTTGATGTTGCTCAGGTTGGAGGCGTAGAGATTGAAGTAGGGCAGGTTCAACTCAGGATGCCCGGCCGCCATGTTGGAGCCGACAAACATCCGCAGATTCCATTGCCAGAAGAGTTCGGGATTCCAGGGAAAGCGATCTTGAGAAAAGTTGAAAAGGTCGGCTAGTCCGGCATGATGACCGGGAAGTTTGCCGCTGCTCGAGGCCGCCTGCAGAAAGAGATTGATGTCGCGCAGGTTTTCGGCATACGCGCCGCCGCCGTCGTTCGATGCGACGCGCATGAGGCCGGTCTTTGCCCAGAAGTGATTCCACCAGGCAATGGTGGAGCTTTGCAGGTTGGAGGCAGTGGTGTCCATGCCGATCAGGCTGGTGACGGCTGTCATGGGGTTCTGAGTGCCATCGTAAGCCGGAGCAGCAATGACGATACGGAAGGAGCCGTCGGGGTATGGCAGGAAGCTGACCTGGACGGTGGTGGCGTCGACGACCGAGCCGGTCACGTTGCGCCCGGCAGCCGTGATTCCGGCGAGTGTTCCGAAGGTTTGGCCTGAGCTGACTTCCTGCGCGGTATTGTCTACGAAAGTTTCAGAGAGCGCGGCGACGGCTCCGTTTGCGCTCGCCTTGGGCGATCGTCCGCTCCACAGGTGAATCTGCGCGGTCTGGGTGATGGCGGGATTGGCTCCAGTGACTTCGATGACGATTTCGTCTTTGTCGTGGCGGACAAATACGGTGGCCGTCATTTTGCCGCCGGATTCGACGAACTGGCCGTTGTAGAGATCATCTTTGCCGCTGTAGCCGGATGCGCCGGCGAGAGCGGAGAGTCCTGGAATGACCACCCACCCGAGGGAATTGCGATGGGGGAAGGTATCGGTGCGGTTGATTTGGAGGGTCATGCCATTTGCCGACCACAAGGCCGCGCCGACATTGCCATTGCCCAGAGGCATGGCCTGCTTCGCACTCAGATTGGGGGCTTTGAGGATGATGTTCGACTGGGCAACCACGCTTGCAGTGTCGACGTTGAAGCTGCCGTTTTGCCAGGCGGTTGTTGGTGTGACGCTACCGGCATTGACTGCTGCAAGGTTGCTGCCGCAGACGATGAAGCTGAATGCCGCGAGCACCGCGATTGCAGGTACGGCGAATCTTCGCATGAACATTGAACACCTCTAGCATTGGAACCGAAGCACAAGTATCTTTGCAGGCGCGGCCGATAGGCGGCAAATCAGCGGCTGAGAAGTGGGAAAAGGGTGCATCGGTGATTTTCCACAGCTCTAACTTTATTTCAAATTCTACGATTTCAACCGGTAGAAAACTATTGACCTGGCTAAAAACTCGGTATATATTCACTTATGCCATCCATAAAGGGCAGATTTTGAAGAGCGCTTGAATGCGTGCGCCTGTTATTTCCGCATCATATATTTGAGCTGAGGCTCATGGGTTGATGCCCCGGTGCGTTTTCTCTACCGGAACGGGAATGCAGGGTGGGTGGTTCCCGAGGCGGCAATCTGTATCGCTGATACTGCATGAAGCCTGTTCCACAATCTGCGAAAGTGCGTCAGGATTTTAGAACTGAACGTTCACTTCGTGCGTCTAAATATTCAGGAGTGTGAATTTGGGGCAGGCTGATGTTGTCTCCCCGCTGCACCGCCGGAGCTTGAGGAGTTCTGGCTGGGCGATCTTTTTGGAAGGAGAAACTCTCAATGCGTTCTGACTTGGTTTTTGGAGCACTCTCTCATGTCTCCAATCGCTACCAGTTGTGTCAACTGGCGAGCAAGGCAACCCGCAAGCTGCACAAGCCGAATACACGGCTGCAGGATACAGCCAATGAAGTACTGGTCCGCTTGCAGACCACGAATCCCAACTCCCTGGGGCCGTTCGAGGCCTCGATGGAGCAGCCACTCGAAGCCCGTCGCGCTGCTTGACGGGCGAATTCCAGCAGGTATAGTTAGATGAGGCAATGGTTTCAGCTGGCTTCCCTTCGAGGGTAGCCGCGCTTGCCGGTCTTCAACGCTACCATCGATTTCGGGAGTTCCTTACATTGTGGCGCATAGCTGCTGCATGTTTTGTACTCCCGTCTGTCCCTTCCCCGGAGCACTCCCCCATCCGGATCCCACCCACACCCTCCCTTATTGCAGGTGAATATGACCATCGCGGAACTAAAAGAGAAGAACATCACTGAATTAACTCGCATCGCACGTACCCTGGAAATCCCGGGCACCAGCGGGCTTCGCAAGCAAGATCTGATTTTCAAGATTCTTCAGGCTCAGAGTGAAAAGGAAGGCCACATTTTTGCCGAGGGCGTGCTGGAAATTTTGCCCGATGGCTATGGCTTTCTGCGCTCGCCGGACTACAACTACCTGCCCGGCCCGGACGATATATATGTCTCGCCTTCGCAGATTCGCAAATTTGATTTGAAGACCGGTGACTCGATCAGCGGCAATGTGCGGCCGCCGCACGAGGGCGAGAAGTATTTTGCCCTGGTGAAGATCGAGGCCATCAACTTTGAATCACCCGAGGAAACGCGCAACAAGATTCTGTTCGATAACCTGACGCCGCTTTATCCCGAGGAACGGATCAAGCTGGAGACGGTGCGGGAGGCGGTTAGTGGCCGGGTGATGGACCTGCTGACTCCGGTGGGCAAGGGCCAGCGCGGGTTGATTGTGGCTCCGCCGCGCACCGGCAAGACGATGCTGTTGCAGTCGCTGGCCAACTCCATTACCACCAACCACCCCGAGGTGGTGCTGATTGTGCTGCTGATTGATGAGCGGCCCGAAGAAGTGACCGACATGCAGAGGTCGGTAAAGGGCGAGGTGATCAGCTCGACGTTCGACGAACCGGCGGCGCGCCACGTGCAGGTGGCCGAGATGGTGATTGAGAAGGCCAAGCGGCTGGTGGAGCACAAACGCGACGTGGTGATTCTGCTGGACTCGATCACGCGTCTGGCCCGCGCGTACAACACGATTGTGCCGCCATCAGGCAAGGTACTTTCAGGCGGCGTAGATTCGAATGCTCTTCAGCGCCCCAAGAGATTTTTCGGCGCGGCGAGAAATATTGAAGAGGGCGGTTCGCTGACCATCATCGCTACGGCACTGGTCGATACCGGGTCGCGCATGGACGAAGTCATCTTCGAAGAGTTCAAGGGCACCGGCAATATGGAAATCATTCTGGACCGCAAGCTGGTGGACAAGCGCGTCTTCCCGGCCATCGACATCCAGCGGTCTGGAACGCGCAAGGAAGAGTTGCTGATTCCGAAGGAAGATTTGTCGCGCATCTGGATTTTGCGCAAGGTGCTCAACCCGCTGTCGCCGGTCGAGGCGATGGAATTGCTGATCAGCCGGCTGGAGAAGGTGCGCAACAACGCGGAGTTCCTGGCCAATATGAACCAGTTGTAAGCTGTGGCAATTCAAACCGACAAAAGGCCGGGGACTCTCCCCGGCCTTTGCTTGAGGCCGCCTGGTTAACCAGATCAGCTTTTGGGAGTTGAAATGCGTGTACGAATTCGTCTGTTTGGACTGGCTTTCGCGCTCGCCTGCGCATTGAGCGTTGCCGCGCAGCAGCCGGAAAAAGGCTACTGGAGGGCGGCCAGCCACTCGGCTGAAAGCATTACCGGCGACATTTCCTTTTCAGGCTCCAGGATCAGCATCAACTCTGCATCGTTTTTGATTTCGCCTGTCCGCCTGCTGAAACCAGCCGAGGTGAGCGCCGCGTTCGACGAAGAAGCGGCCACCGCCGGTAACGGACAACTCTATCGCGTCAGTATTCCGGCTACGCACCATTTTCTCAAGAACAACACTCTCTGCGGATCGCAAGAGACCCAATGGATCGCGGTTTATGTCGCAAACCACACGTTGAGGATGGCCTTCTTTTCGGGAGACGATGTCCCTGTCATGAGCTTTGAAGCTCTGCAAGGATCCAACGATCTTTGTGGAACCTATACGTACGTGCGCTGAGGCACTTTGGGTTGTCGTTTTTCGGATTGCCGCGAGGCTCTTCCACGTTTAGCCGTTGGCTGGTAAGATAAGTAATGTCGTGGGGCTGTAGCTCAGCTGGGAGAGCGCCTCGTTCGCAACGAGGAGGCCAGCGGTTCGATCCCGCTCAGCTCCACCAAGTTTAGATTTCATATTTACAAGGTAATTCGCGTTTTCGAGAGAGACGCGCGCCTGACTTGCCCCCGATGAGATCGAGTGCTAACCTTGCCTGCGAGGATCCCATTCATGTTTTTGCGTAATTTTTTGGCCGCTCTTGTGGGCTGCGCGCTTTTTGCCGCGCCCGTTGCCGCGATCGCCGCCGACCGCGGACCATCTACACCCGAAGAACGGAAGCAAGCGCTCAGCTTCATTCAGGACTTTGAGTCAAACCCGCTTGGACCCAACGCAATTCAGGAGCGCGAGTGGGTTCTGCAATGGATCATCGGGATTCCGGACGTTCATGTGAGTATGTGCATGGTGCTGGACAAGCTGCCCAAAGGCGACAAGAAAGATGGCGGCACGATTTTTGCCGCGGAGTTGTTTTCGCAAACGGCATTTCTGCTGCAGAATCCTGATAAACAGGATGACCTGCTGGCGCAATACCAGGCGGGGGTTGAAGGCGCGCTTCGGGTCTATGAGGTTCTGCTGAAGGCGAACCCCAAGGATCGGCAGCCGTATCTCGACGAGCTGATTGAACGGCGCGATGCCGGAACGCTGGTGGATTTTGTGAAAGCGCGCGGCTCGACGAATTGCCGCAAGTGACCTTCGAGTCTGCCTTGGTTACTCGCGTTTGCGGCAACCGTGAGCATTTCCATTTTGTCCGCGGTGCTCTACCATCGGACCAAGAGGAAACCGATTCGTGGAACCGATTGAGATTGATCCAGCTTCGCCGTTCGTGCCGCAAGAGCCTGTGAATGGGAGAGCGATTGCGCCGGTTTGGCACACCGTGGTGCTGGTCGCGGGCATTGTTGCTTATTCCATTCATGGCGCTTCGCGCTTTTCGGCCGCGCATGGGCCGGTGGATCGGCTTGCGACCTATGGAATGACGATGGCAATGGAAGCGGGCATCTTCGCATGGGTGGTATTGGGATTGCGCTTGAAGAAAACTCCGCTGCGTTTGCTGTTCGGTCACAGCACCTTGAGCCTTCGATCGATTGCGGCGGATATCGGCTTCGCGTTTGTCTTCTGGATTGCGGCGCTGATGGTGCTGGGCACTCTGAGCGTTGCCTGGTTGGGGGTTGAAGCGGCGATCACGCACCGGTCGCCGATCGCCGATGCCGTTCGGCAAACGGTACAAACGGGACAAACGTCCACACCCGACTCATCGCGGGGGCAAGCGTTGCGCGCTGTGGCGGAAGTGGCGCCGGCGAATGGAAGAGAGATTGCCGCATGGGCGCTGCTCTGCCTGATTGCCGGATTTGTGGAGGAGGTTGTCTTTCGCGGCTACCTGCAACGCCAGTTCATTGGATGGGCGCGCGGCAGTGTGGCAGCGGGCGTGATCGCTTCCGCATTGGTGTTTGGCGGCGCGCATGGCTATGAAGGAGCGCGCGCAATGTTTCTGATTACGGTGTTCGGCGTGCTCTTCAGCCTGCTTGCGCTTTATCGCCGCAGCTTGCGCGCGGGCATCTTTGCACATGTCTGGCACGATCTGATTACAGGTCTCGTGGTGTTTGTGCTGAGGTCATTTCACATATTCTGAGTGGAAAGAAGCGTCACACAATTCCGCGTTCGAAAAAATTGTTGACCTTTTTTCCACTGCTCATGCGTTTTTCTCTTGACACTTGCGACGCGGGATTCTATACATTCTTCAACTGCAATAGAAAATTGCAGGGACGAAACACAAATCGTCAAAAGGGAGAATAGGCAAATGGCAACCAAAAAGGCACCAGCCAAGAAGGCACCCGCGAAGAAGGCGGCGAAGAAGGCCGCTAAGAAGAAGTAGCGGTACCTCCAACCAAAAGGCAACAAATCAGGGGAGCGCACAAGCGTTCCCCTGATTTGTTTTTGGGGTCAGATTAGTTTTTCGGAAAGGATTACACTGATAGCGCAAGCATGGCAGGGAGGGAATCTGTGACACGCCGCCGCTGGATTGCCGAGCATTGGGATGAAGCGACCGCAACGCTGACGGGCGCGCAAGCGGAACACATGACCCGCGTATTGCGCGCGCAGCCGGGCATGGAAGCCGATGTGGTGGCGGGCGGCCACGTCTTTCATGCACAGGTGGCGGCGATTGCCCGCGGCGAGGTTCGCTTTAATCTGATCACGGAATTGGAGGCCGATCCGGCGCTGCCGTTGACGCTGGTGATGGCCGTTTACAAGTTTGACCACATGGAATGGGCTATTGAGAAGGCGACTGAGTTGGGTGTGGCTGCGATTGCGCCGGTGATAGCGCGGCGGACGGAGAAGCACCTGGCACAGGCCGCGGAGAAACGCGCCGAGCGCTGGCGGCGCATTGCACATGAAGCCGCGCAACAGTCGCGGCGCTGCGACGTGCCGCTGATTTACGATCCTGAACCACTGGCGTCGCGTGTGCGTGCGACCGCCGAAGCCATGCGCGACGCTGCCGGCTTTACGTGTATTGTGCTGGCCGAGCAGGAGCGAACCACCACGCTGCGCAACACGCTGGCTGAAGCCGTGGCCGCGGCGGGGACGGAGATGCCGACGCTGGAAATTGCCATCGGTCCTGAAGGAGGATGGGCACCAGAGGAAGAAGCGCTCTTTGATGCCAATGGCTGGAGAGCCGCATCGCTGGGTCCGCGCATTCTGAGAGCTGAGACGGCGGCTATCTCCGCGCTGGCCGTTGTGGCTTCGTACCTGGAGTGACTTTGAGATTTTCTCATGCCATATTATTGAGGTGCGCTGTCTGCCGTATTCTTTAGCCGTGGCTAGGGGTTCAGGAATGTTTTCGGAAATCCAATCGTCCAAAATTCCATAGGCCGCCCACCCATTCCGCAAAAGGCGCGGAATGGATGGGGCACAGAAGTCCATAGTAAAAACGAAAATGCTCTAATCAAAAGCAGAAGGTGAAGCAGATGATTGCGCACAGCGAATGGAAGCACGACAGAGTTTTTGACGGGATTTCGCAGAGCGGGCACACGGTGCAGTTCGATGCGAGTCCGGCGCACACGGAAGGCCCGAGCCCGATGGAAGCGGTGCTGATGGGATTGTGCGGCTGCACGAGCGCGGACGTGGTTTCGATTTTGCAAAAGAAGCGGCAGGAGCTGACCGGGCTGCGGGTGACGGCCAAGGCGGAGCAGGCGGTTGGGCCGCCGCAGGTTTTCACGCGCATTCTGCTTACCTACGCGGTGCGCGGGCGGTTGAGCCGCAAGGCCGTGGAGGATGCGGTGGCGCTGTCGAAGGACAAGTATTGCTCGGTCTCGCAGATGCTGGACAAGACGGCGACCATCGAATATGAAATCGTCTATCCGGACGGAGAGCCTGAACCATGAAGAGATATCACTTTATCAATTTTTTCCAGGTGGGCTCGCTGGTGATGCTGCTAGTGGCCGTGGGGCTGCTGGCGGCGACTGCGACCATGCACTTCGCGATTCACGGCGCGGAGGTGCAGGTTCCGGCGCTCAAAGGGATGACCGTGGTTGAGGCGCGCAGTTTGACATCGGGGCTGGCGCTCGACCTGGATGTGGATAATCGCTACTACTCCGGGGACGTGGCCGCGGGACATATTCTTACGCAATCGCCCGCAGCGGGTGAGGTCGTTCGGCGGGAGTGGCGGGTGCGCGTCTCTGAAAGCCTGGGGCCGCAAAAGGTGGATGTGCCGGAGACGGTGGGCAGCGATCAGCGCGTGGCTGCGCTGCAACTGCGGCGCGTTGGCTTGGAAGTGGGCGTGACCGCGCGGCTGCCGTGGACCAAAGCGGCTGAAGGAACGGTGCTGGCACAGGATCCGCCAGCGCACGCACAGGGCATTGCGCAGCCCAGCATCAATCTGCTGGTGGCCGCGGCGAGCAACGAAGCGCCAGATGGCTTTGTCATGCCCAACCTGACTGGTTTGCCAGTGACCAGCGCACAGGCGGACCTGACCGCGGTGGGAATTCAGTCGACGACAAAGTTTGTGGATGTGCCGGTAGCGCCGATGGGGCAGGGCTACGCAGCGCCAACGCTGCCGGTGAAGCCGGGCGCGATTGTGGCTCAACAGCCGCCTGCCGGTTCGCGCATTGCGCAGAGTGTGGTGGTGGAACTGACCGCGGCAAAGTGAGAAAAGCAGGGCACAGGGAATAGGGAACGTGCGACAGAATGGAGGCTTGGCGGCATGGGATTGAGCGAAGATTTGGAGCGAGTGACATTGCAGGAGCGCGAACTTGTGTTGCCGCGATTGGATGCGCAGGGGGCGTGGGAGTTGGGCCTGCGGTTGAGGACGATGGCGGAGGAACGCAAGCTTGTGCTGGTGATCGATGTGCGGCGCTTTGGGCAGCCGCTCTTTTATGCGGCGCTCGACGGCACCACGCCAGACAATGCTGAGTGGGTGCGGCGCAAGAGCAATGTGGTTGCGCGCTTTCATCGCAGCTCATATGGAATGGGATTGAATTTGAAGTTGAAGAACACGACCCTGCTGGAGCGATATGGGCTGCCGGTGGCCGACTATGCCTCGGATGGCGGCTCGTTTCCGTTGACCGTGGCGGGCGCTGGCATGGTGGGCAGCGTGACCGTCTCTGGATTGCCGCAGCGCAGCGATCATGAACTGGTGGTGGAGGCGCTCTGCGTCCAACTGGGGCGCGATTATGCGGAGTTGCGGCTGGGGAGCGAGCCGGCGAGTTAGCACATTTTTGGGAATTGCGTAGACCGGAAGTTTGTAGGTATCCCACCCATTCCGCAGAAAAGCGCGGAATGGATGGGGCACAGAAGTCTACGGTAAATCCGAAAATGCTCTAGCCGGCGATTCGCTCGATGAGTGCAATAAAAAAACCATCGGTGTGAAATGCGCCGGGGAGCAGGCGCAGAAACCCTTCAGGCGTAAGCGAGTGGCGCAGGCTGTTCGCGCCGTTTTCGGTGAGGATGGCTTTGCGGAGCAGGGCGTCGATGCTGGCTTGGAGCGGGAGAGTTCGGAGATTCGGCGTCGCGGCCAGAACGGCGGCGATGACTTGCTCATTCTCTTCCGGCTCGAGCGAGCAGGTGGAATAGACGACACGGCCGCCGGGACGAACGGCGCGCAACGCGGCGGTGAGAATCTCCCGCTGGCGCTCGGCCTGACGCGTGAGGTCATCGGGGCGCAGACGGTGACGAATTTCCGGATTGCGTCCCAGCGTTCCGGTTCCGCTGCAGGGCACATCGGCCAGCGCAAGGTCGTAGACTGAGTCTTCCGTGAGCGCATTTGCTTCGGCGTGGCGACATTCGATCTGGTTGCCGAACCCGGCCAATCGCACGCGCAACTGCTCGAAGCGCTGAAGGCTTGAATCGCAGGCGACGATGTGAGCCTCGGGATTGCGCTCGACCAGAATCATTGTTTTTCCACCGGGAGCTGCGCAAGCATCGAGGATGTTTTTTACTTTTTGGTCGAGATTTTCGCAGGCCAGTTCTGCCACCAGTTGCGAGCCTTCGTCCTGGAGGCGGACGCGGCTCTCGCCGAAGGCTTCTGTCGCGGTGATGTCGCCAGCGGCGACCGAGCGCGCGGCGGTAAGCAGTTCGCCAGCTTCGAGAATAATGCCGGTTCCGCCAAGTTCAGTTTCGACGGACGGAGTGGCGAGGCGGATGGAGAGGACGGGCTGGGTTTGTCCGTGGCGGCAGATGGATCGAGTTGCTTCGAGGCCATAGGAGGTGATCCAGCGCTCGACCATCCATGCCGGATGCGACTCCTCTAAAGCCAGTTTTGCCGCAATGTCATCCAGGCTGCCAAATGACGGAGCCCCTTCAGCCAGCTTGCGCAGAACCGCATTGACCATGGCGGAGGCGAAGCGGTGACCGGCTTGCTTGGTTAGCTCCACGCTTTCGGAGAGGACGGCGCGGGCCGGGATGCGATCCATGTGCAGCAACTGGAATGCGCCCATGCGCAGAGCGATGAGGACTTCAGGGTCGAGCTTGGCGTTGGGGCGGGCTAGCAGTGCGTGAAGCTGGTGGTCGAGTTGAATCTGCCAGCGCAGTACGCCCAGCACTAGCGCCGTGGCCAAATTGCGATCGGGAGCTGAGAGTGCGTTGACGGCCTTGCCTCGGAGCAGATCATCGGAATGAGAATGGCCGCGCTCGACGGCCAGCAAAACTTCGAAAGCCGCCTTGCGCGCTGCAGAAATCTGGGTTGGGCGATTCTTCGGCGCGGTCTTCGCCGTTTTTTTCGGGGTGGTCATTCGGTTGCAGTCCCGAGCTGCGCGCCTTCAGACAAAGCGGTTCCGCGCAGAAACTCGGCTGCCGCGAGGCGCTTCTTGCCTTCGAGCTGAATTTCAGTCAATTCCAGCCAGGTGTTCTGTGCGCAGGCAACAAACAATCGGCTGTCTTCAATGTGGATCTGGCCGGGCTGTGCGGAGACGGAGGCTGCGAAGGTAGAAGCATCGGCGATGGCCATGCGATGCACGATAAGCTTTTTGCCGTCGAGGGCGGTGAATGCGCCGGGCCAGGGTTGAAATCCGCGCCAGCGATTTTTGAGTTCCGTGGCCGTGTGCGTCGCAAAATCCATGCGGCCGTCTTCGCGCTTGAGCAGCGGCGCAAAGGTAGCTCCCGAGTGATTCTGGGGCTTGGGCTGAATGCTTCCATCCTCGAGGCCGGCCAGCGTTCTGACCATCAGCGGCGCTCCGCCGTCGGCCAACTCATCGAACAACTCCACCGCAGTCAGCTCCGGCGCAATGCCGAACGCCCTCTGGAGCAAAATCGGGCCGGTGTCGAGGCCCTCTTCGAGCAGCATGGTCGTATTGCCGGTGAAGACGTCGCCCATGGCCACCGCCCACTGAATGGGCGCTGCGCCGCGATAGCGCGGCAGCAAAGAGGCGTGCAAGTTGATGCAGCCGAGCCTGGGCAGCGCCAGCATCCAAGCCGGAATCAATCGGCCGTAGGCAACGACGATGATGGCGTCAGGAGCGATCGATTCCAATTGAGCGCGAAACTCTGTGTTGTCGCGAATCTTCTCAGGCTGCGTGACAGGAATGCCCGCAGCCAGCGCGGCCAACTTGACGGGCGGAGCGGTGAGTTGCTGCGTGCGGCCCACGGGACGGTCAGGCTGCGAAACGACCAGCGCGATTTGATGCTGGGCCGCGAGCAGCGCTTCAAGCGTGGGCACAGCGAAGCTAGGAGTGCCGCAGAAGATGAGCTTCATCGGCCACCTAAGGAGCGCAACTGGGCGAGGATTGAGGTAGCCCACCCTAGCCGCAAAAACAGCAACGCGGCGAGGGTGGGGCACCCAGCATTTCTGGTATATCCAGCATCACTCGCCATGGACTTTACCACTTGCCGTCGCGCTGCAACTTGCGGATTTTGCGCAGAACCAGGTCGCGCTTGAGGGCGCTCATGCGGAAGATGAACAACATGCCGTCGACGTGGTCGATCTCATGCTGAAAGCAGCGCGAGAGCACGTCTTCGCCGTCCATCTCAAACCATTTACCGTTCTCGTCCTGAGCGCGAATGCGCACCTTGGCGTGGCGCGACACTTTCTCGCGAATCTCGGGAAAGCTGAGGCAGCCTTCCTCTTCATAGAGCTTACCGTCGCTCGAAATGATCTCCGGGTTGATGAGCACCAGCTTGTCTTTTGGGTTTTTGCCGGAGCTGAGGTCGATGGTGGTGAGCCGCTTGGAAACGCCCACCTGGGGCGCGGCCAATCCAATGCCCTGCTCGGCATAAGTGGTTTCAAACATATCTGCGACTAACTTGCGCAACTCGGCGTTGAACTCGGTGATTGGCTCACCGGGCCGCGAGAGAATTGGATCGGGATATTTAACGATTTTCAGAATCATCCGTCTGCTAATAGCTCCGTATCTGTTCGATGTATCCGTCAAAATTTCGTCGCAATTCGAGAGCCGAATCGGCGCCGAATTTTTCCTGCGCCAGCCGCGCGATGGTCAGCGCGACCATGGCTTCAGCCACCACGCCAGCCGCCGGAACGACGCAAATGTCAGACCGCTCGTAACTTGCGCTGGTCGTCTCGCGGGTGTCAAAGCGAACTGACTCCAGCGGCTTGCGCAAAGTCGAAATCGGCTTCAGATAGCCTCGGACAACAATGTCTTCGCCATTCGAAACGCCGCCTTCGATGCCGCCGGCATTGTTCTGCGGACGCGTGAAGCGGGTGGGCTTGCCGGTGTCTTTGACGGCGTAATGAATGGGGTCGTGAACGGCGGAGCCGAAGCTTTCGGCAGCCACCACGCCGCGGCCAATCTCAACGGCTTTGACCGCCTGTATGCTCATCACCGCCCCGGCGAGCTGGGCGTCGAGACGCTCGTCCCAATTTGCGTAGGTTCCCAGGCCAGCCGGCGCGCCGTGGACCACCACCTCAAAGACACCGCCGACGGTGTCGCCGGTGCGAGCCGCCTCTTCAACCTCTTCCTTCATGCGGGCTTCGGTGGCCTCATCGACGCAGCCGAGAATCACTTCTTCTTTGGCTGCGAGCGCTGTAATTTCGCCCCATGTGGCGGGGCGCTCCAGTTCCGCGCGACCGACACGGATGACGTGGCTGGCGACTTCAATGCCGAGAATCCGCAGCATCAGTTTGGCCAGGGCTCCGGCAGCAACGCGGCCGGTGGTTTCGCGGGCCGAGGCGCGCTCGAGCACGTAGCGCGCGTCGGGGAAGTTGTACTTGAGTGCGCCGGCTAAATCCGCGTGGCCGGGTCGCGGCGAAGCAACCGCCTGATGCAGCGCGGGGTCGCCCGCGTCAACCGGTAACTTGGATTCCCAGTTCTTCCAGTCGCGGTTGACGATTTCGATGGCAATGGGCGAGCCGATGGTTTTGCCGTGACGAACGCCGCTGAGCACGTGAGCCTTGTCGGTTTCAATCTTCATGCGCCCGCCGCGGCCATAGCCTTGCTGACGCCGCCACAGCTCGCGGTTGACGAAGTCCAGATCGATGGGCACGCCAGCAGGCAAGCCGGAGACCAGCGCAATCAGCGCCTCCCCATGCGACTCCCCGGCGGTTGAGAAACGGATCATATTCTCTTGATTGTAATTGGGAAGGCAGGGGTCGGGGATACCTATTCCCTATTCCCTCGCTTCTCGCTTACCATGGACGACATGAGTTACTTCCTCTTCAAGACTGAGCCTGATGTTTACTCCTTCGACAACTTCTTGCGCGACAAGGAGACTGTTTGGGATGGCGTAACCAACCCCACCGCCGTAAAGTACCTGCGCGAAATGAAGGCGGGGACGAAGTGGATTTTCTACCACACGGGCGATGAGCGTACTGCCGTTGGCGCTGGAACCGTGGTGAGCGTCGACGCTACCGATCCCAAGTTTCCCGTCGTCAAGGTCAAGGCGGGCAAGCGGCTCAAGGAGCCTAAGACGCTGGCAGCGATCAAGGCCGAGCCGCTGTTTGCGCAGTCGCCGCTGGTGCTGATTGGGCGGCTATCGGTGGTTCCGTTGACCGTGGAGCAGTGGGAGTGGTTTGTGGCATGAGGGCTCGCTGGTTGCTCTGTCGCTGATTTCCGGGTATATTACTGGATATAGACGGGAGGCGGTTATGAGGGTTACATCTCAAACGCGCGCGCTGAAGAATTATCGTAAACGCCTCAGCCAGCGTGGACTGGCACGGTTTGAAGTTCTTGGACTCTCGACGGATCGCGATCTGATTCGCTCCCTCGCGCGGCAACTGGCCGAAAGCAGCGAGGAGGCCCAGGCGATTCGCGCAACAGTGCGTCATCTTTCAAGTGAACCGCAAAATAAGGGAGGAATCCTGGCCGCACTGCGCCGTTCGCCTTTGGTTGGAGCCGACCTCAATCTCGCACGTCCACGAATCGATGGCCGCAGGGTAGACCTGTGAGCCGCTACCTTTTAGACACCAACATCATTAGCAACATCATTAAGCCGACGCCATCCGAGTCGCTGCTCGCGTGGATGGCGGAGCAAAGCGACGAGAATTTGTTTATTGCTTCTCTGGTCGTTGCTGAAATCTGGTTTGGAGTTCTGAATGCCCCGACCGGAAAAAAGCGCGTGCAGTTGGAGAAGTGGTTCCGAGGGCCGGAGGGACCGCCAGCATTGTTTGCCGGCCGGGTTCTTCCGTTCGATGAGAAGGCCGGAGTTATCTGGGCGCGCCTGATGGCCGAGGGGGAGAAATCAGGACGACCGCGCAGTGCGCTGGACATGATCCTTGCCGCAGTGGCGGAAGCAAACGGCTGCATCCTGGTTACCGATAATGAGAAGGACTTTGGCGGTCTGAAATTCATCAATCCTTTGCGCTCGGCAGTTTGAGCGGTAGCCGCAATCGCAGGCTTCGAAATCGAGACCTGCGATTGCTGCCTCCCTGCCACGCCATGATCGTTCAGTTGTGGTGCTCTTCCACGTCAGCGCCCGCCGCTTACACTCACTGGTTGCACATAGGGTTGGGCCGGATCGACAGAGTAGTCATCGCCATATTTGTCGTGATGTCGGAGCCACGCCATGGAATGAGTCAAGCCATCTTCGTCTCGACCTTTCGGCGCGAGGTCAAGAAAGTTATACGCTCCTACGAGAATATCAAGGCCACGCGCATAACTCGAATAGGTGTGGAAGATATCTCCCTCCCCATCCTTGAAAAAGACACTGAGGCCAGGGCCTTCATCGCTTGGGAAGTCGATCAGGCTGTAGTTATAGTTCACCTTTCCGCTGACTCGCTCGTCCGGTCGAAAAGATACCTGATAGTCGTAATTGAAGTCATTGCCAAAGGACGAGACCCAGTGAAATTTCCATCCCATGCGCTTTTTGAAGGCTTCAATCTCTGCGATGGGCGCGCGCGAAGTGGCCGCCAGTGTGACATCGCGATGGGCCAGATGGATAGAAGGGCCGTCGAAATGATCGGCGAGATACGAGCATCCTCGGCAACCTTCATTCCAGCCGGGGGCCAGCATGAAGTGATAGATCATCAGTTGGCTGCGCCCATCAAAGAGGTCGGCGAGCGACTCTTTGCCCTTGGGGCCGTCGAAGAGATATCGCTTTTCAACCTTTTCCCAGGGCAGTTGGCGGCGTTGGCTGCTTAGCTCGTCGCGCAGCCGGGTAAATTCCTTTTCTTTGGCCAGAAATGCCTTGCGTGCGGCAAGCCACTCGTCGTGTGAGGTGACTTGCGGATGTTCGAGTTGTGTCATCGTGCTAGCCATTGCGATCCTCCTTGGTTGGGGAATTAGTGGGGGTGTTGGGTGCTGACTTTCCGGTTACGACTTTCCTGAATCCTAGGGCGGCCGGCCGCCGGTGGCGACGATGCCGCCGGCAATTACGGCAGCGTTTGCAAAACAGAATGGACACATAGAGACCACCTCTTGTGCGCGATGGGGATTTTCGTTCGTGTCTCGCCGCGGTTATCGTGACTCTGCGTCTTTACGGATCCGCTCCAGAATCCACGCCCAGCCTTTGACGGCTCCGCTTCTGTGATCGTCCTGAATGAATCCGAGCGCGGTGTGATGGAAGGCGATCAACGTTCCGCCTTCCACCTGCGTGAGCCGGTATTGGACGTTTGAGATGAAAGGATAGGAGGCGAACAATGGCCCCGCGATTTCCAGCAGTGTAGGCCGTTTGATGGCTTGCACGTGTCCCCAGAAATGACCGTTATTGTCTCCGAGGTCGCGGTACCATCGTCCGCCGGGCCAGGGTTCAATCTTCATCGGCATGAGCGTGCCGTCAGGGGTCGAGTTACGCGGTCCTATCTGTTCGAGCAATGCATCGAAGGTCACGCCAAGGGACGCGTTGACATGCATCTGCTGGGTAATGTTCAGGGTCAGGTCTTCTATGCTGGTCAATGTTTGGATCATGGTTTCTCCTTAGGGTTGATTGGATTTTGGGGATTGAAGTCCAGATTCAATTCGTTCACTTTTGCCTCGGCCAGCTTTTTGACGCTGAGCAACTGGTGCTGCCAATACCGCTCAAACGTGCTGGCCCATTCGTGCAAAGGGCGGATGGCCTCGGCGTTGGTTCGATAGAATTTTTGGCGGCCCTGGCAGCGCACACGGACTAACCCGACGCTTCGCAATACACGCAAGTGCTTGGAGACCGACGGCTGGTCAAGGCGCAGGTTTGCCACGATGTCGCCGACCGGGCGTTCCCGCAGCGCGAGGTAAGTGAGAATTTCGCGCCTGCGGGGTTCGGCGACTGCGTTGAATGCGTCGGAGGTGGTGGCTGCTCTTGCCATGGATAGAGATATACATGCTTATATGGGAATATGTCAAGCGCAAAATTGCCGGCTTTTGGAGAATTTGAAATGGAAGAACGTGGTAAGATTTCCTTGTATCCTTAAAAGAGGCAATCATGCTGGCCAAATTGACCGTCAAAAACCAACTCACCCTGCCCAAGGCTGTGATCAAGCACTTCGGTGGAGTGGAGTACTTCGAGGTCAGCACGGATGGTTCTGCGATTGTGCTCAAGCCGCTGCGGCTGAGCAAGGCTGATGAGGTGCGGCAGTATCTGGCCGACTTGGGAATCACCGAGCAGGACGTTACCGATGCGATTGCATGGGCGCGTGAAAGTCATTGACCAACCCAATGCGGCTGAGAGTTGTCTTCGATACAAACACGGTAATTTCCGCGCTTGTTTTCACGGGTGGGCGGCTGACTTGGTTGAGGGCACATTGGCGTGAGCGAGACTCGATAGCACTCGTTTCCCGTGTTACAGTGGCGGAATTGAAATGGGTTCTGGGTTACCGCAAGCTCAAGTTGAGCGCCGAATACCAATTTGAACTGCTGAGCGATTACCTCAGCTACTGCGAGACCATCGAAGTCACGGCAACCTATCCCGTCCAGTGCCGCGATGCGAAGGACCAGCCGTTTCTTGATTTGGCGCACAGCGGAAGGGCCAACATTCTCGTGACCGGCGACCGTGATTTGCTGGCGCTGGCTGGACAGACGGAGTTTGTCATTGAGACGCCGGAGGGGCATCGGCGGAGAGTTGCTGGCGCAGGCCAGAAGCCGTCGATCTGGTAGTTGCAATGGTCCCGCACCACATTCGCCCTTACGATCTGAGCTTAGAAGACCCGCGTTGCCCTCTTACAGTCGGTGTGCCCCATGGAAAAGCGGCCGTTCGTCGTTCCCTCCGTATCGAGTGAACCGGTATCGCGATCGAGGGTAAATTTCCAGGACATTTGCATATATATCCTTCCATCAGCGGCCTGCGTATGCTCGTAACTCCAAGTCACCTTATCCTCTGTGATAATCGCATCCGAAACATCTGCATCTTCTCGCGTGTGGGGAGAAAACCACCAGGTGGCGGTCTTCGCGCTGATGTCAATGCTCACGTAGGTAAGAATGGGATTAGAAGCAGCACCGGTGCAGACGAGGTCAATCGTCTGAGAGTATGCGGGGGCAATCAGAGACTGGCTGAGAGCTGTACTGAAAAGAACCGTTAAGCCAGCCGTTAGGACGCGCATTCTTATCATGTATCTTCCCCCTCCGGCATGAATTCAGGCTGATGCCGGCACAGAAAGCTCATACCCAAGTAAAGCGCTGTCGGCAAGATGCTCAACCAGTGCTCACTCTTCGCATTCTTCGGTCAACAAGCGGTTTGCAATTAGGAGTTGCTGGAGACGAAGATCCGGCGCTTTCCCAGGTAGGGACAAAACCGGATACGTTCCGATGCGGAAAAGCGATGATCGGAGATCACTCTTGCTTTTTTTCGTCAAGCCAGCGTTTGGTGTTGAGTAGTTGCCGCTGATCTAACGCCCAGACTTTGCCCGTCATTTCGTCTGCCGGTTTGCCTTCGCGGATGCATTTGTCGAACTCGACTTGGATGGCTTGCATCTTGGCGTCGAGGTCGTCGATGAAGCTGAGGGCCAGAGCTTCGGGAATCATGGGCAGCTTGGGAGAGCCGAACTCCAGCTTGCCGTGATGCGACAAGATCATGTGCAGGACTAATGTTTTTAATTTCGGCGGGAAGTTGGGTAGGCTGTCCATGGTGCGCTCGGCGAGGGCCGAGCCCATTTGGATGTGGCCGAGCAGGCTGCCTTCTACGGTGTATTCGAAGCCGATCTCCCAACTGAGTTCGCGAACCTTGCCGATGTCGTGTAGGATGACGCCGGTGAGCAGCAGGTCGCGGTTGAGGATGGGATAGTGCGGGGCGACGCGGTCGGCAAGAGTGAGCAAACTGACAACGTGCTCGAGCAAACCGCCGAGCCAGGCATGATGGAGCTGCTTGGCCGCAGGAGCTTCGCGGTAGGCCTGCGCAATGGCGGGGTCGGCGAGCAGCGTGGCGAGCAGCAACTTGAGGTCGGGGTTGGTGAAGCTCTCGACAAAGCCGAGCAACTGACGCCAGAGTTCGGCGACGTCGCAGGTGGTCGAGGGCAGCAGATCGGTTTTGTCGACCTCGGAGGGCAGAGCCACGCGGAGCTGATCGACTTTCATCTGGAGGCGGTCGTCGAAGCGGGAGGCCGAACCGCGCGCTTTGACGATGTCACCGCGCTCGAAGTCCTTGGCGATGCGCGGATCAGAGAGCTCCCAGACGCGCCCTTCAAGCTGGCCAGTCTTGTCGCCGAGAATCAGGCTCAGATAAGGCTTGTTGGATTTGGTAGTGCGATGCTGCTTGGCGAGGACGAGGAAGAAGCCGTCGAAGAGCTTGCCTTCGTCGAAGTTAGCCAGATCGGCGATGTAGATGTCTTTCATGGTTGTATGCCTTCAAACTAGTGGGTGAAAGTTGCGGTCAATGCAGAGCGCTGAATACTGCTGTGAAACAAGTTTACGACTACTCAGCTGCAACGCGTTTGCTGGGCGAAGGGCTGATCACAAAAACCGCCGATTCAGAGTGGTCCTTTGCGCCTTCGAGCAATTTGGCGAGCAGTTGCGCAACGGTCTTTTCTCGACCGGGAACCAGCACCTGCGCAGCAATTTCATTGAGAGGCACCAGGACAAAGGCGCGCTCGGCGAGCCGAGGATGCGGAATTACGAGGTCAGGCTCGTGAATGACGAGCTCTCCGAAGAGCAGGATATCGAGATCGAGGGTACGCGGGCCGTTCTGGAAGCCTGCCTCCCGGTCGCGGCCAAAGGCCTGCTCGATGGCCATCAATCCTCCCAGCAGTTCACGGGGCGCGAGCTCAGTTTCGAGGGCCACTACGGCATTGACAAAGCGCGGCTGCGCGGCAAAACCTACCGGCGCAGTCGAGTACAGTGAAGACCGGGCGACCACGCTGCCCAGCGATTCGAGGCGTTCCGCTGCCACAATCAGAGTTGCCTCGGGAGGGCCAGCCCAACTGGCCAGGTTGCCGCCAAATCCTATGTAGGCCGTCTGCATAACTCAAGGGTAGCGCGATGGGCGGGATCAATGTTGCAGGAGCGATTTAGTCCGATTATGTAGATATCATTCCGTGCGCATAATGTCTGCAAGGGACTTATACTGGGGCTGCATCGACTCGCGAAAAGAAAGGTTTTATGGCGGACAGCTCCGACCTCAATATCCGGAAGGCCCGATTGGAAGCGGGCTCTCTCATGGTGCGGAAGCAATACCGCGAGGCGATCCCTTTTTTCGAGGAGGCCATTCAGCTTTTGTCGGAGCGGAACAAGCCAATTGCGATGTCCGACATGCTGTGGCGAGTGGGCCAATGTTATACGCGAATTGGCTTGAGGGACCACGCAATCGTTCGTCTGCGCGCCGCACTGGAAATTTTGCGCCAATATCCAGGCGACGGTCATTTGCCAGCGGTTCTGCTGGAGATCGGCAATGCCCTGCGAAAGGGCGATCCCGCTGAAGCCGAACGCTGCTACAAAGAGGCTGCGGAGATCTATGTTGCAAAGAAGCAGCTTGAACTCGCGGCTGCTGCGTGGGTGAATCTTGGCATCATGTGTTCTGAACAGGAACGCTTTGAAGAATCGCTGGCGCACTATCAGAATGCTCGCGATGTGCGGGAGCGTACTCCGTCGGTCAAGCCTTCGCGCATCGGTGTGCTTCTGAACAATATGGCGAATTGCCATCGGCGAATGGGCAATTACGAAGAGGCGCACAAGCTGGTGGACCAGGCAGTCGAATTTCTTTCGCAAAACGGAGATCCCGGACCCGCCGGGGCTTATGGAACTCGCGGACTGATTTTTCTGGATTCTGGCCATGATACGGAGGCTGTGGAGTGGCTGCAGGAGTCTTACGCCGAGCGGAAGAAGGCGGCCAGCCCTAACTTTGAGACGATCGCGGAGAATCTGGAGAAGGAGATCGTGGCATTGAAACGGCTGGGCAGGATGGAAGAAGCGGTCTTGGCAGAGGATCGGCTGGGGCTGGCTCGAGCCGCGATGAATGAGATTCCGCAACGCTGAATCTGGTAGCATCCTGTTTGGAGACCTATCAACATGGATGCTCTGAACAGCATGAGTCTAGGCGCGCGCCGCAATGAAGACATCGCACTCGATCTGCTCAAGTTTGTATCCGTAACGGCGGGCGTGGGGCGGCCTACCGCGGCCTCAACCGGCTTCAGCGGAGCCGCCACGCCCAAGCCTGACGAGCATGTCGCACAGTTGCTTGAACTGTATGGCCGGTGCCTCAAGGCCGTCGAGGGCAAAGAGCCAGAGCCAGTTCAGGCGAGCAAAGAGCCGGAGAAGGCAAGCATAGCGCCGGAGCCGGCCCCTAGAGCGCCGCAAAGCTGGACGGCCCTCTAGTGAGCGAAGCTACTCGGGTTGCGGTTGCCGGGGCTGGCGCCTTTGGCAAGAACCATCTCCGCGTTTATCGCGAACTGGAAGCGGCGGGTCTGGGCGTGGCGCTGGTCGCGGCCGTTGAGCCTGACTCGGCCCGCGCTGCCGAGACTGCGTCTCGCTATGCGATTCCTGTCTTCTCGACCGTGGATGAACTGCTGGCCGCAGATCTGAAAATCGATGCGGCTACTGTCGCCGTGCCGACCGTACATCATCATGCAGTAGCGTCGGCGCTGCTGGATGCGGGCCTTGATCTGCTTATTGAAAAGCCCCTGGCCGCAACATTGGCCGAGGCTGACGATCTGGTTGGCCGCGCAGACAAGGGCAAGCGTATTCTGCAACCCGGCCATCTGGAGCGCTTCAACCCCGCGGTGCTGGCGATTCAGCCTCAACTGCGCCGACCCATGTTTTTCGAGTCGCACCGGCTCTCTGTTTTCACGCCTCGCTCTCTGGATGTGGACGTGGTGCTGGACCTGATGATTCACGACCTGGACATTGTGCTCACGTTTGCTGATTCACCGGTCCGCGAAGTGCGGGCGGTCGGGTTGCCGATTCTTTCGCCCAAGGTGGACATTGCCAATGTGCGCGTGGAGTTTGAGTCGGGTTGCGTGGCGAACTTCACCGCTTCGCGCGTATCGACGGAACGGGTTCGCAAGCTGAGGTTCTTTGAGCCGCGCCAATACGTATCGATCGATTATGCGCGGCAGGATTTGCTGGTGATTCGCGTGGATGCGGGCGCGAGCAAGGCTTCGCCCGCCGAACTGATTGCGTCACTGCCGCCGCAGGTTGCCGCGATGCTGCCGCCTGGGATCGCAGAGGGAATTGCGTCGGGAACGATCGACCTCAAGAAGATTAACCCGGCATTGATTGCGCAGTTTGCCGCCATGGCAAAGATTGATCCGTCGGTGATTGCGCAGTTCACCAATCCTGCGGAACCGAAAGCGGGCTTGAGCTTTTCAAAGCCGGAGGTTACGCCCGGCGAGCCGTTGCGGCTGGAGATTCTATCTTTCCTTGCATCGGTACGGACGCGGCAGCAGCCTCGCGTAACCGCACGGCAGGGCCGTGATGCGCTGGCTGTGGCGCTTGAGATACAAGCCGCGATGGCGGCCCACGCTCATCGAGCCGGGCTGGATGATTTTTTTGAACCCGGTGCGTAGCCTGAACCAGCCGACGGCATCCGACTTTTAACATTCCTTTCATAAACTCCTGCACTGCTCGTAACCTTTGCGAGACAGAATGGGAAGGCCGGGCTGCGGCAATCGTCGCGCTGACTCCGGCAAAAGGTCGCCAATTCCCCCGTGCCGGCTCTTCCCAAGCCGGAGATTGCTAGCGATATTTCCCCAACCTGAGGAGACAAATCATGAAGTTCATCAAGCTTTCCCTGATGCTGTGCGCGCTTGCCTGCGCCGCGGCGACAACCTGCCTGGCAGAATCCCACAAGATTGAGCATGTGTTGCTGATCAGCGTAGACGGCATGCACTCGATCGACCTTAGCAACTACATCGCCGCCAACCCAAATTCTGCTCTGGCCACCCTTGCCGGCAGAGGCATCCGTTATGACAATGCCTATATCCCTTCGATCTCCGATTCATTTCCTGGTCTGGCGGCGCTGATCACTGGCGGTTCGCCTGTTACGACGGGCTTTTGGTACGACGTGACTTACAATCGCAAACTCTCTCCGCCCGCCCTCACCACGCCTTACGGCATCGTGGGCGGCGCTGGACTCTGCCCGTCAGTCATCGGCACACAGATCGGCTTCGACGAAGAGATCGATACAAACTATCTTTTGCTCGATGGCGGCGGAGGCATCAATCCCGCGTACTTGCCGCGCGATTCGACCAAAGGCTGCGCGCCTGTTTATCCGCACAGCTACCTCCGCGTGAATACTATCTTCGAAGTGGCGCATGAAGCGGGATTTTATACCGCATGGACCGACAAGCACCCGTCTTATGAATGGACCAACGGTCCCAGCGGTAAAGGAGTCGCGGACTTTTACGGACCTGAGATCAACTCGATTCCCGTAGGCCTTCCTTCGGTCGCCGGCTGCAATCCCTTGCCTGATCCGGCCAATGCCACTCCATCGAACGCCTGGACTGACAGCATTCAAAACATCATGTGTTATGACACGCTCAAGGTCAACGCCACCATCAACCAGGTAAACGGTAAAACTCACGACGGCTCAAGGAGAGCTCCGGTTCCAGCCATCTTCGGCTTTAACTTCCAGGCTGTGAGCGTTGGCGAAAAGCTGGCGGGCAATGGCTATGCCGATCAGTGGGGCACGCCCAGCGCAGGCCTCAAATCCGAATTGGATTTTGTGGACCAATCACTGGGCCGCATCTGGTCGGCGATCAAGGCTGCGAATCTCGATTCATCGACGGTCATCATCATTACCGCCAAGCACGGTCAATCGCCCATCGACTCGGCCAAGGTCACTAAAATTCCGGGTAGCGTTCCTGCTACGGTCATAGGCTCCAGCTATGCGTTCGATATCTCCGACGACGGTTCGCTGATCTGGCTCAACCAACCCTCTGATCTGGCCGGCGTATTGCCCAATCTGACTGACGCCACTGGAGGAATGCAGTTAGGCGCTCAGGAGATATTTGCGGGCCCAACGCTGATTAATCGCTGGGATGATCCGGCGGTGGATGAACGTACGCCCGACATCATCGTCAAGACGAATACCGGCGTGATCTTTACCGGCGGCTCGAAGATTGCCGAGCACGGGGGCCTGAATGAAGATGATATTCATGTTGGGCTGCTTGTCTCCGGCCCCGGCATTCACCAGGCCGAGGTAGTCAAAGGCAGAGTAACTACGGCCCAGGTAGCGCCGAGCATTCTTACGCTGCTCGGTCTCGATCCGTGGAAGCTGAAGGCTGTAAGTGAGGAAGGAACTCCGGTGCTGCCCTTCCTGCCGCCTGTAGCTGCTCGGTACTAACTCCCTTGTAGCAGTTTCGAAAAAGATCGCGGCGCCTTGCTTCGCGCGGGACGCCGCGACTCATACAACTATCAAGCAATTTCCAGCACGCGGTTCAACGAACCCACAATGTATTTCCATACCAGATAATAGCCAGCTAGCGCAGCCAGAAAGCACGGGGCGATCAGCGCATAGGGAACTTCACATGCGTTAAACCAGGTGACGCCATGGGAGCCCAGCACCAGCACTCCCAGGCAACTTGCGGTCATCGCGCCTGCCGGCGCCATCAGCAGCGGCAATACTGCTCCGTGTACGCCGATGGGTAGATGCGTGCGTGCGTGAGAGCTGAGCCAGAGCATGTTCCAGAGCCCAAAGAGAAAGGGCACGATGGCCATGGGAAAGATCATGGCTTGTTCGATAGGCACCGGCACTTTCAGCACGATTCTCACAATGATAAAAACAGTCAGGATGATCGGCAGAACGAGCGTTGGCAAGAAAATTCCCGCCAGATATGCGCGAAGATAAGGATGTGTGTTCATAACTTCCTCCGGTTTCTGCGGGCGACGTGCGTCCGCGGGTTCACAGGTAGTAGAGAAGCAGGGGAATCGACGCCGGGAAGAATGCGGCAAGCCCAATAAGTCCGGCGAGTAATGCGCCGTCGAACCATAATTCATTCATCCACGCCCAGCGGATACGCGGCGGTGCGGCAGGCTTTTCGTCCAGTCGCCGCAGCATCGCGGGCCACAGATCGCCGTCAGGTTCAGCATCGACTTTCACCGGTGGCAGAGCCTGTTGCAATAGCTTTTTCATCCGCTCTTCATCGCGTTCATTCATGGCGTGATTCCTTGCCTTTCCAGTTCTTTTCTGAGCAAACGAAGCGCGCGAAAGACGCGCAATTTGACGGCTACGATTGAAATTCCCAGCGCAGCCGCCACTTCCTTTTGCGGCAACTCCTCGATCACTGCGAGCGTTGCCGCAATGCGCAGCTTTGGCGACAGCCGTCCGAAAGCCAGCGCGGACTTCATGCGAATCTCTGCGCTCACGGCAGGATCAGCAATAGCCGGTGCCGCCACTTCGGCGCAGACTTCTATCGACAGCTCGTTCTGTGTCCGCTGCGCGCGCAGCCAGTCGAGCGCCACGCGGGTAGCAATGCGCCTTGCCCAGCCCTCGAAGCCTTGCGCCGGATCAAAGCGTGCATGGGCCTGATGAATGCGCCAGAAGGTCTCGATGGTCAAATCTTCAGCCGTCGCCGGGTCGCGGACGATGCGCAGAATCCAGCCATGGACGGCGCGTTGATGCTGGTGAAAGAGCGTCTCGAAAGCGGTCTCGCTGCCTTGCCGAAACTGGTTGAGGACGATGCTCGCTTCCTCTTGCATTCGTCCTTCCCCCTTCTACTTAACCTTACGAGTTATGTAGAGAAAAGGTTACATCCATTTGGCCGTGAGTTTCTTTCAACTAATTATTTATAACTCTGGGAACACTTATTCCAGCTCCGGTGTCTACATAAGTACAGTGGTTCCGATTGGGATATGCGGAGTGCCTCGAGCCCCGCTCCCCGCGCCGGGTTAGCGCCCAGGCGAAGGTGGAGCGGTGAGCCCCTTCGCGTTTGAAAAGGCCTTCTAACTCCCAGCCGGCGCGCTGAATGTGTTTTGAGGGAGGCAGGCCATGTTTGAAGACTCCACCTTTGAATCCTCAGGAAGAATTCGCACCCGCAGCCGCCGCTGGATGATCGCGGTATTTCTCTTCAACACTTCCATCCTGCTGGCGCTTGTTCTGATTCCGCTGCTCTGCCCGCAGGCGTTGCCGCACCAGGCAATGCTGTTTCTGGTGGATGCGCCGATGCCGGTTGCGCAGCAGCCGCCGACGGTGCAACCAACCGCGCCGAGAGCAGGTTCCTCCACCCCAATGGACTACGACCAGTTAAGGGCGCCGCGCATTATTCCGCGGGGCATCGTTTATATTGACAGGCCGGAAGCTCCCATGGAGGTGGCGGTAGGTGGACCGGGCCCCGGCGTTCAGGGCGCTTTCGATCCGCCGTGGAATGGTCCGGTCATGCACCCGGTCGTTCGTCCCGCAGTGAGGCCTGCTCTGCGCGTTTCAACCGCGATTGAAGAAGGGCTGATCGTTCTGAAGACGCCGCCCATCTATCCGCCCATTGCAAAGGCCGCGCACGTCGAGGGCACGGTCATACTGGCGGCGACGATCTCCAGAACCGGTACCATCGAGAATCTGCGCGCCACCGCCGGTCCAGTGATGCTGCAACAGGCGGCGCTCGATGCGGTAAGGACCTGGCGCTATCGCCCCTATTTGCTCGACGGCGATCCGGTCGAAGTGGAGACCACGGTGAACGTGATCTTCATGTTGAGCCGGTAACAACAAATGTAACGTGGCCTCTAACTCAATCTAACTTTGCACAGGGCGCCCAGGCCTCGATTCCGAGACCTGGGCGCTCACTCAGTGACCATCGGGCCGAGCAGCGTTGAGAGCTTTGAATGTCTCGTCGAAGTGGCCGCTTTCAGCAGCGGTGCGCAGGGGCTTCACTCGTTCGACGCATATCTCCATGGGCGTGGGCTGCGCGGCCAGGATCGCCATCGCTTCCGCCACATACTGATCGAGCGGCATGGCGCGCGGGTCGTCGGCGCCATTCATCAGGAACGTGGCCACATATGGCGGAATAAGTTCGAGCACTTCGATCTGTGTGCTCCTTAGTTGATAGCGCAGCGACTGGGTGTAAGAGTGAATCGCGGCCTTGGTGGCGCAATAAGTGGGAGTGAGCGCCAGTGGAACAAAAGCCAGGCCGGAGGAGACATTGACGATCGTGGCGCGAGGCTGTTTTTGAAGATGGGGAAGCAGCGCCGCGGTCAGACGGATGGGGCCGAGGAGGTTGGTTGCGACGGTGGCCTCGGCATCAGTCAGATCGCTTTGTTGAGCAAGAAAATCTTCGCCCCGCATGATGCCTGCGTTGTTGATGAGAACGTTCAACGCGGGAAAGTCAGCGACTACCTGTGCGGCAAAGGCGCGGATCGCGGCAGGGTTTTCGATGTCGAGGGTGAGCGACTTCATGCCGGGATTGGCGGCGGTGGTTTCTTCGAGCGCCTGTTTGCGTCGTCCGGCGATGACGACCTGGTTGCCGAGTTTGTGCAGCTCTACCGCAAGGCCGCGGCCAATGCCTGAGCCGCCGCCGGTGATAAGAATGGTGTTTCCGGTAAGATTCATGGGAACTAACGCCTCCAAGGAGCATGATAACGGCTTGGCCGAGTGAACTTTGTCTGGACTTCGCAGAGGGAGCTAATCTTGTGCGAAGTCACGGTTTCAACGTGGTTGGGCGCCTGATTCGCGGTCTTTGAGATTATGTGATATAGATCACATATTCCCCGGGGGAGTAGCGGCAGAATGGATCATCTGTTGGCAAAAACTTCAATTTTGCCCGACTTCATTCGGTTCGACAATTAGCCGATAGCTGGTCCGGGTGGAAGGAATTCAAATGGCGACCCAAGCTCTCCAGAATTTTGATACTGAATCCTGCGACCTCTTTCGGCTCGGAGACATCCTTCCCAAACATGCATGGGCGTATTATGGGACCGAAGCCCCCGCCTCAATCAACGAATCCGAATATACGTCGGGGGAATGCGTCGCGGACGAAAACTGCCTTAGAGGCCTGGTGGTTGCAATCGGCATGGAGGTTTTCACGGCGCTGTGCGTCTTCGGGATCTGGCGGGCCTGGCACTTCTTGCTGTAGTCTCGGCCTCTTTTTCACGAATAGTTGCAAGCCTATGAGCTATTTCTTCAGCGGCTTTCGCGCGAAGTAGTAGAGCGAAAAGGCAAGCATCGCAAATGCTGCCACAGCTACGTAGTTGTTATCGAGAAAAGTGTGCGGCAAGTTGAGCAGGTCGCGGTTGTCGAAGTAATGAGCTTCGATGGCTTTGAGGGCCACGCCGAGCAGTCCGACGATTCCTCCGGCGGCGATGAGGCCTGAGGCGAAGAGCGAGCCGGGAGAGACTTCACTTTCCGAATCGACTGTATCTCCGCCTGCTTTTTTCACGGCCTGATCGACGAGCCAACGGATCACGCCTCCGCAAAAGATGGGCAGCGTGGTGCCGATGGGCAGGTAAGCGCCGACAGCAAAGGTGAGAGAGCGAACGCCAAGCAACTCGACGGCGATGACCAGCGAGACGCCGAGCAGCACAAGACCCCATGGGAGCTTGCGGCTGAGAATGCCGTTGATGACCGTGGCCATGAGTTTGGCTTGCGGCGCAGGAGCATTGGCGCTGCCGATTCCCTGAATCCAATGCACCTCAATACGGCCGGTTGCGGGCGAGTAGAGATATTTGCCGTCTTGCAGTTCTGAGGAACCGATGGCATTGAGGACGGTGTACTCAGAGCTATGGTGGAGGGTGGAGGTATTGTCGGCGGCGACAACTTGAAACTGCTCAGTAAGGTTCCGGTTGTCCGATTGGACGACGACGCCGGGATGCGATGCATTGATATCCCAGGGCTGGGCGGCGGCATGGAACTCCTGCAGGCCGGTATTCATGATGTGGAGGGTGCCACCGATGACGATGGTGGAGACGACGACGCCGATCATGAGAGCGATTTGCTGAAGGCGCGGCGTTGCGCCGATGATGTAGCCGGTCTTGAGATCTTGCGAGGTGTCGCCGGAGTTGGATGCGGCGATGCAGACGACGCCTCCGATGGTGATGGCGAGGGCTCCGAAGGCGGGGCTGGTCCAGCCTTTTACAAGAAAAATTGCAGAGGTGGCCATGAGCGTTGCGATAGTCATGCCGGAGACCGGGCTGGCCGATGAGCCGACCAGACCCACGATGCGCGAACTGACGGTGACGAAGAGAAATCCGAAGACGACAACAAGCAGCGATGCGGCCAGATTGGCGGCCCAGCCGACAAATGCGCCGGGGACTGGTTTGAACTCAAGGAAGATGAACATGCAGGCAACGATAAGCAGCGAGCCGATGACCACTACGCTCATGGAAAGGTCATCTTCCGTGCGGATCGGTTTTGCCTGGGCAGCAGCCGCGCCGGGGCGCATGGTCTTGAAGCCCGCGGTGAGTGCGCTGAAGATGGTGGGTAGAGTCTTGAGCAGGGTGATGAGTCCGGCAGCAGCTACTGCGCCCGCGCCCATGGGCTTGATGTAAGTGGCCCAAAGATCGCTGGGACTCATCTGGGCTATAAGACCATGGCCGGGATAAACGGGTTGGGCCAAGTCTTTGCCAAAGAAATAAATTAACGGCATCACCACGAGCCACGAAAATACGCCGCCGGCAAAGATCACTCCGGCGACACGCGGGCCGATGATGTAGCCCACGCCGAGGTATTCCGACGTGGCGTCGCCATAGATGGAAGCGCCTTTAAGGACGTGCTGGGGGCCCCAGTCTGGCTGGTACTCTGGAGCATGGGGCCAGGCTTTGAATAAGTTGCCGTTCTGGAAGAGAGTGTAGAGGCTGCCCAGACCGAGGCCAAGAAAGACGCGGCTGGCAAAGGAGCCTCCGCGCTCGCCGGCGATGAGCACGTCGGCGCAAGCAGTGCCCTCAGGATAAGGCAGGGCGGCGTGTTCCTGCACGATGAGCTGACGGCGCAGGGGAATCATAAAGAGCACACCGAGCCAGCCACCGATCAGAGCCAGCATGAAGATGCGCGAGTATTCCAGATCGAAGCCGAGAAAGACCAGCGCGGGCAGCGTGAAGATCACGCCCGAGGCGATGGATTGGCCGGCATTGCCGGTGGTTTGGACGATGTTGTTCTCGAGAATGGAGGCCCGGCCGAAGGCCCTCAAAATACTAATAGAGAGCACAGCGATGGGAATGGAAGCGGCTACGGTGAGCCCGGCGCGCAAGCCAACATAAACAGTGACTGCGCCAAAAATGACGCCGAAGATGGAGCCAAGCAGAATGGCGCGGAAGGTGAACTCGCGAGGCTTCTCGCTGGGCGAAACAAAAGGTTGAAAGACGGGCGGTTGAACGTCTGGCACGGTAAGCCTCCGATGCTCTAAAGCAATTCTGTTCGAATCCCCTGACAGGGAAGTCTATCAGCGCGGGGGGTAGTTGCGACAGATGAGCGCCGACCGGACCGAGCGAAGGAGAGCTAAAGTCTGAATGAATCGGTTAACCTGAGTTGGGGCGCGAGGGAAGAAATCATGGAAAGGGCTTGGTGGATCAAAGGCATGGGATTTGTATTTTTGGCGGGCGTTGTGACGGCATCGTCGGTTGCATACGGACAGATGGCCGCCGCCGGTGACTCGGAGGCTGAGATATGGAAGTTCGACGGGACCAGCGCTTTGGGCGGGCATCCGGCAACCGTGCTGGGTCATCCGCATGTAATCGAATCGCCTTATGGCAAAGCTGTGGAGTTCAATGGCGTGGATGACGCGCTGTTTGTGGGCGTTCATCCGTTAGCTGGAGTTACTGCGTTTACGTGGGAGGTCATCTTCCGGCCTGATGCCGATGGAGCGCCGGAGCAGCGATTTTTTCATCTGCAAGAGCAAGACCCCAAGACCGGCAGGGACACAGAGAATCGGATGCTCTTTGAGATCAGAGTCGTGGACGGCCAGTGGTGCCTGGACAGCTTTGCAACTACCGATGGACAGGGAAGAACGCTGCTGAATCGCAAGCTTCTGCATCCGCTGGGAAAATGGTATCGAGTTACAGCAGTTTACGACGGCAAGACTTTCAGCAATTATGTGGGAGACGAGCTTCAGGGATCAGTCGAGTTACAGCTTGGCCCGCAGCTTGCCGGGCATTCTTCCGTTGGTGTTCGAATCAACAAGGTGGATTATTTCAAGGGCGCTATTCTGATGGCGCGAATGACGCGAAGCGCGCTTGCTCCGGAGCAATTCTTGAAGATGCCGCCGCTGGTTGCCCGCGGGACGGGGAAGTGAAGCTGGGATGGCAGGGTCTTATTGATCCAGCAAGAAAAGGGTGACATTCTTTCCCACCCATTCCCGCAAAGAACGCGGGAATGGATGGGGCACCCACGCAGTGTTTAGTTGCCGGATCGTTAGTCTCGCTGTCATGGGATGAATTGACTGGTTATGACTTTGCCAAATCCTTCTTGACCGGCCTGAAAAGCCACAGTAGCAGCAGAGCAAACAACAATCCGCCGACGGTGAATTTGAGCCATATGGGGTTGTGCGAGGGCGAGAAAAAGCCCTCGAGCGTTCCGGCTATCACCAGCAATGGAATGATGCCGGAGACGAGACGCGTGGCTTCAATGCCGCCGCGGGCTACTGACTCCTTCCAGCGAAGCGCGCCGGGAAAGAGCATGGCGTGGCCGAGGCGGAAGCCGGCGCCACCCGCGATGATGATCGAAGGCAGCTCAAGCGAGCCATGCGGAGCGACAAAGCTCCATAGCTTGAGCGACATATCGTAGTGGTGGCAGGCTGCGGCGATCACGCCCAGCATCATGCCGTTCTGGAAGAGCGCAAAAAATGTTCCCAGCCCAAAGACGATTCCCCCGGCAAAGGTGATGAAGCTGACCGAGAGGTTATTGGTCATGATGGCGCTGGAGGCCATGGGCGCGACGCTGACCACGGATTCGGTCCACATTTCGCGGCGCTCCATGGTGGCGATCATTTCTGGGCCGACGAAGCGGCGCATGAACTCAGGCCGCGCGTTGGTAATTGCCGCGCCCAGCAGGCCAAAGGCCACGGAGACGAGCAGCGCAGCCACGACATAGCCGATTTGGCGCTGGAAGATGACCGGATAATCGTCGCGCAGAAAGCGCACCAGAGTGAGTAGACTGGCCTTGCGACCGGAATAGATGATATGGTGGGCGCGAGCCAATAGTTGATTCACATGCTGCGCGTAGGTGCGCGAAGTTGTGTCCTGGCGCAGCACGGAGAGGTCGGCGGCCACCTGGCGGTAGAGCAGGGCAATCTCCTGCAACTCCGCGCGGGAAAGCTGGCCAAGGCCGCTGGCGTCGCATTGGGCCAACAGAGCGGCCAGTCGGTCCCAGTGAGGCCGACGCTTGAGAATCCACTGGTTGGAGAGGACTTGTGCCATGGAAATGAATTCAGATCAGCTTAACATTGATACCCCGGAACTGGTACAGATCGAGATGCCTCTGGCCGGAATCGGCAGCCGATTTATTGCCATTCTGATCGATTATTTGATCTGGTTCGCGGCAGCGATTGTGCTGACCATCTTCTTTGGCATCTTCGGGTCGAGCATCGAAGCCTTTTCAAAGATTTCAGCACAATGGACCGTCGCGATCGTCATTTTCGTTTTCTTTCTTTTTCATTGGGGCTATTTCACGCTTTTTGAGGCTTTCTGGAACGGCCGCACGCCGGGCAAACGCGTGGCTCGGATTCGCGTCATCCAGCAGTCAGGCCGCGCCATTGGGCTTTTCGAGTCGATGGCCCGCAATTTGGTTCGCTATGTAGACCAGTTTCCTTTTTTCTACGCGGTTGGCGTGATTGCGATTTTTGCGACCCGGCAGCACCAGCGGCTGGGCGATCTGGCGGCAGGCACGCTGGTGGTGCGGGATCGGGCGCAGGAGGAGCCTGGGTGGGGCGACTCAGGGGCCCGAACTTTTACCGCGCAGATTTTTGCTCCCAACGCACCTGTTCCCGAGCCGCACAACGCTTACTTCCTGCCGGCGACTTGCATAGCGAAGCTATCGTCCACGGACCTTGAGGTGTTGGAAGGTTTTTTTGCGCGCAGGCTGGACATGAGCCTGCCAACGCGTCAGGCGCTCGCCGAGCGAATTGCTGCGGCCATCCAGGCTAAATCTGGAATGGAGCAGCCCGCGGGCGCCAGCGTAGAGACTTTTTTGGAAACTACAGCTCGCCAATTGCGCGATCAGGCGCGAATTCAATCGAGGTGAAGTGAAGGAACTAGTTGAGGCTAACGTGCTCGATCTGGGATTCCTTAGCCTTTTCCAGCGCCAGCAACTCCGCCAGCGCCCGCTCCGGGCAAATGTGCCGGGCCTCTAACTGGGCCAGTCCTGCCTCTGATTCCACACAGAAGGCGATGGTCATAAAACAGTAGAGGCAGCGAGTGTTGTAGGTTCCGTTCTCGTTTTGGGTTCTGCTATACATCGTTCCTGTGAACCTACCAACGGATTGGATGATGTTAGACGGCATTGCATCTGTTGGACGTGACCGGTATCACATGGATGATCTCTGGCTGCGGATTCTTTCACGCCAGGAAGCAATTACGGAGTCATCCCCTGGTTGGGGCTACGGCGCAACTGCCAGCAGGCACTTTCGCCCGATTGCGAGAACAGAGAAACCGAGCAAGGCACATCGTTTGTGCCGAGATAATCGAACTCTTGTTTGTTGCCTTTGAGCGGAATCGTGAGATATCGGTTGACCGTGACTTTGGACTGGGGAGCGCCACGCAGCCTGAAGACGATCCAATCGCCCGCATAGGTCGCTACAAAGGCCACCAGCATTACGACGATTCCCGATTGCAACCAGCGCTTCATACGGATTCAACTCTCTTTAGTGTAAACAGGCTATGCCTCGGGAGCGGAGTCGATTGGATTTTTCTGATTCATCCCGTCAGACGTCATCCCTGGGGTTGCAACTTGAAAGCAATTCCGGCCTCGGGCCTTGGCCTGATAGAGGGCAATATCCGCATTCCCAAGCAGGAAATCCCCATCAAGCTGCGCCGCAAACCCGGTACAAACGCCAACACTGACAGACACCGGCACATCATCGCCGGCATATTGAATCGGTATGGCTAGCGTCTTCACAATGTTCGTTGCAATCTCCTCCGCCACATGCGGATCGGTCAGGTCAGGCAGAAGAACGATGAACTCATCGCCGCCCATTCTCGCCACGGTGTCGCTCTTGCGCACTGCATGTAAAAGGCGGTCGGCTGTCACCCGCAAAACCTCATCGCCCGCCTGGTGTCCATAAGTGTCGTTGGTCTCCTTGAATCGATCAATGTCCACCATGAGCAGGGCCAGGCCTGTCTGATGACGCCGGGCGGTTTCGACTCCAACATTGAGTCGATCTTGAAGCAGAAGGCGGGTTGCCAGTCCTGTCAGGGCATCGTGCAGGGCCATGTGGCGAAAGAGTTCTTCGCTTTTGCGGAGCAGGCGAGTCTGTTGCTCCACCCTGTTTCTCAGCGCGATCACCCAACCGAGTATCGCCAGCGCGCCAGTCAGCGCCAAAGCGAGCAGAAGAAGTGCATGTCCCGCGGTCCACCATGAGGGGCTTTCTACAACGACAACGTCCCCAGGCGAGCGCATCAGAACCCGAAAGGATTCCGCTTCCGCAATTCCGGCTCCCACAACGTTGCTGTGAAGGCGGACGGAACAGACCCCTGTGATGCGCAATTTGCTTCCCACCTTCCAGGCACTCATTTCAGATCCCGCCAGGCTCTTGGGGAGAACCGCAGAGAAAACATTCGTTCCTGAGGTCAATAAAAGTGTGGTGTCGGAAGATGCCAGATCGTAACCGATCAACTGGCCGTCAATCTGGATCACCTCAGAGTCGTGTTTGCCAAGCAGGGCCTGCTCGGCAGTGACAGGCTGAGCTGCTACCGGCTTGTCCTCGCTTCTCTTGATGAACATTTCATCCGTCAGGATGGGCGCGTAATCTTCGGCTCCGGCAAATCCAATTACATCGACCACGTCGCCCAGATCGAGATGCGTGTCCTGACCGGTCGGCGCGCAGATTCCACGCGTCGAATCGTGAATGCAGAGTTTCGTGCCGGGCCACTGAAGTGTGACGATCCCGCGCAGATGGACACGGTGAGGTGAAGCATGAACCTGGCTCCAGCGCAGAAGGTCGTCGACGAGGACCAGAGGCTGTTGAAACGGATCGCCTGGCGCCTGTTCCACAACTTTCACCACGGATAGATTTGGAGCCATCAGGCGCACACCGATCATCTGGTCATAGCGATTGAACAACGGAGCAGCATTGCCGTGAACGCGCACCTTGGCGTCAATCAAGTCAGAGTATGCAGCGCCCGGTTCCCTCACCATCATGACACTGAGTGTTCCATCGATCATCGCCATCTGGAGCAGTACGGTGTGACCATACACGAATACTGAATGAATGACTCCAACCGCTTCCACCCATTGGCCATCTTCGGCTCCGCTCATCAGTTGATGGAAGCTCATCCGGGGAGCATCCTGCGGAAGATTCGACTGTCCGACTACTTGAACTTGCGGCTGAGCAACGATGGGTGCAAAGGTTCCAGGACTGCTGACGCCCCGTACATCGACCAACGATCCGGTGGGGAGCACTGCCACCATGCCGGCAGGAAACTTGACATAAATACTTCCCGTCGAATCATGGACAAACAATGCGGCATATCCGAGTTCGAGATTTGGATCGAAATAAGTGACCACCGCCCGCAGATGAATGGGGTAGGCTCGCGCCGCCTCCGCGGAACTCAGGCTGTGCGCCTGGCCCGCCGTGGTGAGCGTGGGCAATTCGGCTTTCGACTCCTTTGCGGACGGTGGCAACGCCGTTGCGCTCGCACCCAAGGAAGCAGAAAGAAGCATCGCCAGCATGAGAGGTGAGAGACCAAAAATACGGCGCAAACCGCCTGCCTGAAGGCCGGCCTTTGATTGTTCTTTCCCTCGGAAACAAGTTGCGCCATTCACCTGATCACACCATCCCCGCCCATTCCGGTAGCACCTGAAATCTTTCAAGGCTCGAGCATAAGGCCGTTCCCCAGCGAACGAGCCTTTGTTCGACACCTCTCTAGATAACTTATCGACCGGCGGAGAATGCGCATCACTCGTATCTCCAAGAATTTTCCCATTTGCAATGGGTCCCACTCCAAAACTTTATGAGCAGAATCACATTTTAAACGGCCAGCCTCTCAGCGGGCACGGAAAATCAGTCTAGAGACCAAGCTTGACCAGGTGAGAAGCGCTCTGGAGAGTGGCCGCTTGCAGCGGTGCGCAGCATGCGCGATCAAGTCTGGCTCGATCAGCGCGCATCTGCTTGTCGTTGCCGAGAGCGGCCAGGGCAGCGGCGAGGACGGAGGCGATCGCGGCATCGGCGGGTGCAGTAATGCTGTAGTGCATCCACTTGCCTTCGCGGCGAGCGCGGACGATGCCGGCCCTGCGCAGGTAGGCGAGGTGCCGCGAAATCTTCGGCTGGCTCTGGCCGAGAATCTCGACAAAATAGCAGACACAGACCTCGCGACCGGCCATCAGGTTGAGCAGGCGCAGGCGCGTGGTGTCGGCCAGCGCCGCGAAAAGACCGGCCATGCTGACGGATTTGGGGCGGCGGGGCATGAAATCATTATATACGTATTGACAAATATGAGGGGCGATCATATATTCGTTTAAGCGAATGTGAGGCGCTGGAAATGGATACCAAGACACTGGTTCAAGAGAAGTATGGCGCGGCTGCGCGAGAGGTTCGCAAGAGCGGCAGTGTAGCCTGCGGCGATCCGGCACTGCGTTGCTGCGACCCCATCACGGCCAATCTTTATGAGGAATCGGAAAAAAGCGGGCTGCCGGCCAACGCTGTACTGGCTTCGCTGGGCTGCGGCAATCCCACTGCGCTGATTGAATTGAAGCCGGGTGAGACGGTGCTCGATCTTGGCTCAGGCGGAGGCATCGACGTACTGCTTTCGGCCAAGCGCGTGGGACCTGCCGGAAAAGCTTACGGGTTGGATATGACCGACGACATGCTGGCGCTGGCTCGCGAAAACCAGCGGCAGTCGGGCTTGAAGAACGTCGAGTTTCTCAAGGGCGAGATCGAGAAGATTCCGCTCCCCAACTGCTCGGTGGACGTGGTGATTTCAAACTGTGTCATCAACCTTTCAGCCGATAAGGATAGTGTGCTGCGCGAGGCCTTCCGTGTGCTGAAGCCGGGTGGGCGCTTTGCGGTTTCTGATGTTGTGGTGCGAGGCGATGTTCCTGACGAGGTGCGCAAAAGCATGTTGCTTTGGGCGGGCTGCGTAGCGGGCGCGTTGGAGGAGCAGCAGTACATGGCCAAACTGGCACTCGCCGGCTTTACATGTATCTCGATTGAGCCGACGCGCGTGTACTCGATCGAGGATGCGCGGCATTTTCTGGTTGAAGCAGGCATTGATGTGGACGCCATTGCGCCGCTGGTCAAGGACAAATTCATAAGCGCATTTATTCGTGCGGCAAAACCGGATTGCGGATGCGTTGCGCCTGGATGCTGCTGATGGCGGTTGATAGAGTTTTGGGCGAAAGAATAAGTCTCTCTCAAGCAATGCGATCGCGCTGCCAAACGGTGGCGTCGAAGCTATGCGGACAACCGAAGCCTTCGGCGCGATAAAGGTCAATGGCTTCGACGTTGGCTTCTGTAACTGTGAGCGAGATTTCGCTGACTCCCTGGCGCAGAAAACAGGAGGCGGCCAGAGTGAGCAACGTCCGGGCCAGGCCGCGGCGGCGGAATTCAGGATGCACGCAGAGTTGGGTAATGTGGCCGCTCTGCGGGCTGACCCGCGAGCCGAGCACCAGGGCCACCATCTCCCGGCTGGCGCGATCCATGACCACGTGTGAAACCTGTGTAGAGAAGACGCCGCAGCCGGAGAAGCGGACGATGTTATTGAGAAAGCGCAGCGAGCCGTGCACCGAGCGGTATTGGTCGTTCACCACGCTGTCTGGATGGCCGAGATAAGCTGCGGAGATCAGCCGGCTGGCGGGATTCAAATCCTCGTCGCGCCAGGCGCGCAGTTCGAGCGTAGCGGGCAGGGCGACGCGCGGCGCGGCATAGAAGCCGTCGAGATTTCTCACCATGAAAAGCCGCCGGTACATTTTAAAACCCGCATCGAGAAAGACGTTGGCGTGTGTGCCTGAGGGATGCAGCAGCAGTTGAGATTCGATCCGGTCAATCTGCGGCGAATTCAACAGCAGTTCGAGAATATGACGTAGCAGCGTATCCTCGACTTGATGAGCCGATCCCCCGTTTGCGCCGGAGGTGGGTAGTGCGAAGACATCGCCAACGATGGCTTTGGATTCCTCATAGACGCAAAAGACGTAGCCGATGATCTGGCCAGCCTCCAGGGCAGCATAACCAGGCAGCATGTGGCTGTCGAGGTACTGCATCAGCAGCTTGGTTGAGACGTTATAGTCCCAGTGCAGAAGCTGCTTCCATAGCTCTCCCTCCGCCTCCAGAACGGGGCGCAAGACCGGCGCCGCAAAATGCCGCAGGTCGAGGATCTCGATGGAAGCGCCCAATGCCATGCTTCTCCTCAGACAACAACTGAAAGACTACTTGCTTCCCACCATGTAAACCACAAGTCCCCGCTCCGGCCAACTGAAAACTTGCTCATAGTGCCGGCCCTCCAGGTAGTCTTCCAGCACAGCCGCGGTACCCAGATCCACGCCGCCCGTTGCAGTTACCTGCGCCACCAGCAAATGCTGTTCGTCCGGCACACCTGACTCGGTGTAGTTGATCACCTGGCGATTGCGATAAAACGAAAGCCCGTATTCGATGTCGCGAGGGAACAGATGCTGCTTGTCTGGGTTCGCCTTGTCGCGGATGGCGCAGCACACGGCGACGGTTTCTTCATTGGAGGCCACAGTGGCCAGTTGCTCGGCCAGCGGGCGCGCGGAGTAAGAGCGGTCCAGCAGATGAATCACACGCTTGGTTTGACTGATGGCCGGGATTCCGAAGAATGGGCCCACGCCATACAGAAACAGAACCAGCACCATCAGCACGCCGGTCGTGACCAGCCGCAACCGCGCCACGCCAAAGCCCTTCACAACGACCAGAATAAACATTGCCGCGCCGCAGGACGCCACCAGCGCCGCCAGTACTGCGTGCCATGGAGGCATCTGCCGTCCATGGGCCACAAACCAGGGAAGCAGCAATGCGGCCATGGTCATCACGCCGCAAATCGCCGCATGGCCGATCAGCACCCAGCGGTTCAGTCCCTTTTGCCGTCGGCGGAAAAGATAGTCCCCGGTGAGAATCGTGATGGGCGGAATCGACGGCAGAATGTAGCCGGGCAGTTTGGATTGCGAGAAGGAGAAGAAGAAGATAGGAATCAGCGCCCACAGGACCAGAAACTCCGGAAAGGCATCGCCCGGCCGGCCGGCGCAGGGCAGGCAATCCAACGTGTTGCGCGTTCGCCACTCGCATACCGAGGTCTGGATGCCGTCAATCAGCGCCCGCACCGCGATCACCGTCCAGGGCATGGTCGCCAGCAGCACCACAACCAGGTAGTACCAGAAGGGCTGATGATGCTGAAAGCGATCGGAAGCAAACCGCTCCAGGTTATGTTCCAGAAAAAATTCCCGGAAGAAGGTAGGGTTCTGGTGCTGCACGGCGATGAACCAGGGTAGAACGATGGCAAAGTAAAGCAACATTCCCGGCCACCAGAACGACCGCCGCAGAACCGACCACTCGCGGCGCAGGAAGGCGAAGGCAACAATAATCGCAATGGCCAGAAATGGCGCCACCGGCCCCTTGGCGAGCGTCGCCACTCCAGTGAAAAAGTAAATGTCGAAGAGCCAGAATTTGGAGTCGGTTTCATACCAGGCGTACCAGCCCAGCAGGCCAATGGCCAGTGGCGCCGCCATCTGCATGTCGGTCGAAGCGCCGCGCGCAAATCCCATGATGCCCGCGCAGGCCACGGTAATCAGCGCCGCGTCCACGTGGCCGCCAGGGCGGAATCGCCGCATGTGCAGATAGATGAGCGCCACCATGATGAAGGCGAATGTGGCCGAAGGCAGGCGCGCGCTCCAGTCGTGCACGCCGAACTCCTGGAAGACAAACATCGCTCGCCAATAGTAGAGTGCCGGCTTTTCCAGCCAGGGATGGCCATAGAGGAAAGGGGTAACACAGGCGCTCAGTTTGCTTTTGAGAGCCGCCTCCATGCTGCCGAAGTACTTCTGGCATCCGCTCCAGGTAACAACGTCGCTTAGTTTGCCTTTCCAGGCTACACATTCGCTGAGTTGGTCCAATCTCGGCGCCGAGTCGAAGCGGTCCAGCATTTCGTGGGCGATCTGTGCGTAGCGGGGTTCATCGGCCCCCACCAGGCCCAGGCCGGCGCCGCCCACCACTGGGCTCTGACCATAGACCAGAAAAAACAGGGCAAACGCAAGAAAAACGGCAGCCTCGCCTACAGAGCCCCAATGGGGCAGCCGTTTGCGCCAATCCTCGGACGAATGCGGAGCGGATGATTCTTGAATATTTTCCACTTCCAGCGTTTCTCCAACGAAGCCTTGCTTCACACGGGTAGACTAGTCCGGCTCCGGTCCGAACGATTGGGGGAGCTGACCGGCTTCGGTTTGGGGTCCGCGCTTTCTTGAAACGCGGAAACAGTGCTGCGCCTTAACAGGGACAAGGCTATCAGATTCAGGCCTTGGTATGGAATGACCGCGACTTTATCCGCCCGCTTCCTTAACTAGCAAAGCCACGCAGGGACGCAATTCGGCCAGAACTTCTTCGAGAGCGCGCTCAAGTGGCCCCTCGAGCGTACTTCCCGAGGCGCTTTTGTGGCCCCCGCCGCCCAAGCGCTCGGCAATCGCGGCCACGTTCACCCGGCCCTTGCTGCGCAGGCTTAGCCCAATGCGCCCGTCAGGCAGTTCATGCAGAAAAAAAGCAGCTTCTATCCCGGAGACGCACAGCGCAAAGTTCACAATCCCTTCGCAATCCTCTTCTGCGGCACATGCGCGCATGATCTCCTGGCGGGTGACCGACAGCCAGGCCAGGCGCCCTTCGCGCTTCAGATTCCCGAGCGCCGCGCCCAGCAGCAGTAGCTTTGAGGTGGGCGTGGAAAAATACACGTTCTGGGCAATGCGCAGAGGGTCGGCCCCGGCCAGCACCAATTCCTGTGCCAGGCCGAATGTGGAAGCCTGCGTCGAGCCGTAGCAGAAACCGCCGGTGTCGGTCAGCAACGTGGTGTAAATGCACGTGGCCATCTCCCGCGTGAGCGTGGCTTCGCAGGCCTTCGTCAGCCGGTAGACCAGTTCGCCGACGCTCGATGCTGAGCGGTCGATCCAATTCAGATTGGCGTACTCGCTGCCGGTGGCGTGGTGGTCGATGTTGATCAAGAAAAACTGCTCAAGGCCAAGCAGCCTGGTGCGCTCCAGCCCGTCGCACTCCAGCAGAATCACTGCATCATAGGGACCGTAGACCCGCTGGGCCGTACGAATCCCCTCCGCGCCCGGCAGTCCGCGATGGATGTACGGAATGCGGTCAGCGGTTACCAGATCGGCATGCTTCCCCATCTGCTCCAGAAGCATTCCCATGGCCAGCATGGAGCCCACCGCATCGCCGTCCGGCCGGGCATGAGAACAGACCAGAAATTGCTGGCCATCGCGCAGAATCTTCAGAATTGCATGAGGCGAGTCCATCGGCGCGGGCGCGCCGGCACTTTCCATCGCAGGTGCGTCGCTCTTCGCATCGAATGCCAGGTTGCGGTTGGAGTGATCCATGCGCGGTTACTCCGGACCTTTCAGCTCTGCTGCCGGACTTTGATCGGCCGGTGTCTTCTGCCGCTTGCGCTGCCGGTCCATCAGCTCTTCAATGCGCGCCTGAAAGCGGCCTGAGCGGTCGGCCAGGAAGCTGAGTTCAGGCACATGGCGCACGCCCATACGCTCCTTCAGTTCATAGCGGATGAAGCCTTTAGCTGCCTCCAAACCCGCGACAGTTTCCTCTTCAGCCTGCGCGATGTCCTTCACGGCGCTGTCGACAGCGACATACACCCGCGCCGACTTGCCGCCGGGATTCAACGCCACCTCAGTTACATAGCAGAGATTGATGCGCGGATCGACCAGTTCACCCTCGATCAGGACTCCGATTTCCTCTCGCAGCGTCTCCGCCACGCGGTCCTGATGGTGCTTCCGCGCTCTGTGTTCCGGCATCCCATCCTCCAACTCCGGGCAGACAATCCAGCATAACAGAGGAGCGCAAAAAAGCCTTGTAAATTTGACCAGGAAGAAACTCGACGGCCGCAAGCAGCCGGATGCCCCTTCGACGGCGGAGCCGCGTACTCTCCGCTTCAGCCTTCTCTAATCTTCGCCTTCCGAGGTGGCAGGGCGATTGCTTGAAGTCCTACGAAGTTCCTGGCTCCAATGTGCAGGAGTCGGCTTGCCGTTGAATACCATCCGTTCGGAAAGGCTTCTGTCGAAACCGATGAAACATATGTCTTATCCTCAAGCCAAGCAGTCTGCGAAGCCGCAAAAAAGCGGCAAGTTAGAGAAGATTCAAGTCCTGTGGCCGCTTGCCATGCGCGAGTTCAACGCCGGACGAATGGCCGAGGTGGAACGGTGCTGCCTGCAAATTCTGGCTCTCGATGTCCATCATGCAGACACCTTGTACTTGCTCGGCATGGCCTGCTTCAAAACCGAACGCCTCGAAGTGGCAGAGCGGATGATTCGCCGTGCGATCGCTGTCAATCAGCAGCAGCCTTTTTATCATTCCAACCTGGGCAACGTGCTGCGGGCGCAAAACAAACTCGATGACGCTGTCTCCTGCATCGAGCGCGCGCTCCAGATCAAGCCTGACTTCGCTGAAGCCTGCTATAACCTGGGCAACATTTTATTGACGCAAAAAAAGTTGGACGAGGCCGTGGCCATGTATCAGCGGGCGCTCGCCATCCAGCCCAATTACGCCGACGCATTGTGCAACCTTGGCACCGTGCACCGGCAGCGCGGGAATCTCGACGAGGCGGTCTCTTGCTTTGAGCAGGCGTTGATCGTTGCGCCAGAGAGCGCCGATCTCTGCTGCAACCTCGGCGACGCCCTCCATGGCCAGGGGAAGGTCGACGAAGCCATCGGCTGGTACAAGCGGACAATGACGCTGAATCCAAAGCACCACAAGGCCTCCAACTGCCTCTGCAATGCCTACTTCGACAAAGGGGAGCTGGCCGAGTCTGTCGCCTGGTGTGAGCGGGCGCTGACCTTCAAGCCCGACCTCGGTGACGCGTTGATGAACCAGTGCCTGCTGCAACTGCTTCAAGGGGATTATGCCAACGGCTGGCGCAACTATGAGGTGCGTTGGAAGGTCTACACCCCGCGGCTATTCAACGAGCCTTTGTGGCTGGGCGCGCCTCTCAAGGGTGCCACCATCGTGCTCTACGCCGAGCAGGGATTGGGCGACGCGATCCAGTTCATGCGCTATGCGCCCCTGGTCCAGGCGGCCGGTGGCAGAGTCATCCTCGACATTCCCGGAAATCTGCGGCGACTGGCCGCGCAACTGCCCGGCCTTTCCGCGCTTGTCACGACCGGTGAGCCATTGCCGCGCTTCGACTGCCGCGCGCCGTTGATGAGTTTACCGCTGGCCTGTGGCACCACCCTTGAGAATATCCCCGCGAACGTGCCCTATCTCGCTGCTCCGCAAGACGCTCTGCAAAAGGCATCCTCGCTACCATGGCCGGCGAAGGGGCTGCGTGTGGGCGTTGCCTGGACGGGCAATCCCAGCCACCCCAAGAATCGCGCGCGCAGCGTTCCTCTTGAACTTCTTGAAACGCTCTTTGATCTCGAAGGCATTCACTTTTATTCGCTGCAAATTGGAGCGGCAGCCGCGGAGTTGGCCGCTCGAAAAACGCGCGTCACGGATCTTGCACCTGTCACCGGCGATATGGCCGATACGGCAGCGCAGATGGCCCAGATGGACCTGATCATCTCCATCGATACCTCGATGGCTCACCTGGCCGGAGCCTTGGCCCGGCCCGTATGGATTCTTCTGCCCTCGGTACCCGACTGGCGCTGGCTGCTCGACCGCGAAGATTGCCCTTGGTATCCAACAGCGCGCCTCTTCCGTCAGCCAAAGCAGGGTGACTGGCCTGCGGTGATCGAAAAAGTGCGCGCGGAGCTGGTAAAACTCGCCGCTCAAAAACAAGCTACGCAATTGCTTTGTGATCCGCATCACGTCGCAAATTCAGCTTCATGCTAGACTCGGCTCATGCGGGCAGGTGTCTTCCAACGCGCGACAGTGGCCATCGCATTGATGGGTGCAATGCTTGCGCCGTTCGGAATCTGCATGCAGCGGGCTCATAAGACAGCGCACAGTTGCTGCGCCGTCGCATCCGAGCCCAGCAGAACTGTTCAGGCCAACTGCTGCATCGTCAAGGCTCCCGTGCCCGCCGTTGTTGTTGCGCCCAACCTCCCGGGGTCGGCTTCATTGACGGTCGTGCAGGAATTCGTCTCCTCGAATGAACTGACTTCGCCGAGCGAATTCCCGATTCTGGCTGTGATTCCGCCGCACTCTCCGCCAACCGGCTCATTCATTTTAAGAATCTAGCTTTTTAATTCCGCCGTGGCTTTCCGGGGCGCGTAGTTCCGCGTCCTGGCGAATTTCTTTTGCCGATTTTTGCGGAGTTAAAGAGTGAAACCTATCTTTGTTTTTGCGCCGTTTGTGCTGGCGCTATCGATTTCCTGTCTCGGAGAAACTGTGCCGGGCCCGGTGCTCGCGTCCGATGTGAGCGCCCATTCTTTGACGGTCGATGAGGCCGTAATCGCGGCCCTTGAGGGCAACCCGGAGATTCGTGCAGCGGTGCGGCGCCTGTCGCTTTCGCAAATGAAAATCAGCACCGCCCGCAGTCTCGACGATCCCATGCTCCAGGTGCGCGATTGGGATACGCCTGTGACCAAGCCGTGGGACTTGAATCAGGCGCAGTTGATGGTGATGCTGCAGCAGACATTTCCTAACCGGCAAAAGCGGGAGATGCGCGCCCGGCTAGCGGAGGATGACGCAAACGTCGCGGCCAGCGATCTGGAGACGCTGCGTCAGGAGGTTTCTGCTGAGGCTCGCAAGCTTTGCGCGGACCTGATGCGCAACAGCGACGAGATGAAGCTGCATGAGCGCCAGGCATCGCTCCTGAAGGAAGCTCTCTCCGTCGCGCTGGCGCAGTACACCACCGGCAAGGTTCCGCAGGCAGACGTACTCCGCGCGCAAATGGCCTTGACTCGCCTGAGTGAACACCTGATTGAACTGGAAGAAGAGCGCGACACGGCCCGCGCGCAACTGAACGCTCTGATGGGCCGGCGTGCGGACGAAGCCATCGAAATCGCGGGCAGCTACGCGGCTCCCACGGCCTTACCGGTGATCGAAGCGTTGGAGCAGACGGCGATCGAGCATCGGCCCGAGCTGGCAGGTTTGCGCTCGCAAATCATCCGGTCAAAGAACGAAGGCAAGATGGCTCAGCTCGGAATGAAGCCGGGCTTCACCGTCGGTCTGGGTTACATGTTGATGCCGTCGGGCTCCATGGCGCGCAACGCTTATATGGCCGAGGTGGGGCTGAATCTTCCCTGGCTCAATCGCGAGCGCCATGAGGGCGAAGCCAAGCAGGCCGATGCGGCAACCGACGTCTCTCAATCCGAATTGGAGGCGCGCGCGGCCACAATATTTTTAGAAATTCGGCAGGCGCAGATTGCTCTGCTCGCCTCGCAGAAGCGCGTCAAGCTTTATCGCGATACGCTGCTGCCGCAGGCCGATGCGTCGTTCAAGGCGTCCACCTCCGCATACCAGAACAACCGCGCCGAGTTCATGAGCCTGATCGACACGCAGAATCTTCTGCTCGACATTCAGACCGCCTACTACAAAGCGCTAGCGGCGACTGACGCCGGCACCGCGCAGTTGGAACGCGCCATTGGCACGCCGATTTCCGAGATAAAAACACGGGAGACAGAGAGGACAAGCAAATGACATCGAAAGAAAAGAAGTTGTTCGTACTGGGCGGCGGCGCGGGAGTTCTGATTGCGCTGGTTGCCGGAGTTCTTGTCGCCAGACAAATTCGTCCTGTCGTTGCGTCGTCCGAAGCGGCCATGCCGGCCGCGAGTGCTGGAATGAACGCTGCGCAGGCAGCGCAGCAGGGTACAGAGCCCGGCACTACGGTCGAGCTGACCCCAGCTGAAATTACCGCGGCCGGCGTGCAAGTGGCTGATGTGCGAACCGCTCTGTTGAAAAGCGGCATTGACGCCTTTGGCCGCGTGGAGCAGCCGGAGTCGCAACTGGGCGCGGTCAGCGCGTGGATTGGAGGCCGCGTCGACAAACTCTACGTGCAGTACACCGGTGAGCGCGTGCGGCGCGGCCAAGCCGTTGCCGAATTGTATAGTCCCGAAGTGACGACGGCCATCGAAGAGTACCGCCTGGCGCAAGAGAATCGCAGCCAGCTTGGCCAATCGGACGATGCGTTTGCAAAGTCGCAGGCCGAAGCGTTAGTGAAGGCGAGCGAGCGCAAGCTCGAGCTCTGGGGAATTGCTGAGAAGCAGTACAACGCACCGGCAACCGCCGGAGTGCCGCGCGTGACCATCTATGCAAACAGCGCAGGCAGCGTGGTGGAGCGCAAAGTGACGCAAGGCCAATATGTGAATGCAGGCGATACGCTCCTCACCGTGGCCGACCTGAGCGAAGTGTGGATCAAGGCCGATGTCTACGAAGAGCAATTGGCGCAAATCCACCAGGGGCAGGATGTCGAGATCACCGCTGAGGCTCTGCCCGGCCAGACGCTGCATGGCCATGTCGAGTTCATTGAACCCACGGCCAATCCGCAGACGCGCACCGTGCCAGTCCACGTGCACCTCGCCAATCCAGGAATGCGTTTGTTGCCGGGCATGTTTGTCAGCGCTAGTTTTGTCAGCCACAGCGCGAGGCCGGGCATTGTGATTCCGCGCTCGTCGGTGCTTGATACAGGCACGCGCAAAATCGTCTATGTGGCGCGGGCTAATGGCGTCTTTGAGGCACGCAAGGTCGAGGTAGGCGCATCGGCCGACGATCTGTTTCCGGTAATCAGCGGGCTGGCCGTCGGCGACAAGGTCGTGCTCAACGGCAACTTCCTCATCGACTCGCAAGCGCACTTGAGTTCCGGCATGTCGGGCCTCTATGGCGGATCGAAAGAATTTGCAACTGATCAACAGGCGCAATCAACTTCTTCTTCCACCAACGGAGAAAGCCCGAAGGCAAGCGCGGCAAAAATCGCTTTCCACGCGAATCCCGATCCGCTGAAGGCCGGTGAAGACGCGCAGTTCCAGGTGAATCTGACAGACGGAAATCAAAAGCCCATCACCGATGCTCAGGTCACCGTCTCTCTGGTGATGCCCGCCATGCCCTTCATGGATATGCCGGAAATGAAGAGTTCCTTCAATCTGTCCTGGGCAGCAGGCAGCCAGATGTACATGGGCAAAGGTCAGGCGCCTTCGCCGGGCTCGTGGAATGTACTCGTTGAGGCACACAAAAACGGCGGCGTGATCGCATCGTTTCACACCCGCATGAGCGCAAGGTAAGGAGCAGCAATGATCAACCGCATCATCGAATTCTCCATGAAGAACCGCTGGCTGATTCTCGGCGTCTATGCTGCGCTCGCGGTCTGGGGCTATTGGGCGCTCATCCACACTCCCATCGACGCGATCCCCGACTTGAGCGAAAACCAGGTGATCGTCTTCACCGAGTGGGCGGGCCGCAGTCCTCAGGAAGTGGAAGATCAGATCACCTATCCGCTCACCGTCAACCTGCAAGGGCTGCCGCATGTGCGCACCGTCCGCTCGTCGTCCGCCTTCGGCTTCTCGATGGTAAACGTGATCTTTGAAGACAAGGTGGACATTTACTTCGCGCGCACTCGCGTGCTCGAGCGGCTCAGCCTCGCAGGCAGCTTTCTTCCCGCGGGTGTAACGCCGATGATGGGGCCGGACGCAACCGGCGTAGGCCAGGTCTTCTGGTACACGGTTGAGGGGCCATACGACAGCGGCACTCTGCACTCGTTGCAGGATTGGTTCATTAAGTACCAGCTCAACTCGGTGCCCGGCGTGGCTGAGGTCGCGAGCGTGGGCGGCTTTGTTAAGCAGTACCAGATCGATCTCGATCCCATCAAGATGCGGGCTTACAACGTCGCGCTGAAAGATGTTGTGGGCGCGGTCGAGCGCAGCAACAACAACGTAGGAGCCAAGGTGATCGAGGCAGGCGACACCGAAGAGATGGTGCGCGGCATCGGCCTGATTGGCGGGCTGAAAGATATCGAAAGCATTTCTCTCGGCGCATACAACGGCACGCCGGTCACTGTGGGCAACGTGGGCAGCGTGCAACTTGGCCCCGAGTTTCGTCGCGGCGTTCTCGACAAAGATGGCAAAGAGGCTGTTGGCGGAGTGGTGGTGATTCGCTACGGCGCCAACGCGCGCGAAGCAATAGAGTCGGTCAAAAAGAAGATCGGCGAACTTCAACCGGGTCTTCCCACTGGCGTGCGGATCGTTCCTTTTTACGATCGCAGTGTTCTGATCGATCATGCCGTGGGCACGCTGCGCCATGCATTGATTGAAGAAATCATTTTGGTCACGCTCGCGCACGTGCTTTTTCTGTGGCACTTCCGCAGTATTCTTGTCGTCACCATTCCGCTACCGCTCGCGGTGCTTGGGTCGTTTTTGTTAATGAATGGCGCGGGCATCTCGTCAAACATCATGTCGCTCGGTGGAATTGCGATCGCTATCGGCGTGCTTGTCGATGCGGGCATCGTGATGACTGAAAACGTAATTCGACAGGCAGAGCAATACGAACACGAGCGCGGCAACTATCGCGAACACATCTGGGAGATCACCTTCAACGCGGCGAAGCTCGTCGGTCGTCCCATTTCTTTTGCCATGGTCATCATCATTCTCGCATTCGTACCGGTCTTCGCTCTCACCGGCATGGAAGGCAAAATGTTTCATCCGCTGGCCTTCACCAAAACCTTCGCCATGATCGGTTCCACCATCCTCGCCATCACGCTTGTGCCGGTGCTCTGCACATTTCTCATTCGCGGCAAACTGCATCGCGAAGAAGAGAACCCGGTGATGCGACTGCTGCGGGCTATCTACAAACCAGTACTAGCCTGGGCGCTGCGTCACCGAGCCATCACGCTCGGCCTCGCGATCGCGCTTTTCTGCGCGGCCGTCTATACCGCAACCACCATCGGCTCGGAGTTCATGCCGCCGCTCGATGAAGAGACGGCGCTCTTCATGCCCATCACCGATCCGCGCATCTCGCTCACCAAGGCAACCGAGATACTTCGCCAGCAGGACGTCATCATCGCCGCGGACCCAGCCGTTGCAATGGTCGTCGGCAAAGTGGGACGCGCCGAGACCTCCACCGACCCCGCGCCCGTAAACATGAGCGAAACCACCATCACTTTCAAGCCCAAAGATCAGTGGCCCAAGGGACTCACCAAAGATGCGATTCTGGCGCGCCTCGATGAGAAGCTCCAGATTCCCGGCGTGACCAATATCTGGACTCAGCCGATTCGCAATCGCATCGACATGCTCTCGACGGGCATTCGCACACAGATCGGCATCAAAGTCTTCGGACCTGATCTCACCGTGATCGAAAAAAAGTCGGAAGAAATCAAAGAAGTGGTCAGCACAATTCCCGGCTCGACCGATCTCTATGCCGAGAGAACCACAGGCTCGCCGTATCTCGAAATGACAGTCGACCGGCAAGCAGCGGATCGTTATGGCTTGAATGTCGCCGACGTAGAAGACGCGATTGAAACCGCGGTGGGCGGAAAAAATCTGACGACTACCATCGAAGGCCGCCAGCGCTTTCCTGTCAGGGTGCGTTATGCGCGTGATTTCCGCGCGAACCCGCAGCAGCTAGGCGATGTGCTGGTAGCCGGCAGCAACGGAGCGCAGGTGCCGCTCAACAAAGTAGTCAACCTCAATACAACCATGGGACCATCCATGATCAGCAGCGAAAACGGCCTGTTGCGCGGGTCGGTCTTGCTGAACGTGCGCGGCCGCGATGTGGGAGGCTTCGTTGATCAGGCGCAACGCGCGGTTGCCCAGCAAGTGAAGATGCCACCGGGCTATTACATCGAGTGGAGTGGCCAGTACGAAAATGAAATCAGCGCGCGCAAACGTTTGGAAATGGTCATTCCACTCGTTCTCGTCGTGATCTTTGTTCTGCTTTATCGCACTTATGGCTCCGTGAAAGAAGCCGCGCACGTTCTGCTGGCGGTGCCCTTCGCGCTCACCGGCGGCGTGTTTCTGGTCAAGGCGATGGGGCTTAATTTTTCAGTTGCGGTGTGGGTTGGTTTCATCGCGTTGTTTGGAACCGCGGTGCAGACCGGCGTGGTGATGGTCATCTATCTCGAAGAAGCGGTTGCTCGGCGCACGGCAGCCGATGGCGTGCTCACTCGCGTGGGCCTTCACCAGGCCGTGATGGAAGGCGCGCTGTTGCGGCTTCGCCCCAAGGTGATGACCGTGGCCACAGTGGTTGCCGGACTGCTGCCGCTGCTTTGGTCCACACGCACCGGCGCAGAATTCATGAAGCCACTGGCCGCGCCGGTATTGGGCGGAATGGTCAGCTCACTGGTTCACGTGCTAATCGTAACTCCAGTGATTTTTACATGGCTGCGCGAAAGGGAGATTGATCGCAATCGCATAATTTGACACGCCGAATCATCGGTCGAAAAATGTGGCGCTGAGTTAGTCGACCCGGCCTGCCAATCACGATTCGTCGTCAATAGGTGACGGTAACGGTAATCGTGTCCGAGTAAGCGCCCCTCGCAGGAGTCTGCCCCGCCGGAAGTTGGCCATAGACAGTGAGGGCCTGGACGGCTCCGGTGCCGGTTCCAGTCACGGTGTCAGTGCCGACGGTGTTGCCCCAGTTGATGGAATGCCCGGCGTCACTGAAAAGTTTATAGTTCAGCAAAGCCGCGCCAGGACCAGTCATCTTTCTAGTGGTTACAGTCGCACCAGTCGACGTTCCGGCATTGAGGCCGACATTGTAAGGAGCGAGGTCGGTGCAGGTGACGGAGATGGTCGAGGTGGAGTTGATCAGCGCGCCGGTGTAAGTGCCGAAGGCCAGGTTACTGGCCGTCACTGTGCAATTAGCCAGAATCACCACGGTGACGGTAAACGAAGTCGTGTCTGTGGAGAGGGTATCGGTGTAAGTGCCTGGAGGAACCACCTGGCCCGCCGTGATCTGGCCGTCGAAATGGACCGTTGTGTTGCCGGTTCCGGTTACTTCGGTGGTACCTGCGGTATTATTGCCCCAAATGGTTGTATACCCGGGATACTGATACACAGCGTAATTCAGCTCGACGCCGCCAGGGCCGGTCAACTTCCGAACCGCTTCGGTCGCGCCTACCCCCGTGCCGGCATCGAGGGGAATATTCCACCCGTCCCGCTGATTGGTGCATGTCACCGTTCCGTTAGAAGTGCTGTCGAGCGTCGCTCCCGTGTAAACCCCGAAGTTCAACTCCGTATCTGTGAGTGTGCAGTTTCCTTGCGCCGCTGCCTGCCGCGCGCAGCAGATCAGTAGTGTAACTAGTGCCGCCAGTGCCAGCCTTCGCATCATGGTTTTTTCTCCGTGCAGGTCAGCGGTCCAATCGAAGGAATATCTCCCGCCAGCGGTTCGTAGTTGAAGACGACCGTGCATTTGTGCCCGTTCGGCCGCACCACAATCAGTTCGTTGTGAGAACTGAGATCCTCAACGTACGCGTCGCCGTCATATCCAATCGGAACGATAGCGCCCGTAGCTCGCAGGGTAGCGGCGCTGCCCAGTGGCAATGCAACCCCGGCCTGATCCACCAGTTGAAGCAATGCGGCATGATTGAAATGAATCGGGAATTTGAGCACTACGCCAGAGAGAGCCTGGGGCCGCACCTCGCGCTTGTCGTTGTCGATGGTGGCGTCCGCCGGAATATCGGTCGGCTCAATGGCGATTAGGTTCAAATCGAAGGAGCGCATATCCGGAACCAGCAGCCGCCCTGAAGAATTGGTGCGCCCGATTTCACGGTTCTCTTGATACACATGCACGTGCGGCACGGGACTCGTATCGACAATCGCGAAGCTGTCGTAGATATAGTTCGACAGGAAGAGGTGCTTATCGACGAACGAGAGAGCCCCCTGCGATTCCAGACGCACGGATGTTACCCCACCCGACTGATCCACCCCGGCCGTGAACAGGCCGACCGGCGACTTGTATTGCACCTGGCCAAACTCGTGAGTCGAATTGCCGGCGGAGACAAAGCCCTCATAGCCCCACTCGCCGATTTTTGTCGCCGACTGCTGCACCTGCACCTGGCCGATACCATCCGATGATCCGCCGGCGCTAGCGGAACTACGCCTGCCCAGTGGAATCGTCATGCCAACCTGAATTCCGCTGCTTTCGCTGCCCGTCAAGTTTCTGAACTCCGTGGCATAGATCGAAACACGGTGAATTTGACGCGTGTAATTGGCGGAGAAGACTTTGGAGTGCTGGGCCGTCGTGCTCTGAGCCACAATCGGATTCGGAGAGTTATCCACGTCGAGCGCCGCATAGGCCGCGCCCAAAGTGCCGAAGCGCCTCGACGCCACGCCGCTGTTGACGCTCATCTGCTTGCGTGGAATCGGCGTGCCGTTCCGTGCGGCAATATCCTCGCAGTTGGCGCTGGAGACAATCGCCGAGCCGCCCAGGCTGAAATACTTGCCAATGCGCTGCGCGCCCACGGAAAATTGCGTCCCGCTGCCTCCTGAGCCGGCGCTGGCAGCCGCGGCAAAATTGAGCACGCCAATACTGCCCACTTGCAACACGCCGCCCGCTCCTCCCATCATCGTGCCGGGAGTGCCTTCGAGGCTGCCTTCGAATGTGAACTTCCGGGTCAGGCCGCGGCGATAGACAGCCGTGCCGGCGATCTTCCCGTAGTCGTCGCTCACCGCGCCCCACTCGCGCCGCACCAGGCCGGTCTCCGCTGCGTAGGTCTGCAAGCCGGGCTTGAGAAGCGCGGAACTGGCATAGAACGGCTGCGAAACGCTGACCTGCTGCCCCAGCGCATTGGTCACCGTCATCGTGATCGTGCCTGCTCCGGATACCACCGGGAGTTGCGGAATCTCGAAAGGACCGCCGTCAATCTGGTTCGAGGTTACGAGGTTCCCATCCACCAGCACATTCACCGTAGAAGGAACAGCCGCTGAGCCGGAGATGCCGGGCAACGGAAACGTGACAAGATCAGGACGCGTAGTAAAATCCGAGCGAATCTGTGCGCCTTCGAGATGAACCGGACGAGTCCACGAAAGGCTGCTGGTGATAAAGTCGCCCAGAGTATACCGCCGCAGAGAATTGACATCGGCGTAGGAGTAATCCGAATCAAGGCGAATGGCTGCCACTTGGCCAGAACCCCTGGATGGCCCGCCGACGTACGCCAACCAGCCCGAACTCAACACGCCCTTGGCCGTAAAGGCCTGTGCACTCAGCAAGCCGCCGGCGCTTGCCGCCTGACCGTTGGTGAATGTGCCGCTGATGTCATCGTTCAGCGTAATCCCTTTGCCGCTCTCGATCACCCGGGGGCCGGTCATTCTTTCAATTGCGTAAGGCACCAGGATCGTTGGCGCCAGTGCGCTATCGGCGGCTGTCACGCGCAATACCTGATTTCTGGGATCGATCGTCCAGGTCAATCCAGGCAGCGCGGCCATTGCGATCAGACCGTCGGGTCCAGGAATCAGCGACGCAGGAACGCGGAAACCAAGATCGCGCAACTCCTGCGGCCGCGCCATCAACTTGCCGTAATGCAGCGTGAATTCGCCGATCTTGCCAACGGAACGGCCATTGATCTGTACGTCCAGAAACAGCCGCTCGTTGCCGTCCGCATCTGGCGCTTCTTCGGCGACAGCATCGGAAGAAGACTCGGCAGCATTCGCCGATGCAGCATCGGAAGAAGCCGAAGACGCAGCCGGGTTGGCCGACGATGCGGCAACCTCAGTCGCGGTCTCGGTGGCTATGGCCAGTCGCGGCGCCACAAGCAACGCCAGGAAGATGATCCTCCCACCGCGGAGCCAGCGGGCCGCCAGGCTAGCAGGATCATGGGCCTGGTACAAAGCGAACCTGCTCTTCAATGGCGCCGGCTTCCGACTGGGCAGTCAATTGCATGGCTTCGCTTGACAGCTGCACGGCGTCCTGCGCGGCTATGTGCCAGCGCCGAGTCGCGCCGGCCAGTATGTAGGGCGATGCGCCAGATTCCGCTTTCAGCTTCTGGCCATCGCTCGTCTTAAGCGCAATATCGCGGATCACTTCATGAAGATTGCCGGCGTTGAATCCCACCAGATAAATCTTTCCATCCTTGCGCTCCAGATGAAATTGCACATCGGCAAACGAACGGATAGCCGGCTTCGAAAAGACCGGAAGAGACATCCGAACCACCACATGAATCACACCAGGCTCGGCCGCGGGAGGAATCTGGTCAAGCACGATTCGGTAAGTAGATTCGAGGTTATCTGGCAACTGGCGCAAGATCACCCGAACAATCTGCGAGCCTCCCGGAGCGATCTTCGCCATCGGCGGACTCACCATGATGGTGTTCGTGGCCGTCAATTGATCCTCATCGCCCTTCTGTGCCCATGCGTAGGCGCGGATCTGTACGGCCGTCGCGCTGCTTCCCTGGTTGCTCACCGTCAGGCTCGTCGCCTTCTCGCCTGGCCCAAGAAAAACGTGAATCGGCAATACCGACAATGACTGCCCGCTGGCCGTAAGACCGCTCAGAAGGAAGACAAAAATGGCGGCGGACGCTTTGGCCGCCGCCATTACGCGAAATGAATTGCACGTGATCATACGTTCCCAAGTGCTGCCGTGCTGACAGTTAGAAATAAATGGAGGCGGTAATCGTATCGGCGTAGGAGCCGGTCGCTACCACCTGTCCAGCAGGAATCGTGCCGTAGACAGGGACTGTAACCGCAGTCGTCGTATAGGCCGTCGCCAGCGTATCCGTTCCGGTTGTGGTTCCCCAATTGGTTGTCAGTCCGGCGTTCTGATACAGCCCGTAGTTCAGCATGACCGCGCCGCTGTTCATCTTCCTTGTATACACAGTCCCAGCTGTGTAAGTGCCGTTCAGACCGGTATTGAGGCCGACGTTGATCGGAGTGACGGCGGTGTTGCAGGTAACCGTAAGGTTGGTCGAATTGTTCAAGACCGCACCCGTGTAGGCTCCGAAAGCCAAGGGGGCCGTCGTGATGTTGCAGCTGGCATTCACAGTTGCGGAAACCGCAAAGGTAGCGGAAACTGTGGTCGCTGAGGCTGACGTGCAAGTAAGGCCCAACGCCAGAATTCCAACTGCGGCGGAGGACAACACGAACTTTAAGGCATGTGAGTACTTCATTGGAAAGACTCCTGGTGGAACGTATTTTTTGAAAATGCTAAGTCATTATCGCGCTCTAATGAATTAATGCAACAGTAATATTGCCTTATTCGATCCAATTTCATATCACCTTTAGTTCCATTCTTGATTACCTTCGCGCGTCACGTTACATACCTCTTTTGCGTCGTGACTCCAGCGGAGATAGAGTGTCCGGGGGATCTCAAAGCAATCGCCGGAGATGCTGGCGAGAAGGTAGAACGATTGATTTCATGGCGATTAGTTTTGTTGTTTTCTATTCAATGAAGTCATCAGGCCCGTCTGTTAATAGGTAATAACCACGGTAATCGAATCGGCATACGAGCCAGGCGAGAACATCTGTGTCCCCGCAGCCTTGCCAGGCACGGCATACGGCTGGAAGGTTCCGCGGCCGACTCTAGCCATGGCATCGTTACCCGCCATCCGTCCCCAGTTAACGGCTTGCGCGTTGTGAAGCGGAAGCGTATGACCCAGCAGTTCCGCGGCTGAACTGGTAGTGGCGTCACTTGTCGCCATTGCTGAACTGTAGCTGACGTTGTACGGTGTGGGGAGGCTACAAGCGACCGCAACCCCGGATCGCACGCTCGCTCCAGCAAAGGTATAGTTTCCAGTCGTCGCGCCAGGAACCGAAACCTGGCAGGAAGACTCGACCGTTGCAGTGACCGCAAACGAAGCGGTAGCGGTCGCTGCAAAAGCGGGAGTTGAAACCAGGCCCGACGCCAGCAAAACCAAGGCGAATGTGAGAGATGCGCATTTCATGAACTTGACTCTTCTTGTTACCGGAAAAGACGACTTTAGTAACCTATCGGCTAGTTCCTGGAAAACTTTAGAGATCGGCAAAGTTTAGTAACTTCGGATTTCACTCGGCACTTTGGATGGGGATGGTTTTAAAAAGGTTGTGGGGAAATTCAATTGAGAGGGATGCCGGGGTTTTTAGTTTGGCAATGGCGCAATAGTTGGAGAAGTATTACAAGAAACGCGGGACAGAAATGGCATTCTGCCCCGCGTTTCTTTCTTGGCTTTTCAAAGCCGCTGAATTCGAGCGCAGCTGGTTAATTACAAGTCGCTCCATTGACGGCGAACGACGTGGGTATTGCGTTGGTGACGCCATTCCAGGTGCCGTTGAAGCCTACGCCTGAGACGGTGCCGCCGGCGGCAACGCTGCCGTTGTAAGGCTCGTTCTTTACCGTCACGACTGCGCCGCTCTGAGTTTCAATGCCGTTCCAAAGCTGCGCAACTGTCTGTCCATTGGCAAACGTCCAAGTAAGAGTCCAGCTAGTCCATGCGGTGGTTCCCGTGTTCTGGATGGAGACGGTCGCGCCGAATGCGCTGGTGTTTTGCGGTGAGGTTGCGTAAACAACGTGGCACGCGCCCGGTGTAGTTACTGGATTGACGGTAAGTGCGATGGTGGTGGTTGCCGTCAAAGTGCCGGAGGTCCCAGTGATGGTCACCGTAGCCAGGCCGGTAGTGGCCGTTGCGGTTGCCGTGAAGGTAAGTACACTGGTCGCGGTAGTGGGGTTGGTGCCGTAGGCAACAGTAACTCCTGTCGGCAAGCCGGTTGCGGTCAGAGTTACACTGCCGGTAAATGGACTAACATCCGTGACCGTAATCGTATCTGTCGCGGTGCTGCCTTGAGTTACCGATAGAGTGGCCGCCGAAGGCTTCAGCGTAAAACTGCCCAATGACGAAACCACGGTAAGTGGGATGGTTGTAGATGCGGTTGTTGTGCCGGAGGTTCCGGTGATCGTCACAGTTGATGTTCCAACCGTTGCCGCGGCAGTAGCCGTGAAGGTCAGCACGCTGGTCGCTGTAGTGGGATTGGTTCCATAGGTGACAGTTACACCGCTAGGCAGACCCGTTGCAGCCAGAGTTACGGAGCCTGTGAATCCACCGGTGTCAGTAACTGTGATGGTGTCGGTTGCGGTCTTGCCTTGAGTTACCGAAAGAGTGGTCGGCGAAGCCGCAAGCGTGAAGCCCGCCTTGGCAGTTACGGTAAGTGCGATGGTGGTGGTCGCGGTCAATGTGCCGGAGGTTCCGGTGATGGTGACCGTGGAGGTTCCGACTGTGGCTGCGGCAGTGGCCGTGAAGGTAACTATGCTGCTCCCGGTCGTTGGGTTGGTGCCAAACGCAGCAGTGACTCCGCTAGGAAGGTTAGTTGCCGTCAGATCCACGCTGCCGGAGAATCCGCTCAGGTCAGTTACGGTGATGGTGTCGGTTGCTGTCTTGCCCTGGGTAACTGACAAAGTGGGCGCAGATGGAGCAAGCGTAAAGCCGGTTGCCGGAACGGTGAGAGCGAGGGTTGCGGAATTGACAAGCGTGCCGTCGGTTCCGGTCAACAAAATGTTGGTTGTTCCGGCTGGCGTACTGGATTGCGAATTGAAGTTCACAACTACTGTTCCGCTGGAATTGAGCGAAGAGGGAGAGAAGTTCGCCTGGACGCCCGAGGGAAGATTGCTTGCGCTGATGGCTACGCTTCCTGTCAGACCGCCTACAAAGGTGACTGTGAGAGTCACTGTGGGGTTGGTATTCGGGGGTAAGGAAAGCGTCGTGGGAGAAACCGTGATGGTGAACTCAGGCCTTGCGGTCACGATGAGGGTTAGTATGGCCGTTTCAACAGTAGAGCCGCTGGTTCCGGTTACTGTTATGGTGGCGGCGCCGACTGTGGCCGTATTAGCGGCGGTAAATGTCAGTGTGCTGCCACCGGACCCGGTAACCGAGGCGGGACTGAAGCTGGCAGTTACACCCGATGGCAGGCCGGCGTAGGTCAATGTAACAGCACTGTCAAAGCCGTTGAAGGCTGAAACTGTGACGCTGCTCCCGACGCTCGTTCCCTGCATGACGGTCGTTGCGGTAGTAGAAACATTAAAACCTGGAGCCGTTGTCGTTGGAAGGGCCGGATAGGCATTCTGTACGTCCTCAAGGAACTCAGTCAGCCAGAATGTGCCTGCGGACGGTGAGTTCGGGATCGAGTTAATCACCATACCGTTGGCCAGCGCATTGGTGTTTGTCGGGTTGCAGTTCGGATCGCCGACAGTTGACGTTACGCCGTTGTAGACGCTGCCGGGATAGTTGCCGTCCGATTCGCCCGGAGGCTTGACCCAGACGTAGGCTTGCAAATTCGCGAAGCCGCCAGGGTTCACCGTCGGAAGCGAGCCGATTCCCTGATTGGCCTGGTTGCACCACTGGCCCATATCGTCGCGCTCGTCGATTTTGCTTGCATCTACGAACGTATTCAGCACGGTGCTGGTGCTGGGTCCGGTCGGACGCTGTGGTCCGCCCCAGCCGTTGCGCGAGGTGTCGATCAGGAACCCGAGTGTGGAGGGGAAGCCGGCGCCTGTCAGACCCGTATAGAATTCCTGGGCGTAGTCAAGCTCGTCGATTTCGGGGTCGTACGAGTAGAAGGTGGCGGAATCAACTGGCTCGCCGCCGATCTCTTCCGTTGCAGTCAAGTACGGCTCTTTGGTCGGGCCGTAGTTGGCCGTGTTGGTGATAATTCCATCCAAGCTGGCGAAGCCGGCCGTTGTTCCCTTTGCCACAGTCGCATAGAATGGGAAGGCAAGATCGGCGCCTGCAGTCCAGCCAAGCCATCCATGGTGACCTATATCGAGGTAGTTATAGGCATTTGGAAGTGAATGGAATTGATTGAGCGCGTATTGAATTCCCTCCACATACACGCCAGTTGTTGAGTAAGTCGGATAGCTCTCGCCGCCGTTGGCCGCAATGCAGTTAGGCAGTGAAAAGCTATAGCCGGTGTTCGTAACGATATTGGGAAGCGAGTCATCCTCGATGACCAGCACAAAGCGAACATTCGAGGGTGCCGCCTTCAGGATGTTGTAGATGGGAGTGATGTAATCGTTCTCGTACTCCTCAAGGCCCGTGCCCGTCAACGCCGTAGTATAGCCCTTGGGGATGTCGCCGCCGGCGATGCTCAGTTCGCCGTTCGAGGCCAGGGCGGCGCAGTCGCGATCAGGAAGATCGTAAATGACGAGCTGGACGACGATCTCCGCGCCGTTGGCTTGGGCAACCGCGGCATTGATATGTCCCTGGAGGCCCAGGCGGCCGCTGTTCACCGAACCACCGGCAATGGCAGCGATGCGGTCCAGCCAGACGAATGTCGGGGTTTTTCCGACTACAGTCATCTGATTTGCTAGCGGCGAGCCTGCCGTTTCGGTTGCAACCGCAGTAGCAACTTCAGCTGCGTAGTCCGGGCTGGCGTACACCGTGGCGCCAACGTAGGGATTGGCGACGTGGGTTTGCCCGAATGCGCACGTCGGGGCAAGAGTTAGAAGTGATACCGCGAGTACCGCTAAGTACCCGCTCAATTGACGAGCAAATGCCCGTCCATTGGGGGGATTGAATTCGTGAAACATGGTTTCTCCTTTGGGGGAACGACAATTCGTCCTTTTCAAACCGGGCGATCGTAGTTGTGTGAATGAATTAAGTACAGGTGAGATACAGTATGGTACTCTGGATATTCATCCGTTCACGCCAGATACTAAAGAGCTTGCGATATATTGCATTTAAGATTTTACCCATCCCGTCTCTCTCATTTATGATCGCCGAATGGGGTTCTTCTCGGGAGATTTCTTCTTGCCGGGGTGCCTGATCGTTGAAGATACTGATGCGGACCTGGCCGGAGCCAGACAGGTTGCGGATTTCATACGAGCGTCGGCGCAGCCGATGGATATTAAAAGCAAACTATATTCCTGTTCCGCTCGCTAACTGCCAGAGTCCAATCTTCTCCATTGCCGAGAATCTCTTCGCAGCGGACCCGAAAAACTTCGATAAACTCACTGCCGATGTACTGCTGACAGGCGGTCATCATTTCCGCCAGGATAGCGGCGCGCTTGGTTTTCGCCAGTCCTTCCCGGCGCGGATCGCGGTCGCCCGTGAAGCCAAGGGCGACGTAATCCACGGCCAGACCGGAAAGAGTAGTAGACGCCAGACAGCTGGCCAACTTTGCAAAGCACCTCTGCTAGGATGAGGCCGCGGTCACGGCCGCCCTTCAATTTCCTTGAAACAACGGACCAGTCGAAGGACATGTCCATCGACTGAAGCTGATTAAGCGTTCCATGTACGGCTGCGCCAAATTCGATCTGCTTCGACTCCGGGTCGTGAATGCCGAGTGAAATCCTCATTTCCAAACAGATACTGAACACCCGAAATATCTTCACCAAATGTGATGAAGAACCGGTTTTCCTCCACCCAAGTGGTCTGGTTTTGCTCTGCCCTTATAGCCGATGAATCCGTAACAGGTTGTTCCTTCCATTTCACTTCGCACTCTCGGGCGGGCGGCCCCGCGCACGATCTGACCGTGCGCTGAACGTGCCTTTTCCGTCCGTTCGGAGTTCCCTTGCCCCGGATGACGCACTCCGTGGCACACAAATGGTACACGGGCATATTCGGCCTGAGCGTTCAGAAAGGGGTCTGAGAGCGCCCGCAATCCCATCGTGGTCCTACCAGAGGGATTGACAGGAGTAATCTTCCACCCGGATAATCGCCCGGCAGTCGAAATGTGGTCTGACCTCGCGCCGAAAGAATATTTCGCTTCTTTTGGAACCTACGGGCCCGGCTCAATTGGCTCACTAAGACTTCAAAACAGGTATTCAAGGCTAGAGAGGCCATATTCATGATTCTGCAACTGATGCCGTTATTTCCGCCCGCCCAGGTTCTCCAGACAATCACAAACCGATTCCAAATTTTGCGGAAACCGGTATTATTCAGATCCGCCGTTCTAGCCCTCTTGGCGGTTTGCCTCTTCGTAGTTTCCGGCACCGCCCAGGTTACCCTTGACGCAAACAGTCAGCAGCAATTCGCTGCAGTGAATGCTGGTACTCCGTCCACAATGTCCTTCACTCACGTGCTGGGCAGTGGATCGAACCGCCTGGTGGTGTGCGGCGTTCAATACGCTGTCGCGACAGCCGCGGCTCCCGTTGCGCCTACAGTGACGTTTGGCGGATTTGCGATGACGCCTATTGTAGCCTCGCTGGCCCCGACCCATACCGAGACGAGCACAAGCAAAATTGTCTCGGAAATGTTTTATCTGAACGACGCAACTTTGGGAACGACAACGGGCTCTGTGACGGTCAACGTCTCATTGACGGCGGCCACAGCCGGCGGTATGGCGGCAGGTTGCTCGTCATTCTTTGGGATGTTCCAGGGCGGACCGGAGGTAGAGGGGACGTCGTACAGCGGCTCCGGTTCGGTGGCGGCATCTGCCACGTTGACGACTTTGACGGCAGGCGACCTGGTGATTGATTCGTTCGCTGGCGGCTTTACTGCATCCGGTAGTCCGACGAAGACGGCATCGCAGAGCGCGGGTCAGACTCAACTCTTTGATGGGCAACTTTCTACTCTCGGTATCCTCGGGGGCAGCAGCTACGAAATTGCGGGAGCCGCAGGCTCGGTAACTGTTGGTTGGACGAACACGGTATCGAGAAATACATACTCCGTGGTCGCTTTTCCGCCGACCACCGTCGCCAATTACACGGTAACAACATCTGTGAGTCCGGTTGGCGGAGGAACGATAGCGCTTTCGCCAATCGCTTTGAACAACAGCTATGCAAGCGGTAGCGCCGTTCAGGTGAGCGCAATGCCCGCACCGTATTTCACATTCGCCGGATTTACAGGCGACCTGACCACCGCGACGAACCCGTCCTCCATAACCGTCAATGGATCCATGAACATCGTTGCGAATTTCACACAGAACATGTGCACACTGACGATTGCAACTTCAGGCACCGGCACGGGAGCCACGACCGGATCGACGGCCACAGGCACTTACGCGTGCGGAACCACAGTGAATTTGGCCGCGACTCCGAATACTGGCTCCGACTTCGGCGGCTGGAGCGGAAGCGGATATACCGGGGCGAACGCCACTGCCAGCTTTACGCTCACCACCAACACAACCGAGACAGCAAACTTTGTTCAGGGAACGGTCTGCACGCTAGGTACAAACGTGACCGGTTCCGGATCCATCACACTGAATCCCGCAGGCGGTTCATACTCCTGCGGCACCCAAGTTCAAGTGACAGCCGTGCCGTACAGCGGCGACTGGTCGTTTACAGGATTTTCGGGCGCCCTGAACGGCGCGACCAGTCCGCAGACGCTTACGCTGAGCGCGAGCACGACGGTCTTCGCAGCCTTCACGCAGGTGAACTTCCCCGTGATTGTCACGATTGTTGGGCCGGGCACAGTTGCGGCTAATCCCAGCAACTCCAGCTACCCAACGAATACGCAGGTTCAGTTGATCGCGACACCCAGCGCCGGAGCATACTTCGTCGGCTTCACGGGTGACCTCACTTCGACCACCAATCCCTCGACCGTGACGGTCGGCTCCGTCCCCGTCAACATCACGGCAACCTTCGCCTACCCCACCATTACCCAGGACGCGGTCAGCAAGGCCTCCAGTACCGGTGCGTCATCGATTCTTAGCTGGTTCCACACTCTGGGCGCGGGCCCATCTCGCGCTGTGATCATTGCGGTAGGCACAGCAGACTCGACGGCTCCGAGCATCGATGCGAACGCGGCGGCTTCCAGCGTTCTTTTTAACGGCGTCTACGCGACGCCTATTCCGGGTTCTCTTTATTATGGCGGCTCCACTGGCATGGAGCAGATGCAACTCTTCTATCTGACCGATGCCGAGTTGCCCGCAGCCGCCGGAACTTATCCCATACAGGTGAATCTCGTGGGGTCCGTAGGTGGTATCTCCGGCGGCGCGGTCTCGTTGTTCGGTGTTAATCAAGGACCACCTGAGGCGGTCGTGACCAACCGAGTCACCAGCGGCTGCGATCCCTGCACGCTCACGACCAATATCACCACACTAACTAACAATGCCTGGCTAGTTGACGGCGTTGAGATCAGCAAACTAGTTACACCCACAGTCGGCAGCAGCCAAACCCTGCAATGGACTACAGAGGCAGCAGTCGGCGTTGCAGGAAGCAGCACCGAACCAGTGCCCACCGCAGGAGCGGCCTCGGTGACCTGGACGGCAGCTGTGAATCGCATTATCGAATCCGTAGCGTCTTTCCCGCCCGCATCGACGGTGGTGCCGCCTACCTATGTGTTGACAGCTTCGACATTAAGCTCGGATGGAAACCCGAACGCCGGACAAGTCACCACCAACCCTGGTATATCGAACTATCCGACACAGACCGCTGTCCTGCTCACAGCCACGCCGGCTACTGGATATTCGTTCAGTGGATGGAGCGGCGACTTTACTTCTACCGTCAATCCACTGCCGATCGTGATGGACACGAACCATGTCGTGACGGCTAACTTCACCACAGCCTCTGTCTGCACGGTGAATTTCACCATTGTGGGTTCAGGCACGGTGACTCCGGCGACGGGCAGTAACTACAATTGCGGAACTACGATCACTCTGACAGCAACCCCGAGCAACGGCTACGCTTTCGCTTCGTGGAGCGGAGACTTCTCCAGTACCGACAATCCCGCATCCCTTACATTGAATGCGAATTCGAACATCACAGTCAACTTCGCTCCGATTCCAACCTTCACATTGACGATGACAACCGCTGGTACAGGCTCTGTGACGCCGATTACTGGAAGCTACGCGGCCGGCTCGACAATCACTTTGAAAGCGACCCAGACTGATCCGGGATGGCCTTTTGCTGGCTGGACCGGTGACATTACAAGCACCGTCGACCCCATCACCATCACGCTCAGCGGCAACATGAACATCACGGGAAACTTTGTCCAGGGTTTGCAGTGCACATTGACGACGAGCGTCACAAATGGCACGGGTACAATTACGCCCGCTTCGGGATCATCGTATCTCTGCGGTACGCAGATATCCATCAGTGCAGTTCCCGGTGATAACTATCTGTTCAGCGGTTGGGGCGGCGCCCTGAGCGGCAGCACCAACCCCACCACGCTCACACTCAGCAGCAATATGACCGTGACTGCTGCATTTGCCGTTAATACTTCTGGCGTCACCGGCGACTCGCGCACGGTGACCGAGCCTACTTATCCTCCAGTTTGCTCGGTGCTGACTGCGTCGCAACCGGTATCCCACCCGACAGAAGTAGCCGATACGGCTACTGTGCAGGCCGCGCTAAGTGCCTGCCCCTCGGGCCAGGCTGTAGAATTCTCCGCCAGCACAGACGGTGTGGACAACGCGTTTGTGATTGCGCCAATTACGCTGCCGGCTGGAGTGACGATGCTGGTTGATCCGGAGGTCACCATCCTCGGATCAATCAATTCCGCAGACTATAGCTGTAATTCGTCAGCAGGATGGTGCAACCCGCTGATCCAGGTCGCCCCGAATGCCTACCCGAATCCTGGTTCAGCCATCATGGGTTTGGGCGTTATCGACGGTCGTGGCGGCACCACCCTTACCGACTTGAATAAGTCTTGGTGGGCTACCGGCTCCGATACGAGGCCTCGCTTGATCTATCTCAGCAGCCATACATCCGGGGCCCCCTCTGACAACTTCACAGCCTACAAAATTACACTAAAGAATTCGCCTAAGTTCCACTTCTCCGGCATTGGCGACGACCTGACGGTGTGGGGCATTAAAATCTATTCTCCACCAGACTCGCCCAACACGGACGGCATCGATCCCTCCGGGTCGAATAACATCACCATCACCAAGAGCTACATCTCGGATGGAGACGACTGGATTTCTCCGAAAGCTGGTGTCGGTCATGTCTCAAATGTGACCATCAGCGACAACCACACGTACAGCGGACACGGCATCTCGGTCGGAAGCGAGACCAACGCTGGACTCAACAATATGTTTGTCCACGACATCGCGATCGACAACGGTTTCGGCGGTACTTCCTACGATTCGCTGCGCATTAAGTCCGACTCAAGCCGAGGCGGCGAAGTGCATGACGTCCTCTACAAGAATATCTGCATCGAAAATGGCGGCGATACGATCGTCATTGACCCCTACTACTCGTCGGGAACCGGAACCTTGTATCCGTACTTCCATGACATCACCTTCAGCAATGTCCACAAGCTGCTCCACAACTCATCGTATAAATCCACGATTTGGGGTTACGGCGCGGGTACAGCCAACGACTATCCCACGACTGTGATCTTCGACAACGTCGCTTTTGATGGTTTGGAAACGGCCAATGACTATAAGCCTGGCCCCACCGCCAACTTCTACAATGCGAACTTCACCTTTGGCCCCGGACCGGTCAGCATGGCCACGTTCCTTCAGACCGATGCGGCAACTCCGGCGAATCTGATCACAGTCACAGATGACATCACCGATACCACAGAAGCGCCCTATGATTGCACCGGAGCATTTGTCTATCTGGCAGGAGACCTGACCGCTCAGGCTGCCTCGACCACAGGGACGACCGCTTCAATGACAGTCGGCAATCCCTTCACGTTAACCGCGGTTCTGCAAAATGTGGTTTCTCCCTTGGTGAATGGAACCGCAAGCTATTACCAGAACAATATGCCAACCGGCAATATCGACATCATGGAAGGCGCAACCAAAGTAGGCACAAGTGCGATCACGAGTGGCAACCGCTTGACCTATATCACAATTCCAGCGTCATCGATCACCACCGGAACACACACTTACGCTGCGTATTATGAAGGAGATTCGCATTACGCGCCGCTGAGCTTTGGCAGTTTCACTCTTACGGCGTCCGCTGTAGTTATTTCAGCGCCGGTCGCCAGCAACCAGTCGGTTAATGTTCCCTACAATGCCCCTACTGCGATTACGCTAAGCGCAACCGGAACCGGTACATTGACCTACACGGTCCTTGCAAACCCAACATACGGCGTCCTGAGTGGAGCAGCGCCAAACCTTACTTATACGCCGACTGCCGGCTACACTGGCGCTGACAGCTTCACCTTCAAGGCCAACAACGGTACCGACAGCAACACGGCTACTGTGAGCATTACTGTGTCGCCCGCAGCGCCAGTCGCCAGCGGTCAGTCGGTCACTGTCGCTTACAATACCGCCACTGCGATTACGATAAGCGCAACCGGAACCGGAACGCTGACTTACTCGGTCGTCGCCAACCCAATCCACGGAGTGCTGGGCGGGACAGTTCCAAACTTCACTTACACGCCGAATGCCGGATACACCGGCGCTGACAGCTTTACTTTCAAAGCGAACAACGGGACTGACAGTAATACTGCTATTGTCAGCATTACCGTGTTGCCCGCAGCTCCAGTAGCCACCGGACAGTCGGTAGCGGTCACTTACAACACGGCTACGCTGATCACTCTTGGCGCAACTGGAGCAGGCACGCTGACCTACTCGATCGTCACCGCTCCAACCCACGGAGCTCTGGGCACGATCAGCGGCAACACTGTCACCTACACACCGGCTTCTGGCTATAGCGGCGCGGACAGCCTTACTTTCAAAGCCAACAACGGGACCGACAGCAACACCGCTACTGTCAGCATTACTGTGCAAGCCGCCGCGCCGGTCGCCACCAACCAGTCAGTCACGGTCATTTATAATGCGGCAACGCCGATTATGCTCACCGCAACCGGAACAGGTACGCTGACTTACTCGGTCGTCACTAACCCAGCGCACGGCACGTTAAGCGGAACGGCTCCCAACCTAATCTACTCCCCAACCTCCAGCTATAGCGGCTCGGACAGCTTTACTTTTAAAGCCAACAACGGGACCGACAGCAACACCGCGACCATCACTATTGCCGTACTGCCTGCCGCTCCGGTCGCCAACAACCAGTCGGTCACGATCGCCTACAACACGGCAACCCCGATTACACTCACCGCAGCGGGCACGGGCACACTGACTTACTCGGTTGTCACTAACCCAGCGCACGGCGCATTGAGCGGTACGGCACCCAACCTCACCTACACGCCGACTTCCGGCTTTAGCGGCGCGGACAGCTTTACCTTCACAGCGAGTAATGGAACGGTCAGCAACGTCGCAACGATCAGCATCACCGTCGGAAGCCAACCAGTTCTTACTTGGTCAACCGCAACCGGCGGTTCCTTGTCAGCGACTGTGACTGCATGGCAGTCCGCAACATACAACCTACAGATTGCCGGTTGGGCTGGCGCGAGCAGCACAGTCAACTTCAGCTGTTCTGGAGCCCCAGCAGGTGCAACCTGCACGGTATCGCCAACGTCCACACGACTCAGCGGCACAACGGAAATTCCGGTGGTAGTCAACGTAGGAATTATAGGTGGGGCAACTGCCAGCATGCATGGTCAGCCTGCTCCGGGATCGAAGCCTGGCAACGGCGTACCAATCACACTGGCTGCGGCTCTTGTCGGCTGTCTCTTCGGTCTGCGCAAGAAAGCAAAATATTTGCGCTCCTGTAGCATGTTGGCAGTTTTCATCGTGATGGCGACGATCTGCCTCGTGACCGGATGCGGAGGGAAGGTATCTTCCTCATCTGGTATCCCGAAAGGTACCTATAGTCTCACCATCACTGCAACTAGCAATGGCGTCTCATCGAATGAACCACTGACGCTTATCGTGCAATGAATCCGACTTGAAGGCGCACCTTGCCAATTTGGGGTGCGCCTTCAAGTTTATTGAATATTGGAATAGGTGCTGCGCTCTATCTCGCCAAAACTCCATGACATCGCTCTCGCCGGTAACGAGATAACGATTCACGATATGTAGAATACAGAGTGCCGAGGCTTGGTCGACTGCACCTAGGTCGGCCGTGGTCTGCTCAGTCCAACTACCCTCTTGGGCGCGGCTACTGGCCCGGAGCGTGGAGTTCGAGCGGAGTGTAGATTTTGCGCTCAACGCCTTCTGAGGTCAAACCAAACTCGGCCAGTCGACCCTCTTTGGGAATAGGTTCGTTGTTCTTCAACCAGGCCTGGAAGGCGGCGACGGGGCAGATCTCTTCTACGCCGATCGGTTCATCAGCGAAGGGCGCTTCAAATGCGCGACATTCATATCTGCACTGCGCAGCCATTCTCGAACCGCCGTGGACCCGTTCGCACGGTGGTGTAGCAGAGATTGGCTGGTGATTGCCGTCCCTATGCGAATCATGCCGATTTCTCGACAGTTTTCCGCTATCTCCAGCTCGCTGCGAACAACTGGCAAAAAACGTATTGCTGCTAAAGCGGCACTTGCTCCTCGTCCCTCATTCGCCGAAAAGAAAAAACGGGATCGTCCTGACCATGATCGATAAGGCGGAAAAGGCGAAGATCACAAGACATCCCGTGTGTTGCAATGGCCGGGCCAGACGCAATTAATATAAGCCCGCCCGGATCGATGATGGATCCCCGACGTGACATTCTCTCGGTAGTGGGATCAATCCACCAGATAGCACCCGAAAATATTTCTCACGTTCCGTGATACGTTTGACACTCAGGAAGCACTTATCTACAGTTACGTACGGCAATTCCCCCTCTTTTCCAATTTGAGTTGTAGTTTTAGGAGCGTGAACATGCGCCCACTTGCCTCGGTAACACTTGCAACATTGAGCTAGCGGCGGATGTGGCCGCCCCGCAGGCTCTCAGGCGAGGCGATGCAATGCAAGAACGCTCAGGCGTAAATTGCAACTATTTAAATCTGTTCGACTTGTAGCGGGACAGCAGTGATGTGGATGTATCCATTTTCTAACGGGGGATCGAAAAATGAGTACAAACAAGACTCAAGGCGCAACCATTGGAGCCATACTGCTTGCCGGATTGCTTCTCCGTCCAGTTAGCTCTAACTCTCCGCAGTTGGCCGTATCGCCTAACGGTATCCAAGGCGCGCTCGCCGCCGCGAAGACATCAGAACCCGCAATCGAGGGCCCCTGGGTCGCGTCCTGCAAGTATTGGGCCGTAGACCGGATGGAGCCGCCAATCGCCTCGCCTCATGATGGCCGTGAAACCGAACCGCATATGACTCGGTACACCATTGATCTTCGGTCAGTTGACCAAGTCGACGTGTACCAGCATCCGGCTCCGGAAAACCCTGAAGCGGAATGCGCAGATAATCCTCCGATCAAGCGCTGGGGATTGCCGGACATCGACACGCCAATCAGTGTCACGGCGATCATCGCCACAGTTCCAGATCCCGTCCATACTCATTTGGCTATGGAATTTGATCGCAGGGTCGATGTTCTTCTTCAGGCCGCCTCGGACAATGACTATCTCACCAGCTTTTACTGGCTGCCCTGGAAGCATCAGGTGGGCGCTTTGAAGGCCGCCGAAGCCTCCGGAGATGCCGAGCCTGGGCACGATCCGGAACGTGAACGGCAACCAGGCTTGATCGTTTTAAAGTCCAGCGACTCACGTGGAGGACATTATCGCGCGATTTATCTCTTCCTGATAGGGGATTCGCCGACAGAGGGTGTGAACGGATCCCAACTCCAATATTGCTTTACTTACGAAGATGAGTTAGCACAGGAAATAAACAAGAGGCCCCAAAGCCAGTTTTTCAGAGGACAAGACGACCATACGGCAATCATTGGACCCAGTTTTACCGGTTCCGCCGCTTCACTGAGCGCAGGCGTTGAAAGAGCAGAACGATCGAACAATTCCAGCTTTGACATAACGGGGATTACGTCGACACAGGAAGCAGTAGATGCGTTCAAGCTGGACTCATCTGTAATCGCGCCACGGATACAATACCGATCTTTTGGTGACAACTTTAATTACGATAAGACAACATTCGAAAACCTTCTAATCTCATCTGGATTTGATTGTCGTAGAATCGCATTTCTAGTTGAGGATAATACCGCTCTTGGAAATGTCGAAGCTAGTGTTCCCAAAGATTCAAATGACAAATGTGTCAATGCCAGAAATCCCTTGATCATTCGATTCCCGAGGGAGATTTCGCTTCTGCGCAATGCGAAAGGCGCGGGCGATCAAGGGGACGGAGAGACCGCTTCATCCGGTACTATCCCCAGCCCGTATCTTCATCTTTCCCTAAAGGACTCCAGCGCCCATGACACCGTTCCGCAGTTTTCACGTGAAAATACGCCTTTGTCGCAGGAGGCTCAGTTAATGACGATAGCGCGCGAGTTGCAGCGCGATCGAATTCAATACATCGTCATCAAGGCATCCAATACGCTCGATCAGATATTCCTGGCGCAATTCTTGCACCGCGACCTTCCCGACGCAAGGCTCGTCTTCCTGAATGCTGATCTGCTGATGGAAAGGGAGATTGACAATGTGCCATTTGTTGGCGCAATCACCATAACTCCATACACCCTGATCGGTTTGGGGTATAACCCAAAGAATCCCGCTCCGACCCGCACTTTCACTGAGTCAGACAGTGTTTCATTCTACAATGCCACAAGCTATACGATCTGGAAGATTGTACATGAGAATTCTCCCTTTACACCGCAGCTTCCCATAAAGAGCGTTCTAAAGGGTTATCAGAGCTTCGTAGATCCTCAGAGGGGTCCTATTCTTCACCCTGCCCTTTGGGCCACGGCGATTGGAACAGACGGCTACTATCCCCTTGCAATCATCAGTCCATATGCCAGTGATAGCAATAACCCTCAAATCCTTCCTACAATCTGCAGCAGTAACGCCAAACCCGCAATAGGCTTATGCCCAGATGATCCAAAGACACCGCAGAACAATGCGAATCCATCGAGCATAAAAACGGTCACCATTTATGCTTCGCTGCTCTGGCGAGTACTTTGTGCGCTAATTTGTCTCTTTTGTCTGTTGCACACGCTGATTCTTTGCATGGCCGATTACCGATCTCTTTTTACGCGCGATCTGGATATCCGGGAGAACGATCAGCCGCGCCTGCGCTCGGCCTACCTCTGGGTGGGTACGGTCATGCTGTCTTTGATGGCCTTTGTTGTGGCTTGGCCTCTACTCTCGCTCGACCTTATAGTGACGGTCGATCCGATCGATCGATTTCTTGGCTGGGCAGCACTGGCCGTTGGCGCGCTGAACCTCCTCGTTACATTTTTGAAGACCAAGGGCCATATCGAATGGACCAATGCCATGACAGGCCGCTCCAAGGGTCTGAACAGGATACGGTACGTTTACCGGCGGGTGCGCGCCAATGTCGAGTTTCTGATCCATTGCCTGGCATTGGTCACGCTCATTGTGCTTTCATTTTTGTGGTGGTACTGCTGTCATCGCGATCAGGTGGCGCTGACAAACTCGCCGGGGCAGCCTTCGTATGCCCTGGTTGGCGTGTGCTTCAGTTATCGCTGCATTCATCCAAGCAGCGGGGTATCGCCGGTTGTGCCGGTGCTATTCCTGCTCTTCGCCTGGTATATATGGGGATTTTTTCAGACCCGGCGCCTGCGTTTCTCCAAGTCCGGGAGACCTTCTCTTCCAGGAAGGCTCGACGACCCACGCGCATCTCGCCTTTTCGTCCCGGAAGAAAATCTGGGCTCACACGCCAGTTCTCGAAGCCCTTGCCTATATGAGGACATTAGCGGACTCTTCGTGACGCGCTTGGTTCTGAGGAGATTTACGGCTTTGCTCTGCCGCAAGAGCGAGTCTCAAGACAAGAGCAAGCATCGAAGCACAAATCAGGGCAAACTGAGCATTCAGGAGCGGCGCGACATTGCGAAGGGGCTGAAACCCAGCCCGCTGCCGGTTGCCGAGATTGCTGTGTTTATTACTTACGCCGCCTTGCTGGTCTATTTTTCACTCTTTCACAATATTCACGGACTTGACCATTTTCTGTGGAGCCATCCTCGTCTGGCGACTCCCTACGAGTTGCTCGTCGGGCTGCTCTTTATTCCGCTCATCACTGTGGCTCTGGCCGGGTGGCTGCGCATGCTCTTCATTTGGAGTTCGCTGAGTAGCGGTTTGCTCAACCGCCTGGAGAGTCAGCCCATCCGCTATGCCTTTGACCGCTTGCAGGGCATGGGATGGATGACGATGCTGCGACTGGGGGGACTGCGCGAACAATGGCGCGACATGGCTCGCTCGCTTGAGTCCATCCGTCAGATCCTCCACCAGGAGGATCTGAAGGCTAGCCTGGGGACGGCCAACCTGGAAGAGCTCGAGGGAGTGAGTCAAAGTCTTTTGAATACGGTCGACAGGCTGAGTGCCTACGCCGCCGGCCAATCCGGAAGTTCAACCCAACAGGAGCAGCCTCCGAGCTCTCTTGTGAAGGAGATCAAACAGTTGGAGGATGACTTTGCGAAATTTGGGCAGAAGCTGTTGAACTGGGTACTGATTCCCTACTGGAGAGATCAGCGCACCGGCCTGGTCGACAGCAAGGAGATCGAGGAACTGCCGATCAAGGCACGCCACACGCAATTGCATGCCGGAAACCCGCACGTCCCGCTTGAGCTTCATACCGGATCAGGCTCCGCCGAACCGTTGTATATACAGACGGCGGAAGAGTTCCTCGCCATCCGCTACGTCTCGCTTATCCGTGCCGTGCTGGCTAACATGCGCTACCTCATGAGCTTTGTTTCCGTCTGCTTCGTTCTCGCCATCGTGGCATGGAACTCTTATCCATTCCAGCCGCGCTATGAGGTTGACTGGTTCTTCACATTCCTTTTGATCTTCCTCGGTGGAGGCATCATCTCGGTCTTTGCGGAGATGCATCGCGATCCGATTCTCAGCCGTATTACCGAGACCAATGCTAACGAATTGGGCCTGGATTTCTATATTCGCATAATTACGTTTGGAGCTGTCCCGCTACTTACTTGGGTGGCTTACCAGTTCCCAGATATAGGCAACGCGATTTTTAAATTGCTTCAGCCAACTTTGGGTGTGATCAAGTGATGCAATGGCAGCATAGCCACCGTTCTACTGGTTTGAGCGCCTCGCCGACCCTAGCGCGCAATGGCATATGGCATCGAATCCCTCTCTCTTATCGACATTCAAATGAACCTTCGTCGACGATTGCGCCTTGCGGATAAGCATCTGGCCTGGAGGAACGAGACCGGCAATCAGGTCGAGTTCGGTGTCGTTCAAGTGGAATGCCTCGCGGTACACATCGCGGTCCTTCTCCGGGTTGGCCAGAAATATCCTGGTCGGGCAGCTCTCGGAGACGATCTGCAACATACCGGACTCTTGAAGCTCTTTGATGGATTGCATAGCGAGAATCATTGCTGCCTTGTGCTTGTGCCGGGTCTTCTGCGCCTGCACGACGTTGTTGCGGATGGTTTCATTCTTGATGAATAGCCACACCTCATCGAGCAGGAACATCTTGAATGTCGCGAGCTTCTTCGGGTCTGCAATTTCGTTACTCGCCCGATGCAGGACATAGAAGAGCAGCGGCTCCCGCACATCCGGTGCATCGCCCCAGCCTGCAAAGTTGAAGGTCTGAAACCGGCTGAAGGAGAGCGTATCTTCGGCGCTGTCGAAAGAATCCAAGCTGGCCGCTGCGCGTCCAACGATGCGGGCGTTTCTTCAATTCGCCGATGATGTCGGCGAAGTTGGAAACGGTTCGCTGTGCCGGCTCCAGTTCATACATTCGCTCGATCGCATCCCACAGCTTGCGCTCTTCCTTGAAGTCGATCCGATAACGCTGTTCATTGCCCTCGATGAGTACGCGAACGAAACTGAACAGGAATTGCAGATTCTCTTTGGTCTGCGGGCGCGAAAACGGTTTGATGGTGAAGTCGCGCGCCTCCAGACCGACATTCAGGTACGAGCCGCCAAAGATCGAAGTGAGCGATTGGAAGCTCTCGCCGATGTCGAAGATAAACGTCAGGGGCGCATACTTCTGGGCACTTTGCAGGATGAAGTTTCAGAAATAGGATTTGCCTGAGCCTGTCATCCCGAGAATCAGAGTGTGGGCGACTTCGCCGTTGTGCAGTTTGAGATAGTATGGCGTGCTGTTGTCGGTTTCGAGACCGGCGAGGTACTCCGAGCCGAGATGCGCATTCGTCGTTTCGCCGGGATGGATCGTGAGCAAGAACAAGTGCGGCGATGACGCCAGTCTTCGACCGCGCGCCTTCTAGAACGATGGCCGAATTGGCAGTTGCTCGACGGGACTTTGATAAAGCTCTCGAAAGCCCGGCTCGATAGCTTGAGCGTCACACTCTCAATTCGAAAAAGCCAAGGCACGGCTCGAAGCGGCAGTCGGTGGATATCCGACAGCTTCTTGAGCCTGCGTACCTCGACGCGTTTCAGCGCGTGGAAGAGTGGCAACACGTCTGGAATAATCGGGCGAATATTTTTGAGTCCAATTTCAAAATCTTCGCGATGTTCGAGGGCAGGCAAACAACCAAAGGCAGAGTTCTTTGAGGCCAAGCGCGACCGGCTCTATCAAATAGAAATCTTCTACTGCACCGTGCCTACGAACCATAATATGTTCATGCCATAATTCCACCATGCACATCTTGCGCAAGACGAACGAGGAATTGGTGATCGTTGACAGCAGTATCTGGGTTTCGTTCTTTCTGTCTTGCGTGGCACTGCTTTTTCTCTACAGGACGATGGTCATCCGAGCCGGGTCCGTCTACTATCTGGTTGCAGGTTTCATCGGGCTTTTTGCCCTCCTATTCTGGCGCAAGGAAGTAATTAACTTTGATTCCGGTCGCCAACAGGCTATGTGGAATCGGCACCGCCTATTTCGTATCGCCTGCGGCACAGTTCCGTTCAGCGATATTGCCGGGATCGGCTTGGAAACCAGCTCGGCCAAAAACAATGTGCTTGTGTATCGTCTAGTTATCCTCACCTCGCATGGGTCCTTCCCGATCTCTGACAATTACGCAGGCAACCTACAAAACTTTGAGAGAGTCGAACGGGAGATCCTGGAGTTCCTGAAGCTCGACTCCGGCGAGATGAACTCCTAGCGTGATTGCTGTTTTGTGAGCGGTGCACGGGTTCCCAGTCTCGACTCGTGCATAATCATCAAGTATTAAACCCAAGGGACCATTCTGGCCTAAAGAGGCCGCCAGTCTCAAGAGGACGGCCCAGAGACACGTCAACCCGGCGGGAAACCAGTTGCCGGCAACGGCACAAGGAACCCCGAACACTGGCTGGCTTATAGTTACCAAATAGATCTGGCCGTTCCTCGGTCAAATCTCGATTGGAACGAACATTTCAAACTGGGGGAATCATCTAGATTCAAACCATGCGGAATGACGGCTCGAACTCGCCAACAAGCGGACGCATCGTGCTGGCCGCTACCATCCTTGGATCGAGCATGGCGTTCATTGACGGAACGGTCGTCAATGTCGCACTTCCGGCGTTGCAAAACGCCTTCCATGCCTCAGTCGCGGACGTACAGTGGGTCGTGGAGTCGTATGCTTTGATGTTGGCAGCGCTGTTGCTCGTAGGCGGGTCCCTTGGAGATCGATTCGGTCGTCGCAAGGTGTACGTTTTTGGCGTCACTGTGTTTGCCGTTGCTTCTGCGTGTTGTGGCCTGGCACAGAACATTGAAATGTTGATATGGGCTCGTTCGATTCAAGGCTTGGGAGCGGCCTTGCTAGTACCCGGAAGTCTCGCACTGATCACGGCGTCTTTTCCCGAAGAGACGAGAGGGCAAGCGATTGGCACGTGGTCTGGATTTTCCGCAATCACCGCTGCCATCGGTCCCGTCATCGGCGGCTGGCTTATCGAATACTCTACATGGCGCTGGGTCTTCTTTCTGAATCTCCCGCTTGCCTTGGCAGTCATCCTGATGTCTGCCAGGGTACCGGAGAGCCGTAATGAGAAAGCCTCGCATCATCTCGACTGGCCTGGCGCTTTTTTGGCAACGCTGGGACTTGGTGGCGTCACGTACGCTCTGATCGAGTGGCCGTCTCGCGCCAGCCATCGCGGCCATTTTGTCGCAACTGCAGCAGTCTTTGGCGTAATTGCTTTGGCGGGATTCGTCGCCGTGGAGCATTGGTCACGCGCGCCGATGGTTTCGCTCAAGCTATTTCGCTCGCGAAACTTTGCAGGCGCGAATTTGCTCACCTCATTTCTGTATGCATCGCTTGGTGGGTTGATGTTCTTCTTTCCGATGGACCTGATCCAGATCCAACACTACACAGCCACTGAGGCGGGAGCGGCGTTTCTCCCTTTTGTTGCTGTCATGTTTTCGCTGTCGCGCTGGGCAGGGGGCTTGGTTGCACGCTATGGATCGCGACTTCCGCTCACCGTTGGACCTGTTGTTGCAGCTTGCGGGATCGCGCTTTTCGCGGTTGTGCCGCAGAATGGGAACTATTGGACCGCATTTTTTCCGGCAGTAGTGGTGATGGGTCTGGGAATGACGATCTGTGTCGCTCCGTTGACCACGACGGTGATGAATGCCGTTCCAGACTTCGAGTCGGGCCTCGCCTCAGGAGTCAATAACGCGGTCTCGCGTTTAGCCTCTCTACTTGCAGTGGCCGCTTTCGGTGCCATTCTTGTCACTGTGTTCAACTATTCGCTGGATCAACACCTGTCTCATCTGACCTTGAGTCCGGATGTTCGCGCTCAGGTCGACGCTGCTCGGTCGCAGCTCGCCGCTATTCAAAATCCCGATCCCACGATTCAGCATGCGATCACCGAGTCCTTCCTGAGCGGCTATCGCACCGTGATCTGGATAGCGACCGGCCTTGCAGCTTTGAGTGCCATCGCCGCTTGGTTGCTCATTGAGTCTGGTGCATCCCAGTCTGGAAAACAAGTTTAGTGCCGAGAAATATCCGGGTGCGAGTTACTTTGCTGCGAGCACATTGTCAGCCGGCGCCTGCCGTAACCTGAGGCGCGCAGCCACGCACAACGGCATGCTGTCCGTCAGAACCCGGCCGTTGTGCACGAAGAAAATGCCGACTTCCGGCTCGCCAGCTTTGCGCGCAGCCTGGCCGCGCTTGTTGCGGTCTGCAATGTGGGCAATCAAACCGCCGTTCGCTTTCGATCGGTTGCATGAGCCTCCTAACAATTGCATCAGTTCAATAGTTTTCTAAACTCATCCAAACTCAGCAAGCACTTAGAGTGCAAACCATATCCCGCGAAGCTTGACACAAAAAACCTTAACTCAAAGTTCTCGCTCAGGCATTTATCAACGGCATCACTATCAAGAAGCAGTCTTTTCAGTTTTGTACTGCGCGGATTATGGTTTGCCAGGATAAAGATCACTTCCGGCGGAGCTTGGACATCTAGCTTTACTTTTGTATCGTTTGCGCAATGGTTGAATCTTAGTAACCCCAGTTGATCCAGTTGATCGAACTTTGTTTCCATTGTATTCAACAGCTCAAGATAACGCTTTTCATCTGCAATGAGCGCTGCCATATCTTTGATGTGCTTCATAATTCCCGCATCCCCTTCAAGAGCTCCGTCTCCGTATTTTATTTCGATTAATGCAACTTTGCAGTTGCTGCCATTCTTCCGATCGTTTGCCAGCCACTTAATTGCAAGCATGTCAAACCTGGCTTTTAGATCACTATCAGAACACTCAATGTCAGCAATAAAGTATTCACCTTCGTTCGAGATTATTGAATCATTATTTTCACGGGCGACCAATTGCTGGAATTCACGCTCTGACTTGCAGTTTCGAGAAAAATAGAAATCCATTATCAGTTTGAGAGACTGGAACGACCCGGTTATCGGGTGAGCGGGATGTCCGTTGGGCAGGTCTGCTGTGCAATCTCGTTTGCGCTGGGTTAGCTCATATGATATAGTTCACTTGAACTATATGAATAAAGACCTCGGAATTTGGGAAATCGCCGTACTCGCCCTTTTGCGTGAAGCCCCCATGCATCCCTACCAGATGCGGAGCCTCCTCAGCGAACGCCACAAGGACGATGTCCTCGCACTGAAAAGGGGCTCGCTCTATCACGCCATCGGCCGACTCGTGCGTGCGGAGCTCATCCTCGCTACAGACACCAGCCGCAACGGCCGTCGCCCTGCGCGTACCACCTACGCCATCACACCTAATGGTCGCAAAGAACTGATTCACGAGCTGCGCCGAATCGTCGCAGTTCCCCAGCGCGAATCATCCGAGTTTATGGCGGCGATGAGTTTCCTCGTTCACCTCTCGCCTGCAGAAGCCATTCCGCGTCTCGAAGAGCGTTGCCATCACCTCGAACAGCAGATCGCAGCATACGGCATCGCTTTGGCCGCAGTCACCGAGCAGGTGGCGCGCATCAACCTCATCGAAAGCGAATACCTCGTGGCCATGCTTAACGCCGAACTCGCTTGGGTTCTCAACGTTGTCTCCGAAATGCGAGGCGGCAAATTCACCTGGGATCTCAAAACGATTCTTAAAGGGGCCCGCATCAGCGCGAAAGCCACCGAGCGCTCGGAGGAATAATCCATGCATCCCGATCCCGCAATCCAGAACCCGATCTCGCTCACGCGTCCTCTGAAGCGCTTCCGAAGACCGATTTGGACCCTGCTTATTCTCGCGCCATTCATCGCCGAAGTGTTAAGCGGCTCCACCCGCCTCAGCTTTCTATACGTTCTCCTCCCCGAAGTGATGGTATGGGGTTGCGGCGCGCTCCTCTGCCGCGAATTGGTACGTCGTTGGTGCGCTGGTGCAATAAGCCTGCTGATGCTCGGTCTCGCCCTGTCAATTGCCGAGGAGTTCATCATTCAGCAAACATCGATTGCACCGCTCCCGTTCCAGGGAATTGACGCAGACTTCGGTCGCTACTGCGGCGTTAACTGGCTCTACTTCCTATTCATGCTCGGATTTGAAAGCGTGTGGGTGGTCCTCGTCCCCGTCCAGGTCACTGAACTCTTTTTCCCTGATTGCCGCGAACTGCCCTGGCTCCGCAAGCGCGGCATCATCGTCACAAGCATTGCGTTTCTAATCGGTTGCCGCATCGCCTGGTACGGCTGGACCCAGCAGGCGCGGCCAAGACTTCATGCTGCACCATACCATCCTCCGATACTGGTCATCGTACTGGGCCTGGCATCAATCGCACTTCTCATAGCATTAGCATGGCTGTTCCGTGATTACGGCCATTCCGGTCAGGTTACTTCCCGACAGCCTGCGAACCCATGGCTTACGGGACTGAAATCCTTCGTCTTGAGCACACCATGGTTTTGGCTGATAGGCCTGCTTTTCGTTCCCCACCACGGCCTCGCAGCTTGGATCCCAATCAGCGCCGGCGTCCTCTGGTCGCTCTCGTCGTTCGCGCTGGTTCGCTACTGGTCATCCGCTTGCGGTTGGCGCGACATTCACCGTTGGGCTCTCTCCTTCGGAGCCGTCTTGGGATCGATGGCGCTCGGCGACGCCAGCGCTGCAGGGTGGACACATCCGGATCTGACCGGAAAATTCGCTTTTCAATCGTTGGCCGTGGTGGGATTCATGCTGCTGGCGCGAACGGTCTGGTGGCGCGAATCCGTCAATCAGGTTCACCCCAAGATGACACTGAAATGATGGCCGCGGACCTTGCAACTACCAGTTACATTCCTTAACCGTTGCGATTGAATACGACGAGAGCCTAACAACGAAATCTTCCGCCTCTGCCACTGCAAAGGCTATCGGCAATCTGGAACAAGTTGACCGCACCGGTGAAGGGAATGTCTCTGACGTTGGACTGCGTCTTCGCTATGAGGTTGCACGTGTACCAATCTCATTGACAAAGAATTTGTTGACCAAACTCGCTAATTTTGGCAGAGTGATAGGTAGCCGCAAGGAGCCATGCACTCCCCACGCATACGTGAACTTATTCAGCACAATGTTCTGACAATTCCGTTTCCGGCTGCCATATCAGAGTTTTCAGGTCAGCCTGGAGACGCTTGTCGCGAGTTTGCTGGTTATGGTTTTGAGCATTGTCAGATTGGGGTCTTTCTTGCCTGTTTCGACCTCGGATAAGTAACTCCCTATAACCTAAGCAGAAGACCTGCGGAAACGGCAGAAAAGTTCCCTTTGGAACAGAAGCGAAAGATGTGGCAAGCTAAGCGCTGGGTGGTATATCATGATATCCGAAAAAACAACATGACATTACGGGAACATATCCGTTGCACACGCAAAGGCGGGCAAGCTGATATCAGAGTTTCAGGCGCGATCTTGGCGAGTGGGTGTTCAACGCAGAAAGGCTCACCCGAAACGAAGCGGTCGAAAGGAGAACCGACTTGATGCAACGTACAAACTCACCAAAATTGATCTTGTTATCGATCATCGCATTGACCCTCTTCCATGCAGGCCCAGTCCGGGCCGCAAGCCCCAGCAATCTTACCTCGCAAAGGGTGATTGACTTCGGCTCATTCACAGGGAAAGTGACCATGTGCGGATTTGGCGCTGAGACGCCGGTGAACCACGAAAAGGCCAGCCCTGGGCACAAGTTTATTTTGATTTCAGTTAAAGTGATCGAGCTGGCAGACAAAGCCGAAGTGGATTCTTCCTTGTTTGTGCTTGAGGGTTCCCAAGCCACCTTCGAGAAGCCGGGCACATGGGGAAAGACTGAGTTCATGGGAAGCATGCACGCGTTCGAGGGTGGCTCGGGCTCAGCAGTTACCCAAAGCAGGGCCGACGTCGATGTGAACCTGTTCTTTGAAGCTCCCGAGAGTGCACGCCTGGAAGGCTTCACCCTGAAATACCGTTAGCAGAATTGATTCTGTGCGCGGTACACTGTCTCGCGTCGCTTCAAAATGCCCGGCCAGGATTTGCTCTTCACATATCCGCTCGTTGGAGAAAAAACGGTAGGCAGCCTTGGTGGCTGACCAGTCCTGACAGGCCAAAGGAATGCTGCGCCCTAAGCCAGCCGCCATCTGCTCCACCAGATACTGTAACCGCTTCTCCAGCCGCATATCGGGCAACTGCGCAGCTGCCAATTCCTGTCCGATCCACTCTTGACCAACACACGACTCCGCCGCTACCAATCTTCAGCATCATGGGACACTGAAGGATGCACAAGGGGCTCTGCGCCACGCGAGCATCCAGACAACTGGAGATGTTTACATGCAAGCGATCGAAGGGAGTGTTCTGCAGGCGCTGAACTCTCGAACGTCTGAGATTCTTTCCGACTGGAAGCCGACGCTAGTCTCCGATGGTCAACCAATCAAAGGAGAGTCGGCGGCACCAAAGAGAAGGAATGTAAATCTCGCGCGGGGTTTGACCCAAAATGGACTAAGCTCGATTTTGAAGGAGGGTCTAAGTGCTTGAATTTATTGGTGGACGCGGTAGGAATCGAATTATCAATCTGACGTATTTTCAACAACATGCAGATCAGTGGATGACACCTCAGACCGTGAAAAGCAGTCGTAATCCGATAAACAGAGCGCAAATGGAGCGCATCTTCGCGGCCTCTTTGCGGTTGGATTCCCGCATACAACTCTCCGTCCGCCAGAGGTCATTCTCAGCGCAATTTCTAATCTTGAAAGCAGAGTTTAGCCGATGACCTCTTCCATTTCCATGCCCTAGAATCAACAATGAGCATTTCAATAACTTACAAGCCCCCCTGTGGCTCCCTAAGTTCGTGTAAGAACGTAGAACGCCGAGAACCGACGTATCGCTAAACGCATCGCGCTTCCAGTCCTCTGATATTCATGCGTTGAGGGCGAACAATTCAGTTCACGCTCTTGCGTGCTTCTTTGGTCATCAGGTGGTGACGGATACTAAGGAACAACTCTGAGGGCAGATCCCTTCGCAGCTCCCCGCGGAGCGGGCAGGTCGCCACGATGGGCTGGAATGGGAAGGCTGTCCGCATGGTTGGTGACGACAAGGCGGCCGATCTGGAACTATTAGGCACGACGGATGGGGAAGCTCTGTCCGTGGCGCTGGATGACCTGGTGGTTGTTGCCGAGTTCTGCGACACAATATCAGCTAGTGAATACCAGGCCTTGCAAATCTGCCGGGGTGGGCGCGACGGCGTCAGCCAAGGCACACTCCTCGGCTGAACCATAGCCCCATCCAGCGGCCAGGCAGCGCACCCGGTTGGCGCGGGCGGCCTGGAAATCGAAGATGCGGTCACCAATCATCCAAGCCGAGCGGGGACTGATGGATTGCTCAAGCAGAAGCATCGCCAGCAGATCCTCCTTGCGGTGGCTGGCATAGTCGATTCTGTCGCCATAGATGGCCGTAAAAAGGCCGGAGAGCTCGAATCGATCAAGAATCCGGACGGCAAATTGCCGATGCTTCGAGGTGCAGACAAAGAGGGGAAATCCCTTCCCGCGCAACTCGGCGAGCATCTCGCGCACGCCGGCAAATATTGAGTTGTTCTTCCAGCCCTCGCGGTCGTAGCAGGCGCGGTAGTCGCCGGCCAACCGGGCGCGGGCCTCTTCGCTCGCGCCGGGCAGCAGTTCTGCGGTCCACACTTCAACCGGAGGGCCGACGAAGCGCTCCAACGGGCCGCAATCGCCCATGTTGCGCGCGTCGAGCACCGTGCGCAGACAGCCAACGATGCCGGGATTGGAGTCAATGAGCGTACCGTCGAGGTCGAAGATGAGGGCGGGCAGAGAAGAGTGCATATTGTCGGATTGCGATCCATTGTCAGCTCGCAGGAAGAAGCTCCTCTCCAATCGTGGCAGTATGCGGTGTTAGATGTCCAGACCATGGCCAGTGAGGAATGGTCAGGCTCTTGTTTCCTCTCGCAGACGGAGATAGCAGTAAAGCGGCCACGCGTGTGCATGTGCACAGTAAGTGATGTTCGCCGCAAGTCCCTCGCTCGGAAGTAACGATGAATCGAGAGAATCGGAGGCGCTCCACCGCCCGGTCCAATATTCAGGAAAGCTCTTTGCATAGTTGGAAAAGGTCATCCGCTTCAAGAAGCTCTCCGCCAGGTCATGATCGATCGTGGCCGTACCCAACACCAGGGGGCCGTGGAGCGCATACCAGAAGCCTCCATTCTCACGCGATCCCTCCGGTGTGCCAGGGTGGACAAGCGGTTTCTCGATCTGACGGGCACCCATCTTCTCGCTGTTGAGTACTCGACGTTGAAGCTCGGTCAGGAGTGTGCGTTTGCGCTCATTTCCCATCTCGGGTATGAGTAAGGCGAAGCCCTGCGGCTCCAGCCACAAATCGTCTTCGCCGAGAGATGTTGTCGAATCGGTCCAAGCGCGGCGTGGAAATGGGCGGTCTCCCAGGTCGCGCATCCATGCTTTAAGAAGTTCGCTTCGGTATTCCAGCATTGCCGCGGCCAGCTCTGGGCCTTCCGAACCGCTTGCGCGCTTCAAGAGAGGCGCCAAATCGCCAAGGATCACGATAGCCATGGCTGTGTTCATGCAGCTCTCGGCGGTCTCAAATGTTGAGTTATAGGATCCCTTTGTTTCCCACGCATAGAACAAATCGTTCCAGTCTGAATTCCAGAGGCGAACAAGTCCGTGGCTTCCTACACTTATCCGGTCGCGAAGGAAGAGGAAGGCCTGCCGCACATGAGCTAGAACCGTGTCCTCACCCGATTTCTCCACTGGATAATAAGCAATTTGTTCTGAGAGCAGCGCAGCATCCTGTGTGACGCGCAGATATTCAGCAAGCAACATAAAGAAATAAAGCTGCTGGTCGCTGGTTTGCATGGCGGTAGACGCTGCCCAGCCGAAACCTTGGTCCATGAGCTTGATTTCACCGTCTGGGGCCGTTCGCTTCAGGATGAACCGTAGAGTGGACCGCGCCAACGCCGGATTGGTATGACATAGCGGCAAGGCTTGTTGTGCAATATCGCGATTCGATGCGAATACTCCCCATGCATAGTCGTACATGCAGCCTTGAGGAATGACAGTTTCGTTGTAATACTCACGCCAACTTGCCATGGCCTCAAGCACAGCTACGTTCCACTGCATTTCGCGGCGGAGTTGGGGGTCGGATTCTCCGGAGAATTGAGGGACGATATTGCGCCACTCCTTGATGAATGACGACCCGTTTTCCGATTTCGTTCCGGCATCAAAACTGAGTCCTATTGCCAAGCTCTCGATTGCTTGCTTCGATGCATCCCGTGTATAGCCGAAAACACAGCTAATCTCGCGACTCTCGCCGGGTTTGAGTGTGAGACGCGTGCGAATGCCGATTGAGGACCGACCTGAAGTGTCAGTGGAGCCATAAGGCAGCGTCGAGGGATCGCCCGCAGCGTGAACGAACAATGCAGGCGGGTATTGTTCAAAAGGACTCATCTGGCCGGCAGGCGGAAAAGACAGTGATCGCCGGGGCTTTGCCTCAAAACGTGAGCAAATTACATCCGAGCCAATATTCTCGAATGGATGAGCCGCGTATTCAGGAGCTTTCGGATCGTGAATCGATTCATAAGGCAACATCCTGTAATTCGCCAAGACCGTCTCCAGATACTCAATCTCAAGCGAGTGGCTGACGGTGTTTTCAAATCGCACCCGCAGTTGGAATGCGGAAACGCCTTCGCCAACTGTGGTCGAAGGACGGACGTGAATCGATCTTTCTACCTTCAACCTCTGGTCAAGCTCATAGGAATAGCGCGCAAATCCTACGCCGAAAAGCTTGCCCGCATCCTTCGCAGCCGGCTCATCGAGCCCAATGAGTTCATGTTTTCTGTCGCCGACAACGCAAGTCGCCTTGTTTGCTCCAGACCATATGGTCTCCCCCTGATTCATACGGGCCCAAGCGCGTTCAGCGCTTAATATCTGGATGTGTCCACTAGCATGCGTGAAAAGAGTCAGCCGATGATTGCCAAGCAGAAAGACCGGATCATCCGGAATCATTTTTCCGTCGAGACCCCACATCGGTTCGTTTTTGTAATGGTCAGAGAAACGTACGGGCCCCCGATAGGCGTAGCATGGCAAATCCTGGCCGCCGTCAATCCATTCACCCAGCGAACTGCCAGCAGTTTGTGACCATGCTGGTTTAACAAACAAAGCGGCCACTGTCGCACCCATTCCTGCCATGAAGGTTCTCCTTGTGCATTCTTCAACTTCAATGTTCATGTCTATTCACACTTCCTGCCAAATTGCTGCTGAGTTTCCGTATCTCGGAGCCCCGCGTCTCCTGAAGGATCACCGCCTGTTTCAATTGAGGTGCATCTATCATCACAGTTCCGCGATTGTCTGTTGCAAGAAGCCTCGGCGGGGCAGGCCAAGGTAAGCGCTGAACCGCCAATTCTTCTCGCAGGCAGTTTGCGACCGCTAAACACACGAGAAGTCATATCTGGTCACCTCCCGTCTCGGGCTGCCGGGACGCAGAATGATGTTGCCGAGCTGCGGTTGATTGGCTCCGTCAGGATACCCTTCGCACTCAAGGCAGACTCCGCTGTATTGAGGATAGACGGCTCCAGACTTTCCCGTCAGCGATCCGTCGAGTCCCGAAGAGGTATAGAGTTGCAGATGGGTAGCGGTGGTGAATATTTTCAGTGCCCGTCCACTTGCAGGATGTATGAGGCGGGCAGCCGGTAGCGGGATGGATGCCCTAATATCCTCACGAGTTCTGCGAATGATGTAGAGGTCTCCGTGGTTGCGAAAGAGAGACGGAATGACCTCGCCCAGGACCCGTGGACGCCGAAAGTCATTCTGGTTTTTCGTGACCACGGTCGGCTTACCCAGCAAGGTCATGAATTCGTCGGCCTGAATGTATTCGTCCGCATAGATCAGGAGTTCATGGTCTTCAATCGTGCCGGAGCCTTCCCCCGCCAGGTTGAAGTAGTGGTGCAACGTGAGACTGAACGGGGTCGGCCTGTCTGTGACACCTTGTGACTCGACTAGCAATGCGTTGTCATGTGTAATTGTGTATGTGACTGTCACATCCACGGTGCCGGGATATCCATCCTCCAGGTGCGGGCTTCGGTAGGTCAGGCGCAGCGAAGGTTCTCCGGTTGTATTCTCGGCAGGAGCCGCGTTCCAAATGCGCTTGTCAAAACCCCTACTGCCACCGTGAAGATGGTTCGGTGGATCGTTGGGCACAACCTCGTGAACCTCTCCATCGAGAGTAAATCGAGCTTTGGAGACCCGGCCTGCAACACGGCCCACGACGCTGCCGAAATACGCCGAATGACTGAAATAAGCGGCAAGATTGTCGAAACCCAGTACCACATCCGCAAACCGCCCCTCGCGGTCTGGCGCCAGAAGTCGTGTGACGGCCGCCCCATACGTGATGATTTCGAGCGTGAGACCACACGCGCCGCGGAGCGTCCAGGCGTCGACGCGTTCACCATCTGGGGCCGTCCCAAACAAGCGCGAGCTTAAAGCAGTTGCCAAAGATTGCCCCTCCCTTCAGACCCTACAAAGCGCGCCGAACCGCTGTCTTCTCGACGGCTGATATAAAGTTTTCGTATATTGTCCTGGATATTACCTACCTCAAGCTTTGCGACGGAACGACGGACAATTGAATCTCGAAGTATCGACTCGAGAATTCCCTATACGGTTGTGACGGGCGAAGGGGTTTTGGATGCGGCCCAGTAGCCTTCGATTTCCTCCAGATGCTTGTTTTTGGTTTCGGGCAAATATATCCATGTAAAGAGGCCCTGCGCCAGGCACATGAGGGCGAGAAAGCCGAAGGTGGATGCTTTGCCGATGACATGAAACGCGAAGGGGAAAAATAGGACGACCAGAGCGTTGGCAACCCACTGAACCAGAACCGGGACAGTCATGGCCATGCCGCGCACATCGTTGGGGAATATCTCCGGCAGCAGCGTCCAGAAGACTGGACCGATGCAGGAAGCGAAGAAAGCCAGATAGGTGAGGATGAGGGCGAGGACAATGGGGCCATGAAAGTGGTCGGTGAGCACGGCAATGACCAGCCCAAGAAGAGAGAGAGCCATGCCGAGGGAGCCGGCCAGGTAGAGCGGCTTGCGCCCGTACTTATCAATGACCCAGAAGGAGACCAGGGTGAAGAGGAACTGGGTGATACCGATCATGAAGGTGGAAGCGAGGGCGATATCCACCTTCCATCCGGCGGACTGGAAGATGGCAGGGGCGTAGTCAATGACCGTGTTGATGCCTGACACATGAATGAGGATGGCAAGGCCGATGGAGGCCGGTACAGCGCGGCGCACGCCAGGCCGCAACAAGGCGCGCCAGGTTAGCGGCTCCCGGTGAATGGTGGTCTCAATTTCAGCAATCTGCGCGTGGGCTATTTCTGCTCCGCTGATGCGCTCAAGCACGACAAAGGCTTCATCGGCTTTGCCGTTCAGGGCGAGAAAGCGGGGCGTCTCAGGAGCGAAGAGAACGAAGAAGAGAAACACCGCCGAGGGCACTACGCCGGTAAGAAACATCCATCTCCAGTTGCTCTCGCCGGTGTTGCGCAGAAGGTAATTAATGCTGTAAGAAACGATGATGCCGACAACGATGGAGATTTGGTAGAGCGTGCCCATGCGGCCACGGATGGAGGGGGGCGATACTTCGGCGACATACATGGGAGAGAGGAGCGAGACTCCGCCTACGGCTAGGCCGCCCAGGAAACGAGCGGTGATGAAAGCGGCAAAGCTGGGCGCGAGAGCGGTGGCAATGGAAGTGAGCGCGAACAGCACCGCAACGATGAGCAGGAGCTTCTTGCGCCCATAGCGGTCAGTGAGTCTGCCGGCGATAAAGCAGCCCAGCACGCAGCCAAAGAGCAATGAACTGAAGGCCCAGCCGAGGCGGATATCACCCAGGGAAAAATGCCGGGTAATAAATGGACCTGCGCCGGTGATGATGGCGACGTCAAATCCGAAGAGCAGGCCTCCCAATGCGGCGGTGCAGGCCAGGTAAAAAACATAGCGCATGTTGATGGACTTGGGAATCGTCACTTATTCGAACTCCTTGAAAAGAATGGCAGCATTGAGGCGCCGGAATAACTGGGTTCTAAAGAACTGCGAAGGTAACTCATAGGCGAGCCGGCCGATCTATTTCAGCAGTGAGGCCGGTCTGTTGCTGGGCTTGGGCAAAGCAAGTGTGAGCGAGGTCCTTTAATAGCAGCGCCTGCGCATAGCGGTCAGACTCCTCAGTGAGTTGGCCGTCGGCGTTGGGAAACTTGCGGGCGTAGTAATGCGTGGCTGCCAGAAGCTCGGGCGCAAAGATGAGTATGTCGCCAGGTTCAGCGGCGCGGAGAAAGCCTGACATTGCGTGCGTCCAAAGATCCTTGAAGTGGGCCAGATAATCAATCACGCCGTGAGCCTGCTTTGGGCGTGCATTCAAGTCCGCATCGATGGTGGCTTGGATGCTGCCGGGACTAGCGACACGGCCATGGAGAAAAGCGGTGCGCGCAAAGATGGGCTGCATGAAGGCGAGCTTGGTTTCCCAGTCGCCGTAAACCAGCTCCTGGCCGCAATAGTAATGGCTGAAGTCGCCGTTGAAGCGCACCTCAGGGAAGCGGCGGGTGATCTGCACGGTTCGCCACAGATCCTGAGTGATGGTGGCGCGATGAGTCTCAATGAAGATCGACAGACGGTGCTTTTCAGATGCGGCGAGGATGGCTTCAACAAGGCGGGAGACTTCATCGTCGTCTTCAAGGCCGCAGCCGGCATGGACGGTGATGCAGATGTCTCCGCGGTTGGCGTAACGGGCGGCGATAGCATCGGCTTCAGCGGGGGTATTGATGCGGCTGAGGCCGCAGTGGGGCAGAGGTGAGCCGGCGACGGGAGGTTTATCGGTAGTGAGTTGAATGCCCTCAAAGCCGTCCGCCAAAAGACGCAGATCGCGCGGCAGGCCTTGAAGACCGGGCCAGATGCTGTCCGGACAGAGATCTACGAGGTTATCCAGATTTAGAAAGACGCTGAGCCGGGGGGCTCTTGCCGAGCCATCGTTGAGAAGGCGGGAATTAGTTGTCATCATACAACCTGCCTAGAATTCATCGTAAGCAATCTGGTGGGCGGAGACGCCGATGGAAGCCAGCATGGCGGTGCAAGCTTTGATCATCATGGGCGGACCGCACAAATAATACTCAATGGCCTCGGGGTTAGGATGCACGCGCAAGTATTGGTCAACAACGACCTGGTGAATGAAACCTGTGTGACCCGGCCATTTGTCTTCAGGCAATGACGCAGAGAGCGCAACGTGGAAGGCGAAGTTAGAATACTGCGCGGCCAACTCCTGAAAGTATTCTTCGTAAAAGAGCTCCTGTCGGGAGCGAGCGCCATACCAGAAGCTGATTTTGCGGGCCGAGCGCTGGCTCTCAAGCAGGTGTGAGAGGTGGGCGCGGAGAGGAGCCATGCCAGCGCCGCCGCCGATGTAAACCATTTCATGCATGGTGGGCTTGATGTGGAAGTCGCCGAAGGGGCCGCTGGCCGAGACGATTTCGCCTGGCTTGAGACTGAAAACATAACTGGATCCGATGCCGGGAGCGCAATCCTGGCCGGGAGGCGGCGTGGCGATGCGGACATTGAAGCGGAGGGTGTGCTCTGTCTGGCGGTTGCTGGCCAGGGAGTAGTTGTTGCGGCGGCCGGCTGCGGGATTTGTGGCGACAAGATCAAAGACATGCTGCTGCCTCCAGACGGTGGCAAAGGGTTCGGGAATGTCGAAGTCGCGGAACCGGATCGTTTCGTAAGCGGGGATGTCGAGTTGGAGGTAGTCGCCGGGAGTGAAGGCGATTTGATCCGCGCCATCGAGAGGCTCCAGAACCAGTTCCTTGATGAAGGTGGCAACATTGCGATTGCTTACCACCCGGAAACGGCAAGGCCGCTGTGAGCGAGCGCCGTCTCCGCCAGCGCGCAGGACATTGACAAGAACCTGTCCAGTGCGTTCTTCAACCGGGTAAGTGGCAAGCCCGCGGCAAATGGGGGCGCGCGCCGGGGAGCCGTCGAGAAGATTGAAGCGCCCGTTGTGCTTGGGGCACTCAATCATTGTGCCAACGATGAGGCCTTGAGAGAGATGCGTATTGCCGTGGGTGCAGACTCCATCGGTTGCATAGAGGCGGCCCTCGTCATCGCGGTAAAGGACGTAGGTTTTTTGGCCGTGGTCAAAGCGAAGCGGATCTGCGCGCTGGAGTGAAGTTGTGGGACAAACGGCGACCCAACCATCGGTATCCGGCTCGTCGGTGGAGATGATGGCGGGGTCGTTGATGCGTGCACTGGGTGGGGGAAGCGGACGCTTGACGTGCCATGCGGGATCTTTAACCTGGCGGAGAACAGCGGGAACGATTTCACGCCATGCAGCGAAGAGGCTTAGATAGGGTGGTGGGCAGTCGTGCTTCATGGCCTGGTGCAAGCGGGGCAGAGCGTGGTAGGGCACTAGCGGGAACATGTGATGTTCTACGTGGTAGTTCATGTTCCAGTAGAGATAGCGATTGATGGGATTCATGTAGACCGTCCGGCAGTTGAGACGGTGGTCAAGCACGTTCTCCGCCAGGCCGGCGTGCTGAGTGAATCCGTAAATGGGCATGAGCCATGCGCCAAAGAGATTAGGAAGACCGATGAAGAGCAGAGGAAAGATGCTGCGGGTGTAAATGGAAAGCGCAATGGCAGCGGCATAAGTAATGCAGTAAATGCGCGCGCGGAGACATACATTTGCGAATTCCATCTCAGGGATGAATGTCTTTTCGTCGGCGGAGATGCGGCCGAGGGAGTGAAGCACGATCCGGCGAAAGTATTTTGGATAGACGCGGAGATTGAAGAAGGCCATGACCATGGCTTTAAGGTCGGGCGGAAGCGGCACGGCGATTTCGGGGTCGCGACCGATGATGTTGGTGTCGCTGTGGTGGCGGTTGTGGCTCCAGCGCCAGACGATAGACTCGCGCATGACCATGAAGGACGCGATTTCGTAGAGGACGTCGTTCATCCAGCCGGTTCGGAAGGCGGTTCCATGGCTGCTCTCATGCCAGCGCGAGTCTGAAGTGGAGGCGTAAAGCACGCAGTAAATGAGGTAGGGAACGATGAACCAAAAGGTGGCGCGAAGCATGTAAGCCGCGAAGCCGCAGCCGAGAATGAGGGCAAACCAAAGAATGGTGTCGCGGAGGGCTGGGCCATTGCGGCACCATTCTTTGCCGCGCATCGTGTCGCGCGGAATGGGTGACTGATACCACTCCGCCTCGGCCAGACCCCTCTCCACGGCAAGTGTGGAGTTGACGCCTGTGAGGCTGTAGTCGAGTTTGACCGGCAGTGCAGGGAAGATGCTGTCGTCGCGAACCATCGTCGATTCGGCTCCGTAGGAAATCCTGGTCGCTCAAAGTCCCTGTTTACAAGCGCAGGAACGCGTGGTTACACTAACTGCACTTTCCAAGTGATCAGAACGAACCACGGGACTCAAGAGGCGATGGAAATAGCAAAATGCCGAGATTCGACTCTGCTTCACAGTAATTGCCATGAGGATGGCTGTCTTCTCGACAAGTGTCTAAAAGTTGTCATATATTGTTCGCATGTGGCAAAGTCTCAAGCTCGGTAGGGTCTACGACGGACTTCTGTTTCTGGCAGACGCGAGCCGGAATCTACAGAGAATTGATAGCCATTGCCACGCTGAGCTGGAGTTGAACCTGGTTGTTCGCGGGACAGCGACCTATGTGGTGAATGGCCGACGCTTCACGTTTTCTCCGCGGACACTGCTGTGGCTGTTTCCTCAGCAGGAACACCAACTGGTGGACCGGTCTGACAATGCGCAGTTTTTCGTGGCTGTTTTCAAGCCTTCACTGATCACTCGATCTTGCCGAACAGCAATTTATGACGGTTTGAAGCAGGAAGCGGGCGAACAAGACGGCGTGATGAGCACGCTCCTGAGTCCAGAGCTCTTTGACCTAGTGCAAAAGACCATGGTCACGGTGATGCATGGAGCGTTGGAGCCGGAGCTGTTGAACCGAGAAGCTGGCTTCGGACCGCAGTCGGGCTTTGTCTTTGAGCACCACGACCCCGACGCGCTGAATGCGGGACTTCGCTACCTGTTGCTGTTGTGCTGGCGGATTCAACTGGAAGGGAAATCCGCAGCCGGAGCCACGATTCTGCACCCGGCAGTGCGCCGGGCGCTCAAGCTGCTGAGCGAAGGCGCAACCGAGCGGAACCTGAGTGAGCTGGCCAAAGCCTGCGGGACGAGCAAATCCTACTTGAGCAGGACTTTTCACCGGCAGATTGGCGTTCCGCTCAACCGCTACCGCAATTCACTGCGGCTGGCCCGGTTCTTTGACGAGTACCGGCAGCCGGACCAGAAGAACCTGACAGAAGCTGTGTACGCAGCCGGCTTTGGCAGTTACGCGCAGTTTTACAAGGTGTTTACGCAGGCCTACGGGCGTGGGCCCAGGGATGCGATGGCCTCAAGTACGGGCGGTCAAAGGCCGCTGCGCCCGTAATTTCGCCGCAGGCGTAAGCGGCGGGGCCGTCCGCGAGATATAGGACAATATACGAACACTCTTGGGCGTGGATTGAGAAGACATCCGTGCAAGCGCGATGTAGTGTGTTGAGTGTGATTGAGCAGCGGCTTTGCAATCATCTGGATCAAACGCGGCCAGGGTTTTAGCTCATGGCAAGAGTGCTTCGCGATTGCGGTAGTGCAACTCCGCTGAATGCAAAGGCGATTTCAGCGCTGCGTGTCGGAGAGACCCGCGAGACAAGCGGGACGCTTCAGTTCCGCTCTGGAAATCAATTGAAGTGGCGTTCAACTCGGTTGGAGGTTTTTTAATGCAGCGTTTTGAAGGCAAGTCTCTGTTTATTCTTCCGTACGTTCTCATTCTCGGCGTTGCTGCGTTGCGGATTGAACTCGCCAATCCGTACAACCTGGTGCCGATCTTCTCTTGCCTGCTGTTTTTTGCGGCCATGCGTCCCGCGCGAGAGATGGTGCTTCCGTTTACGCTAATGGTGGGCGTTGACATCTTCATTACCACTCAGCGTTATAGTTATCCGCTGACCTTTGATGCGGTGGTGACCTGGGCCTGGTATGCAATCGTATTGCTGATGGGCGCGGGTGTTCTGCGGAGTTCCCGCAATTGGCGTCGGGTTGCCGGATGCTCCCTGCTAGCATCCGTCTCGTTCTTTTTGGTAAGTAACTACACGGTGTGGGCGGTGTGGCAGATGTACCCCAAAACACTGGCGGGCCTGACGGCATGTTATACCGCCGCTCTGCCATTCTTCCGCACCAGTGTGACGTCTGAGCTTTGCTTCAGCCTGGTACTTTTTGGCCTGGCAAGTGGCGTCGAGTCGCTCCGCGTGGGGTCGCTCAATGCCGTTGAAATAGTTCAGAAGGCTCACTGCCAACTTCTAAATTCATTGTGGGTGTGAATCATGTCTCAGTCAAAGGAACTTTACGAAGCAATCTTGAACGGTGATGCAAAGAAGGCGCACGCCGCTACCGACTCCGCTATCGCAGCCGGTATGGAGCCGGTGGTACTGATCGCCGAATCCATGGTCCCGGCAATGGATGAAGTTGGCCGCCTGTATGAGGCCGAAGAGTATTTTGTGCCCGAACTGTTGCTGGCTGGCCGCGCGATGCGGAGTGCATTTGAGCTGCTCAGACCACTAATGGCAATCTCTGGCGAAAAGATGGCCACCAAGGTGATCATCGGAACAGTCAAGGGCGACCTGCACGACATTGGCAAGAATATTGTTGGATCCATGCTGGAAGGTAGCGGATTTGAAGTGGTCGACCTGGGTACCGATGTCTCGCCGGAGAAGTTTGTGGCCGCAGTCAAGGAGCAGAAGCCGCAGTTTGTCTGCTTGTCAGCTTTGCTCACGGTGACCATGCCTGCAATGAAGACAACCATTGAAGCACTGGAGAGCGCTGGGCTGCGCACCACGGTGAAAGTGCTTGTTGGAGGCGCTCCGGTGACATCGCAATATGCCACGGAGATTGGAGCGGACGGATACAGCGAAAATGCGAACGGCGCCGTTAGCCTGGTGAGAAACTTCGTCGAAGCGGCTTGAGTTGATCAGGAAGTCATTTTCCTTACGCGCCGTACCGCGGTGTCTGAAGTGAGGGGCAAACTGAGGGATCCTTCTCAACCTTCTTGATGATCATTTGAGTTTGCTCAGCCCCTTAACGGGACGGACGACGAGTTGTGCCTGTATTGACCGGCAGGTTTGCGACAAGAGGAAGCGATCTTATGAAGCGTGAATTCTACCTTGATTTAGCGGCCCGTGGACTGCGCATGCCCATTGGCACCGACTTGGTGATGCACGAAGAAAGCGAGCCGGAAAAGGTTCGCAACAACGGTGCGGCGCTGGCGCAAGTGATTGAACGCGCCGCGCGCCGTTGGGGCACTCCGCTGGCGGTTCCGCTGATGGACTTGCGCCTGGAAAAGATCGACATGTTGGCGCTGATTGGAGTCGCGGAAAAGGATGCGGAAACATATCACTTCACCGCTCCGCTGGATGATGCCACCCTCGCTACGTTAAGTGGAGAACAGACCGTGCCGGTGTGCGCGGGCAGTCATGCACGCGACGAGGCGCTAGCCACGATTGCCAAGCAGGAGGATCTGGTTCCGGTGGGAATGGCCATTGGACCATTTTCGCTGACGACGCGGCTGCTGAAAGATCCCATCACGGCTGGAGCCATGGCCGGTTCTGGAGTGAAAGCAGAAGAATCGGACGACGTGCGGTTGCTATGGCAATGCCTCAAGGTTGCCGAGGCTGCGGTGCTGCGCTCTGTGCGCAGCCAGATCAAACACGGTGCTAAGGCCATCATGATCTGTGAGCCTGCGGCTTGCAAAGCCTTCATTTCTCCGCGGCAACTCAAGGCAGGCTCGGATCTGTTTGAGCATCTGGTGATGGAGCCGAACATGCGCGTGAAAGCCGTGATGGAAGAGGCCGGCTGCGACCTGATCTTCCACGACTGTGGCGAACTGACTGACTCCATGGTAGAGGTCTTTGGAGCCCGGCTTCATCCCATGATGCTGAGCCTGGGTTGTTCGCGCAAGTTGTGGGAAGATGCTTCTCGCGTGCCTAAGGATGTGGTTCTCTTCGGCAACCTTCCCTCCAAGAATTTCTACTCGGATGGCGCCATGCCGATGGAAGAAGTGATGCGGCTGACCGAGGCGTTGGTGATCAAGATGAAAGCCTGCGGCCATCCATATATTGTCGGCTCGGAGTGCGACGTTCTGTTTGTGCCCGGTTCGGAGAAGACGATCATGGCCAAGGTGAGCGCGATGATGTCCGCGGGAACGAAGAGTGGCTGCGCGCACGCTGCTAAACCGCACACTGGGCAATTGGTGTTGGAAGTTCGCTGACGGCAGCGGAGAGTTGCAATCACCAGGACACATTTCAGGAGGGCGCAATGATGGCTGAAGACACAATCCGAAAGTATTCCGCCCTTGCGATTTCCCAGCTGGATCAACTGCTCTACGGGATTTGTCCACACCCTCTGGAGTGCGGTCTTGGGTTGACCATTGGCGGCGGCCAGGTGTTTCCTGAAGTGAACTTTACGCTCCCTCCGATGAATATGACGGATGAGACCTGGCCGGAAGTGCTGGCGCACTATAAGCAGATGGCGGAGCAGATATTGCGCCGTGCTGCGTCCCTTGCTACTCCGGGCCTGGTGCTGGAGTTTGAACTGCTGCCGCCCATGACGGTGCGGCCGGAGTGGGGCGCCGAACTGACTGCCCTGCTAAAGAGCCACATGCAAGGCTACTATCACAAATACCAATTGCCCTGCGCCCTGCGGGTAACACCCACTGACATGCGCGATCAGCAAAAGCCGCCCCTGATGCGGTCAGGGCCCGGGTGGGAGTGCCTCAAGAAATCGTTCGAGTTGTGTGCAGAGTCGGGCGCTGACATTCTTTCCGTCGAATCCATCGGCGGCAAAGAAGTTCACGACCAGGCGCTGATGTATGGCGATTTCACAGGCATTGTTTTTGCGCTGGGGGTGCTTGCTCCACGGGACATGTCATGGCTATGGAGCCAGATTGGCACCATTTGCGCGCAACATCCTGGTGTCATTTCAGGCGGCGACTCGGCTTGCGGATTTGCGAATACGGCTATGCAGCTTGCCCACCAGAAGATGCTGCCCGAGGTGTTGGCGGCGGTGGTGAGGGCAATGAGCGCGGTGCGCAGCCTGGCCGCTTTTGAGCAGGGCGCGGTCGGCCCGTCAAAGGATTGCGCGTACGAGGGGCCGGTGATAAAAGCCATTACCGGCTACCCGATTGCGATGGAAGGCAAGTCTGCCAGTTGCGCGCACTTCAGCCCATTGGGCAATATTGCAGCGGCCATGTGCGACTTGTGGAGCAATGAGTCCGTACAGAATGTACGCTTGCTCTCTGGCAACGCTCCGGAAGCGTTTACCGAGTTGCTGGCCTACGATTGCCGGCTGATGAACACCGCGGCCGCCAGCAAAGGCGGAGCGCTGCAGATGCGGGACTGGATGACCGCATCCGATGAGTGGTTGAGCCCGCAGGCGGCAGTGCTCTCACCCGAAGCGACCATCAAGATTGCATCGGCGATTGTCGGTGCGAGTACGCCTTACCACCGGACTATTGCCGCGGGGCGCGCTGCCGTGGAGATTCTCAAGCACGGCATGGCCGAGGGGTGTTTGAAACTTTCTCGCAAGGAGCAGCAGTGGCTGACGCGGATGGACGAAGCGCTAGACCATTTCCCCATGAGCGAGGAGACGCTGATCGGGGACATGGAGGCGCAATACGGCAGCCTTTACGACAAGGCTAGCTACGATATTTAGGCAAGTGTTGCTGTTGTCACCACTCATGCCGTATGCGGAGTCAGAGCAAAATGAGTCAAGCCAGGCGCTTCAAGTTGATTGCATGTCAGGTGCTCACACGGGAGATGGCGTTGGTCGTCTCCCGATCTTCGCACTCAATCGATTCAGAAATTTTGCCTATGGGCTTGCACGACCTGGGTGTGGCGATGCGCCCGCTGCTTCAGCAGAAGATCGATGCGGTGGACAAGGATGGGTATGAGGCAATCTTGCTGGGGTATGCGCTGTGCGGCCGGGGAACCGAAGGCCTGCGCGCGGGCAAGACACCCTTGGTGCTGCCGCGTGCTCACGACTGCATCGGCTTGCTGATGGGTAGCCGCGCGGCCTACCAGGCCTATTTTGACGGCCACTCCGGCGTCTACTATCGCTCTCCGGGATGGGTTGAGTTTCAGACGCTAGGTCAGACGCTGGAGCCGGCATTCCCCTCCATCAACAAGAAGCCGGGCAATAACAAGTTAGGCGAGCGGCGCACCCTTGAGGAACTTATCGCACAGTATGGCGAGGAGAATGGGAAGTATCTCTACGAGCAATTCAGGGCTTTCCGCAGCCATTACTCGGGACTCACTTATATCTCCACTCCCGTTGATGGTGATGAAAGGTCTCGCGGCAAGGCTCGCGCTGAGGCGGCGAAAGAAAACTGGACCTTTGAGGAGCTTCAGGGTTCACTTACACTGCTGGAGCGGCTGGTCAATGGAGAGTGGGACGACGCAGACTTTCTGGTGGTCCCTGCGGGCGCGACGGTGCGCGGCGGCCTTGGGGACGGCATTGTGGAAGCCGTATGAGAAAAGAAACCGTACGCATCCAACTCGAACCGTTGTCTGCAGTGGTGGAGGTGCCTCGTGGCGCCGCGCTTGCACCCGCGCTGGCACATCTGGGCCTGGAGTTTCCTTGCGGCGGAACAGGCTTTTGCGGCGGATGCGGCGTTCGCGTGCTGGAGGGAGCACCGCAGGCCACCGAGCAGGACCGGGTGGTTTTTTCAGCGTCGGAGCTTGCGGATGGGTGGCGGCTGGCATGCCAGGCGAAGGCTGATACGCCGCTCGTGCTGGAGTGCGGCCAGTGGCACATGGATGTGCTGACGGATAACTCCGGGCTAACTGGCGCGGATAAATCAGGCCTGGGAATCGCGATCGATGTGGGCACGACGACGATTGCCGCGCAGATGATGGACCTGTCCACAGGAAACATTCTGGCAGTGGAGACTGGTTTCAATCCACAGGCATCATATGGGTCTGACGTGATGAGCCGCATCAGGGCGTCGCTCTCTGGCGCGGACTTGACTATCACACTGCGAGCTGCCTTGCGGCAGATCATTGTGCACTTGGTTGGGGGACGCGAGCAGGAGATTGCCGAGGTTGTGCTGGTGGGCAACACGGTTATGCATCACCTGTTTGCTGGTCGCGATGTTGAACCTCTTTCGCATGTGCCGTTCCACTCGCCTCATCTGGGAGTGCAGCGTTTTGAGCCCGGTGAACTGGATTGGCCATTGCCGCAAGGCTGCCGCATCCGTTTTGAGCGCTGTCTTGGCGGCTTTGTGGGATCGGATATTCTTGCCGGAATTCTTGCCGTCGACATGGGAGCCTCTGAAGAGCTTCTTGCGCTGGTCGACCTGGGCACGAACGGCGAGATTGTCATCGGCAACCAGGACGGCATTGTGTGCGCTTCCACGGCCGCGGGACCGGCGTTTGAAGCCGGTTCAATCCGCATGGGGATGCGCGCTGCCAATGGAGCTATCTCTCGCGTGTCTCTCTCGGGCGGGCAGCTGCACGCCACTGTGATTGGCGATGGGGAAGCCAGAGGCATTTGCGGCAGCGGCCTGGTGGATGCGGTGGCTGTGGGTTTGCAAAGCGGGAAGATTTTGCCTTCAGGGCGCATTGCCGACAGCACAAAGCTGTTTCCCGTAGTGGATCCTGTGGTGCTGATCCAGGCCGATATTCGAGAACTGCAGTTGGCCAAGGGCGCTATTGCTTCAGGTTTCAAGTTGCTGCTGCAGCGGCTGGGCAAGAGTACCAGCGACCTGAAGAGCATCTACCTGGCTGGCGCGTTTGGCAACTATGTGCAGATTGAGAGCGCATTGGAAATCGGATTGATTGAAGCGCCCAAGGAACTGATTCACGCAGCGGGCAACACGGCGCTGCGCGGCGCTAAGATGTTGCTTCTGGCGGCTGATGAACCGGTGTTGCCCGTGATTGAGCATGTAAGTCTTGCCGCCGATCCGGGCTTTCAAGATGAGTTTGCCAACTGCATGAGTTTTCCTCAAGCGGACAGCGTTTATTGAACTCTGCATGGCAGTGAGACAAAGGAATTGAAAAAGGAAAGTGAAGCTAAAGGAGTGACCAGCATGACAACTCAAGAGAACAAAGCGGCGAGCTGCGAACGGCTTATCGACACCCTCAACCACAAGCAACCGGACCGCATTCCGATCGACTTTGGTGGAACTCCTACTACCGGCATCCATGTGAGCTGCGTAGCGGCGCTTCGCGACCACTACGGGCTTGAGAAGCGGCCGGTGCGTGTTCACGAGCCCTATCAGATGCTGGGTCTGGTGGACGAAGACCTGCAGAACGCGATGGGCCTCGATGTGGTGTGCGTGTACCCGAGGGGTACTTTATTTGGATTTCCTGAAGACGAGTGGAAGAGTTGGCAGCTCAATGGGCTGGAGGTGCTGGTTGCCAAGGACTTCAACGTCACGGTAGATGCCGATGGCAACACGCTGATTTATCCAGAGGGCGACATGAGCGTTCCGCCTAGCGGACGCATGCCGAGCGGCGGCCACTTCTTTGACGCCATCGTCCGCCAGGAACCGTTTGATGAGCAAAAGCTAAATCCGGAAGATAATATGGAGGAATTTACGGCGATCTCTCAAGCCGATCTGGACCATATTGTGAAGCTGGTGAATGCACAGGCCGCCACGGGGCGCGGCGTAGTGGCCAATTTTGGCGGAACGGGATTTGGCGACATTGCGCTAGTCCCAGCGCCAAATCTGAAGCACCCCAAAGGTATCCGCGATATTACGGAATGGTACGTGACAACCAGCAGCCGCCAGGACTATGTACACAAGGTCTTCGAGCGTCAATGCGAGGTTGCCATCAGCAATCTGGAACGCATCTTTGCCGCGATCGGAAACACAGTGCAGGTGGCCTATATCTGTGGGACGGATTTTGGGACACAGACCGGCGCATTCTGTTCCGTGAAAACCTTTAACAGCTTGTACTATCCCTACTACAAACAGGTGAATGACTGGGTGCACTCGCACACTCAATGGAAGACCTTCAAACACTCCTGCGGCGCGGTATCAAAGTTTATCCCGTCACTGATTGAGGCAGGCTTTGACATTCTCAACCCAGTGCAGTGCTCCGCTACGGGGATGGACCCGGAGCAACTGCAGGCGAACTTTGGAAAGCAAATCGTCTTCTGGGGTGGTGGGGTGGATACGCAGAGGATTCTGCCCTTTGGCACGCCGGCCGAGGTGCGGGATCAGGTCCTGCGCAGGTGTGAAATCTTTGCCCCTGGCGGTGGATTCGTATTCAACAGCATCCATAACGTTCAAGCGGCAACTCCCGTTGCAAATCTGATCGCAATGATTGATGCCGTACACGAATTCAACGGGACGAGATAGGGCCAAAAGATGGGAGTGCCCTGAGACCTGCTAAGTGATTGCGTCGCAGGAAGAACGAAAGCTGTGCAGCCGACTTGTCAGTACTTGCATATTCCTCGGCAAACAGCAGATATAACCTGTTTCTGCTGCTGGTTGCGGGGCTGGGCGGGTTGCTAAACGCTATTGATGTGGGCATCAATCGTGGCGCGTTACCTTACTTGGCCATCTTCACCAGAAGCCGCAAGAGTGTGCCTTCATCGGCGCGGCTGAGATAAGCGGTTAGCCGAGAACCATAAATCCCATCGGCGCGTTGCATGTGGTCTTGGTTACCCCCTTCACCGCCGCCTACGAACATGTCGGTGAAGGGAGATGAGGCCGGGAACATTTTCCAGACTTGGGAGCTTCTCGGCAATACTTCGTGCCAGATTCGCAAACAGCGAGTAAACAAATTGCTCAAACCGGAAAACGCGAGAAGCTCAATCTGACGTTGAGCGGTCTCTAGGCGGTTCTCTTTTTCTCCATCCTTCTCACGGTTAGATTTGCTCTGGCTGATTCAGCTTGAACTCCTACCTGTCACGCAATGAATCCACTATGACTGAGCGTTCTGACATTACATAAAGTTCTATGAATACCACTGGTTAATGCTTTGACGCGTGATATATATATGATGTACTCTATATCACGAGAGGGACGGAAGATGGCCTCGCCAAATAAGATAATTGTCCGCACGAAGCGCAGAATCGTTGCACCCGCAGAGAAACGGACTCAAATCCGGCTCACTGTGGATTCAAAATTCACCAAGGGCTATTTCAACCAACTATTTGCTGTGCTCAAGATTCGCAACAAGAACGCTCTGGCCGAGCACATCATCATGAATTTCAAAACCAAGGCCGCGCAGACACAGCTTGTTGCGTTCTATAACGGGTCGTGGCTGGACATTCCGTTTCAGAGCATTGACACATCGTTCGTCTTTCCATTGACCCACGAGATTGCCGATGAACTGGAGAGAGTGGGCGGGGAAGTTCTTGGAGGCGTGAACAAGTCCAAGACGTTTCGAGTAATGGTGGCCTACTTCGCAGCCGTCCACAAACTCAAGGCGCCAACCCGCCCCACATCCGTATAGTCGCGGTCAGTACATATTAATGCCGGCGACCGCGCGGACGCGATGATCGCGGAAGGCCCGCTGCCGACGACAATGGCACATCGCTCATGCTCTTCGTTGGCGTAGACGGGCGGTTTCTTCAGCAACGGGCTACCTGCCGCCTCGTTCTTGCTGGCGTTGGCGCTGATTCGCCAGACGTTGCAGAAAGTGCAGGGCGTGTTGCATCTCCGGGTCCGTGAATTGGACTGAGACGCCGTGTTGCGCCGCAGTTTTTGTAACCATTCGCTTCCACTCTACGGTGCCGGTACACGCAATGCGCGATCCGTATTTCTGAATAGCCATCTCCAAGCCAAAGAGGACTGCCGCTTCACCCTGGTTGAGCACGGTGACAATGCGCCCACGGTCGATGACCGAGACGCGCCCATTCAGCGTGTACGAAACGTCGCCAGTCTTGGGGTCAATTGCCCAAACGCGAGTCGCGGCGATCTGGTTGGCAAGCGCCTTCTCTTTCTGTTGGCTTGCAAGCCGCTGCTGCGAGAGGTCGGCCCAGTCTGCGCTGCCGTCGGGATCGGGCGGTGGACCAATGTGCAGCCCGTTTGCTTCCAGCCTTGCATCGAGCAGCCGCTGATTGCGTTGATCTGCATAGCGCCACCCTCTAAGCTGTGCCGCCGCCCGCGCATCTCCCTCGGCGGCTTTGTTTGCTACCCATGAGCGGAGATTCTTCGGAAATGCCTCGTGCCGCCGCTGTTGAATGGCCAGCTTCAGGGCGCGCACTTCGAGGACGGATTGAGCCACAGCCTGGGAGAGCAGAACCTTCTTGTCTGGCCATGACAACGCGGATGCACGAATCTCTTTCTTCTGTTGCCGCAGAACCTCACGGAGGTATTGCGCACCGTCCCCCCCATCTTTTGTGAAGCCTTTGCAAACCTCACGTTGCCGATTGCGATACTGGTTATATTCATCCATCAGCGCGGAACGGTCGGCCCGTCGCTGCGCTTTGCGTTCCTCCCTCTGCGCAATATTGCGTCCGCTATGTAGTGCCGGATGTGGCGCGGGCTGTTGAAGAGATGTTGGACCCTGTATCCACGCACCAAGAGCGGCTTCTGTCGCCTGACGGTTGACCTTTCCGGCGAAGTTGCTGCGGAATACATCGGACGCTTTCACCCGGATGTTGTGGTCAACAGCAAGGACTGTGTATCCGCCTGCTTCCCCCTTCTCAAGCCGGAGATGAGCCTTGGACAGGAGGATGTGGAGATCGTCCCATGTCACATTGCGCCGATTCAGGAGTTGCCGTACACGAGGAGCCATCTCCCGGCGTATATAGGTTTGTAGAGATTCCTCATCGTGATAATGCTCAACCTTTGCGGCCAAACCTGTCGGCTGTTTGCGGGTATCCCGAAGCGCATTGCGTTCTGAATATGATGTGCGTACTACCTGCTTCGATTGTTCATCCCATCGCGTTGGACCCGCAGTATGCGTCCAGCCATGTTTTGCTTCGAGTGCTCGCATTGCGGCATCGAGCGTCAACCAGTTGCGATAAGGCGTATGCGCCTTGAATGTCTCCGGATGAACCTTGTTCAGCATAATGTGGATGTGGAAGTGCTTCTTGTCATCGTGGGCAACAATCATATATTGATGGTCCTGATAACCGAGTTCACGAAGAGTGTGCAACGCGCAATCAGTCCATTGTTGCTGAGTCGGACGTTCACCGGGCGGCCACGCCAGTTCATAATGGCAGAGCGCATCCTTGCAGCGTGGGTTCAAAAATGCAATCCCCTCCATCTGTATTGCGACCGTGTCCATGCCTGCAATGTTGTCCGACAATACAACGTCTCCTCGCAAAAGAGGTTCCCCAGTATCGGCATCGCGTTCCGTTGTTAGGTACTTGCATAGCCGCCGGAAGCTGCTCGCGTGTTGCCGAGTTGGTTGCACCTTGGCGATCATGTTCACTCCGCAGTGTTCTTGTTGAAGGTGGCAAGTGCCGTGTGCAACTCCGAAAGTACCGAGTTGAGTTCACTGCGCAGTCCTTCCTCATAGGGCAGGCCCTTTATCTCCATCAGCAGATGTTTTTGCAGTCCAAACAGCTTGCTGAGTTCGGCGGCAACTTCGCGGCTTACTTGGGAACGTATTGGTCTGTTCAGAGCGCATTTACGGATGAAGTCGCTGACCGTTAGGCCAGCAAGATGAGCCTGTTGGCGAATGATCTCCTTCTCCTGGGACAGGAGTTTGATGAGGAACCCCCGGCGATGTTCTGTCTGCTTTGGCCTTGCCATTTCGGTGCTCCTGGTGCTCCTGTAGGGTCTCGGGGCGAAGCCCTGAGCAAGGTGCGCAGGCCCAAACCCGAGTAGCGAAGCGGATTGGGTTGGGGCCGGTGGATATGCCAAAACGACCGCAGGGAGATTCGGTATATCCAGCGCCTACCTTGCCTTCACTCTTATCAGCCTTTTCAGTTTTTCCAACATAAGCATGTTACATATGTGACAGAATATAAGTCAATATGGTGAAATGCCGGTGTATGGAGAATGAGGCTCGTCGCAGGGTTCAGGTGCTCTCGTCGCACAATGTCGAGGAACTTCGTGCGTTCCTGAAGGAAAAAGCGAATGAACCCGCGCCGCAACCTGCTTCGTACACGATTGGCGGGATCGTGCGGGCGGTTTTCCCTGAACTGCGTGAGTTGCGGAAAAGGGGATACACGCTCAATATGCTGGTCCGCATTTTCGAGGAGAATGGCATGAGAATCACCGCAACAGCATTGTCGGGCTACATGAAGAAACTGAATAGGGAAGCTGAAGGGGCGTCGGCAATTGAGGTTCGTAAAGCGAGAACACCGCCTTCAGCATCCGGTTCGCAATCAGGTAGACATTTGGCAATGAAACCGGACGTACCTTTGTAAGAAAGGGCGCTGCGTGGCGAAAGTGATCTTGTGGTGAGAAGCAATGACGGGGTTAGTACTGCGCCCATCACCTGTTCGACAAGATCTGAAGTTGATGCAACCAAGATGCGGAGGAGCTCTATTCGTAGCGAACTCAAAAACATGACATAACCGTCGACAAACCTCCGGCTTCCTGCGTTGCCGGAACGAGAAAACAGGCTGACATGGAAACCGAATGGCTTACCGCAAATGAGGCTGCCCAGTACCTGAAGGTGAGGCCGCGCACGTTGCTCCAGTGGGTACGCGAAAACAAGATCCCCGCACACCGACTATCCGGCGTGCGGCGCTGTGTCTGGAGATTCCGCAAGCATGAGCTGGATGCTATCCTGTGTTCGTCATCCGCTGAGCCTGCTGAAGGGAGGCAGCAATGAGGGTCCAGCGACACGCAAGCGGGTCTGTGCGCTATGACAAACGGCGCAAGACCTGGAATTACCTCTGGTATGACGGACCAACTCGCCGGTCAAAGCGAATTGGGACGAAGCAGGAATTTCCAACCAAGGCCGCCGCATGGAAGGAAGTCGAGAGCCTTGAAATCCAGGCGAAGCCACCGGACGGAGAGAAAGGAGACACGGTGCGGAGTGTAGTTGCAAGGTACGAAGCGGAGCGGATGCCCTCACGTCAATCGACGGTGCGGGTGTATCGCTCTTTCCTGAATAACCACGTTCTGCCGAAGTGGGCCAATACGCGGATTCAGGACGTACAGCCGCGTCCGGTTGAATTGTGGCTCCGGGAACTGCCCTTGTCGCCAAAGTCCAAAACGCACGTGCGATCACTCATGCACGGGCTTGTGGAGTTTGCGATGTGGTCCGGGCTGTTGGACATCAGCCGCAATCCCGTCTCCCTCGTTCGCAATATCGGGGCAACGCGGAAAGTGCGGAAAGCCCGGAGCCTCACGGCGGAGCAGTTCCACGCTCTGTTGCGAGAGCTGCAAGAACCATTCGGGACGATGGCGTTGCTCTCTGTGTGCTTGGGCCTTCGCTTCAGCGAGGCGCTTGCACTTCGATGGAGTGACGTGGATTGGCTAGGCTCAAGGCTGAGCATCCGGCGCGGCATCGTGAATCAGATTGTGGGCGATGTGAAGACGCAAGGGTCCGCAAAGACATTCAACCTTGCGAGCGAGTTGTTGGAGCGCCTGAAGTCCTGGAAACAGTCTTCCCAATTTTCGGGGGCTGAGGATTGGATCTTTGCCAGCCCATTCAAACTCGGGCGACTTCCTTACTCCTACACCGGCACACGGCAAGAGCTGGAACGGGCATCGAAGGCTGCTGGAATCGGGCACATCAGTTCGCACGCTTTCCGGCACACCTATCGCTCTTGGCTGGACGCTGTGAAAACTCCGATTGCCGTGCAACAGAAGATGATGCGGCACACGGACATCCGCACGACCATGAACATTTACGGGGATGTTGTCACGGATGAGATGAGCACGGCGGGCTTGAGGGTAGCTGAGCTTGCATTCCAAAGAAACGGAGCGCAAGCAGAGCGCAATGGAAGCTAAGTTATTGATTCTATGGTGGACGCGGTAGGAATCGAACCTACAACCTGTCGGTTAAGAGTTAAGGTCTTGCCCTTTTCAGCGTTGCCCAGTATTGCGTTATGTCGCTTATTATCAGCGTATTACGAGAACTGGAATGACCGCGTGGATTGTGGGTACTACCCACAATTTGGCACTATTTTGAAGCAGTCTACCCACAAAAGTCCCCACAGTGTTTTTTTGCTTTTCGGTAAACTGCAAACACATTCTCTGTTTTCGCTTGACGAGATGCCCTTGGTTCATGAATGTCGGGCAGACTCTATTCGTTACCTCATCCTTTTTTCTTGCGAATGCTCCTACGAGCGTCTCCCAACTGTTCCCGAATGCACAACTTATGGTGCTGTGTTACCATTCCATCAATCCGTTGAACGTCGCGAAATGGCTAGCCAACAATCACTTATCGACGAATACGCTGCAAGTCTGGAATGTTTGACTGGCGTAGACTTCCAATCGGAAGTCTGTGCCCGACTGCAAACATTCATCATCGGCTTACAGACGGTTCCCTCCAAACCCCAAGGAGATGCCGGGCTTGACGCTTTCTCCGACCGGGGAGAACGTGCCTATTGTTGTTACGGCCCCGAACTCAGCACATTTAAGAAAGACAAGGACCGCGTAGACGCAATAGTCAATAAGTTCCGTGCAGATCTCCGACGGCTCTACGAACTGAAATTCAATAAGAAGGTTCTAGAGCATAGTGATAGCTCGGAAATGGAAACAATCCTGCCGAAGGGGAGGAAGATCAAGCACATTGAATTATTGGTGAACTGGTTCGAGAGCCATAGAGTCCTGAGTCCTATCCTCACTGCAGTTGAAGAGTATGAGAATGTGAGCAAGCGCACATACGTCGAGGAAAAAGCTTCTGTCATTGTCGTGGGCCCCAAGGACCTCGCGAATCGCTATGCCGTGGATGAAGTAACGATCATGCGGGCCCGCCAAAGAGTTTTCCTGCAAAAGATCCAGATGAAGGCGGAATCGGTCGTCCTCGTGAGTACTGCTAAATTTGACGAAAAGAAGGAGATTCTTAAAGAGATTTATCCAGACAAGGTTGAAACAATCGACGCACTCTGGATTCAACTTCAGAACTCTTGGCGGATGGCCCTCGCGTTTGAGCAAGAACTCGATGATACGCTTCCAAATCTTCACCGAGATCTTGAAGCCAATCGATCTCGTATTTTGCAGAAGGTTCTCACGTTGATGCTAAGTTCTCCTGCTCCTTGGGAACAGCTCATGCAATCAACAGAATTTGCATCCGATATTTTGCGAAAGGACTTTGACTCGCTATTTGGAACGATAGTTGAAGACTTGAGTAATGGAGAGGTTGCGCGCCTCGTTGGCGAGTGCCCGATTGGGTGGAAAAGGCCAGTGTCACATGTCTGAAAAACTCCAGACCATACATCAACTCGCCGCTCTTCTTCAAGATGGCAGGGCGGAGCCCGTTATTGTGCCTTCGAGGCTTGCACCATCTGCAATCTACGATGTTGAGTATAGAACCGCAATTGTATCGCTCGTATTTGAACGGTTCGCGAAACCCACTGCATCCGACGTGGCACGTAGGATGTCCTCCGCGCGGCTAAAGCTACTCCAGTTCATCACGCTTCGACCGTGGCTACTTTCGGTGGTTAGGCAGTGGAGCGAGGCCGGCAAGCAGAGTGGTTTTGCATTTAGTCACTCCCTCCGCATACGCCGTGGATTTCTCTCGGATTCGGCTCATGATGATGTGATCAACTATTTGATCGCCTGTGGGAGACTCAAGCGATTCGAAACCCAAATTGTCAGCGGAACAGGTGGCGGTGCACTTACAAAAATCGTTGAGTCCATTCGGGAGCACGATCTTTTTTCGAGCGAACGCGGCGTTATTGAGCTACTCGCGGAAATAAAGATAACCAATGAAATGTTGGAGGGATGGTGATTTATTTATCGAAAGTTGAAGTATGTGGTAGAGCAGAAGCTGGGGAGTTCTCCGGCACTCTGACATTTACACCTGGGCTTCAGGTGATTTCCGCCCACAATGCCTATGGCAAGTCGCTTGCGGTAAGGGCAATTGCTTGGTGCCTTGGCCTTGAGCCCATATTTGGAAATGCAGACAACGACCCTATTCGTCTCCCAGAAGCTGTACGCGGGTATATCGATTTGGATGGTCACGCCAATAGCCGGGTGATCTCCGCAGAATCGAGCATAACCATTTGTGACGACGCTAAACGCGAACTTACGATCACACGCGACATCAAAGGCGGCGATCTGACCTCCGTTCGAGTCCGCGAAACAAATGCCGATGCTGAATCAAGAGAAAGTAGACTTATTGCGCGGCGCGGAACTATGCAAATCGAACATGGAGGATTCCAACGCTTTCTATTTGAATGGATGAATTGGCCTCGCCTGAAGGTTTCTACGTTCCGCCCAGGAGGATCGGAAGTCTATTTAGAGAATCTTGCACCGTTGTTCTATATTGACCAAGATGAGGGATGGTCGAATATTCAAGCGCTTCAGATTGCGCGGTACGGACAGCAGGAGATAAGCGAAATTGCAGTGGAATACCTACTTGGGGCGCTTGATGCCGTTCGCGCACGGGTTATGCGATTGCAATCTGAGCAGCGTTCACGTGACTTAAAAGAAAGTGCGCGCCTCATTGCCGACCAAGCGATCGACACCATGATGAGGCGAGGCTGGCGCGTCGACTGGTCGAGTCATGGAAGTCTCAGAGAAATCATCTCCAGGTGGGATAGGAACAAGTTTCGCGAGGCGCTGCAGGAGTCCGCACACATTGACATAAGTGCACGCTCCCAGATTGTAAACGCAAGGATCGAGAACCTCAGGAATACTCTTACGAGCCAACCCGTCGATGCATCAAACACCTCTGCATCGATCACCGCATCGCAGAAGGCCATTTCGCTGAAGGAGCAGAGGCATTCGCTGAATCAAGACCTAAATGCTCTCCGAACTCAGAAAGAACAAGCATCAATGCTTTTGGAGAGCTTGGAGCATCGCCTATTAGGTGCCACTGATTTGTTGCGTCTCAAGAAATCCGGCGTCGGTAGACTTGATCATCTTGAATGTCCGACCTGCCACCGTGATATGGACGCTAGCATCTTCGGACTGACTTCGCAGACACCGGAATCGGTCGAAGCTCACATAGAATCTCTTAAGCGTGATCGAGAGCTTATCAAGAGAAATATCGATTCTCTCGCCGCTAATATTTCATCAACAACCGCCAACATTACCGAAGTCGATTCACAGCTTCGGGATGCGGAAAGAGCACTGATTACGGTTACAAACGCGGTTGGGACGGTGCGTGAACAGATCGCTGCAACAGCTTCAGAACTTTCAGCGACTGAGCGAGAGCTAGAACGTCTCACCGATGCATCTAAAGATATTGACAATATCCAGGAATCGATTGACCGTTGGGTTGCAGATGCAAAGGCATTTGAGAGTGGCACTCTTCCTTCTCCTGATATTGCTGAAAGAAAGCTTGCTTTCACCGATGCGCTGAGGCGATATCTGATCGCTCTCGGACACAGTGCGATGCAAGCGCAAAATGCCCACACGCTTTCGATGGATGATGAGTACATCCCTTTTGTCGAGGGCCGCAGGTTGCGGGCACTTGGCTCGGCGAGTGATCAGTCTCGACTAGTTGCAGCATACAGCCTCGCATTGGCTGCTGCATCGCAGCAAATGGGCGGTATGCATCCCGGCTTCGTCGTGTTGGATGAACCATTGCAACAGAATCCAGACGATAAACATAAGAAGCTGTTTCTCACGTTCCTTGAAAAGCAGCTCGCCCAGCAGTCAAAGTTCCAAACCTTGATATTCACTTGGCTATCTGACAAAGAGATTGGGAATCTTCGGAAACAGAATACGGTTGTGATCACACCGCCGGGGCAACATTTCCTTCAATTGAAACCTAAAAAGCCAGAAGCCCCTGCCCAGCCAGTTAGCACACCGCTGCCTGTTCCTAATAGCCATTAAGTTGATATCGCACACATTTCTTAGAGACGATTCCAGTGAGAGGAGCGTAATCCATACTTACGCTAACTCGTTGATCTCGTTCTGTAGCATCTGTAAGGAGCGAAGTACATCAGAAAAGTCTGGTGGCTCCCGGTAGAACATATCTCGCATGGCACGGTAGTCCCGCTTCAGTGCCGACCATTGGCTCTCTGGAGGACTCAATCGGAATGAGCCTGGACGGGCCAAATCGTAGTGCGCCCATGAGGAATAGTAGAATCGCTCTTTGAACTCGACCACGTCGTCGAGCAGGGCGCGATTGGAAAGAGCCGCCGCCTTGACCGGACTTTCCGCCAGCTTGTACAAGTCGTAGTAGTGGCGCGAATATCGGGCTGGAATCGTTCCCGGCCGATGGGCCTCCTGATGGAGGATCGTGGCCTTCTCCCAGAAAGTTCGCTCGGCATCGATGGCGACAACCGCGCAATCCGATTCGGCAAACGCCTTAGGAAAGGATGTGGCCGCATACGGGTGAATCGTCCGGACGTGAGACGGAACCCAGGACGCGAGCGGTCCAATCTCCAGCCGAACCTCGGGGCGAATGTATGAGGCCGTGAACGCCGCAGGGTATTGCACGTTTACCGTGTGTGGATCAGCTTCGTCGATACTGGTGACAATGCCGGGAACCTGTGCAAAGAGCCGATTCATTTGCCCAAGCAGCGTACCGCGAATATACTCCGCGGCCTTTGCATTCATCTCCTGGTTGTAGCGGCTCCGCTTTGTCTTCGACTGAATGGTTTGGTAAGGATCGTTGCCTTCCGCATAGCCGTACCCAAGCAGGCGCCAATCGAGTATCAGGTCGATGTCCTCTGAAAAGCGGTCGATCAATCCGAAGACCTTGGAGAGGCTGGTTCCACCCTTGAAGACCATCTGGTCCATGAGCGCCGGTTCCGCAAAAAGATGTTTGAGAATCCAGCAGACCCAGAAATCCTTTTCGACAATGGCGGGATTCATGCTGAGCTGGCTGGCCGATTCGCCGAATAAATCCCGCCTGTCTGTTGCCGATCCGGTGGCGATTTTATCCATGTTGCCCCTCTTCGGCAATTTGCTGAATTGCGTTGTAAACCCAGCCTGTCGCCGTCTTAGTGTCGGCCAGTACCTTGGCGCGCAGAGATTCCGGCAACCATGCTCGAATCTTCGAGATGATCTCCGGAGTAATTCGCTCTTGGCCAAGCGACTTGAGCGCCTGAACGATCAGGCCGCTTTCCTTCAGCTTAACCCCGGATTCCTTCAAGGCTGTATGCTCGAAGACCAGCGCCGTGTTGCCGACTTGATAGGTTCTTTCCGGCCCATCTGACAGATAGACGGCGCGTGCCGGCACTTGAGTCGAAAGACCGATAAAGTTCAGCGCCGTTGCGCCGCTGGGTTGAATGCGCCAACGGAACTTCCGCGCCAAGGCCCGAGCAACCTGGTCAACATCAGGACTCATCTGCTGATCAAGGAGCTTGCTGAAGCGGGGGTAGTCGTAGACGCCGCGAATGACCCGGCGAATCTCGCCACGTTTTTCCAGCCGGTGAAGTGCTGAATCGACAGTGGGGCGACCTCCGAGGTCCAGGAAGTCGCGCGGCGAGAACGCCCACCCTCCACCTGTTCCACGAATTCGATATTCAATCGTATTTTCAATCGTTTGTCTCATATAAAACCGCCATATTCTGCAAGAAAAAATACCATATATTTCTTGCAAATGCAAGGGGATTCAAATGGGAGTCTGATGGCTCAAAGGCAAATCCCTTGTTTCCGGCAGTCAGATTACAGCAGGTACCTATTCCATTTGGTTATAGCCTACTTCCAAAAAGTTATTGGACGCGGCGAGCGATTCTGGCTTACGTTTCGGCATATCGCGGCCTTCAGGGCCGTTGCCGTATCTCCCGCACATAGGTCTACAGCTTATAACGGCCGCCAGATTCGCACCAGCCTAACGCAATACCTTCTCCAGGATCATTCTCGCAAGCCCGATGCTGTCCGCGATGACCGATGTCAAACGGGGCGACGGTCTGCTGATGTCCTGATCTCTCGCAAGTCGCACGGCGGCGATGATCGATGCAGCAATCACCAGCGTTGAGGCGAACCGGTCCGCCATGCGCTTTTCCGCTTCTATTGCCTTGGCCCGTTCCTGTTCCTCGCGCGCAATAGCCCGCCTCATTTCGCCCATCTGTCACCGCCAATCTTAGATCTGCAGGGTTTGGAACCCGCATAAACACTCGGTTTTTACCAACTTCGATAAAGGTCTGCAAAACCTTTATGCGCCGGTCCGATCCCAGTTTGGAGCAATATGGGGCAAGGAGCGACGGGAGCCACGGGAAATACGGGAGCGACGGCATTGTGTTTTCTGTAAGTTGCAGATTCTACAAGACTAATACGAGTTCGAATCCCACTCTCTCCGCCATATGAAAATAAAGGACTTATATTGATTTTTCTATAAAGTGGGGTACCAAAAGCACACGTCCGGCTGTTCGCGAGTTGATATCAATACCGCTTCACAAGGACAGGAATCCTGCGGAACTGACTTTTAGATCTTTGTCTCCGACCTTGCTGGCAATTTCGAGCAGCTCGATGGAAGAGATATCCGAGCTGACTTTATCAAAGCATAAATCCGCAGGTGTAGGGACCTCAGCTACTAAAGTTCCAGAAATGCTTCTGTTTTCTCCATCGCGACATCCTAACTTTTCGTAATTCACATCTGAATCTCGGCCGCTCTGATCAGAGATTTTGGTATTTGGGTTTTCACAGCCCTTGAGTGTGATATCCCGGTCATCCCCGTTGTTTGTAAGCGCCAGATGGCAGGTGACGGAACTCCCGGAAAGAATGCAGGACTTGAGTGCAAAGGTGATATTTTGCTGACGTTCCCGCAACTGCCTTTGATGGCGGCCGACAGTCAACTTCGCGAGCCTCCAGGGAGCTTCGCGGCTACTATTCGCGTCATGACTTTCCGCCCCCTCCGTAAAACGACATTCAGTTGCTGTTGACTTTTGCCCTTCGCTTCTGCGAACATGAATCGCGATCACAGTTGGCGGGTTCAGCCACGAGACATAACAGAGAATGGATTTGTATTCGATAGGAAGTTCTTTCCCCTATGTTGTTCTCCTCGTTGACCCTGATTTTGCGGAAATCGACTGACAATCGTACGCCGCATCCGATCGTCACGCAATATTCATCGGCGTTTTAGGTTGCACGCGCAATCTCCACGATGAATGGCCACGGTCAGAAAGGTCGACGCACATGCATTTCGCCGAATCAAGCACCAAGGATCTTTTGAAGTTATACACCGGACTGCTGGCAGCAACCATGTTGATCCTTACAGGTTGTGGATCTGGTGGCTCGACAACACCGCCGCCCCCCATTGTTGTAACGATCCTGCCAGCCTCGGCCACTCTTCAGGCGGGAACCGGCACGCAGAACTTTACTGCAACGCTCACCAACGACTCCCAGAACAAGGGCGTGACTTGGGGCCTTTCCGGACCGGGTTGCAGCGGCGCGGCGTGCGGGACGCTGAGCAACATTACGGCCACATCGGTGACGTATACTACGCCCGGAAATGCGCCTTCGCCGAATACGGTGACTTTAACGGCGACTTCGGTGACCAATTCGACCGTGAGCGCGACTGTAACGGTGACCATCACCGCTGCTGCCGCGCCAACAGCAACACTCACAGCGAATCCTGCGACGATTGCTTCGGGCAGCAGCTCGATGTTGACCTGGTCGAGCACGAATGCGACCACTTGCACGGCGAGCGGCGGATGGACCGGCACGGAAACGACCAGCGGCACGAAGAGTGTCTCTCCCAGCAGCACGACGACTTATACGCTCACCTGTACTGGAGCGGGTGGCACAAGTGCGCCTGCCAACGCTACAGTGACGATCGCACCGGCGCCAACGGCAACACTCACGGCGAATCCGGCGACGATAGCTTCGGGCGCCAGTTCGACGCTGACGTGGTCGAGCACGAATGCGACCTCTTGCACGGCGAGCGGCGGATGGACCGGCACGGAAGCGACCAGCGGCACGACGAGTGTCTCTCCCAGCAGCACGACGACCTACACGCTGACCTGTACTGGAGCGGGCGGCACGGCAATCGCTTCCGCGCTATTAACGGTCGGTGTAGCGACTCCCAATGTTACTATCGTCGTCAATCCCTCCCAGACCAAGCCGATTTCGCCTTATATCTACGGAATCGACGGGACCGACAATGCATCGATTCCCAACATTCCCAATGTCACCATCTTCCGCATGGGCGGCAATCGCTGGACAGCTTATAACTGGACGACGAACGCATCGAACGCGGGCAGTGACTATCTCTACGAGAGTGACAACTTCCTGAGCGCCAGCACGGTTCCAGGGTTTGCGGTGTATCCGACGATCAATGCCAACATTGCCGCGGGTCAAGCCACACTGTTCACGGTACCAATGCAAGGGCTGGTATCGGCAGATGAGGCGGGTCCGGTGCCCACTACCAATGCGCCGGATTTGGCAAGATTCCAGCCAATTGTCGATCAGAAGAGCACAGTAAGTTCCGCTGCCTTTACAACTACGCCGCCGATTGTTGTGGTCGGTGGCGAGGACACTGGTAATGTCTACTCGGACGAGTTCGTGTGGGCAATGAATCAGCTTTCCACCACAAAGGCGATTTTCACAAGCACCACGGCCACACCGGCCTTTGTGGACTTGGACAACGAACCGGAGATCTGGAATTCAACCCATCTGGAAGTGCAGGGACCGACTCTCGTTACGCCGGACGCCTATATTGCCAAGACTCTGACCATGACCGAGGCTCTGAAGACTCAGTTCCCGAACATGATTATCTTTGGACCGTCGCATTATGGTTTCCTGGGCATCTACAACTGGCAGGCGGGAATCACCGACACCACTCCAACCGGTGAGAATTGGTTCCCCGACATGTATTTCCAGGCGTTGGCCACCGCTTCTGCAACCTTTGGAAAGCCGCTGGTGGATGTGTATGACTTCCACTGGTATCCCGAGGACTACGATGCGAGTAACACGCGCGTGACCAGCATGACGGCAGCGACGTTGTCGGATGCGGATATGCAGCTCATCGTACAGGCCCCGCGCAACCTGTGGGACACGACGTTTACCGATCCTGACAACAGCAACCCGTGGCCTAACTCAGTGCTGGGAGGCGCGCCGATCGAGATGCTGCCCAGACTGCAAGCGAAGATCAATGCAGAATTCCCGTCGATTAAGCTCTCGATCAGCGAGTACGAAACGGGCGGATTCAACAACATTGCAGGCACAGTCGCACAGGCAGATCAGTTGGGCGTTTATGCAAGCAACGGTGTCTTCGCAAGCATGTTCTGGCCACCCAGCGGAACCTTCGACTATGAACTCGCAGGCTTCCGCGCTTATCGCAACTTCGACGGCGCTGGTTCGAACTTCGGAGACACCTCGGTGGCAGCGGTTTCCAGCAACCCCGGAAGTGTGATGGCCTACGTAAGCACGGACAGCACAACGCCGGGCCGGGTTGTGATCGTAGCCATCAATCGCGCGAACACAACGCAGGTGGCAGCGCTCAGCGGGCTCAGCCTCTCGGGCACGGCGCAACTGTACCAAATGACCGCAACCACAGCCGCGGGACAAAGCCCGGTGAAGCCAGTGTCCATTGGGACGATGGCGGTCAGTGGCTCAACACTGACACTGACTCTGCCCGCGTATAGCGTTACGACAATCGACGTTCCATAAACTCGCTGAAGTTGGAATAACACAAGACCAGAGTTGCTGTGTCCGAGTGAATTTAGAGCAAGCTGGTGCTTCGTGCAGGAAGCACCAGCTTGATGTCGAGGTTCCGGAATACAACAACTCTGGTTTTGCTATAACTTTTTGATACCGGAAGTCCATTTGGGACTTGGTGTCATGGACCGAAATCTTAACAGGAATCACTGTCATTTGAAGCATGGACATCATTATGACAGTGCCACTTTGCTGGCCGCTCGACGATGCTGGTGTGCACGCCTACTCTAGTTTCAATATGAAAAGTGCAGTCGAACAGAGGAGTCCTAGGAGCCGGGATTGGACCTGGCTCCGCTTCTAATTCGACGCACGGCCAATCGTCATGCGGTCGCCGTCTGGCGTCGCAACGAGTGCCAACCGGCGAAGCCAAGGAAACCAAGCAGCGCCATCGCCATTAATTCCCATGTTGGCGGTTCGGGCGTCACAACGATTTCGAAATCCTCGGTCGCGAGCACGTCCTGGGATGTGTCAGTGGGGCCGCCGATGATCGAGAAATATCCCGTGTAGGTATTCTGGGATGCCGGCCCGTTGATGTAAGCCGGGATGGTCACGTTGAAGAGATCGATATCTCCCGACGACGAAATTATTATTGGATCCATCGATATGGGTGCATTGGCATTGTACGGGCTGTCATCGAGCGACCCTCCGTCCACGAACACGGAATCGCCGTTCAGAAACTCCGTGACTCCCCCATCATTGATCGCGTCCGCCAATGTGTAGTCAATGGTTCCTGTGAAATCGAACACGCCCGCCGGGCCGGTTTGAAATGCGGAATCGAGTGTGAACGTAAGCGTGTCTGCCTTGGCGGCCGCACCGGCCAGCAGCAAGCCCACAGCAGTCAGGGATAACAGCAGCGAGTTACGAAGTTTCTTCATCTTTTTCTCCTCATTCAATGTATTCGATACAATACCGCTTGACGCGAGCTTACGGCAATATCACCGAGCGGATACTTGCCGAGTATGTGCCGCCGGCATACGATCCAGAGTACTTCTCCGCCACAGCCGCGCCATCGAGGCCCACGGCGCCTGCTGGGAACGTAACTGTGAAGGTGGCGGTTGCGCCTCCGGCAAGTGATCCCCATGTCTGTGGCAACGTTGCTCCGGAGACAGTGCCCAAGGAGGCAGCATTCAGAGTTACGTTGGACGCGGCGGTTGTGCCTGTGTTCTTGACAGTGATGGTCATGGTGTAGCCACCGGCGTGCGTACCGCCCACTGTGGCGCTGGTGGTAAGCGAAATCGAGGGCGGGGTAACTACAGAAAAGGTCTGCGTTACCGGCGTGGCGGCGTTGTAATTGCCGTTGCCAGGCTGCGACGCAGTTATGGAACAGTTACCCGCCTCGAGGAACGAGGCGGTGCTGCCGCTGACGGTGCAAACGGAAGTCGTGGTTGACGCAAAGCTGACCGGCAAGCTCGAACTGGCTGTGGCCGACAAGACAAGTTGCGCGCCGGGTGCTTGCGTGGGAATCGTGCCGAAGGCGATGGTCTGCGAGGCCTGGACCACAGTCACGTTATACGAGCCGAAGGTCTGGTAGCTGGCCGGAATCGTGTAGTTGTTGTCTCCCAAGTAGGTGGTAGTGAAAGTGTGCGTGCCAACCGTTAGATCGGACGCCGGAATTGTTACCACATGGGTATCGGTGGTGGTGGTTAGCGCACTCGTAAAGCTCTGACCGGTTGTGGTGTCGTTCACGGTGAAGTTTCCGGTTGGGAAGGCCGAACCGGATACGATCGGCATCAGAATGACGTCGAGGTTGGCCGTGCTGCCGTAGGGAACGGTTTGCGGCAAACCGGTCGGCCCGGTCAACTCCGGTGCGATATAAGTGAAGACGCAATTGGGTGGATCGAGCGCCGGCTGCGAAATCTTGTCGGTCAGGTTGTCGTTATTGGCGGGCACCGTGGCCAAGGCATTAAATGCATTAATGAAATTGCTCGAGACTTGGCCGGGGCCGAGGGTGACGTTGGCGTATTGGCCCGTGCCTCCGCTGAAGTTCGAGCCCCAGGTCGAGGAGGTCGCGGAGCTTTCAAAGGGCGTTGTGCTATTGGTCAGGCTCGAAAGCGCCGAGGGGAAGGTCACATTGTCGAGCGTGACCGTAACCGGGTTGTCGATCGGACTGCCGTTGTTGGTGTTGTACTCGCCGGTCATTTCGACGCTTCCGGAACTCGATGCAGTGTTCAAGAATGCCAGGTTCTGCATCAGGATGTTGGGATAGTTCGGGAATTGATTGGTCGAGTCGCCTGCATCGTAGTACGGAGTGAACAGAACATCGATTTTGTGATTCAGGAAGCAGGAGTTCGAGTACTGGACATTGTTAACCAGGCCGCCGCGGTCGTTGCCGGTCTTGATGCGGATCGCGGTAGAGTTGCCGTCGGTGTAACCAGCGCCGTAGGTGGTTCCATTGACCGTCGCAGACTTAGCGCTGATAGCGCTGCCGCCAGCGAAGGCATTGCCGGCGGACATGTTGCCGTCGAACAATACATTATTGAGACCTGCTCCAGTGTAACTGCCAATCGACTCGCCATGACCGGCATAGAAGTGGTTATTGATGACCGAGTCATTTTGAGATAAAAAGTGGACCCCGGCAAGGGCGACATTGTCGTCGCCGTCGGAGACCCAGTTGTTGGCAATCGTGAGGTTCGACACGTCGCCCGGATCGATGCCATCGGTGTTACGCGCGTAGCTTGGCGTGCTGATCTTGATATCCCATATCGTTAGACCAGTGACTTGTGACGCGCTGCCGATGTGGAACGTTGGCGCGTTGAGAAGTGTGATCTTGTAGAGGGTAATGTTGGTTGACCCGCCGCCGGCCATCTCGACGAAGATCGGATTCTCCTGGGCGCAGGGGCTGGTGTAGGCGGCGGCCAGATCCCACCATGACGGTGTCGGAGTAACTGGATACGTACAGCCACTCGTTGGGAAGGCATTGATTATCACGTCTCCGCCGCGGCCGTTCAGCTTGCCGTAGCCCATGATTGCTACGTTGGTCGCCGCTTTGGGAATCGTGATAAGCGGTTTGCAGCCGCCCGTCTGGGCGATGGTGCCGCAGGTATGCGTACCAGGAGTCGTATCGTAATCCTGCGCGTTGCGCGAGAAGTAAACGGTCACGTTGGGATCGACCAGCAGCGTGACGTTGGACGGCAGGTTGAGCGGTCCGCTCAGGAAGGCATTGTAAGCGCCGGTCGCGTCCATCGACAATTCCACGGCCTGGCCGGTGCCGGCGCAACTGTTGATCGCCGCCTGAATGCGCGCGCCGTCGATGTTGGAATTGTTGGCATCGACCGAGGCATCGAGATCCTGAATGGCCGGGTCGGTGGTGAGCGCTGCCGTCAAAGTGGTGCAAACCGCCGGGAAGCTCGGTTCGGTGACGCCGCGAATATCGCCAGTTGCAGTGGCGGCGGCCACATTAACGGTGGTAATGGTCGAGTTGCTGGCACCGTAGCTGCCGCTGCCGGAATAGGCCGCGTAGATGGAGTGCGACCCGACCGCGACGCTGCTCACCGACCAGGAGCAGGAACCGCTGGACAGCGTGCATGTGGTTGCGGAGGCGCCGTCCAGGTAAATGGTCGCGGTGCCTGTGGCAGCCGCGGGGTTCACCGAAACGGTGCCGGTAATCGGCCTTCCGAATGTCGCGCTGGTATCGGCGATGCTCAAGGTTGTTGTGGTCGTGGGCACGCCTGAGGCCAACACCGTGATCGGATAAATGCCGGAAGTGCTGCTGGTGAAGTTCGCGTCACCGCCGTAAACCATCGTGATGTTATGGGTTCCGGTAGTGAGCGTGCTGGAAGTGAAGTAAGCTTCGCCGCTCGCGTCCAGGCTGCCTGAGGCGATCGCCGTGCCGTTGTCCAGGAACTGGTAGGCTCCCGTTGGAATTACGCCTGCTCCGGGCGTTTGCGGACGGCCCAGGATGGTTACGCTCGATCCGAAGGCAATGGGGTTGATGACCGTGGACGGCACAAACGCATTGACTTGGGCGGCCAGAACCGCTTGCGGATTCCAACCCTCGCTGAACCCGAAATAAGTCTGTAGAGGCACAGTGGTGGAGAGGAACGTCTGCGGCGCATACTGCGTTGCCTGGCCGGCCGTCAGCTGGGTTTTGATCGTGTTCGAAGCCTCAAGTGTACCCGGGTCTTGCGAGATAACTTCGCGCGTGCCGGTGACGCCGGCGCCGGTATTGCCTCCCGTCGGAATGACGGCGTAGCCCGGTGTTCCTGTGTAGCCCGGGATGATCGTTGAGTTCTCGAAAAACAGTCCTGCAGGATATGGGGCCGTGCCCACCGCCGGGTCCGTATATGGTATCGAGTTGAACTCGGCATAGGTCGAGGTCGGCAGGTTGGTATCGCTGCTGAACTCGATCCAGCCCGCCGGATTCACCTGGTCCACGTATGAGTTCAGCATGATCCAGGTGGAGTACGCTCCATACGGACGGCCATAAAGCAAGTTGGTCATGCCAGTGCTTTGCGACAGCAGTGTGCAGCTGTTGCAGATGTAGCCGCTCAGGTAATCGTTGGAGGAGCCGGTCTGGTCCCCCTTGTTCTGCGCTTCGATGGTGTCGGTGCCCGTGGCCGAGCCGTGCCATGCGGTGAAGAAATTGGTGTGGTCGAAGACCAACGCCGCATCGCCAAACACATAATCGACGTCACCGGTGATCGTGCCCTTCCACATGTATTGGCGCGCCGGCGTGCGCGAAGATCCGGACGCTCCCTGGCTGCCGGCATAAAGCGTGTCCTGCAAGCTCGTCAGGTTCACATTGTTCAGAATTGCCTGGTCGCCGGTGATCCACAGGGCCAGCGCCTGCGAGGCGCACTCTATTCCGGCGTTAAACAAGGTTGACAGCGCCGTGGCCGCAAAGCCGCCCACACAGTTTGAGCTTGAAACTTGAAAGGTTGTCTTGGTGAAATTATCCGTATCCCACGTGTTCTGCACCGTTAGGTACTCGGCATAGAAATTCACTGGCGTGTTCTGTGTTGAGTTGGTCACGCCGATCGGCGATGATGTGCTGCCCGCGGTCTGCCCCATGTAGATGCTCTTCGAAACATCGAGCGTCGACGATCCTTGGTCTCCTTGGGCACTGGCGTTGCCGGCTCCGGTTCCCGTACCCAGATAGCCGGCATAGGGACTGGAAAACGCACCGTCTTCGGCGGTCAGAACCACCTTCGTCGCGTCTCCACCCAGGCCGCGCAGCGACACATTGGGATAGCTGATTACATTCTGTCCGTAATAGAAGCCCGGCGCGATGTAAATCGTTCCGCCGGTTGTGGGCAGCGCGGCTAGCGCCGCCGAGACGCTGGTGAAGTTGCCGCCGCTCGGCGCCACCACCATGGTCGAAGCACCCACCGCGGCCACTGTCGAGGCCTGCGTCACCGAGTAGCTGACGGAGTTTCCCGCGTTCGCATAATCGGTCGCGTCGATCGGACAGAAAATGGCGAACAGCGTGTAACTGCCCATGGGCAGATAGGTCGAAGCATCGATGGGCGTCGAGCCTGGAGCGGCGTTGGCCGAGGAGCACGAGGGATAGGCACCGTAAGCATAGGCGATCTGGCCGGCTACGCTGGTGGTGATTGTCGCATTCAGCACGCTGCTACCGATGGGTACGCTCACCTGCTGCGAAGCCGACCCCGGCGTCCAGTTCAGTGTCGTCGGCTGCTGGTTGATCGCAATCGACCCTTGAGTATTCGAGGACGCAAGGAACGAGCCCTGCTGCGGGAAGCTCACGAGGAAATTGTGCTGAGTTGTGGGTGTGGTCGTGGCGTTCAGGCCCGACAGGGTGAGAGTAAACGAAGCATTCAAGCCGTTAGCGCTGGTGAAATTGTATTGAACCTGCGGTTTGCCGTCGACACTTACGTACACAAAATTCGACGTGGTCGGCCCCGAAGTGATGGTTGAATTGCCATCTGTCGAAGTACCATTCGCCGTCACCGTGATGGGGTAGCTGACCTCCGCGCCCGGCGAATAAACAGGAGTGTTGGGGGCGGTCGAGGCTGCCCCAATGGCGACAGTCGTATTGAAACCAGGTAGATCGGCTAGGCCCTTCAGGGTAAGCGCGCCCAGTTGCGAAGTGGCGGGAGCCGTCAACCCGAAGATGATGTTGTCGATCTCCTCGCCGTCGCCGATGGCCGGGAAGCTCGCCGTCATGGTGCAGGCCTGGCCGGCCGTGATTGGCTGCAGCAGGTTGCCGCCGCTGAAAGCGCATCCATTGCTGCCGCCGCCAGCGAGGTCGAAGAGCGGTGCCTGACTGCCGTTCCCCGAGCTCTGCGCGGCCGATGCCAGGTTTCCGGCGTTGGTCAGCGTTGCAGCAAATCCGGTTGCAGAGTTGGAGCCGAAGTCCTGGGCCACTCCGCCACGCTGCACTTGCGTTACGTAACTATACCCGCTGTCGGCCACATAAACATTGCCCGTGCCGTCGACGGCCACACCCAGCGGCGACGAGGCCACGCCGTAGACAGAAACAGATGCAGGACCGCTCACGGGATACATCGTGACACCCGAGCTGCCGACGGCGTACAGATCGCCTGCGGCGTCCGTGGTCAAACCATTGGCCGCGGAAGAAGAAGCCATGGTCGACTCCGTATAGGTATAGACACCGCCGGTCGAGACTCCCGGCGTCAACGCGTACACGGCATTGTTGGTTGTATCCGCCACGTAGATGATTCCAGAGGGCCCTGCAGCGAGGGCGGAAACCGCGCCGAATGCGATGGTGTTGGAAATCGGCGCCTGGCATAGGGAGGGCAAAACCGGTCCCGCAGCAAAAGCGAGGTTGCAGGTCGCCTGCGTCATCGTCGCAAACGCCGAGGGCGAGACCTTATAGATGGTGCTAACTCCGCCTTGTCCGTCGGCAACCAATATATTGCCGGCCGCGTCGACAGTCAGGGCCGTTGGATTCGCCGTGCCAAGATTGGCCGGAATGTAAGCCAGCGTCGTGACGGCTCCATACGTATTCGGACTCCCGGCCGCAAACACCGGGAGTTCCTGAATCGCCGAGCTTCCGCTCTGCAGATAGAAGACGTTGCCTGTCTGATCGACAGCCAATGCGGTCGGCCGCGCGGAGAGCCCCGAGGCGAGCGTCACCAGACTGCTGGGGGATGCCGCCAGCGACTCCACAATGGCATAGGAATTGGTCGAAGAGATTGCAGCGTAGATGTTGCCGACCCCGTCCGCAGCCACGGCAAAGGGCGTATTTCCGTTAAAAAGCTTCGCGGTGTTCAGCACGCTATTCCCAGCCGAAGTCGCGTTGTCAGTAGCCAGAACCGACCCCGCTACCGTGCTGCTCAAATTCAGCGTGAATGTCTCGCCACCGGCCGCCACAAGTGTCACCTGCGCCGATTGCAGCCCCGCCGCCGTTGGCGTATAGGTTGCGGTAACAGTGCAGTCCATCGAATTGTCGATGCTGCTGTACCAGGTGCAGGATGGGGTTCCAAAAGAGAAGTTAGGGTTCGTGCTATTGGTCAGCGTGGCCGACTGCCCCGTGGCAGCGGGAAAGTGCACCATAAAGGTCTGCGTCTGAGACGTGCCGAGAGACTGCAGCGGATATGCCGAAGAGACGGACGAGGTTAGCGCATTCAGCGTGCCGGTCGAAGCCACTCCCATGCCCTGCGCCAGCACTTTACGCATCACCGTGAGGCTTGGAATGGAGTCGATGAGGTAGACGTCGCCTTGTGCATCGACACCGATCCCCAGATTGCCTGCTGCTTGACTATTCGTTCCCCAACCCACCAGGGAGACGGGGCATCCGTCGAAATATGTGCTCTTAGCGACCGCTCCGCTGTTGCCGGTGCAAAAACTTCCCTTGGTAGAAGTCGTTCCCGATCCGGCCGTCAGCAGCGTCCGGATGGTTCCGTTGTAAAGGTCATAGAACAAAACGCTGGTGTTATTGCCAATGTAGATATTGCCCTGCGGGCTGACGGCGAGCTTGGTGATGGACCCGCTGGCGATGGTCGTCGCATTTCCCAGCGATGGCGCTGCGGTTAAAGCCGTCGAAGTAAACCCCGTTTGGCCCACACCGACGCCACCGGCCAGCGCATAGATATATCCCGGAGTCGGCGTAATGCCGGGGTTGTTCTTCAAGATTGCGTTGTACATAGCCACGCCCGCCGAGGCCACAGAGCCGCTTGCGCCGGCAGAGGCTGCGGCGCTGTTGCTAGCCCATCCCTGCACAAGAAACACGCGCAGCAGGCCTGTACTGTTGTTCGGATCGGTAAAAATCAGATTCCCCGCGGCGTCAGTAATGGTCGTATCCGTATAGCCAGAGCTTGCAGTAACCGAGCTGTCGAAGAAGGGACAACCGTCCGCATGCGTATCGATAGCCGTCGAGGTGAGAGAAGTGTTGGTGTAGGTGACCGAGTCACCGGTGATTTGCGTCCCACAGTTGGAGCCAACAGAAACCAGAGGGGTCGTGGTTGAGGTCGAGAGTCCCTGAACATTGGTGATGGTATAGACATATCCGGGTTTCAGCGTGCTTGTGCTGATCGTGCCGGTCCAGGTCCAGTTCGTGTTTACTTCGAGCGCGGCATACAGAGGATTGTTGCCGCTGAAATAGCTCGATGTGGGGGGCCCCAGAACGACGCGCGTGCGCGAACTGGCGGTGTCGGCGTAATAGACATTGCCATAGATGTCGCCCCAGGCCGCGCGAGGCGATTCGACGGTACCGAGACTAGTTGTGCAGGCAGCGTTGTTTTTGAAAGCGCTTGTGCTGCCACTCAAGTTCAATGGATAGGAGGCGGTATTCGTAGCCGTGCTGTTGACCGTGCTGAAGCCAGGCGTACCGTCGATGCCAACACCTGCCGTGCCGGTGCTACCGGCCGCCGGCGCGCAGCCAGCGACGATTCCCATGTACCCGATAGCAACCTGTAACGGATTCGATGCCGTCGGCGCCGGCGTGCCCGTGACGCACAGCGGAGACGCATAGCGGCAGACGATGTGAATGAAGCCATCGCCATAATCACCGATCAGGACATTGCCGTACGGGTCAAGGCCCATGCCTCTTACGGCGCCCAGCGATGTCCCGGTAGAGCCCAAGCAGCCGTCGCCGGCCGAATCCAGCTTGCCTGCCGTAGTAGCGCAGACGGTCCCGAGGCCAGCCACTACCGTCATCGTGCCGGTGGTGGCATCGATCATGTGGACCGCTTTGTTGACATCGTCGGCCGTGAAAATGTTTCCATATTGATCCACGGCAATCCCGCCACGGGCGCCCGAGCCAATGATGCCCGAGACGGCCGCGCAGTTGTCACCCTCGGCCGTGCTCGCCTTGGTCGCCGACGTACCGGGGCATATGGTAGTGCCCGCGGTGTAGGTCGTTCGCGGCGCCAGTCCGCCCACGACAGTCGTCGTCGTGTAGGGCAGCGCCACCGGAGTTTGAGCTCCGGCAATCGTTGTCAGCGAAAGTACAAAGGCGGCAAATAGAACTTCGGCGAGGAAGTGAAACCTACACATGGCTTTCTCCTGGGGCAGGGAATATTGGCACGCCACTCTCGGGGATTTCAGGCGGTGCAGCCGTTCGCGGCACAAAAAACCTGACCGCGCAGACAGAAGATTTTTATCAAAAACTGGCAACGTTGTCAATTTCTATTTACCGGTCGGCATCAATCGACTTTTCAACTGCTCTTTCGAAATGATTGGCGAGGTGTCTTCGAGGCATTAAGTACCCGCAAAAGGCTTTTCCGTCAGTACTTTGAAGAATCTCTTTCGGAGAATTCGGAGAAGATTTAATACCGTTCACTTAACGAGAATTGTGGCATTCTGTTTGAGCCAAACAATAAATTGCCTGAGTCGGCCATCGAGCTGTTCGGGCCAGGACGGGCATGGAGTTCATCGGACCATTCGTTGCCGGCCTTGGCTAACTTCGTATTTTCGCATTGCAAGAAATTGCGAGCCAGCCATTCATCGCTGGATGTAATGAGCGCCTCGATCAGAGCATAAGAAGCGTCGGCGATTCATCATGTGACAACCTCCATACACGGGTGACTTCGGCCCAACATATGTTTCCCGTCGTTACTTCGAGTGCGCGGCCAGCAGGGATCGCCGCGCGATCGCATTCACCATGTCGCGTAAGGTGCGTCCGCGAAGATGATAGCCCCCGACCTCCACCAGCTTGCCGAAAATCGCTCCAACAAACGCGAAGATCAGAATTCGGACTCCGGCATGTGCGGGCGAATATTCGTGCCTGTGCCACGCAAACCACGCGATTGATCCGACAAGCGTCACGCCCAGAAAGATCGCGCCCATCGCGCAGCCGCTACTATCTGCGGACAACATTGTGTCTCCTGGTGGGAATGACGCAGAGCATGTCCCACTCCTATGCCGCCTTGACGCAGGATAGTCTCCGGCCCGTGATTCCCTACTATTCGCTGCCTGGTGGCTTCTGACAGCTCCATGCACACCCGATCTGGGGTCTCTGGTAAGCAATACGAACCAAACCATTGAAATCATGAGGCTTCCTATCATCCGTTCCTCAGCTGGACTTCTCTGGTCAGTCGAATAGTGCTACTCTGCCAATGTCAGTAACCCCTGGATGGGCTAGAAGAAGATGGCGGCGCTTAATAGTCGAGCGGCAGCCCATTTCATCGATAACTATTGCGTTCACATGTCGGGATTCCTTCTTATGAGATCCATCAGCGGAACATTACTATAGTAATTTGACTTCTCTTTACTCAAACGTTTAAGTATTTGGTTGCGGAGTAACACGAACGCGAATCTTGCGTCATAAAAGAATGTATTGCTTTGACGGCGGCTCTTAGACCAGTCGCGATTGCTGTGCTTTGAGCATTTATGCGCTTTTGATTGCATTCCAAAACGGAATGCATTATTTTCCCTGGCTTGCAGAAAACCTACATTCATCCGCCAGCGCCAGAGGAATCCATTTTCTTCTACCTTGATCATATTCGTTCATCATCAGCAGGTGTTCATCTTGCGCCTCAGGCTGTGATCGTCCTTGCCTGCAGGACAAGACTCCATATATCGGCATCATTCATGGTAGGCGCATTCATCCATACGGATTCGGTGGACTATGTGGTGCACAAGGAGAAATCATGTCTCAGGCGCTCAATCCCCCCTGTAGGCGGGCACTCACTCGCCAACTGAGCGGGTACTTTACAGTACTCGCGGCACTGCTCCTAACCATTGTTGCGCCTGGCGCCTATGCTGCCGCGGCGTGCAATATTGTTTACACAGTTACACCGCAAAATGCGAGCGCATTCGGCGCGGCCATTACCATTCAAAACACGGGAACAACCGCCGTAACCAGCTGGACGCTGGCATGGGCGTTCGCCAACGGTCAGACCATTACGTCCTTATGGAACGGCGCAGAAACCCAGAGCGGCGCGAACGTGACGGTGACCAACGAGAGTTATAACGGCAGTATTGCCGCCGGCGGCAGCCTAGCCGGCATGGGATTCAACGGGACATGGAACGGGACCATCAACTCAGTACCCGCGGCGTTCTCCCTCAACGGAACTGCTTGCTCAGTCAACGGGGTCTCGCCGATATCGGGGAGCTTCACACTTAAACCTTCGGCTGCCACTTTGTCGATTGTCCAAGGCACAAGCGTCACGGATACCATCACCGTAACCGATGTTAGTCCGTTTACCGGCTCTGTCACTCTAACCGCGACGGGCCTGCCTGCCGGAGTTACCGCAGCCTTTGCAACCAACCCAACCGCCAGCACTAGCGTACTGACGCTGACGGCCAGCAGCACGGCCACGGTTGGAGCGGCTACTGTCACCATTACCGGAACATCTGGCACGCAGACCGCGACTACCACCATTGCACTGACCGTCCCTGCCAAGGCGGGCTTCACGCTGACACCATCGGCATCTTCTTTGTCAGTTACGCCGGGTAGCAGCGCCATCGATACAATTACGGTTACTGACTTAGGTGGATTCACCGGCAGCGTAACACTTGCCGCGTCAGGATTACCCACAGGACTAACTGCCGCGTTCAGCACCAACCCCACCACAGGCACCAGCGTGATCACGCTGACGGATAGCAGCACGACCGGCTGCACCGGGGGGACTTCTACGATCACGATTACAGGCATCTCCGGCGCCTTGACAGCAACCACTACCATTGCGCTTACTGTCGCGGTTCCGGCGCAGAGTTTCACGCTTTCTCCGTCCGCGCGCGCACTGAGCGTTATTCAGGGTAGCAGCGCCACCGACACGATCACTCTGACTGAAGGGGCTTGCGGAACTGCCAATGTAACTCTTGCCGCTTCTGGATTACCAAGCGGAGTTACAGTTGCATTCGGAACCAACCCAGCCACCACAACCAGCGTAGTTACATTTACGGCGAGCAGCACGGCTACGGTTGGAGTATCCACCGTGACGATCACCGGAATCTCAGGCGCACTGAGCGTAAACACCACCATCGCACTCACAGTGACCGCCTCGTCAAAGGGGAGCTTCACGCTGGGTACTTCGTCGAGCACGATGTCGGTTGTTCAGGGAAGCACCGCTACCGATACGGTCACAGTCATTGACGTAAGCCCATTCACCGGCAGCGTAACTCTGGTGGCAACGAATCTTCCTAGCGGAGTTACCGCGGCCTTCGCCACTAATCCCGCCACCGCGACCAGCGTAATCACGCTGACGGCCAGCAGCACAGCCACCACCGGAGCGGCTACGATCACCATCACCGGGACCTCCGGCACACTGACCTCATCGACACCCATCACTGTCACCGTCATGCCTGCGTCGAGTAGCGGCTTTGCTTGCGGCATTGTGTATAACGTCAGCGCACAAAGCTCGAGCGAATTTGGAGGAGCCTTCACCATCAGCAACACGGGAACGACTGCCTGGACGAGTTGGACGCTGACTTGGGCGTTCGCCAACGGCCAGACGATCTCGTCATTCTGGAATGGTATTGAAACGCAGAGCGGCGCGAACGTGACAGTGGCTAGCGAGAGTTATAACGGTGCTCTCGCCGCCGGCGCCAGCGCTACTAACATCGGATTCGACGCGACCTGGAACGGAGTTACAAACAAGATACCCGCTTCGTTTTCGATCAACGGAACAGCCTGCACTCTCGCGCCATCGACTTCGGGGAGTTTCACGCTTGCGGCTTCGGCGCCTTCATTGTCGATGACGCAGGGCGGCACAGCCACCGATACGCTCACAGTAACCGACATCGGCGCTTCTGTGGGCACGGTGAGTCTTTCCGCGGCCGGACTTCCAAGCGGCGTAACCGCAGCATTCGGGACCAACCCTGCGACCTCGACGAGCGTGCTGACGCTCACGGCTAGCGGCACGGCCACGACTGGCGGGGATACGGTGACCATTACAGGAACGAACGGCTCGGGCACGGTAACAGCCACCGCTACGATCGCCCTGACCGTCAATTTGCCTACGCCGGTCATCTCGTGGGTTAGCCCATCCTCCGGGGTCGTTGGCAGTTCGATGAACATCATGCCTGGCGGCGCTTTGGGAAATGCCCCGTTTGGAGCGACCCAGGGAACCAGCGCTGTTTATTTCGGCACGACGGCAGCCACAGTAACTTCCTGGGCCGTGAACTCAGTTGAAGTCACGGTTCCGAACGTGGCGATTGGCGCTTCGAATGTAACTGTGGTCGTAAATGGGCAGACCAGCAATGCGGTTCCATTTACGGTGACGAGCGCTGTGCCGGCGGCTGCGGTCAACACGGGCAACTCCACCTGGTTCAGCGCGCTTGGTACGCCCTATGGTGGATGCGGTGTGCCCCAGCAGTATCTCGACTCGCAGTATTTCGTCGCGCTTAATGTGCAAAACGATCCAGCCAATTACACACTCTTTCTCAGCCGCCCGATCTCCTCGACGTTTGCCAGCGACATCGGCTTGTGGAACAACGGGGCAAACTGCGGCCGGTGGGTGCATATCACGATCGGCGATTTCTGCGAAGGAACGAACGATGGCATGCAGGATGCGGCGTTCTGCCGCGGCGGCACGGGTTGGGTTGCGGATCAATTCACCGGCGCCCAGCTCGATCTAGTCGTTGCAGACAGTTGCCAGGACGGCAATGCCTGGTGTCGCGACGATCCGTATCACCTTGATCAGGCGGAGGGAGCGCTGAATCAGTATGTCCTGAATGGCGCGCCAGTCGGCGACATGAATCCTACCTACTTTAATAACCGGCAAATCAGTTGGTATTTCGAATTGCCGCCCAATTACACGGGCGACATTAACATCGGTATGCTGCAGAGCTCGACCTCAGCTTGGACAGCGATCTCCGTCACTCATCTACCCAACGGCATTCATGGGTTGCAATATCTCAGCGGCGGAGTTTGGACGCCAGCCGTGATGGATGGCGATATGGGCGAAGACTTCCTGATTTCTCCCACGGTCGCAGGCGGGGCGAATTATGAGATACAGGTATACGACATCACCAACACGCTGATCAACAGCGGCCGCATCTACTCGTTCACGTATCCGGCCGCGGCCTGTGGGACCGATTGCACAGCAGCATTCACGCCGGTAACTTACACCACCTCGCAGTAGGTTTGTGATTTACCAAGTCTGGAATCGGAGCGCATATGCTCCGATTCCAGACTGAATCCAGGCCTTAATTCTCAGTCGCGTGTTTTTCTCGGCATAACCGCGAATGAAATCCCTAGAGTGCCGAATGATCTATCTGAGAAATGGCGTGAGTTCGAAAGTCTCATGTCTTGACACAACTCATGACTAACACGACGCGCTGGCCGACAGCTTTCCCAGCCAGGTATGTCGCCAAAAGTTGGGGCGGAGCCACAAGCGTCAAAGAAATGGAGCGCACCATGAAGCACCGCATCATCCGTACGTTTGGGATCATCCTGGCAGTAGCGCTTGTTCTGGCATCGACAGCAGCACGCGCCTCCGCTCAATGTAAAGTTGTTTACACGATTTCGCCACAGAATACGAGCGCTTTTGGCGCAACTGTTAGCATTCAAAATACAGGAACTACGGCCTGGACCAGTTGGACGCTGACCTGGACCTTTGCCAATGGGCAAACAGTTTCGTCACTTTGGAATGGCATTGAAACACAAAGCGGCGCGAACGTGACGGTAAAGAATGAGCCTTATAACGGGAGTGTCGCGGCGAGCGGCACGGTCAGCGGCGTGGGATTCAACGGCACCTGGAACGGAACAACGAATGCCGTGCCCGCCGCCTTCGCAGTGAATGGAGTTACTTGCGGCACGACGTTGACTGCTACGACCACCGCGCTTGCTGCGTCGACCACTACGCCGGCTGTTGGCGCAAGCGTCACGCTGACTGCCACCGTTGCGCCAACAGCGGCTACCGGCACGGTTACTTTCTTTTCGGGTACAACATCGCTCGGTACTGGCACGTTGAGCTCGGGCGTAGCGACACTTTCGACTTCATTCGCGACGGCGGGAACCTATTCGCTCACCGCTGTTTATGCTGGATCGACGACTTATGCGACCAGCACTTCGAGTGCCGTAAGCATCATCGTCGGTTCGACCAAGACGGCCACTACCACCGCACTTGCTGCGTCGACCACTACGCCCGCGGTTGGCGCAAGCATCACCCTGACCGCCACCGTGGCGCCTGCAGCAGCTACGGGCACAGTTACTTTCTTTTCGGGGACGACTTCGCTCGGTACTGGCACGTTGAGCTCGGGCGTGGCGACACTTTCGACTTCATTCGCCACGGCGGGGACCTACTCGCTCACCGCTGTTTATGCTGGATCGACGACTTATGCCACCAGCACTTCGAGTGCAGTAAGTATTGCCGTCGGTTCGACCAAGACGGCCACTACCACCGCACTTGCTGCGTCGACCACTACGCCCACGGTTGGCGCAAGCGTCACGCTGACTGTTACAGTTGCGCCTTCAGCAGCTACCGGCACAGTTACTTTCTATTCGGGCACAACATCGCTCGGTACTGGCACGTTGAGCTCGGGCGTGGCGACACTCTCGACTTCATTCGCGACGGCAGGGACCTATTCGCTCACCGCTGTTTATGCTGGATCGACGACTTATGCGACCAGCACTTCGAGTGCCGTTTCAGTGATTGTGGGCGCAGTGGGCGGTTTCACACTTACTCCCGCAGCGGCCACTGAGACGATCGCTCCCGGTGCAAGCGTCACTGACGCCATCACGGTCACCGACACCGGCGGCTTTACGGGCACGGTCACTCTGACTGCCACCAGCTCAAACACCGGCGTTACAGTCACGGTCAGCGGCACCACGCTGACAATCTCTGCCAGCAGCACGGCCACTGGTTCGGCCACCATCACCGTCACTGGAGTCTCCGGCACCATCAATGCGACCACCACCATCGCTGTGACGGTTTCGACGACCAAGGCCAGCTTCTCTCTTTGGGCTTCGGCGGCTACGATGTCGATTGCGCAGAATGCTAGCGCCAGCGATACCATTAACGTGCTCCCCGTGAATGGATTCACCGGGGCTGTGACTCTGGCTATCACCGGTCTGCCCACCGGCGTTACCGCGGCGCTCGACGCCAACCCCACAACCGGCACCAGCGGGCTGATATTGACGGTAGCGAGTACGGCCGCCGTGGCGGGGAGTACCATCACCATCACCGGCACCTCCGGCACTGTGACCGCGTCCACTACCATCGCGCTGACAGTCACGGCTGGCTCGGCAGCTGGCAGTTTCACTCTTACTCCGTCGGCAGCTACGCTGTCGATTTCGGCCGGCTCCAGCAGCATTGCAACCATTAGCATCGCCGATGTCAGTCCGTTTAGTGGCTCTGTAACTCTCGCCGCATCCGGGCTGCCCACTGGCGTAACCGCGACCTGGACATCGAACCCATCTACTACGAGCGGCACTCTTACGCTCACGGCTGCCAGCACCGCTGTCGCCGGAACGTCTACCATCACCATCACTGGAACCTCCGGCTCGCTGACGGCAACCACCACCATAGCGCTGACGGTCACCACGGCCACCGGCTTGGCCTGCAATATTGGCTACAACATTGGAAATCAAAGTTCGTCGGGAAGTGCAGGCTCGTTCGGAGGTACTCTCACCATCAACAACACTGGAACGGTTGCCTGGACTAGCTGGACACTGACCTGGACATGGGCCAATGGGCAGACCTTCCAGTCTCTTTGGGGTGGCACAGAAACGCAGAGCGGCGCCAACGTGACGATCACCAGCTTTAGCTACGACGGCGCGATTCCCGCTGGCGGAAATACGGGCCAAGTGGGATTCAACGCTAACTGGAACGGCGTCACCAACGCAATGCCTACAAACTTCGCGATCAACGGGACCACCTGCAGCGCCGTTGGCAGCGGCGCCGCCAGCGGCGGTAGCGGATTTACCCTGTTGGCCGCGGACTCTCCAGTGACTCTTAACCAGGGAAGCAGCAGCACCGACACCATTACGGTCAAAGACTTTGGCGGATTCTCCGGCAGCGTAACGCTTGCCGCCACAGGACTTCCGAGCGGCGTAACCGCCACGTTCGGCACCAACCCAACAACCGGCTCCAGCGTGGTCACCTTCACGTCGGCGGCATCGTTGCCTGCCGCGTTGACCTCGGTCACCATTACCGGAACGTCCGGAACCACGACCGCATCCGCCGTTGTCGGGCTTAACGTCGCGGGATACTCGACCGTGTCAGTAAACTCAACCACTAAAGGCATAGCTGTATCCGATAAGATTCTGGGCATGGATATGGCTGCCTGGTACGACATTGTCACCAATGCCAACGTCATCGTGGATTCCTTCCAAACCGCTGGCATCAAGTCGGTGCGTTGGCCGGGAGGATCGTGGTCGGATGTATATCACTGGGCGACCAATACCAATTGCCAGAACGCTCCTTATGGTGGCGGAACGCCCGATGTCAATGACACGTTTGCGAACTTCGTCAACGACCTTGTTATACCTGCCGGCCTTGATGTATCGCTCACGGCAGATTACGGCACCAATCCAGCCTGCACCGGCGGCGGCGTTCCAAGCGAGGCCGCAGCGTGGGTCACCAACGCTCTAAACCTGGGCATCACCGTGAGTCACATGACTGTGGGCAACGAGGTCTACGGAGCTACCTGGGAGGAAGACCTGCACTCTCCGGCCCACGATCCGGCAACGTACGCCGCCTCCATGGTCGGAGGCACCGGCTTCTATGACACGATCAAGGCCGCTTCTCCGAATACGTTGGTTGGTGTTGTTGTTGACCTCGATAACACTGCCGGCGGATGGGATAACACCGTGCTCGCGAATGCCAAGGGCTACTATGACTTTGTCGAATACCACTACTATCCTGAGGCGCCTGGATTTGAAAACGACACCACTCTCATCAATCAGGATGCGCAACTGTTGACCACCAACCTCAATACGCTCAAAGCTGAATTGGCGGAGTGGGGAACACCGAACACGCCCATTTACGTGGGCGAGATTGGCGGACCTTACGGCACACCAGGAAGACAATCAATGTCCATCACACAAGCCTTGTACGCCGGCCAGGTGCTGGGCGAAGCGATGAACGATGGAATGACGCGCCTTACATGGTGGATCGGCTACGGCGGTTGTGCGGATAGCACCTATAGTGGAAACTACTCCAGCTCGCTCTACGGCTGGCAAAACTTCGGCGGCTATATGGTTTTCTCCGACGGGCTGACCGATTATTACCAATGCACAGCGGAAACACTGGCGCCTGGAATTCTACTTCCCACGGCGCGGGCGTTCCAGCTTTTCAGTAATGTGGCTGTCAACGGTGAAAACGTGCTGTCGGCCAGTGTAGCCGGCGATACCGCGGATGTGGTTGCATATGCGGCAACCCACAGTGGCGGCACGGCGCTGTTCCTGGTGAACCGCAACGAGACGGCCAGCCAGCCGATTTCGATTACGCTGTCGGGACAAACTACGGCCACGTCTGTTACGGTCGAGACCTATGACAAGGCCATTTATGACTTGTCGGGTTCACCGACCGGAACCATTCCCGACCCAGCAGGAACAAACACATGGGCTCCGCCAACTACCACCACGATCAGTTCGCCGACCTTGCCGTTGGCGCTGACTCTCGCTCCCTGGAGCATGAACGTGGTGATCATTCACTAGGAGCTTTGTGTATCAAAGGAACACTGCGGCAGGCGCTTGTAATGTACAGATTTAAGCTTGTCGCTTTCTATCTCCGGAGGCCGTTTTCCGGCCTCCGGAGAGATTACATCCCTTCTCCATGCACGATGGATCAGGCGCCATATCCACCCATTCATGACGGAGCGACTCACTCGCTACCAATACTGCGGTGATAAGCGTCGCATACCCCAGAATCCCTACAACTGACCGGTGGGCCACGCGGAGCTAGAAGGTAAAGTGAACCGCCAACTGCGCGCTGCGTGGACCGCCGCCTCCGAGGTAGGGATTGCCACTGCCCACATCGGGCGTGGCCGTGGTTTGAATGAACGGCGATCCGTTTGTGTTCAAGAAGTCAACGCCGAAGCCCGGCAGCAGCGGATTGCTGAAGTTGGGGTGATTGAGGACGTTGAAGAAATCGGCGCGAATTTCCATCTTGGTAGATCCGGCCAGGTGCGAGGTCTTGGTCAGCGAGAAATCGAAGTTGGCATAGTTGGGCGCGTTGAAAGCGTTGCGGCCTTCATTGCCGGGGTGCCATCCGCTGATGCAGTTACCTGAGCTGTCCGTCGTGCACGGAGCGGCGAAGGCGGCCACGTTCAGCAGGTTGATGCCACTCGCTCCAGCATAGGGGTTGCTGATGATGTCTGGCCGTCCAAACCACTCACCGCTGCCGTTCAAATCACCTTCATAGAGATAACTAACGGTGTAGGGCTGGCCGGTAGCAAAGTTGAACATGCCATCGAGGGCCCAGCCATTGGAGAGCCATTTGACTTGCTCGAATTTGGGTAGGTTGTAGGTCCAGTACCACTGCAAACGCTGGCGGACGTCGAAGTTTGAGCTGGCCCGCTCACCGCGAGGATTGAAGCTGTTATCTGGCTGCGCGGCATTGGGAACGAAGTCCAATCCATCGCTTGCCGTATCGATCGAGTGCGCCCAGGTATAGTTCAGCGTGGAGGTGAGGCCGCGCCAGCCCTGCACCTTCAACGACGACTGCAAGGAATTGTAGTTGGAAAGCGCGCTGGTCTCGATCTGGTTAATGTAGATGAGCGTATCACCGGCGTACGGGCCCACCAGGTAAGTCGGGAAGCACTGCTCACCGACCCAACTTTGCGATGCGGAACTGTACTTGAAATCATAGGTAATTGTTTTGCCATTTCCGCAGGAGAAAGTGGTGCCCGGCATGTTGTCCACCTGGTTGAGATCGCGGAAGTGGAAGAGATGGCGTCCCTGCGATCCCACATAGCCGACCTGAAGCGCGACCTTACTGGTGATCTGCGATTCGAGGTTGAGGTTGTAGGAGGCATAGCGCGGCGTCACCAGATTCTGGTCCACGGTGAAGACGCTGCTCGGCGAATAATTGCCAAATATCGGGACGCTCGCGGAGATGATGGAAAGCGGGTTGTCTGACGCATCGTATCCGGTGACAAGCGGCGTTGCGAAGCCAATATTATTGAAGGCCGGCCCGGCTTCGGCAGGATTGGTATTCCATGGCTGATTGCCGACGAAAAAGTCCTCCGAGGGGCCATCGTAGAAGATGCCGGCGCCCGTCCTGATTACCAGCTTGCCGTTGCCCAACAGGTCATCGGCGATACTGAGGCGCGGCGCAAGGTTGGTCCAATCCTTGGGATAGAGCGATGAAGGCGCGTCAGCGGCGCCTATGGTTTCAAGGCCGCCGGTCTTCACGTTGAAGATGCTGAAAGCGTTGTTTTTCGCGCCGATCACGCCGAAGTAATCCCAGCGCACGCCGTAATTGACAGTGATCTTGGAGCTCATGCGCCAGGAATCCAGCAGATAGGCTCCGCCGCTGTTCTGGTAGGAGTAACGCTTGCCATCCCCGTCGGCGGAACTGCCGCTGTCGATACTGCCCGAGAGAAAATCGTCGAGGCTGTTGAAGACCAGCTTGCCGCGATGGCCTGAATCGATGAAGCTGTTAATAAAGGTCCGGCGCCACTCGATGCCCGCCTTGTAGCTATGCCGGCCTTTGGTCAGCGAGACGTTTCCGAAGAGTTGATAGTTCGTATCGACGCGGCCGCGCGAGTCGCTGGCAGTCGAACCGATAGGGCTATAAGGGCCAACATCGATCGTCGGCAATCCCAGGTCGTTCGGCGAGAAGTCAGGCGGCAGAGAGTCCAGTCCAAAGGTCGTGTTCGGATTGAGGCTGGCGTCCTGCGGCATGAATTGCTGAAGAAAGCGGTTGTAGCCGCCGCGAATCTCGAAGATCAGGTTCGACCTGGGAACGGATGTATAAGAGAGAGAAACAATATTCACGTGCGTGGGCGTGACGGTGTTGTACCCGGGCGCGCTGCTGCCTGTATAGAGCATACCCAGCGGGAAGCTCTGCATGCCGTGGGCGTAAAAGTAGCGCCCGGTCAACAGGTCGCCGGCACTCAATAAATGCAGATGCTGATCGGCTTTGACGATAATGTTATCGCTATTGTTGCTGAAGGGCGTAGTGAATGTCTCGCTGCCATCGCCCGAGGCTGGCAATGGCCCCCAGGGATTGCTCTTCAGCAGGCTTTCGATCACTGAATTGATTGCCCCGCCCCCCGCGGTAAAGGCGTCGATGTCTGCTTGAACAGGAGCTGTGCCCAACTGGGGCAAGCCGCCATTCTCTCTCTGCCCCTCGTAGGCAACAAACCAGAAGGATTTGTCGGACACAATAGGGCCGGCAACCGAACCGCCAAATTGATGGTTGGTAAAGGAGTTCTTGGGCTGAGCGTCGGTGTTGAAGTAGTTGCGCGCGCTCATTGCTCCATCGCGGTAGTACTCAAAGAAGCTGCCATGGATGTTATTGGTGCCGCTCTTGGTAACGATGTTGACGGTGGCTCCCGAGCTGCGGCCAAACTCAGCCTCCGAACTGCCGGTGACTGGAATCTCAGCCAGCGCGTCCACGGGAAGAATGGTTGAGGGACAACCCCAAACGCCCGCTTGGTTGACCGACGGAAGATTGCGATAGCCGTCATTCATATCGGTGCCATCAAGTAGATAATTGTTGGAGCGGCCACGATTGCCGTTCAAGCTGAACAGCCCGTAGGAGCCTGCTGATTCAGTCGATCCCACCGGATCGCTGCTCGCGCCTGGGACCAGTTCCAAAAGTTTGGTATAGTCGCGTCCATTCACCGGAAGCTCCGCCGCCTCGGTGGCTTCGATGGTGCCTCCCGTTGTGTTGGTGGCCGTTTCCACCAGCGGCACATCGGCGTTGACCTGGACCACTTCCTCGACCGTGCCAGGAGCCAGCTTGGCATCGGCACGCGTCGGCGCGCCCACCCTGACGGGAATGCTGGTCAGCGTCATGGAGCGAAAGCCCGCCTTATCGACCGTAATGTTGTAAGTGCCCAATGGCAATTCTGAGGCAACGTACCCGCCCAGGTCATTGGTCGAGACCGTGCGACTCAACCCGGTGCTGGGGCTGAAGACCTTTACTTGAGCCCCAGATATGGCCGCGCCGGTGCTGTCCGTGATGGTACCCTGAATGCTTCCGCGGAAGCTCTGCGCCATGACAGACGTTGCGCTGATGCAGACTAGGCAGACAAACAGAACGGCAATTGCGCCTGATAAGGCAATAGCTCGGATCTTCATGAGGTCGTACTCCTTGCAGTTTTTCTAGGGAATAACCAAATTTTAACATGCGTGCTAAGACTCTTAAATAAGGAAGACATAAGGAAACGCTCCGCATACTTTAGAGTGAACAGGTATTTTAGGATTGATTATTGATTTGGGATGCAGATAAAGAATGTTCGAACGAAATCAAAAATATGATCGGACCCCAAGAAACACGCACGGGCGCATCTCTCGCGAGATGCGCCCGTAAGCCAATTGAGGCAAGGAATGAAAGCCCGGACGGCAAGTCCTACGCGGCTTCTTCCTTTTCCTTGGCTTCCTTGACTTCTTCGGTCTTTGCTTCTTCCATCTGCTTTTCCAGATCGGCGCGCTTTTTGGCCTTGATATCGTCGCGCTTCTGGCGCTTGGCGTCGAGCTGCTTTTCGGCGCCTAGCAATTCGATGAAAGCTTTTTCGCCCCCATCGCCCTTGCGAAAACCTGTCCGGACGATGCGCAGATAGCCGCCTTGGCGGTCTGTGTAGCGCGGAGCAACGGTATCGAAAAGCCGCTCGACGGATGCATCGGTCATGAGAAAGCTGAGGGCCTGACGGCGCGAATGTAAATCGCCCTTCTTGCCCAGTGTGATCATCTTTTCAACCAGCGG